>Ga0123356_10002302_pt1 | contig 20519 bp, 15 predicted proteins | sample TergutEmb28metaG_2_FD_92546 | JGI IMG/M metagenome (GOLD analysis project Ga0123356, IMG submission 92546) | Embiratermes neotenicus P3 segment gut microbial communities from Petit-Saut dam, French Guiana - Emb289 P3 | ecosystem: Host-associated > Arthropoda: Insects > Digestive system > Gut ... | reverse complement strand
ACAACTTCGAATGCAGTGAAGTCGAATTCTCTCGGAAAAAACATCCAAGGTGTAAGTTGATATGTACGATAACTGGACATTGATACGGATATGATGTTCAGGACAGGGTATATGATCGTCAGTGCAAAAATCCCGACAACCAGATATGATATCAATGTTACAAACCAATCTCCGCCGGTTCGTTTAATGGGATTGGAGCTTTTTATTTTAAGAGCCGGTTTTCCGGACTTATTCATGCTTACCATAAGCCGCCTCCTTTGATTTTTCGTGCGATAAAGTTAGTGGTAAAAATCATAATGACGGCTACAACAGAATTGAATATACCGACTGCCGAAGCAAAACTGAATCGTCCTTCAAGTAATCCCACGCGGTATGTATAAGTTTCAAATACTTCACCGACACTTAATGTCAGTGCGTTTTGGAACAGGAACAGTTGTTCAAAACCGTTTGCCATGATGCCGCCGAGACGTAAAACCAGCATTACTACTATCGTCCCTGATATTGAAGGAATTGTTACATATAATATACGTTGTAATCTTGAGGCACCGTCAATTATGGCGGCTTCATACATTTCATTGTCTATTCCGGAAATCGCAGCCATGTATATGATCGTCCCCCAACCGGCGTTTTTCCAGATGTCCGTTGATACGATCAGCGGCCTGAATAAATCGGGATTTGTTAAAAAATGTATCGGCGGATTTCCTGATTGAATGACGAGCATGTTGATTATGCCGGTAGACGGTGAAAGGAAGTTTTGAACGATACCGAAAACGATGACCCACGATATAAAATGCGGTAAGTAAAGTACGGTTTGTACAAAACGTTTATATTTACGCATCATGATCTCATTCATCATCAATGCTAAAATTATAGGCATGGGGAATCCCCATACCATTCTCAGTAAACTTAAAACTATTGAATTGCGTAATACTGTGAAGAACATCGGTGAATTGAACAAATGTCTGAAATGTGTCAATCCGACCCATTCACTGTCCCAAAATCCGCGTGTGACTCTGAAATCCTGAAAAGCGATTATTATACCGCCCATCGGGATATAATTGAATATAAATAAGTATAAAAGTCCGGGCAATAATAATAAATACAAAGGATAGTATGCTTTTAATGTTTTACCCCACGGCTTACGTCCGTCTTTATAACTTATTTTGATAGGTTCCGCTTCAGTTTTCTGCATATTTATTCTCCGATTTATGTTGATTCGATATAAAATTATTAATTTAGTAACAGTTTAGCCAAATTTTGTTAATAAAAAGTATACATTATGCTGCGCTATGCCGAAAATCCTACCGGTTTATTGTAATGGTGGTGTAATAATCATTATTGATTAATAAAGTGGTGCCGGTTTTAGATTTTGGTATTGTTGAAATAATTATAATAAGAATTGCCGGTTTAATACGAAATTTCAGCCGGTATAATATTGGCATTAATGCTGTATTTCTAATGCGAACGGTTTTGTGTGAGCTTTGTAATGTGCGGTTCCGTAACTTCTTTCGATCATCCAGTTGCCGGAGTGGAGGAGCCAACCGGTAAGGTTTTCATAATCGAACCATTTTAAGGGTATTCGCGGATTGTACGGGCATGCTTCAACAGATTCCCATATGTCTTCATAATAAACCAGGTTGAAGGGACCCCACGGGTTTTCGGATTCGAGGATATATAACTTGCTTCCGGTGTCAGTATTGAAATCTGAATGTAATGCATTGGATAATAAAAGATAACGCTTGATTGTCGGGATATAAATCATTTCCGGTAAACTGATATGGTTATGTACAGTAAGGACAGGTTTAGATTGTTCCAATGATTTGATCCAATTTATTTTATTGTTTTCGTAAACAGCCCATGACCATGCTTCCGGATCCAAAATACTTTGTTTGTGTACGCGTCCCAAACGTAAGCTGCTGCCGTTATCCCATTGATCCGATGAAAGTGCATAGATTTGATCGTCCCGGGCATGTTCATTATTTTTACCGAATTGTACAAATGAAGGTCCTCCGAATGAACTTCCCGGGAACATCGGAGACCAACCTTTCCAACTTGCTCTTTCTTCCGGTGTGTTTTTCCAAACCCAAGCTTCTCTGTCGTAGAAATTATTTTCGAGGTCTGTCAAAATCGGAGTGATATCAGGTGTCCATGTTTTTCCGAAATCTTTTGATTTTATGATCGTTGCATCGGATCCGTGCTGACTTTTTTCACTGATCGGACAGGGCTTTTTTCCGAGCAGGTTTTGAGCAGCCAAATAAAGAACACCGTCGACACAAATCATGCCGGTCGGTTTGGCACCGTATCCGCCCGGTCCCGTAAATCCCGGCATTGTATTGATGCTTTTGATTATTAAATCTTTACCGACACCGCACAATTCTTCGATATCCAGTCCGCTGACATGCGGATATACCTGCGGATCGGCAATTGCGTCTTTCCAAAGATAATGAGTCGGGACTCCGTCTTTGAAGCACCAATTCGGGTCACCGGAGGACATGTATGCTTTGTTGTCCGATGCCCAAGTGATCGGATATGTGTCTCCGTGAATGCCTTCGATTTTGCATGATGTTCTTGTTCCTGTCCATTTGAATTTTATGTTGCTTTCGGGTATTTCCGTCGGGTGATTATATGTCATTATAATGATACCTCCGTTATTATTGTATGGTGCATTAATATTTCTTACGGTATTATATATTATATGTATCTTAATATGTTATTATTTGTATTGCGGTTTTATTTATTGGTATTGTCGGAGGATGTTTATTTTGAAGAGTGTGATTATTTCGGGGGCTGACCGTGGTTTGGGGTTGTCTTTGTGTAAAGAATATCTTGCACGGGGGTACACTGTTTTTGCGGGGAAGTATCTTGAGGAGTATTCTTTGCTTGAGGATTTAAGAGAGACGGACAGTAATTTACATGTTGTTTCTCTTGATGTTATTTCCGCTGAGAGTATTATTGCTGCGCGTGAAACAGTAAGAGCGGTGACGGGCGGTAAGTTGGATGTTTTGATATCCAATGCCGCATTTATGGACAATGTCAAGTGTCATCTTTATGATCCGCCGATGGATCTGAATGCTGTTTGGCGCGGGTTTTCGGTAAATGCGTTGGGTGCGGTTCGGATGGTTGAACATTTTTTACCTCTTCTTGATGTAGGTGATATGAAACGGTTGTGTTTTGTTTCATCTGAGGTCGGTTGTATAAATTTAATGAAGAACAGACCGGAGAGCGGGTTCGGATATGCGTATCCGATGAGTAAATCTTCGATGAATATGGCTGTTCGGTTGCTTCATAATGATTTGTTTGCGCAAGGGTATACATTCAGGCTTTATCATCCCGGCTGGATGCAGCGTGTTATGCCGGACGGATCGCGCAATACGGAAGCGATGTATGATCCGGATTTTATTGCCGAGCATGCCGTTTTATATTTTGAAAATACTTTGGGTGATGAACAAAGGCTTGTTATGTATGATTTAAAGAGCCGGGAATGGCCGTTTTGAGAGGGCTTAAGATATGAAAAATATATTGATCACACGTCGTGAAAGTGAATTTGAAAAATGTCTTTATGATGTGTTTGTTCGGGAAGGTTACAATATTTTTGTTGACAATCCGGAAAATGATATTAAAATAGTCGAGCCGATAGATTTGTATATCGATGTAAGTGATGAAAGAGATGCAGCGGATGTGTTTACGATCCGTGACGGGATCGATGAAGATTTGATCGGCAGGGTTTATAAACGAAATGTGCTTGATTCTATGCGGTTGCTTGAAAAATATTTACCGCTTTCGGATAAGGGTGAAGGAAAGTGTCTTTGTTTTTTAAGCGGTGCGGAAGCAAGTATAAATGAAACTCGGGATAAAAGCGGTTATGCATATAAATTGAGTAAAGCAGCGATGCATAATTTTTATCAAATGGTATTGAACAGATTGTCGCCCGACGGTTATTCAATACGGATATACGATCCGATGTGCGGTGAAGTCGATGCAAAAGCGGCGGCTGAAGGTGCGTTTAATTACTTCACAAGGCGACGCGGTTCGGAAAATGACGATACATCACGAGATGATGAAACGAGATCAGTGCTCAGAGATGCACTCGGCAGAGAACATTCTTGGTAAAAAAGTTTACATTTTAACGGTTTATCTTTGATTTTTCTTATGCTAGGATTATTTTAAGCAACGTTTGAGGTATAAGAATGGTTATTGATAAGCACAGAAAAGAAAACAAACGTATTTTAGATGATGCTTGCAAGCAATCAAATACTGAAATAAGAAAACGTTTGAAGCGTGTTTCGGGAGAAAAAGTTATTGCAATGACTGTGTGTATTGCATATGTTATTGCTATTGTTCCGCTTATGATGCTGATCATGCCGGGGTTTTCGCTGAATAATTTCGGCAGTACGGATGATTACGGATATTCTGATGTAAAGGGTCTTGAATCCGACGAAGCGATCGATGCGGAATCTGTCGCTCATCCGGGTTTTGAGGCTCATTGTGCTGATTGCGGCGATGATATCGATTTGATTTATGCTCATATTCAATCTTTGATCAAAGAAAATGAGGAATTGTTGAATTGGAGCATGGAGAGACATGAGATCGAAAAGAAAGAGGTCACGGAAATTTCTTTCAGCGACCTTTCCGATTTGTTGCCGTATTTTTATGCAGATATATTTTATGATGAACCTGAAGAAGATGAACCGGTTGTTTTCAGTATTGCGGGTCTGAGGAATACGGATGACAGTGAAAAAGGTTCCGGAGACAGAATGCCTGAGGCAGACGGTTTCGGTAAATCGATCGATGATTCGGGTACTTTGCTCAATTCATTGAATTCGCTCGATTCGGAAGGTTCGGACGGATCGGATGCTTCGGATGAGTCGGATGATTCAGTCGGTTCGGTGATCGGTGAAGTTGATCCGGAGGCTTTAGGAGATTCGGATGACGATTTCGGTGATGATTCGAATATTGATGATGCTGATTCTGATGCTGATTCTGAAGATGAAGATGATGTCGTTGACGGGTATACATTGACGATTTTGATCGACGGAAGAAACGGCATGGTCATCGGAGGGCAGAGCGGTCAGACATTGCAGACCGAGCTTATGAAGTCGCAACGAAATTATGAAATTCCGGGTATTTCGGAAGGCGAGTTGCTGATATTTGTTGCAAGTCCCGAAAGTGAAAAGCATTTTGTTCACTGGGCTGCTTTCCTGACCGAGGATTATGACAAACGATTAACTCTTGCGGTACATCCCGACGAACCTCCTGCAACCATAAGAAGTTTTATTATGCCGGGTGCCGATGCCATTTTGGTTGTAATGTTTTCAAACGAGGAATACGATGAATCCATGAGATACAGAGCAGACTTCAACAAATACGGAAATTACATCATTGTAAGAGATACTGTCAGTTAGCACAAAACAAAAACAAACCCGCTTCGGATTTTATAAATCGAGCGGGTTTTTTTGGTTTGTTTTATGAAAATGTTGGTTCTTGGTTTGTCGGGATGATGCAGATGTATGTTTTGCCGATTCCGAAGTCGAGGGGTGAGCCGTCTTTTTGGGTGAAGAGGAAGGGGAATGATTGGTCGACTCTCATCCAGTTTATTTCGATGTATTTACCGCCGCTCATGAAGTAACCTGTTCCGGAACCTGTTGTTTCGACGTTGAGTCTTCCTGATGTATCGCCGCGTATCGGTGTGACGGGTGTATTTATTATCAATACGTTTGTGAATGTGGGTTGTGAATTATCGTTTGCGTCGATGAATTCTCTGTTTGCGTGGCGTACATAATACAATTTTTCGGTTTGGTTATATGTGAATGTTGTTGCTCTTGCAGATGAGTATCTGACGACTGTTTCGTCGGAGGTCAAGCCGTTTTGCGGTGTGCCGTCTTGTGTGAAGTGGAGCGTTTGTTGAAAATCGTCTTCGTGCATGAGTCTGAAGTCGTATTCGGGTAACCAAAGCATCATACGTTCGCCTGTGATGACTACGCTGTGGAGGTTTTCCACTCTTCTGCCGGGGATCCTGTTTCTGTCTCTGAAGAATACGTCTCTGAGGGGGCCTTCGACTTCATTCAGGAACGGGACATTGAGTGTTCGGACTTCTTGTTGTGCCTGCGGGCTGCGTCCTGCCGCTACGAGGATCGCATCATAGCTGTGTGCCAGTTGTACGGTGTAGTGTCTTGCACTTCGGATGCTGCCGATTTTTTCAACGCCTGATATGTCCTGATACAGTGCGAGCATTCTGGTGAGACCGCCTTCGACCGGGTATTCGTAGATTATGTCAGCTTGTGATACTCCGTTGAGCGGGAGGGCTTCTGCAAGGTTGTTGAGTACGACTGCTATCGGTCTGGCTCTTGAGAGTCCGAGGTCCATGACTTCGCCTGTTAAGGGGTTGTAGTGCTCGATACCTGTTTCGAGTTCGGGTCTGGGTCTCGGTGTCGGGTCGGGTCTTGATATTTGGTTTTCGTTTTCGTCAGGGTCGCGATTATCTGTTTGGTTGTTTATGTTCGGACTTTGTGTGTTGCTCATTGTTGATATTCCGTATATAATCATTGTTGCAAGAACGAGCAGTGCTATGACGATCAGGGTTATCATTACTTTTTGCACTGTCGGCATTCTTTTCTTTTTGGGTCGTCTTTGTTGATTCATTAAAAAATATACTCCTTTTGCAGCCCGCCAAGCAAGCATTGTATCAAAAAGAAGTATATTATGCAAATTTTATGTGTTATTATTAGGGTTGTTATAAACCCGATGATCATTCGTTATATATTGATTTATGAAAGGTTGAGTGATGAAGACGGAAGAGAACAGAGGCGGTACGATTTTTGTATCTGTTTTGTTGAGTATTTTAATGTTTGTATTGGTATGTATTTTTATCGCATTGCTGATGGCTCGGGCGGGAAATGCATCGGTGATAATTCAGCATGTCGAGATTTCGGAGCTTATTGAAGATACCGATATTGCTTATTATATCGTTCATGCTTTGAACGGGTTGCCTTTTAATGACACGGAGATCGATCTGCATGATGTTGAAGATTTTATCAGGAGTGATGCTGTTTCAAATGAGATCGGGAATGTTGCAGATAAATATGCTCGCGCTCTTTCCGGGGGTGATATGGATTATTTTTTGACTTCGGGTGAAATACTTGATATCGTGCAAAATCTTGAACCGGAGTTCAGTGAGTTGTTTGACCATACGATGACTGATGCCGATAATGAACGCATGGCGAGGGTGATTGATGATATTATGGGGTTTGAAGGGCTCAGTGTCGGCGGTCTTCTCGAGGATTTTGACGTTGCTCCGACTGTTCCGTTTTTGATTTTTTCTCCGTATTTGCTTTTATTTATCGGTGTTTTGTGTTTTGCCGTTTTATTTATGATGTATTGGATCAACAGGCACAGAATTTCCAATGTTTTTGTTTACGGCGGTGTTCCTGTTTTATTTGCCGGTCTTATGTTTTTTATTGCAGGTTATGTTCTCGGGAACCGGCCGCATATGTTGGGTGATGCTGTTTTAAGATTTACGAGATTTACAGGCGGTGTCGTTGTATTGCTGACACGTTACGGCATCGGTTTTGCAATCGGCGGATTTGTATTTATTCTTTTATCCTTTTTCATAAGGCCGAAAGTATATAAAGGGAAACGTGTAATGCATCATTGATGGGTTTTTGGTTTTATTCGCCGGAACCGTAAACATATTCTTGGTTTTTTGTGAGTGATATTTGCTCTGTTGAGTTTCCGTAAACTATTTTGCCTGTGTAATCGTTTTTTGCGAATATACGGGCTTTTTTCAGTTTACCGTTTGCCCATGATATATCGACGGTCAGACCGCCTTTGAGACATAAACCGGTTATTGAACCGTTTTGCCATTGCTCGGGCAACGCTTTGAGAAGATATATCGTATCGGGAGTGCTTTGGACGAGCATGTTTATTATTGCCGCCGTTGCACCGAAGTTGCCGTCGATTTGGAAAGGCGGATGGTTGTCAAAGAGGTTCGGGAGAGTTGAATGACGAAGCAATTCGTCTAAATGGAAGTATGCTTCCCGGGCGTCACCCAGTCTTGCCCAAAAGTTTATTATCCATGCGCGACTCCAACCTGTGTGTCCGCCTCCGTGAGATAATCGCAGTTCAAGGGTTTTCTTTGCAGCATCAGCTAAATCAGGTGTTTTTTCGGGTGTTATTTCGTTTCCGGGATAGAGGGCAAAAAGGTGCGACATGTGTCTGTGTCCGGGTTCGGGTTCTTCGCGTTGAACAAGCCATTCCGCGATCCCGCCGTTTTTACCGATTTTTGTTGGCGGGAGTTTTGCTTTCATGTTTTTGATTTGTTCTGCCTGTTCGTGATCAAAGTCTAATATTTTGCATATATTTTCATATGCAGTAAACAGTTCGTACAGCAATTGCGCGTCCATTGTACATCCTTCGCATAAAATACCGTTTTTTCCTTCGTCTGTTCGAAATATGTTTTCCGGGGATACAGTCGGAGAGAGGACAAGTTCACCTTTTTTGTTTTCTGTCATAAAATCAATGAAAAACAGACATGCATCTTTGATCAAATAATAATGTTCATTTAAGAAGGCTTTGTCCTGTGTATATTCATAATGTTCCCATATGTGAAGACAAAACCATGCAGCACCCAATACCCAATATGATGCTGAAATGCATGTGTCCTGCGGAGCGCAATCACCCCATATATCTGTATTATGGTGTGCAACAAATCCGCGTACGCCGTACATTTTTTTTGCTGTTTCCGTACCTTTGGGATGCATGCGTTTGATATGATCAAAAAGCGGTATATGGCATTCGGACAGGTTGCATATTTCTGCCGGCCAATAATTCATTTCAATGTTTATATTGATCGTGTACTTACTGTCCCACGGCGGAATGAAATCGTTGCACCAGACGCCTTGCAAATTTGCCGGTAATGTGCCGGGGCGACTGCATGAAATCAAAAGGTAACGTCCGAAGCGAAAATAGAGTGCCTGCAGTCCCGGATCGGATCGTCCGTTTTGTACGGCTTTTAATCTCTCGTCTGTCGGTACTTCGGATTGAGCATTGTCAAGCATGAATGAAACTCGTTTTTCCAATGCTTGGTAGTCATTGATGTGTTCGGATTTTATTTTTTCGTATTCGCAGTTTTCAAGTTTATTTAATATATCGGTGCACTTTTGTAAGGTGTTATTTTCACGGAAACTTGTTGCTGCAGTCGTGTAAAGGATCGCTTCGTTTACATTTTTGAACACGAGGTATTCGCCGATCGTTTTTATTTTTCCGCCGGTGTTTTGTGCTGTCATAATCCAATGAAACGAAATGCCGTCTTTGTCACCGTTTGTTCCGGTCAGATAAATGGAGTTATCGTTAAGAACGCCGGTTGTTTCACAAAACCTGTTACGCATGAGGCGTGTATCGAATGAAAGACCGTCAGGATTAGTTGTTTTCAGTTTGATTGCGATCACGTCTGCGGGAAATGATGCAAAAACTTCCCGTTCGTACAGGTATCCGCCTGCCGAGAATGTTGTTGTTGAAACAGCTGTGTCCAGGGAAAGTGTCCTTTTATATTGCGTTATGTTTTCCGGTATGTTTTGAAAAGAGACTTCGATATCGCCGAGTGTTTGATATACACGTTGAAATTCAGGAGTTCCGGATAATGCGTAACGTGCAAGATTTTCTGCTTCTTCAAATTTTTCTTCTCTGAGCAATGTACGAATATTTTCAAGTTCATTTTTTGCGTACGGATTAATACGATCACGATATCCGCCTGACCAAACAGAATCTTCGTTCATTTGGATGCGTTCGTTTGATATCCCGCCGAATATCATCGCACCGAGTCGTCCGTTACCGACAGGCAGTGCGTCATTCCAATTTTTCAAATCGGCAGGTTGTTTATACCATAATATTGATTCTTGTTGCATTTTTTGCTCCTTTTGTTATCACTATGAAATCAATTAATGCGATCATCTTTGATTTTTTCGCTGAGAATGGATTTTCTGTATTCTACCGGTGACAATCTGTATTCTTTTCTGAACATTCGGTTTAAATAACTTTGATTGGCAAAGCCGCACCGGATCGCTATATCACCGATCCGTAAATTTGTTTCCGATATTAAATCAATTGCCGAATCCAGGCGAACACTGCATAAGTATTCATTAAAGTACTTACCTGTTTGGGTTTTAAATAATTGTCCCAAATACGGTGAGGATACATTTAAGCTGTTTGCAGCACTGCTTAAATTCAAATTGCTGTTTGAATACTGTGTTCGGATTATGTTTAATGCATTTTGAACATACGGGTGAAAATGTTTAATGTATTCATCAGTGCAATAAAATAAAGTATTTATGAATGAAACGATCCAATCATTTAAGTTTGAATTCAATTGAATTGACGGGTATCGAAACATTATTTTATTTAATTGGTCGGAAATAATAATCGGCTTTAAATTCTCAAACAAAACAGCGCAAACTGACAATGTTACGGATTTTCTTTTATTAATTGAGGAATCGGGTTTGGTTATGTTGAGAGCAATTTCAATTGTTCCGGAAATATCTCTGTTTTTAAGCATTTTTATTAAAGAAGCAATATCTTTATTCATAAAACCGTTAACAGATAAAAAATCATTATAATCTTCAGTGAACAGTACATCAGCAGAAAGCATGACCGAAACCGGAAGAAAATGCAGTGCAAGCTTGTAGCTTAAGTTAACATCCATGTATGATCGGACAGTTTTGCCGACGCACATTTTTATTTTGACATCCGATCCGATATTGATATTGTCTTTCATTTTATGAATAAAATCACAATAATCTTGTTTATCAAAGCATCGATGTATGATTCCTATAACAGTTTTGTCATCACAAAGGACAAAATTACTTACGGAAGAGAAATTTGAACATTCTTTAATTATTTCGTCGTATATTATCTTTTCTCCGAGTTTTTTGTTTTCCGGTATATTTATTTTTAAGACAATCACCGAATAATTATTTCCGGTCAAGTCAATCTCTGCGATCTTTGCCTGTTCTTTAAATATGCTCTCTAAAACTGCATTTTTTACCCAGCGTTGTAACAAGTTGTTTTTAAACACAGAAATATTCGTATTTTCCTGTGTTCTTGTCACTCCTCTTTCCATTACCCCTTGCAGAGTTTCTGATACTTCATCCGGATCAATAGGTTTTAAGAGGTAATTTTCAACGCCTAATTTTAAAGCTTTTTTGACATATTCAAAATCGCTGTGAGCAGAAATAACGATCGTCATCATTGCCGGGTTACGTTCTTTTGCGTACTCAAGTAATGATAATCCGTCAATATCGGGTAAACATACATCGGTGATGATTAAGTCGATTTTGTTTTTATCAAGAAAGTCCATTGCATCTTTGCCGCAATATGTGCTTGCGATTATTTCACAGTTATAATAAGACCAGTCAACAAAATTCAGAAACCATTTTATGATCGAAGGTTCATCATCAACGATCAGCGTTTTAATCATTTAATTCACCGCCTTCTTTTAACTCCGGCAAATCGACTGCTTTCATACGTACGGTCACAGTTGTACCCATATAAAGCCCGGGAGAGTCGATCGACAAACCGTATCCTTCGCCAAAAGCAATGTTTAATCGTTTATGAACATTCGGCAGACCCAAACCGTTCATTTCAAAGTTAGTTTCCCGTTTAAGATTCATACGTATATTTTCCAACGAATCATTATTGATCCCGGCGCCGTTGTCAATTATTTCGATGATTATGTCTTCATCTTTTTTATATGCATTAATGTTTATAAAATAATCATCCTGATTCAGCATTCCGTGTTTAAAGTAATTTTCCAAAATCGGTTGGATTATAAATTTCGGCATTCCGTAATTGTAAATATTTTCGTCTATGATTACAGAAATATCAAAAGAATAATCAAACCGCAGATTGATCAATTCGATATACGGTTTGAGGTTTTCGAATTCTTCCCTTACGGTAACAAAACGACTTCCGCGTATTTGATATTCGAATAATCGTGAAATAATAACGATCATGTCTGCCGCATCATGATTTCCGCTTTCAACAAGCTTGCTTCTGACAGATTCCATCGTGTTGTACAGAAAGTGCGGATTTATGCTTGTTTGCAATGAGTTCAATACTGCTTTTTGTTGCCACAGCTGCATTAAATATGCATTATCTATGCTTTCCTGCAGTTTGATGCAAATTTCATTAAAGATTTGTGCTATTCTTGTAAATTCATCATTGTTTTTACCGGGATCAACGCCGGTACGTAAATTGTGCAGACCTATTTGTTTCATTCCCTGTTCAAGCCGGTCGACTCTTTTGCCGGATAAATGCGTGGAAAATAAGTATATAAACAAAGCCAGTGAAGAGAAGACTATTACGGTTATCAATAAAGGCATACTTAATCTGAAAGCATGATCGTTAACTATATTCATCGGTAAATAATAATTGGCCGTGACCCAATTTGACTGACGTCGGGAAGTAATAAATCTTCCTGTATCTTCGGTTCCGGCGTTTTCGTATAAAGAAGAATTATTTTCGTTATATTCATTTTTACTGTCAAAAATAATATGTCCGTTATCGGTTTGCATTATAAAACGTGCATCCGAATGAAGGTTATAATTACTTAATCTTCTGTTTAATGCATCCGTATCGTACAACATTATTATTCCCGATCTGTTGACACCGGGCTGAACGGGTGAAAAATCCGCATTTCCGGAAATGCCGTATAATGTGTAAATGTTTTCAACGCCCGGAATGTGCACCGGTTGTGCACCGAATGATTCACGAGCGGCAGATGTAAAGTCGGGTTCTCCAAAGTATGATAAATCAACTTTGCTCAACGTATTATTCACTATTGAATATAAATATAATGAATTGTTTTGCGCTTTATAAATCAGAAGTGCAATAATATCTCTGTCGTAACTGTTTACCTGTCTTAGTAAATTAACCAGGTTTTGTCCTGCAATAACATTTCCGGTAATCATCACATCATCGATATCATTTAAAAAATCATTAAGAAGTGCAGTGTTTTCAATGCTTGCATAAAAAGGTAACATCAACCTGTAAAATAACTCGTGTTTTGTTTCATAATATATGGAAATATCTCTTAACGCATTATCATACTCTTGTAAAAACGCATTTCGCTCTGCCCGGAAAGCACCGGAAAATGCCAATGCTCCGTATATTATATTTACTGATATCAATATGATCGTATTGATCAACATAAGTTTTGTATAATATCGTTTATTCTTCATCGTGATTCCTCAAATAACGATGTAAATCTTTCGGCAGTGTCAACGGCAACCTCAAAATCGGTTATGATCCGGTTTATGATTTCATTAATTCCTGAATTTACGGCTTTGCTTTGCATTTCACGCCATAATATATCGAATTCATCTTGGTTTTCCGCAAAAACCATCATCCATGAGTCAGTTCTGATTATGTTTCCGATAATTATTGATAATGAATAAAGATCTCCGGGCAAAGGAGCCATCATATGCAGAGCCGGATGCCCTTTAATGACTTGTCCGGTTTCTTTGCCTCTTTGTAACATGCTCATATGACCGTCATGATGATTTTGCCAGTCTTTTGTTAACCTTGAAGAAGCTTGCGCGGTGCTTGAATCCCAAAATCTGTAATCCAATGTTTGATTGATTGTTGCGGGATTAATTGTATGACCGGATAAACTGAATATGTTCAGGGCCTGGATTGCTCTGCTGAGTCTGCCTCCGCCGGGCATTTCCGAATCATCCTGAATTATATACCATCCGTTATCCGTAATATAACGCATGCCGTCATCATTGACATCCCATAAAGATCCCTGCGGACCGTTATATAAAATATCTGTTCCTTCAAATGAATAGAACCAATCGAGATACTTTAATGCAGCGTCCAAATCTTTTGCATTGGCACTGATTGAAACAGCCCATCCTCTTCCGGTCGGTAAATCGGGATAGTTCATTGTTTTGAAGTCATCTGCCCAAACGGAAGCATATCCTTTAAAATCTTCGGCGTCCGTATTTTCGGATATATTAAAACCGAATACAGACCATTCCCACGGAGATAACAATACTCTTCCTTCAGAGTATTTTTCATATAAGGTGTCATAGTTTTGCGTAATAGAGTCCGGGTCCAGTATACCCATTTGATTGGCATCAAAAAAGAATTGCAATGCTCTTTTATAATAACTGTCATCATGTAAAATGCTTCGCGGTTTTCCGCTTGCATCTACCGGTGTTTCCGCCAACGGGCTGACAGTTTCGCCGTCATGACCGTAATTGAAGGTTACTGTCCAATGTGCCAAATTCATTGCCACGTCATCCCAATCATTGAATAAAGAGATACCCCAAACCGGTTTGCCGTGTTCTGTTGTCGGATATATATCCATCATCTGTTTTAAAACGGGTAAATAATCTTCCAATGTATAAATAGTCGGTGCGCCTATTTTTTGATATATGTCCCATCGTAACTGAATATCAAAGTTTAATGAATCTTGTATGCCGATATTTGAAGGAATTGAAAACAACCCGTCTTTGTCGCTGCTTACAACTTCGCGTGAAAATTGGACAGCGGCATTCATTAACGGGTTGTTGAAAATACTCGGAAGCTCTTCTTTATATTCATCTAAATTCAGTACCAGCCCCATTGAAGCGACTGTTATTGCTTCTTCGAAATTGCTTAAAACAATGATGTCCGGTAAATCGCCGCCGGCGATCAATGCGTTGAGTAACTGTTGCATGTCTGTGCCGTCTGTATGAAGAAATTGAAGTTCGATGCCGAGTTGTTCGCGAACGATATCTGCATACCATGTCGCATTGGCATGCCTTGTTGCATTTCCTCCCGAAATACTGACTGCAGACACTGTTGAATAATTTTTTTGTTCAATGTTCTTTGTTTTGATATTGGCGGCTTCAGTACAACTGATTAAAATTGCCGGCAGTAACAGCAACATAAAACAAAAAGCCGGTTTAATTATCATCCTTGCTTTTCTTTTCATTTTTGTACCTCAGTTGATCAAGTACCGCAAAATTATAAGAACTATTATATCATACAAACTGTTAAATCAAATATTGTCGCACATCGAATAAATAGTACTTATTATTGATATTTGAACAAATTATGAATGAATATCTTATACAGCATTACTTAAACATTAAATATATGCAATAATTAAATATAATATTGAATACTCAATTGTATGAGTTGTTGTTTTGATCGATACCGGAGTGACTTATGGGTAAAGATGAGCTGTTTTGTGCGTATATGGGGCAAAGCGGAAAAAAGATATTGCAATCTGAAATTTGGTCATGCCCGGATGCCGAAACGTATTTGACCGGTATTGATTACTATAAAAATCCGCAAAAATGCCGGCTTGAAATGAAGCGATTATATCCGAGGTTGAACTTGCCTGTTCCGGAAACTGATGAATCGATTCCGTTGCCGGTGTTGGATAAAGCATCTGTTGATAAGGAAGCTTATACCGTACGATGGGGAGCCGGTATGACCGATACATTTCGTCACGGGGAAGCATTCTTTAACGATCCTGAAGAAGTATTCCGTTTCAGTCCTTTGGAACATGCTGATTTTACCGAATGGAATCATGTTGTCGTAAATTACGACTTCAGCGATGAAGAAACTTTATATAACCAATTTCGGCGTGATTATCCGGCGGAGTGGGGAGACAAAGCTCCGGCAAATTCGTCTGTCGGGGTCACTTTTTATAACACAATGTTTATGTGGCCCATGCTTACATTCGGGTGGGAATTGTTTTTGGAATGTTGTCTTGATGAACGATTCAAAAGGATCATGGATGAGTTTGCGGAAATAAATCGAAGGGTATTTCGCGCTTTTGCAAGATTGCCGATAAATTTTGTTACCTGTCACGATGATATTGCTGTGTCGAGAGGTCCTGTTTGTTCTCCGAAATGGATGAATGAATACATTTTTCCGAGATACGAAGAGTATTGGTCGATTTTGAAAGCTGCAGGTAAAGAAATAATTTTTATGGGTGACGGATGCCTGGATGTATATGCTGATGATATATTCGCATGCGGTGCAAGAGGCATTGTGACCGAGCCTTATACGGATTTTAAAGCAATTGCCGGTAAACACAAAGATTGTTATTTAGCCGGCGAAGGTGATGTTCGTATTTTAAACAGAAATAATCGTGATGAAATCAAGCAAATGGTCAAATCAATGGTTGAAACAGCTGATATGTCCGCAGGGTATGTAATGTCTGTAGGGAATCATATTCCGTGGAATACAGAGCCGGAAGGAATAAAAACATATTTGGAATTGACGGATCAACTGGGTTATCGCCAATAACAGTATAAATACACGGTTTACGGCGTGAACATGGGGTTTTTTCATGAAGAGAAAATATAAAGCGGAAAACTTACATACTATGAGGCGCAGTTACCATCACAAAGAAGGTTTTAAACTCTTTTTGATGTCTGTTCCGTTTTTGGCTGTAACCTTTATATTCAGTTATTTGCCGTTAACAGGTTGGAGTTATGCGTTTTTTGAATACAGAGTGGGGTTGAGTTTGTTTGATACTCCGTTTGTCGGATTTGATAATTTTGTGCGGATGTTTCAAAGCAGAGCATTGCGTAATGATATTATCAGAGTTTTGACAAATACGCTCGGTATGAGCTTTATCGGTTTGTCCATGTCATGGCTTCCGATGTTTTTTGCCATTATTCTTGCTGAAATGCGCAGTAAAAAGTTTCGTCGCACTATACAAACAATAACTACAATACCGAATTTTATAAGTTGGGTGCTTGTTTATTCCTTTGCATTTGTTATGCTCGCCAGCGGTGAAGGGGTAGTAAACCGTATATTGCTCAATATCGGAGCAATTGATCAAAGTATAGATTTTCTGACTCGTCAAGACGGTGTATGGATGTTTATGTGGATGCTCGGTGCATGGAAAGGTTTGGGTTGGTCTGCAATTTTGTATATTGCGGCAATGATGAGCATTGATCCTGAACTTTATGAAGCGGCGGCTGTTGACGGAGCCGGTCGTTTTAAAAGAATATGGTTCATTACAATTCCGAGTCTGATGCCGACTTTTGTTGTTTTGTTTGTTCTTGCGATATCAAATTTTCTTAACACCGGATTTGAACAGTACTTTTTATTTGAAAATCCGATGAACAGAGCACGTATAGAAGTATTTGATTTGTTTATTTACAATCAGGGAATGGTCGGTCGCCAAATTTCTTATACAACCGCCGTAGGTGTAATGAGGACATTTGTAAGTTTGATTCTTCTGTTTTCGGCAAATTTCCTTTCAAAGATATTCAGAGAAGAAAAAATATTTTAGTCCAGTTGTTAAACAACAATGTAAAACAGGACAGAGGTGATCATTAATAATGATTGATAAGAAAACACCCGTAGATTGGATATTTGACATTTTTATTTATATTATTTGCGGTTTGTTTGCATTATTATGTGCATTCCCGTTTTATTACATTCTTATTAATACAATAAGCGATAATTATTTGGTTATGACCGGAAGAATCATATTTTTCCCCCGAGGGTTGCATCTTGAAAACTATGTTAACGTTTTTCAACTGCAGGGGTTGAGTAATGCTGCTTTTATATCATTTTCACGAACATTGATCGGGACAATATTTACTCTTATTGCTACATCATTTTTGGGATATTGTATGTCAAAGAAGGAATATTGGCACAGAACTTTTTGGTATCGTTTTATTATTATAACCATGTATTTCAATGCCGGATTGATTCCTTGGTTTCTCACTATGCGTAATTTAGGTTTGATCAACTCTTTTTGGGCTTATGTTCTTCCGGCATTCACAGGTCCGTTTTACATAATACTTATCAAAACATATTTGGAATCGATTCCGCCGGCACTTGAAGAAAGTGCGCAAATCGACGGTGCAGGATATTTAAGACGCTTCACTACAATAATATTACCTATGTCAAAACCGATTCTTGCGACTGTAGCGATTTTTGCAGCAGTCGGACAATGGAATTCATTTATGGACACCGTATTCCTGATTACAAGAGAATCATTATATACATTGCAATATGTATTGTACAAATATTTGTCTGAAACGCAGCAAATTGCCGCGTTGATAAGAAGATCGGCAGAAATAGCACATACTGAAGCAAATATAGCAAGAATGATGACTCCTATGGCAGTTCGATATACGGTTACTGCTATTACTGTTATGCCTATTTTGTTGGTTTACCCTTTTTTCCAAAAGTATTTTGTTAAAGGCATTATGCTTGGTGCAGTAAAGGGTTAACTATAAAAAATTTTATGGAGGTTCTGTTAAATGAAAAGACGGTTAAAAACAATTTTGTGTTTGTTGCTTGTCGCAGTACTGCTTTTTGCGTGCGGTGCACCTGCAGCAGAAGGAGACGGTGCCGCGACATCGGGTACCGGTGATTCGGCTTCTTCAGGCAGCACATCACAAGACAGCGGACAAACTGCGGAATCGCCTTCAAGCGGGGCAAGCGGTGTTGTAACTGCAATGGCGACACACGGAGGTAATGCAGGAGCATTCAACAATGCGGGTTGGTGGGCAGAAATAATCCGTGAAAAGGTCGGGATCGATTTGGAATTTTTGAACCCGGTCGATGCAAAAGAATATTTACTTGTTTTACGTGCAGCTAACGATTTACCGGACATTATTGCTACAGGTGAATTTCCGATAGCTATTGAAATGATCCAAGCAGGGCAATTGTTGAATCTGGACGATCATCGTGACTCTCTGCCTAATCTTTTCGGCACACAGCATTTTGCCGGAGCACTGGATTTTTCACGCGATAACGTAAGTAATAACACCGGTGATTTGTACGTTATACCGGGATTTATAGGAGAGCAAAATTTCCTTAACTTTATCATGTGTGTGAGATGGGATATATATCAAGCGATCGGTGCACCCGTTATTGAAACACTTGATGATTATCTTCCCGTTCTTAAGCAAATGATGGATTATTACCCGGAAACAGAAGACGGGCAAAAAGTTTGGGGTATGTCACTGTTTAGTGATTGGGATGATTATACAATGGCACTTACGAACTTTATGGTCGCTTATAATTACGGCTATGACGTTGAGCTTGTCAGTCATATGATGGAAACACCGGTTGACGGAAGCGGTTCTCCGCGTGGTCTGCTTGAAGATGACGGAATGTATAAAAAGGGATTAAAATGGTTCTTTGATGCAAATCAATTGGGTATTATGGATCCGGATTCCCCGACACAAAACTGGGATACAATCACCGGTAAATGGGCTGAAGGTCGCATTTTATTGGCACCGTGGATGTGGGCAGTAGGCGGATTTAATACAACCGATAACACAGATGTGGAAGACTTCAGGGGATATCAAGCTGTATGGCCCGAAGACTTTAAAACTATGATATGGCCCGATCTTCCGGTCGGCAGAGCTTGGGCGATTTCTATTACTCAAGATGCCAAAAATCTTGAAGGTGCACTTGCATTTATCGACTTCTATTATTCCTTTGAAGGAATGGATCTCCTTTATAACGGACCTCAAGGTGTAAACTGGGATATAAATGATGCAGGTCAGCGTTACAGAACTGATTTCGGTTGGCAAATAGCTCGCGGTGATGATGTTGAAATGCCGGGCGGCGGAAAAATGGATGCGGCCGCAAATGCCATCAACTTCCAAAGTATTTCAAGTATGACAATGAATCCGGCATCTCCGGGGCAAACATTAAGTTCGGGTCACTGGGCTGATGTTGTCGGTGCAAATCCGACAAGATTGCAACTTGATTGGCGTGAAAAAACAGGTTTTGTCGATGAAATGGAAATGGCTATCGGAACGGGACGGGCAATAAAAGGTCATCCTGCTCTTCAAATGATGCCGCCTTTGCCGGAAGAGTATGATCTGACAATGTTGCAAGTCAGTAATGTAATCAAAACATATTCATGGCAGATCGCATTTGCAACAAGTCAAGCTGAGTTTGATCGTCTTTGGGATGAAATGAGAACCAATGCATATGAATTGGGATATCAGGATCTGATCGATTGGAATGTCGCGGCATTTGCCGAAGCGTTGGCTAATGCTGAAAAATACATGAACTGAGTAATGATACTCATTAAAAAGCGTCGGACAGACTGAAATCTGTCCGACGCTTTTTTTGATGGGTCAGTTTGTGACGTTGCGGATCCAGCGGTTGCCGCGGAGGCGGAAGAAGGCTATTATCCATTTGAAGCATTGGTCAAATCTGGCGGCGAGGAAGACGAGGGGGAATGAGAGGTGCAGGACGTGTGCCGATAAGTAAAGCAACGGCAGGACTATTATCCATGCGCAGACGAAGTCGACTTTTGCTACGAAACGGCCGTCGCCGCCGCCTCTGTTTATTCCGACAAAACAGGAGGCGTGGTAGATGGTGCCGAGGAGTGTGAAGGCACCGATGGCGACCATTTGAATTGCGAATGTGCGTACTTCGTCGGAGATTTCAAACAGGCTGACGATCGGTACGCGCAGGAAATAGACAGAAACAGCCGTAATTACGGCAAGAACGGCAAATATTATTTGTATCGTATT
>Ga0123356_10002301_pt1 | contig 20525 bp, 19 predicted proteins | sample TergutEmb28metaG_2_FD_92546 | JGI IMG/M metagenome (GOLD analysis project Ga0123356, IMG submission 92546) | Embiratermes neotenicus P3 segment gut microbial communities from Petit-Saut dam, French Guiana - Emb289 P3 | ecosystem: Host-associated > Arthropoda: Insects > Digestive system > Gut ... | reverse complement strand
TTGCCAGCCGGGCGGTGCCGGCGGCCATGCTGGGTTCGGCTGCCAGCCTCGCGGGGGAGTCCAGCCCGGCGGCGGCTCAGGCCAGCCCGGGGGCGCGTTAAACCGCTCGGGTTCGTCGTAGGCGTAGGCGTCGTACCCGTCGTCAGGCTCGTCGGCGACGTCGCCCGTGGCACGCCGTTGCCGTGGACGCGCCGCGCTGGGGGTCTCCCGGCGCACGGCGTAGACGACGTAGCCGACGAGCCCCACCATGACCACCCAGATCAGCACCGTCAGGTGCAGGTGCACCAGCAGCCCAGTGACAATCACCCAGGCGATGAGGAGCGCGATCCACTTGACAGCCGGACGCCGGACGTAGTCGACGACTCCGTCGGCACCGTCGTACTCAGGGTCGGTGTCGGCCCAGCGATCCACTGGCCTCAGTGTTCCTTCCTGCCGCACGCCATGCTGCCCCGATCATCCCAGCCCGGCGATCAGGCTGCCAAGATTACCGGGGCTGTGGGCGGATCTCCGCCGGGATGGATCATGTGCTGACTGGATTATGACTCCGGTTTGCGATTGGGCCTGTCTCGGGGTCGTCCCCGTAGGATAGGAGCGGCAATCAGGCCGCCGAATCGCCGCGAACGGGGTTTTCGCAGGTCAGAAGTACGGGATGTAGCGCAGCTTGGTTAGCGCGCCTGCTTTGGGAGCAGGAGGCCGCGGGTTCGAATCCCGCCATCCCGACGGCTAGCGTCGCTCGCCTATGCCGACGATTGCGCCACCGAACCCCGATATCTTGACAGCCGTGGCTGATCCGGGACGCACACCGCGCCGTGCTGGACGGGTACTGGTGCTGGACAGTGCCGACCGGGTGCTCCTACTGTATGGATTTGATCCAGTCCGGGCCGATGAGCCCTACTGGGTGGTCCCAGGCGGCGGCGCCAATCCGGGCGAGAGCCTGGCCGAGGCGGCCGCGCGCGAGCTGCGCGAGGAGACCGGGATCTCGGCCAGTCCCGGCGACCTCGGCGAACCGGTCTGGCATGAGGTAACCGAATTCAGCTTCGCGGGGATCGCCTACCGGATGGAGCAGGACTTCTTCCTGCTCAAGGTCGCAGCGGCCGAGGTGTCGACGGACGGGATGGAACCCGACGAACGCGAGTACAGCATCGGCCACCGCTGGTGGTCTGCGGCCGAGCTGGCCGCTGCCAGCGAGCCGTTCTACCCTGTCGCCCTGCCCGAGCTGCTCGCCCGGATCAGCTGACTGAGCGACGTTCATGCGAGCCTTGGCGGCCCGTATGGCACCAGCGGCCATGGTCGCACCGCGGGCTACCGCCGCCGCCACCAGCCGCTCGGCCTCTGGGTTCATCGTTCACGTCGCTAGTGCAGCTTCAACGGCGTGGCAGGTCTCCTCGACCGAGAGCTCCTCGCAGTCAATAACGGCGTACGGCTGCCGGGCAGCTGAATACTCAGTGACCTGTGCATGGAGCTTCCGGACGAAGTCCGCGCCGCCGTTGTCTTGGATGACTTTGCTGACGGCATCCTGGCGCGGATCACCGGTCTTTGCCCGCTCCATACAGCGATCGACCGCCGACTCGACATTCGCTGTCAGCAGGATCTGGCTGTACTCGGCTCCCGTTGCTGCTGCGGCAGACTCGAAGACTGTCATTTCCTCGGCGTTCACGTTCGTCATCATCTGCGGCAGGATCACGTCGTGGCCGCTGGCGAGATGGACTTGCGCCATAGCTGTCGCAAGGAGCACCCCGGCCGCGAACGACTCTGAGAACCTGTCTTTGTAGCCGCCGACCAGCGCGGTTACGTGGTCAATATCGAGGGTTAAGAACGCCGGGATGCCGGTCCGCGAATGCGCTCGCCACCGTCGATTTCCCGATGCCGGGCGGGCCGTTGAGGTGTATGAACCGCGCCACCAGAGACAGGCTACCGTTGACCTCCTGAGGCGGTGCGCGGCATCAGCGCCTGGGTGCCACACACCACACTGGAGACTCTGACAGCGAGCGCAAGAACAGTGGAGATCACTGACCTAGCTCGGCTGGCCGACTCGCTGGCCGGTGTGCGCCGGAGCGCGCCGGAAGGGCTGGCCGAGTGGCGGTATCACGGGAGGCTGGTCGCTCGCCAGATTGACGACGGGCATGTGGTCATCCGCTGCGACTTCGACTATCGAGACTCGATCCTGCGCCAGTTTCCCGAAACGTTCAGCGTCCCGGCCCGCTTTCTGAAACACATGATGGTCGTTGCTGACCTAGCCCACGGCGACGCTGGTGCCATTGAGGATGCGCTGGAGGCCGCCTGGCACCTGCAGCGCAGTGCCGATTGAGCGTGCAGCTCGATTAACAGCGACGGGAGGTCTCGCGAATCTCCCGAGGCGAAGGAGGGTGGCGCCTCCCACGGTGCTCAGGGCATAGTCGGAACCATCTCGGCTGACCAGCACGGGCGGGAGCGGGAGTCGGTGGCATGACGGACGTGATCGCCGGCGTGCCGGAATGGGCGGACGGCGTCTACGCCGCGCTGCGCAACCGGGGCACGACGGTGTTCTGCTACGTGCCGGACGCGGGTCACAAGCGACTGATCGAGCTTGCGCGGGCTGATTCCGCTGTCACCGCGGTGCCGCTGACGACCGAGGAGGAGGGCGTGGCCGTGCAGGCCGGCGTTCATCTGGGCGGCGGCAAGTCCGTGCTGCTCATGCAGAGCAGCGGCGTGGGCAATTGCGTCAACCTCCTGTCCCTGATCGGCCACGGCCGCTTTCCGTTCCTGACGCTGGTCACGATGCGCGGGGGGCCGGGGGAGCAGAACCCGTGGCAGTACGCGATGGGCCAGGCGGTGGAACTGGTGCTGAACGCGATGGGGGTGACCACGCTTCCCGTCGAATCGGCAGCGGACGCCGTGCCCGTCGTCGAGGCGGCGATCGGCAGTGTCGACAAGGGCGGCCGGGCGGTGGCGGTGCTGCTGACGCAGCGGCTGCTGGGGGTGAAGAAGTTCTGATGCTGTCCCGGTTCGAGGCTCTGGCTGCCGTCGTTGGCGATCCGCGCGACTTTGCAGTGATCGCCGGGCTGGGCAGCGCGGTGCTGGACATGGTGCGGCTGGCGGAGGGGGCGGACACCGTGTTTCCGCTGGACGGGGCGATGGGCGCGGCGGTGTCGATGGGCCTGGGCCTGGCGCTCGCCCGGCCCGAGCTGAGCGTTCTGGTCGTGACGGGCGACGGCGAGCTTCTGATGAACGTGGGGGCGCTGGCGACGGTCGCGGTGCAGGACCCGGGCAACCTGTCAATCCTCTGCCTGGACAACGGCCAGTACGTGATGACGGGCGGCCAGGCGACGCACACCTCGTTCGGCACGGATATCGCTGGTATGGGACTAGCGGCCGGGCTGCGCGAAGTGGTGACCTGCCGGAGCGAGCCGGACCTGGGGGAGGGCGCCAGAGTACTGCGGTCGCGGGCGCACGCATCACTAGTGGTGCTCAAGGTCGGCCCGGAACCCTCGATGCAGGTGCCAGTCGACCGGGATGCGACCGCCTGCCGGGTGCGCTTCGCAGCCGCGGTCCGCCGTCTGGACGCCGATCGGACGACGACAGCAAGATGACGAGGGTCGACTGCCGTGGGCGACCGTTAACCAAAGGGACCTGTCGCCAGTCGTGCCGTCCGCGGTCGAATGGCTAGTTTTGGTCACGCAACTGGTCCTGGCTGCCAGGCTGACCCGAGGCTAGCTGGGCCGCGCCGCCGGAGCGGTACCAGACGATGGCCGCCTCGCCGAGGAGGGTCAGGCCAAGGCTGACGATCAGGGAGCTTCCTGCGGTCTTGGCCGTCTCCCCGGCGGCGACACCAGCGAGGTCCACGACGAGCTTGAGGACGAGGTTGGCGGCGAACAGCGCGACGGCCAGCCAGGTCCACTGAACGTACGCTGCGCCGTCCCTGGTCGAGATCCGGTCGGCCGCGCCGCGCGCCAGTCCGAGGAGAAGCGACACAGCGCACCCGACGATCGTGACGATCACGTCGAGCGGCTTGGTCAGTCCCTTTGCGGCGTCTCCCCAGCCGATCACGATGAGAACTACCGGGAGGGCGAACTGGCCCTTCACCGGGCCGACGGGACGGCCGGCCATGCGCCGGTAGACGACGAAAACGATCAGCGCTATGTAGATGGCGATATTTGCAGGAGTCACCGTACGAGAATCTCGTGGGAATGGGTGATCCGGCATCCTACGAATGATGTGGTCTCAGGGCTCTTGATCGCTTCTGAAGCCCTCGCCCACGTCGGCCCCGGCGCCAGATGGCCGGAGTTCGACGAGTTCGAGACCCAGCGCTTCGATGTCGGCGAGCACGCCGTAGAGCGCCGCCTGATCGGCGAGCGGACCTGACAGGAGGGTGTCGTGACCCTCCGTCCGGAGTTCCAGGGTTGGGAACGCGGCACGGAAGGATTCACCGAGGTGGCCGCGGATACGAATCTGATAGTGCTGCGGCTGTTGGCCGGGATCCGTGCTGGGCACGAGACGTGCTCCCTGCTGCTGGCCACCTGGACGGTTATCTCGCTACCTCGCCTGCTCTTTCCGCGGCCGGGAGGCCGGGAGTGGGCTTGGGGGCAGGTGCCCAGCGGTAGACGCCGGGGACGGTGCGTTCGGCAGTAACGCTGAACGTGACGTAGTGCTCGATGGCTTCCTTGAGCGCGTTGGCCGGCTTGCCGGTGAGTATCTGGCGCCGCGGAGTGCCGTCGGGGCGCAGTAGCTGCAATACGGCGTTGCCTGGCCCCAGACTCGTAGCGAGGAAGGAGTAGCCCATGCTGAGCGGATTGACGGGCAGTCCGGCAAGGTCGCGCCCCGCGTTCATCCCGGCGGTGGCGCCAGTAGCGGTGGCGGCGTAGGCACCGAATGCGGAGGTGGCGCGCGGCACGGCAGCGCCGTCGCCGGCAGCGAACACGAAGGGATGCGTTACCGAGCGCAATGCAGAGTCGACCACGACCTGGCCGCTGTCCGTCACGGCGAGTCCTGAACGCGCCGCCAGCGGTGAGGGAACGAAGCCCGCAGTCCACACCACCAGATCGGCCGCGATCTGCCCGTCGGCCGACCGGATGTAGCCGGGCTCGACGCCCTCAACCCGGCACCCTTCAATTGTCTCTACGCCGAGGTCGCTCAGCGCCCGACCAATCAGCGCCTGGGCCCCGGCTGGCAACTCGTGCCCGATCGCACCGGAGCTGAGCAGCGTGACGCGTGCCTTCGGGTGACGCCGCGCGATCTGCGCCGCCGTCTGGATGCCGGTCAGGCCACCGCCAGTGACCAGCACGTGGCTGTCAGGGCGCCTGGCTATGGCAGCAGCGATGCTCTTGCTCGTCTCAGCGGTGTCGAGGGTGTACGCATGAGCCGAGGCGCCGGGAATAGCGGTGGCGTTCGACCGGCTTCCCGCGGCGTACACGAGCCGGTCGAATGCCAGCGGCTCCCGCTCCCGGTCGCCAAACGTGAGTGCGCGGCGGTCGAGGTCGATGGCAGTGACCGTGCCAGCCACGACCTCGACCTGCGTGCCGCGGAATATACGCGCGCGGCTACGCGTGCGAACGGCCTCGCCGGCGGCAACCTGGTGCCAGCGGGTCCGCTCCTGCCAGGCGTCGCTAGAGTCGATCAGGACTACGACTACGCCAGGAGTCCGGGCCTTGGTGACCGCCCGCGCGGCTCGGTGCGCGGCGAACAGTCCCGCATACCCGCCGCCGAGCACGGCGATCACCGCGCTTGAAGCCTGAGATTTTTGGGTGGTACTCGCGTGGCTGGTCACGGCCCCAGGGTTGCGTGCGGCAGGGTGAGATGTCACTCGCCCAGTCGTGTGATTTCACGGTCCCGAGTCAAGTAGCGCGCGGCGACCTTCTTGGCCCCCGGCGGGGGCCTTCCTCCCGGCCCGGCACAGCGGTCGGTCCTGTATCAGTCGCTGACTCGCTGCGGAGCCTATGATGTTCGTTTGCGCTGGCTGAGCACAGGTGGATTCGTGGCCCATCGGCGCCGCGCCAGCCCTTTGTGAGGAGCGTCGCGCGTTGGCTATGGAGGTCGGCAACCTGCCAGCGCAGGTGTCGTCGTTCATCGGGCGTGAGGCTGAGTTGGCCGCAGTGCGTGCTCTGGCGGCGAATTCGCGTCTGGTGACGCTGACAGGCACGGGCGGGGCCGGCAAGACGCGGCTCGCGCTGGAGGCTGCGGGCCTGCTTGACAATTCCGGGGACGGGGCGTGGTTCGCCGACCTTGCCCCGCTGGGGGATCCGGAACTGGTCGCGGTGACCGTGGCGGACGCGCTGGGAGTGCGGCTGGAGCCGGGCCGCCCGGTGGTGGCGGCGGTGGCGGCGGCGGTGGGCGACCGGCGCTTGCTCCTAGTGCTGGACAACTGCGAGCACGTGATCGGGGCATGCGCAAAGCTGGCGGACACGCTGCTTCGGGGCTGCCCGGGCCTGGCGCTGCTGACGACTAGCCGCGAGCCGCTGGGGATTGACGGAGAGCGCGTGTTCCGGGTGCCGTCGCTGAACGTCCCCGCCGAGGACGCCGGAGTTGCGGAGACCCTGCGCAGCGAGGCGGTGCGGCTGCTGGCGGACCGGGCCGCGGCGCAGGGGGTAACGCTGGGCGAGGACGAGCAGTCTGTCCGGGTGGCTGCGCGGATCTGTCGCCGGCTCGACGGGATCCCGCTGGCGATCGAGCTGGCCGCGGCCAGACTACGGGTCATGTCGGCCGATGAGCTGGAGGCACGGCTGGATGAGCGGTTCGGGCTGCTGACAAGCGGGCCGCGTTCGAGGCTGCCCCGGCAGCGGACGCTGCGGGCCATGGTGGACTGGTCCTGGGACCTGCTGACCCGGCCCGAGCAGATGGTGCTGGCTCGGCTGTCGGTCTTCGCGGGAGGCTTCGGGCTGGCCGCGGCCGAGGCGGTCGCGGCGGCCTGGGGGGTGCCCGTCGGTGACATGGCGGGGCAGCTAGCCGGGCTGGTGGACAAGAGCCTGGTGCAGTTCGGGGACGCTGGCGCCGGGCGGGGCCGGTACCGGCTGCTGGACACGGTCCGCCAGTACGCCGCAGGGCGGCTGGACGCTCTGGGCCAGGAAGCGGTCGAGGCCGCCCGGGTCGCGCACCGTGACTACTACCTGGCGCTGGCCGAGAGGGCGGCCCCAAACCTGGAGGCAGCCGGCCAGGCCGAGTGGCTGGACCGCCTCGAAGCCGAGCTCGGCAACTTGCGCGCCGCGCTCGCGGTAACCATGACCCAGGCCGATCCCGAGCCGGGCCTGCGGCTTGCCAGCGCGCTCCGGGTGTTCTGGCGCGTCCACGGGCACGCTGCCGAGGGCGCCGGCGTGCTGCAAGCGCTCCTGGACATGCCCGCCGCCCAGGAGGCGACGCTGCCACGCGGCCGGGCGCTGGCCGCCGCCGCCCAGCTGCTACTGGCGACGGGTGATTACGCGCTTGCCTGGGACCATTGCCGGGAAGCGCTGGCTATCGCGAGCGCCGCCGGTGATGAGAACCTGACCGCCGACCTGCTCGCTCATCAATCCTCGATTCTGCTGCACCAGGGCCGGCCCGCCGAGGGGCTGTCCCGCGCCGAGTCAGGGCTGGGCCTGGCCCGCTTGCATGGGAGTCCGCATCTGGTCGCCCGGCTGCTATCCGTCCGGTCATCAGCCGCGCACGCCGAGGGCGACCACGCAGGGGCAGCCCGGGATGTGGGCGAGGCCCTGCGGCTGTACCGCCAGACTGGTGACCGGCTCCAGACCGGGCAGATACTCGGCAACATCGGTTACCAGGAGCTGGCGGCGGGGGACCTGCATGCAGCCCGCGGCTACCTAGCCGAGGCCCTCGACATCGGCCGCGAGCACAACGACCGCTTCGCCGTCGTCTACCAGACGTTCAACCTCGGCCTGGCCGAGTACCTCGACGGCTCACCGAAAGCCGCGTGGGCACTGCTCGTGGAATCATTCGAGCTGACCACGCGCGCGGGGATGCGAGCGCAGGTGGCCTACACCCTGATCGGCCTGGCGATGGTCGGCCGCGGCGGGGCCAGCCCGACCTGGCGGGCCCGCCTGCACGGCGCCGCCGACCAGACCCTCGCCGATCTGGGCGAGACACTTGAACCGCTGGAAGCACGGCTGGCCGGCCAGAACCGCGAGCGCCTGCGCGCCGCGATGGGCGACGAGGCCTTCGAGGCCGAGTACGCCGTCGGACGCGCACTTGACGCCGCACAGGTAGCGGCCGAGATAAGGCGAATGAACACGGTGGTCGGAGCAGCGCAAGTGCGTGCGCCGGCGCCGTCGGCCAGAGCTAGATCAGCCCAGGGCGTGACAGCGCTGACGCCCCGCGAACGAGAAGTCCTCAGGCTCGTCGCACAGGGGCTCAGCAACTCCGATATCGCCCGGCGGCTCGTCCTCAGCGAGCACACGGTCCACCATCACCTTGCCAGCATCCTGCGCAAGCTCGGCGTCCCCTCCCGAGCGGCCGCGACGGCCTCGGCAGTGCGCGCCGGGCTGGTGTGAAACCATCAAGCGCCGCGATTCAAATTAGCCCGTTCGGGCGATGCGGCAGTAGCACGCCGTCATTACCTTCGGACAGCGTGGCGGGCTTGGCAGTGGTCGCAGACGGGCAGCGGACACTACGGCAACGCGCCAGGCGGGGCTCTGCCGGGGTAGTGGCACGCCCCGGGCTGCTCGGGAGGCTTGCAGAGGAAGCCCGCGTGACGGTAGTGGCGGCGCCACCCGGGAGCGGCAAGACAGTGCTGCTCAGGTCCTGGATCAGCCGCGCGGGTCTCGCCGATCGCGTGGGATGGGTGGCGGTGGGGCGGGAGGAGCGCGATCCGCAGCGGTTCTGGGTTTCCGTATTGCAGGCGCTGCGTGAGACGGCCCCTTTCTCAGGGCTGGTGCAGGCTTTGTCGGCTGCGCCGGACCCGGACGCCCGGATGATCGCAGAGCGGCTGCTGTCGGACCTGGAGCTGCTGCGTGAGCGGGCGTGGCTGGTCGTTGACGATGCGCATTTGCTGGATGCGCAGGCTCTTCGGCAGCTGGAGCTCCTGATCATGCGGGCGCCGCCGGAGCTTCGGTTCGTGCTGGCCTCGCGGCATGATCTGCGGGTTGGGCTGCACCGGCTGCGGCTGGAGGGGGAGCTTGAGGAGATCCGGGCGGCTGATCTGCGGTTCACACTCGCTGAGGCGCGGGAGCTGTTCGAAGGGGCGGGGCTGGAACTTCCCGAGTCGGCACTGGTCAGCCTGGTCATGCGGACCGAGGGCTGGGCCGCGGGACTGCGTCTCGCCGCTCTGTCGCTGACCGGGTATCCCGATCCAGAGCAGTTCGCGGCGGAGTTCTCCGGCAGCGAGCGGACGGTGGCCGAATACCTGATCGCCGAAGTGCTGGACCGGCAAGACGAAGAGGTCAGGCGGCTGTTGCTGCGAACGTCCATCCTGGAAGTGGTGAATGGACAGCTGGCGGAGCTGCTGACCGGCGACAAGGGTGGCGAGCGGATACTGCAGGACCTGGAGCAGGCGAATGCGTTCGTGGTCTCGCTGAACCCGGCGCGGTCATTCTTCCGCTATCACCAGATGTTCGCCGACATGCTGCAGCTGGAGCTTCGGCGCACGGCCCCGGAGCAGGTCGCCGAGCTGCATCGGGCCGCCAGCGGCTGGTTCGCAAACCAGCGGCGCCCGGTCGAGGCAGTCCGGCATGCCCAATCCGCTGAGGATTGGGCGCTGGCCGCCCGCCTCCTGGCCGACCACTGGCCTGGGCATCTCGACGGCCAGGAGGCCACAGTGCATGACCTGCTCGCCGGGTTCCCGCCCGATGCCCACGAAACCGACGCCGAACTCGCTGCGCTACTCGCGGCGGACGAGCTGGCGCACGGGTCGCTGGACACAGCCCGAGCCATACCTGGACCTAGCGATATACGGGCTGAGATCGGCGGATGTCAGAACGTCAACCGGCTCCACGGCCTGGCAGTCGCGAAAGACCCCGCGTCGGCCGCGAGCCCGTCGACGCCCGTGGAGCCGGTCACTGCAGGCGAGCTGCGAGTGCTGCGCTACCTGCCGACCAGCCTGACCGTACCCGAGATCGCCAGCGAGCTGTCGGTGTCGCCCAACACGGTCAAGACTCACATGCGCAACCTGTACGTCAAGCTCGGCAGTCACCGCCGGACCGAGACCGTTATCCGTGCCCGCGGACTTGGTCTGATCACGCCGGATAGTCAACCGGTCGCTAGGCCCGGGCGCTCCGGCGCAGCTACGACCTGATCATCATCGAGCACGATACCGAAGCTTGTTTACGCCGCAAGGACCGTGTCAAGCCAGTCAAAGGCGTGCTGGTGGAAGGCGAGCATCGCGCCTTCGTGGCAGTGTTCCCCGGCACCTTCGGCGTCGGTCAGCAGAATGTGCTCGTACGGGCAGTTCAGGGCCTCCGCAAGGCGCAGCGCGTCGGCGCGGAACGCCGTGTCGTTCTCGGCTTCCAGGACGAGTGTCGGGCAGCTGATCTGTCCGGCGATGCCTTCCAGGGTGTAGCCCTTGGTCATGCGGTACAGCTCGGCAGGGGTATCGGCGCCAAAGGCCCACATGCCGTTGCGGACCCACCAGCGCAGGTTTGTACTGGCAGCCATCGGGCCAGCTAGCGCCTCGTCGACCGCGGCGTCCTGGCCGTCGTTCGCGGCCGCTAGCACCCCGGGTGGGAGGTTCTTCGTACCGCCGTCGTATGCGTCGTAGATCGCGTTGTGCAGGATGACGGCGGCCAGGCGGTGCTCGAACGCTGCGGCGCGGGCCGCGAGGAAACCGCCGAAGCTGGTCCCCATCAGGGCGATATGCCGGCTATCCACCTCGGGGCGCTTGACCGCGAAGTCGGCGACCGCGCTGACGATTGTCTCCCAGTCCAGCCGGAAGTGAAGCTGCTGGTCGCGCAGCACCGCGCCCTGCCCTGGCCCGTCGAATGTGAGGCAGTTGTAGCCGCGGCGGACAGCGCCGGCTGCGGCCGCGAAGTAAGCCTCCTCCAGGATCGAGTTGTATCCGCCGTGGTAAATCAGCGTGGGGCGGGCTACGTCGGAGTCGTCCGGGCGGAATAGGTAGCCCGGCAGCACCGTGTCGCCGAAGGGGATCGCCACTTGCTCGGCCGGGTGGTCCATCAGTGTTGCGGCGGTCGCGAACGCGTCGCGCACGCGCCGGCTCAGCAGGGCGACTTCCGGGTCGTGGGCGGGGTCTTCGCGCAGGTAGAAGTCAGCTGCCCGGTAGTACCCGGTGGCCCGTAGGAGGGCGTCTCGGGCACTGGCCCGGTGGCCCGCCACGAGCGCGCGCCGGCCGATGTCATCAAGCCGCTCAGCGACCGTCTTCCAGCGGTCATGCCATACCGCTTCATTGCCCTCGGGTATGCCGCGCGCCGTCACCAGGACCTCGCCGAGATCCGCCCCGCCGTAGCAGGCGTACCCAGCTGTGCGCAGCATCTCGAAGGAAAACGATTCGTTGTCGAACAAGAACTTCATCATGCCTCCAGAACTGCCGTAGGTTCCTGGTGCCGACGACGCGGCAACCAGAATGTGTGCCGTACCAGGCCGTGCATTCCGCCGAGGAACGGCGGTCATCCCATGGGCGGCACCTCCCGGATGCCGAGTTCCTGGTAGAACAGCAGGCTGTCAGCGTTCGCCCAGTACTCGGTGAACTGGCCGCCGACGACACGGAGGGTGTCGGTGCCGGTGAATGTGATCGCACGGCCGACCGCCTCGGGCGGGGTGCCTGGCCAGCCGCCGCGGTAAGTGCCGCGCGCCTTCCAGCGCACCACCATGTAATCTTCGTTGGCGATCGGACCTACGTCGTAGTCGAAGGCCAGGTCGGGGAGGATGGCGCGGATGCCGCTGATCCACCCCTTGAGCGCCTCGCGGCCGCGGACCGAATCAGGTCCGATTCCGGTCATCGGTGCGGCGTGCGCGACGAACTGCTCGGCGATGATCTTCTCGGTGATGCTGGGGTCGCCGTTCCAGAGGTCCTTCCACGGCTCGGCGAGAGCGGCGTTTGCGGCGATGGACATGATGGTTCCTTCCTGGTTCAGCGGGTTTCGTCGCGCTCAGCTTGCGGGCAGCCATTGCGGTTGGTCACCCCACGATTTGTGTGATTTCAGAACTTAAGACGCTGCGCGGGCGTGCTGAGCCGTCGGATCAGCAGGGCTGCTGATCGTCATGACTGGAGTCGGCCAACCGCATCTGCGGAGCCGTGCGGTCCGCAATCACACAACTGTGTGATTGCCTGATCACCCTCGCCGGCTGCCCGAGACGTCTCAGCATGCGATGGTCACTGGGTGCTGGGACCCACGTCATGCGGGCGGTCATAACCCGGACAGTTTGAGCGCCGAGTCGACGATTGCTCGCCCTGCCTGGGACGAGTAGGCAGGCGGCCGCCGATCGCCAGGCGCAGCGCGCGCTGAGCACACGACTGGCGCCTGGCGCCTCGCGGGTAGAGCTCCGGCACGGACTAGCGGCTGGCTACGCCCCGGTGACGCTGGGCTTTCCGTTTTCCAGGTGGCCAGTGAAGCGCTGAGTCCAGGCAGGGTCGATGTCGATGGTCAGGGTCAGGTCGTACCAGCCGTGGCTGAAGGCGAGCGGATCGACGGCCAGCCTCTCCCGCTGGCCCGGGTGGACCTGATAGGACTTCGGACCCTCCGCCGCGTACTGGTTGTGCGTGATGGTGTAGGTCAGCTCTGACGCGCCGTTGTTAGCCAGCTCCAGGAACAGCATCGGCGCCGTGCCGAAGCCGCCCTGGTAGTACGCCACTGACACCTGCGCGGCGGCCGTGCCCGCGCTGGTGGTGTTGCCCGTGAAGCGCCGCAGGAAGCGGTTCGCGCTCACCACGGTGATGTCGAACGGGCCGGGGTTGCCGATGTTGAGTGTCGCGGGCGTGGTCGCGGTGGGCTTCAGTGACCCGGCGACCGTGTAATAGCCAGGGAACGCTCCGGGGTAGCCGCTGATCGCGGGGGTCGCCGCGAGGTTGTTGTACACCACGAAGTTGCTTGACCTGGCGACGTGTGGCGCGTTGTTGGACAGCGCCAGGACGGCGCTCACCGTGCCGTCGGAGTTCGTCGTGAACCCGGTCAGCACGGCGTTCGCCTGGTACGGGAGCGGGCGAGCAGGCTTGGAACCCGGCTCCTGCCTGGGCAGTTCGTTGGTCGTCGGGACGACCTGATAGCTGGAGGCCTCGCCGACCGGGGCGGTCACGAATGGCAGATCCGGTAGGCCGTAGACCGGGTTGGGGAAGTCGAACGCATTCGTCAGGTCGCCAGAGACGCTGCGCCGCCACGCGCTGATATTCGGGCAGATCGCCGGCGTGCCCATGGCGGTGGTCCAGTTCTCCAGGAACTGAAGCACGGAAGTGTGGTCGGACACCTCAGAGGTCACCCAGCCGCCGCGCGTCCATGGCGAGATAAGCAGCAGCGGCACCCGGAAGCCGAGGCCGACCGGCAGCGGCACCGGGGCAACCGACGTTTCGAGGACAAATTCGTCGGTGCTCCCCTGCGGGGGGACAGGCGGTGGCACGTGGTCGAAGGCGCCGTCGTTCTCGTCGTAGTCGATGATCACAAGAGTGGAGTTGAACACGTCCGGGTCGGCATTGAGCGCCTTGAGGACCTGGCCGACGTAGTACGCGCCGTCAGTGGGTGCGCCGTCCGGGTGCTCGGAGTACTGCTGGTTGGTAACTACCCAGGAGACCTGCGGGAGCGTGCCACTAAGGACGTCGTTCTTGATGGCCAGTGCCAGGTTGTCGGCGTTCCCGTCCTCGACCGGATACGGTTCGGGCACCGTGGCGACACCGTTGTCATACCAGATGTTGCCAGGGGCCGCCGTCCCGCCCTGTGACGGATCGTACTGGGCGAACTGGGCAAAGTACTGAGCGCCGTTGTCGCCATAGTTGTCAGAGCCCTGGTAGACCTTCCAGGTCACGCCCGCGTTCTGCAGCGTTACGGGGTAAGACTCCCACGGCAGGAAATCGCCGAGTTCGTCACCGCCGTTGTTGGCGATGTAGCTGCCATGCTCTTGGTCGGCATTGACCGTGCCGCTCCACAGGTAGGTGCGGTTCGGCCCAGTCGCCGATAGGACGGAGCAGTGGTACGCATCGCCGATGGTGTAGGTGTCGGCGAGGGCGTACTGGAACGGGATGTCGCTCCGGGTGAAGTAGCCGAGAGTCTCGATGCCCTTGGAGTAGTACCAGGCGTTCATGAGGCCGCCGTACCATGCTCCGTGCTGGGTTGGCCAGCTGTGATCGGTGCCGTTGGCATTCTGCGCGCCCTGCTCTGCGTTCGGTGGCAGCGGAGTGCTGGTGACGGCGCCTTGGGACAAAGAGAACGGGTACTGGGTGCCGGTGACGGGCTGGCCGGGCGGGGTCAGTGGCTGCTGGAACACGCTGTAGCCGCCGGGGAGCATGATCGCGGCCTTGTCTCCGTAGCCGATGACGCCCTTCAGCGTGCCGAAGTACATGTCGAAGCTGCGGTTTTCCTGCATCAGGATCACCACGTGCTTGATGTCCCGGAGGTCGCCATGTTTGAGCGGCGTACTGGCCGCCCTGCTGGTCGCCGCATTGGCGGCGCTCACGCCCGATGCGACCGCGGCGGCGCCGAAGACGGCGGCTCCTCGGATTAGGCTCCGGCGGGACAGATCTGACACGGAAACCTCCCGGTTGGCCCGGCAATGACGTGGCGAACTTACGGGCGCCAGCCAATGTGCGCCGAACGTCAAGTTAAACGAGTACTGAAACGAACATGAACCGTGGGCTTTCTGGCGCGGCATGGGCGCGCGCTTGCAGCCCCGACCTGACGCGGCGGCACAATAGCTCGCATGGCCGGCCACGACGATGACCTCAGCACGCTCCGCGCACGATGCACGCGGTTCCTCAACGGGCACGGCCCGCAGGATGCGGCTCGGCTGCTGTCGACGGTCCCGACGGATACCGAGCTGGACCGCTACGGCGACGGCGGCGTGGTGGCCGCGCTGGAAGCGGAGGTCGCCGACCTGCTGTGCAAGCCCGCCGCGGTCTTCCTGCCAAGCGGGACGATGGCCCAGCAGGCGGTGCTGCGGGTGCATGCTGACCGGCACGCCAGCCGGACGATCGGATTCCATCCTTTCTGTCATGTGGACCGGCACGAGGGACGAGGCTATGAGCGGCTCCACTCCCTAGTCGGCCGCCCGATCGGCGACCCGAACCGGCTACTGACCCTCGAGGATCTTGAGTCGGTGGCCGAGCCCCTCGCAGCGTTGCTGCTGGAGCTCCCGCAGCGTGACCTGGGCGGTCAGCAGCCGGCCTGGGAAGACCTTCATGCGCAGGCGGCCTGGGCGCGCGAGCGCGGATCAGCGCTGCATATGGATGGTGCCCGGCTGTGGGAATCGGCCGCAGGCTACGGCAAGTCGCCCGGCTCGGTCAGTGCATTGTTCGACACCGTCTATGTCTCGTTCTACAAGGCTCTCGGCGCGCTTCCGGGGTGCTGCGTGGCGGGCCCGGCCGACGTCATCGGCGAGGTCCGGGAGTGGCGCCGCCGGATGGGCGGGACCCTGTTCGCGCTGTGGCCGAACGCCGCGTCGGCGCGCACCTGCCTGGCGCTGCGGCTGCCGCGGATGCGGGCCTACCTGGAGCATGCCGTCGCTATCGCCGCCGCGCTGGCGGAGCTCGACGGCATCCGGGTGGTTCCGGACCCGCCGCAGGTGCCGATGATGCACGTGCTGCTGCGGACGACCCCGGAGGCGTTCGAGGCAGCGGCGCGCCATCTCGCCGCCGACCGGCAGATCTGGGCGGTTCGCCCGCAGCCGGCCATGACCGCGGACCCGTCCGTCCTCCGGCTGGAACTCAGCGTCGGGGACGCAACCTGCGCCCTCACCCCAGCTGAGATCCGCGAGGTCTTCGCAGCGCTAGTGTCCGGAGTGTCCGGAGCCGATGATGCTTAGTCGTGCGCGAAGCGACTGCGGTACTGGGACGGGCTGAGCCCGGTCCGCTGCCGCATGTGGGCACGGAGGTTGGCGGTGGTCCCCAGGCCGCTGCGGTGGGCTACCAGGTCCAGCGGCTCAACTCCTTGCTCGATAAGGCGGCGAGCGAGGTTGACCCGTTCGGCATTGAGCCACGCCAGCGGTGTGACGCCCACCTCGGCCCGAAACCGCCGGTGCAGCGTGGTCACGCTGAGGTGGGCATGCTGGGCGAGATCGGCGACCGACAGAGGTGTACCGAGTTGCTCGCGCGCCCAGTCGAGAGTGTTCGACAGCGCGGGCTGACCGATCGGGGTGACGGGCTGTTCGATGAACTGCTGCTGTCCCCCGTCGCGGAAGGCTGAGAACACGAGTCGGCGGCTGACCATGTTGGCGACTTGCGCCCCATGGTCGAGGCGGACGATATGCAGGGCCAGGTCCAGCGCTGCCGCGCTGCCGGCCGACGTCAGGATGTCGCCGTCGTCGACGAACAGGACGTCCGGACGAAGCTCGACCTCCGGGTAGCGGCAGCGGAAGTCATCCGCCAGCTGCCAGTGCACCGTCGCCGGGCGCCCGTCGAGCAGCCCGGCCTCGGCCAGCGTGTAGGCGCCGGTGCACAGGCCGACCAGCCGGGCTCCTCGATCATGCGCGCGCCGAAGGGCCCTGATGACCGCCGGGTGCGAGGGCGTATCGGTGTCAGGCCGGTTGGGCACGATCACTGTGTGCGCGCCGTCGATGTCGCCGAGTTCGCCGGCGTTGCCGATGACGAACATCGCGTCGCGGACGGCCACCCGCCGCCGGGGCGTCACCACCCGGAACTGGTAGAGCTCGCGGCCGATCTCCGGGCGGAGCCGCGCGCCGAAAACCTCGCACGCACAGGCCAGCTCGAACGGGTTGGAGCCCTCGTCGACAACCAGCACCACCCGCCGCGGATCATGACAGGAATCTTGCGGCACGTGGCATTTCTACCACTGCCTGCGGCTCTTGTCTCCTGCCAGGATCAGCACCATGGAGAAAGTGAACCTCGCCGATGAAGCGGCGCGACTGACGGAGTTCTGGTCCCAGCGGGTACTCGCCAGCGGCAACGGCAACCTGTTCAAGGTAGCCAAGGGGATCGGTTCGACGAACTGGCACACCCATGAAGACCAGGAGGAGGTGTTCCTTCTCCTCGAGGGCCATCTCACCATCCAGATGCGGGACCGCAGCGTCGAACTCGGCCCGGGTGAGTTGTTCGTCATCCCACGCGGCACCGCGCACTGCCCCATCGCCCACGAGGAAACGCGATTCCTGCTGGTCGGACCCGAGGTAACCTCCAACGCCGCAGGCGGCAAGCCAGACTGGAGCTACACCAGCGCGCCGTGAATCGCGGCGCGTCACGCTGGCGGGAGGGCAGGGAACAGGCGGCGCAGGTGGTAGTCGATGACCACCTTGGCCTGCACGACTGAGGACTGGCCGCCGAGGACGCTGGTGCCCAGGCCCGCCGACATGGTCAGCATGGTGATGGCTTCCAGGTCCGGGTCCAGGCCGGCGGGCATATCGCCGGCGGCCTGGGCAGCTCGCAGCTGGGCGGCGATGACGTCGCCGACGATGGCTGAGTTCCGGGCCAGGGGACTGATCGCCAGCGCCGGGTCGGTCAGCGACAGGGCCAGGTAGGCCGTGTAGACGATCATGAAGGTGCGCCGCTCGTCGTCGGCGGGCAGCGCCTCGGTCAGGATGGCGGCAATGACGTCGCGCGGGCCGGCCGGGTTTCCGCTCTCTCTTAGCTGCTGGATCCGCGCCAGAACCCGGTCGCTGAACTCGGTGGCGAGCAGCTGCATGGCGGCCAGCAGTAGTTCTTCCTTGGTGCCGAAGTAGTACTGGACGAGCCGCAGGGAGACGCGGGCCTCAGCGGCGACTTCCCGCATCCCGGTGGCATGCAGGCCGCGGGTGGCGGCCGTGCGCACCAGGGCGTTCGCGATCTGCCGCCGCCGCTCCTCGTGATCGACCCTTTTCGGCATCCGCCCACCGCGCCCCTCACCGGCCCGACCCCCGACCCGTTGATGATACAGTTGTACCATCACAACGGCCGGGCCGAGCTGCGAGGAGGCGAGACATGTCCGTCCTCAAGCGCATCACCGGCGCGGCCGACCTGGCGGCTGAGGGCGAGCCGGGATCCTGGGTGAGCGATTCGGCCCGGCAGACGTTTATGGCGGCCTACGAGCGGGTCTTCGCGTTGTGGCCGCAGCCTGTCGAGGAGTTCGACATCGAGACGGCGACCGCGACCACGCGGGTGCACGCCTACCGGCCGCACCCCGATGGTGCACCGGTCGTGCTGCTCACGGGCGCCGGGGGCAACGCGGCGGCGTGGTTCCCGCACGTGGCGGCGCTCGCCGGGGACGGCCCGGTCTACGGGATCGATATGCCCGGCGACGCGAACCCCAGCGTCCCGCGTGCCCTGATAACCCCTCCCGCATCATGCGCCGCCTGGCTCGAAGAGCTGCTTGCCCAGCTCAGCGACCGCCCCGCGCACCTGGTCGGCTTTTCCTACGGCGGCTGGGTCGCCATGAATCAGGCGATCCGCGCGCCTGGCCGGGTCGCGTCCATCACGCTGCTCGACCCGGCCGGGCTCACCAGGCTCGATGCCCGCTTCTGGTGGTGGCTTTCCGTCACCGGCCTGGCCACGCTGACCCCGATGCCGATCCGCCGCCGCCTCGCCCGGTGGCTGGACAGCCCGGCCATGCTGCTGCCAGAGCTCATGACTCTCATGTGGGCAGCCATCCGCGGCTACCACGCCGAGCCGAAGTTCCCCGGCGTGCTCGCCGACGATGAACTCCGCGCGATCGACGTGCCTGTCCTGCTGGTCACCGGCGCGCGCAGCGCCCTGCTCACCCCGGCAGAGGCACGCGCCAGGGGAAGCCTGATGCCGCACGCGGAAGTCGCCATCGTCCCTGGCAGCCACGGCGGATTCAACCGGATCGACGCGCTCAACGACCGGATCGCCGCCTTCATCAAAGTCCACGCCGCGGACAGGAAGGCCGCCGAGCCGGCACCGCCGCCAGCAACCTAGGGTGTCGGCAATGTCTGGGGCACAGCGATGAGCAACGGCAATCGGAGCCGGGTGGTTGCTACCAAGCTGTACGGCTACGACTGGTGGCCGCGGCACGTGCGCCCTGACCAGTCGCGGTATGAAGCAGTCGCCGACGCGCTGGCCCAGGCAGGCACCAGCCTCGTCCTGGTCCAGAATCAGCTCGACCCGCTGCCCGCCAGCGACGTCCAGCAGCTGCCGCCCCGTGGCGAGTACGACGACGCGCGGCTTCGCGAGGTGCTGCGCGACCGCGGAATCCGGTGCTTCGAGGCGACATCGATGTTCTTCCAGCCCGACGTCTACGCCGAGCGCCCCGACCTGCGCCCGGTCGCGGCGGACGGCACCCAGCATGGACCGGTCGGCTGGTATGTCGGCCTGTGTCCGAGCAGCGAGCCATATCTGGCAGAGCGCGCCAGTCAGCTGCAGCAGGTCGTGGCAGACCTCGGGGCCGACGGGCTCTTCCTGTCGTTCATCCGCTTCCCCGGCTTCTGGGAAACCTGGACACCCGGCACCCGCCGCAGCGCGGTCCCCGAGTGCTGCTTCTGCCCGCGATGCCTGCGCCGGTTCGGTCAGGAGACCGGGACGACGCTTCCGTCTGACCCGGTCGCCGCGGCCGCGATCCTGCAGGGACCGCTGCGCGAGGAGTGGACCGACTGGAAATGCGAGCTGATCGCCACCACGGTCAGGTACGTGCGTGAGGCAGTCGCGCAGGTCTCGCCCGGCATCGAGCTCATGATCAACCTGATACCGCCGTTCGCGGGTGACGGCCTGGCCGGAATCACCGAGGACGTGCTGGGGCAGCGGACTGAGTCGCTGGCCGCGGTGGCTGAGCACTTCGAGGTCATGGTGTATCACCAGATTCTCAGGCACCGGCCAGCGGACTGGATACCGGCAGTCGTCGAGAGACTGCGGGCGAGGACAGCGTGCACAATCACCCCGTGCCTCCAGGTCCGGCCGACCTACCTCGACGGCATTTACGCGCAGGCAGGCCGTAAGCCGGAGATCGGCCCAGACGAGTTCGCGGAGTGCGTGAGCGCAGTAGCTGCCTCGCCCGCTGACGGCATCATGACCTATCACTGGTCGGACGTCCTGGCTGAGGACGCCGCCAGCGGCGGCAGGTACTCGGCGGTTCTTCGTGAGTTCGCCGGCCGGCCATGACCATGCGTGGCGCGGCACACTAGGACAGTGAGCGAGCGGGTCAGGACCGAAGTCCGGGTCGAGGGCGTCGTTCAGGGCGTCGGGTTCCGCCCGTTCGTCTACTCGCTCGCGACGGGCCTCGGTCTTGGCGGTCACGTCGGCAACGACGTGGACGGCGTGTTCGCCGAGGTCGAGGGACCGGCTGAGGCTGTCACCGAGTTCCTGGACCGCTTGCGGCGGCAGGCGCCGCCACTGTCGAGGATCGACCGCGTGGTCGCCCGTCAGCTTCGTCCTACGGGCTCCCGCGGATTTGAAATCGCGCCGAGCCCGGCTGGCGGTGAGCGCCGCGCGCTGGTCACGGCGGACAGCGCGACATGCGCTGACTGCCTGCGCGAGCTCGCCGACCCGGCCGACCGCCGGCACCGCTACCCGTTCATCAACTGCACGAACTGCG
>Ga0123356_10002300_pt1 | contig 20530 bp, 20 predicted proteins | sample TergutEmb28metaG_2_FD_92546 | JGI IMG/M metagenome (GOLD analysis project Ga0123356, IMG submission 92546) | Embiratermes neotenicus P3 segment gut microbial communities from Petit-Saut dam, French Guiana - Emb289 P3 | ecosystem: Host-associated > Arthropoda: Insects > Digestive system > Gut ... | reverse complement strand
ATTTGAAGATGGTGGCAAGGACGGTGGCAAGCCTATTGCTGGCTTTGCCGTTGCTGTCTCACGGGGGTGATGTAGCGAAGAACCCCTGCCGGCTGGAAACCCTCTGGGAGGACAGCGCCGGGGTGCAAGAAAAATGCCGACGCTTGGCAGATCAGGGAGACTTGGCGGCGCAAACCTATGTTGGGCTGATGTACCGGGAAGGCCAGGGGGTTGCGCGGGATGATGAAGAAGCGATCCAGTGGCTCAAAAAAGCAGCCGAACAGGGGCTTGCCGAGGCGCAAACCCTGCTTGGCATCGTGTATGACGACATCGAAGGCTGGGGCGTGACCCGGGATGAAAAAGCAGCGCTGAAATGGTTCAAAACAGCGGCCGAACAGGGCTATGCCCCGGCGCAATTCATCCTTGGGGAGATGTATCTCTCTGGTCGAATTGCTGTGCAGGACAAAGAGGAAGCATGGAACGAAGGGATGAAAGAAGCGGCACGCTGGTTCCGGAAATCGGCCGAACAGGGTTTGCCAGAGGCACAGACCCTCCTTGGAATACTGTATGTCGACGCGGCCAAGGGGATTGGTAGCGTTGCGGCACAGGACGAAGCGCAAGCGTTGAAAGAATCGGTGAAGTGGTTCCGAAAAGCCCTGCGCAGCGATGCGATCGGGCAACCCGTCCTTCTGGCGTATGGCAAAAGTCGCTTAGGTGTGCAGGATAAAGCGTCCATGGTGAGGCGGTTCAAAACAATAACGATCTATGGATTTGGCAGTCTGGGGCGGGAACACCTTACAGAAGAAGACATCGCTGCGCTTTCTGAAGAAGACAGGAAATTGCGCGGGACGATGAAGCGATAATGTGTAGAAGTTCAGACCTGATCTGACAGTTCCCGTTTTGACGGTGCCTGGTTGTCAGCCCAATTGGATGCGCCCCGACCGGATCGTAGTCGGCGAATGCCGGGGACCCAAGCTTGCCGCCTACCGCCCCGCGGAAGCCGGCGCCGAACCCCCGGTAGCCACAACGTCCACAGCCTCCCCGGCGCAAAAGCAACAGCGCCAGCGCATTTCCAACCTGGTGCGCGTGGGCTGGCCGCAAGCGGGGGGGCGGCAGTACCACTACGAAGACGCCAGATACCCGAACCTGCTCACGGGAATCAGCCAGCAGGCTGAAGATGGGACGGCGAAGCGCTTATCGACCTACGGGTACGATGGAGAAGGCTACGCCGTGCTGAGCGAATCGGTCGCCACCGAGCGAGTCCAGATCGCCTCGCGCAGCCGCCCGCAACCGGAAAAGGATGGCCAGCCGGGCCAACCGGGCCACACCGAACTCGAAAACGGCACGGGCGGCAAGACGCACTACACGCACGCCATCATCGGGCGTGAGAACCGCCTGCTCGAATCCCGGGGCGCGGGCTGCCCGACCTGCGGCCCGGGCAACATGCGCTACCGTTACAACAAACAGAGCCTGGTACTGGAAGCGACGCAACTGAACCAAGCCGGAGGCCCGATCAGTGGCCTGCGCAAAAACTATGATGCCTGGGGCCGGACGCTGCGCGTCGAGCGCATCGACTATGCGGTCAAAAGCAAGGCCGCGCCCAGCGTGCAATTACTGGTTCGCTACGAATACGCGGCGCCGGTCAAGACAGCCGAAGGGCTGACCCTGGCGCTCGACCGCCCGACGTTGATGGCGCGCCCCAGTGTCGTGCCTGGCCGCGAGCACCGGCTGGAGTTTGCCTGGAACGAACGGGGCCAGCTCACCCAGGTCAAAGAACTCGGCTACCGCCCGTCGTTGCCGCTGCCCGCAGGCGAACCCGCCAGCGGTTTCATCAAAACCTCCGCCCAACCCTCGGCAGGCAGGCTTGGCGAACCCCAGCCGATCACCCGCACCCGCACCTACCGCTACATCGAAATCAACGGTCGCAGCCTGCTGGCCGAAATCGACGGCCCGCTGCCCAACGGCCCGAAAGCCAGCCCCGAAGACTCCGACATCACCCGCTACCACTGGGACCAACAAGGCCGCTTCATAGACAAGATCGAGCAGCCCGGGGGCTTCGATATTCGCGCCTTCAAGCGCGATACGGCAGGCCGGGTAATCCGGGTGAGCGGCGCCTCCGGCGCAACCAATCTGGCTTACGAACGCAATGGCGCGCTCGCCTCGGCCCAGAGCGACGATGGCTTTGGCGTGGCGTATGAATACGACCCGTCCGGTCGCCGGGTTTCCTCGTTCGTGCTTGAGCCGGGTCGGCGGATTGCGCGCACCCATCGTGTTTTTGATGCGAAGGGGCGTCTTGCGGTCGAAATCGACGCCACGGGCCGGATCAGCGAAGCCGTCTATGACGAAAAAGGCCGGTTGGCGGCGAGCCGGGTATCCGGCGCCGGCTTCAAGCAGGAAGAACGCTACGAATACGATGAGCAGGGCCGCCTGATCGGGGTGAGCGACAACACCGGCGCAACGCGGCGCATCCTTCGGGATGCCTCGGGCCGTGCGGTGGGATTCATCGATCCGTTGGGCCGCCTGACGCGGGTCGTGTACGACGATCTTGGGCGGATACGCCGCGTTGAACGGGGCCAGCCCGGTTCCGAATCCCTGCATGTCGGCTATGACTACGATGCCTTGGGCCATTTGACTGCGGTGGCGCAACAGGGCATGGCGCTGGGGCAGCAGGCACGTCGGGAAACCCGCTTTGCCTTCGATGACTTTGGCCGGCGGATAGCCGAGATCAGTGGCGAAGCCGGGGCCATCGAGCGCCACTACGACGCAGCCGACCGCCTTGTCGCCGAGCGCCGGGCCAACGGCGACCGCAGCCAGTATCGCTACGATGCCTCGGGCAAACTGCTCTACAGCGCGCAATGGGCAGCGGCGTCACCGGGCAAGCCGGTGACGGAGACCCACTACCAATATCGGGGCGGGCGCCTGGCTGAAGTGCAACACCCGCAAGGGCGCGAAACCTACCGCTACGACGCGCGGGGCCGGCTGAGTGAAAAAACGGTCCAGATCAAACTGGACAATGGGCAGTGGATGACCTATCCGACGCGCTACCGCTATGACGGCTCAGGCCGGCTGACGGCCCGCAGCCTGCCCGACGGCAGCGAAGCCCTCTACCAGCGCGACGCTGCCGGGCAGATCGTGGCGCTGGAGCGTCAGCGCGCCGGCGGCTGGTTCGGGCCGAAGACGCAAACCCTGGCGGGCGGCCTGGCTCGGAGCGTGCGCGGGCTCGACCGGATCGTCTATGGCAATGGCGTGGCCGGAAACTGGGAACGCAGCCGCGAAGGCGTACTGGCGCGAACCCGCTACGCCCCCCCTGAAACCTGGGGCGCGAAGCTGGTCAATCTGCTGCCGATGGGCGGCAAGGCGCAAGCGGCGCAGGCCAAGCCGGCGGCCATGGGCGACGATGCGCTGCCGGGCGTCTGGGAAGATGCACGCCTGCCGGGCACGTTACGGGAAGAGCGGCTGGTATACGATGCCGCGGGCAACATCGTGGCGACCCGGCGCATCGACGCGGGCGAACGGGTTGACGATCAGTACTACGGCTACGACCGCTTCGACCAGTTGATGGTCGCGGCAGGCAGCCGGGGCAAAGAAGGCAACCGGAACGCCCGGTTCTATTACCACGACCCGCTGGGCGAGCGGCGTCTGACGCGCGAAGGCGACACCCGGACACAACGCTATGCCTACGATCCAGCGGGCCGGCTCATGGACGGCAAGCCGGATGCGCTCGGGCGGACGACGCAACTCGGCGCCCGACGCCTGCTCTGGGATACGCAAGGCCACCTCAGCGGCATTGAAATAGATGGCCGCCCGGTTGCCCGCTATCGCTACAACCATCGTCACGAGCGCATTGCCAAAGAAGCCGGCGGGCGCACGACCCATTACCTCTATGAAAACCGCCAGCGCGTAGCCGATCTGGACGAAACGGGCCGCATCGTGCGCCAGTACCTCTGGCTGGCGGGGCGACTGGTCGCGGTGATCGACCCGGCGGGCAAGGCCGGCGAAAAAACGACCTACATCCACACCAACCACCTCGAAGCGCCGGTCCTGGCGACCGATGCGAAAGGGCGGGCGGTCTGGCGGGCGGAATACGCGCCGTTCGGCGCATTGCGCAACCTGGACGATACGGCGGGGCTGAACCTGGAATTGCGCAACCCCGGCCAGTGGCATGACGCCGAGAGCGGGCTCTACTACAACGACCGGCGCTACTACGACCCGCAGAGCGGGCGCTACCTGAGTTCCGACCCGCTGGGGCTGTGCCGGGGGAGACAACCGCTACGCCTATGTCGGCGCCAACCCGCTGCGCTGGGTGGACCCGCTGGGGCTGGTACTCTTTGCCTTCGATGGGACGGGGAATGACAAAACCGACCCGCAAACCCTGTCGAATGTGGTTCGTTTTTCAGATGCGTATATTGATGGTGATGCTAAGGTTTATTACATCACCGGCCCCGGCACGCTCGACCCGGACACGGGTATTGAAAACCCTTTGTACAAGGGTGGAAACGGTCTGGACAGCGGTTTCTCCTATACCGGCCTGGAACGGGTGACGGCGATGGAGAAGTATTTATTGGACTATATCCGCAGTGTTGACGACTCGGAGATGATCGACATCGACATCATCGGCTTCAGCCGCGGGGCGGCTCAGGCGCGCGAATTCGCCAACCGGATCATGGCCAGTTACTCCAATGGCTACTACAAATATGAAGACGATGACGGCAATACGCTTTGCCAGAAGATGAACCTGCGCTTCATGGGCCTGTTCGACACGGTGTTGAGCACGCATACGGGAAGCTACACCCTGTCCATCCCCGCCGAGTTTGCCTATGTGGCGCACGCGGTGGCGCTCAACGAGCACCGGGGGGATACGGTGCGCCTCACGATGCCAGGGTCGGTAGGCGCTTTCCCGCTGGAATCGATCATCGGCAGCCCGGCCTCGGGCGGGACGCGCATCGAGAAGGGCTTTATCGGTGCGCACTCGGATATCGGCGGGGGCTTTGCCGATGGCGACTTGGCCAAGGTGGCGTTGGCGTGGATGGTGGGGCAGGCCGAGGCGGCGGGCGTGAAGATGGATTCAGGAAAACTACCAACAACGATTGCTGCCAACCCGGTCATTCATGACAAGACCACGAACCAGCATGAAATAGAATTGAACGGCCGGCCGAACCCCAACCACTGGTTATCGACGTTCGAGGATCGCAAAGTGCGCTACATGGATGGCAGTACGACGACGCAGATCGAGATGACGGGCACGGGGATGACGACGGCAGATACGTATCCTTTCATCAATTACGACCCGTCTACACAGAATCCTGAGGGTGGGCCAATGCGCCTTCCGGGGCCGGATTACCGGACCGGGACGGTGGACATGGCGGGCTACCTGCAGTGGCTCAATAACAACGGTTATGGGATCAACCTGAGCGTATCACCGTAATGAGGAGAGAGCGGATGAACCGAAGGCGTTTTACGGGTACGCTGGCGGTACTGGCGAGTGTGCCGTTTGTGGGCGGCTGGCTGACCAAGCGGGGCAAGCCGCAAACGGACCAGGAACTGAAAGGCATGGGCTACATCGTCGTAATTGACCAGTACGAAAAGCTAGCTGAGGAGCCCAGCGGAGGATATGTATATGTAACAGGCATAACCGATGCTGGAAACTGGATTATTTCAACGAGGGTTGGTAAAGGTGAAAGCCATAGCAGCTTTGGCGGCGGCGGGAATATGTCGTTTCCGCGCTGGGTGAAGGTGTACTATCGCAAGCTTGCTAATCCGGAGGATATAGGGAAAAAGATAGACCCGCTGACCGGGAGAAAAATTGATACCTTATCTCAAGGGGATATTTTTGCTGAGCACCATGTCGAGGTGCTGAGCCGAATCCCGGAGGAGGTGTTTGAGTTTTTGTATGCCAGCCCGGATCCCAAACTCAAACGCGCCATCCGGCTCAAGTTCCGCATCAAGGAGGACGGGGTGCTGTTTGCTTGGGATGTGCAGCAGATGGACTTCAGGACGCCTGATGGCGGCCTCCAATTCGCCATGATGGGGGGGGATTTTTTGGACAACATGGGACATCGCCCCTTCAGGCCGGCTCAATTGATCGACATGACGAAGGAGCGGGAATAGCGTCATGCGGAATGGGGGCGCAAATAATGGGGGCCGGGCTTTGATTGCGGACGGCAGGATGGTGCCCCTACGTAGGATTAGGGCTTATCAGGCAATTGGGTCTGCGAATTGTCAAAATGTTTTTTGTTTGGAGGATTGAAGTGGCAAATATCCGTTTGTCGATGATGGCAGGGCTGGCTTCTGGGATTATTTTGGCGTTTCCTTTGCTGGCGCATGCCGAGAATTCCTCTCCAGCACTAGAGGCTTGTCAGGCAGCCTATCAGCAACCGGCCTCCGGTGCCGCTAAAACTATCGACTACGCTGAAACTTTCAAAAATTGTCTGCAAGCGGCAGAACAAGGGTTTGCAGAGGCACAAACCCTCCTTGGGGCGATGTATGCCGCAGGCCGGGGCGTTGCAAAGAACGATGCTGAAGCGGTGAAGTGGTACAGATTGGCAGCGGAGCAGGGATATGCGCGGGCCCAATATATCCTTTCGCAGCTATATGGCACCGGTCGGGGTGTTGCAAAGGATGAGGCTGAATCGGCGAAGTGGCTCAGATTGGCTGCGGAACAGGGATATGCGAAGGCGCAGTTGGAACTCGGAATGAAATATACATCGGGCATTGATATTAGGCAGGATAACGAAGCAGAAAAGATGCTCGGATTGGCAGCGAAATTGGGTCTGGCGCGAGATATTCCGGAGGCAAAAAATGATAAGCAATTTACGAAGGATTATGATGAATCAGTAAAATCGCTTAAACTGGCGGCGGAACAAAGGGCTGCGCGGGCAAAAGGTGGGGGTAATACGCAGAACGGCGCAGAGGCGGAAAAGTGGTTCAGATTGGCAGCGGAACAGGGAAATGTGGAGGCGCAAATTTACCTTGCGCGGATGTATGCCGAAGGTTTTGGTGTCGCGCTAAATGAAACAGAGGCAGTGAAGTGGTACAGATTGGCGGCGGAGCAGGGAAATGGGTGGGCCCAATATTTCCTTGGGACAATGTATGCCGAAGGCCGGGGCGTTGCACAGAATACGGACGAAGCAGTGAAGTGGCTCACATTGTCAGGGAATCAAGGACACCAGTACGCGCAAGGAATCTTAATGGCAATAGGAAAAGCCCCGGCGGGCGGTTTCAAGGTTGCCCCTGACTTTAGGTGATAAGGGCGCAGCAAGTAAATAGAGGTCACTGGGCATCGACATTGCGCTGGCCGCCAGCTTCCTTGCATGGCTGCGCGGGCTGATCCTGACCGGGCCGATGCTGCCGGGTCGCGGATTACTGATTGTCCCTTGCAGCAGCGTCCATACCTTGGGCATGCATGGGCCGCTCGAAGCGGTATTTCTATCGAAAGCATTACGGGTCCTCAAGAATATCGGCGGTGGGTTTGCCGAAGGCGACCTGGCCAAGGTGGCGTTGGCGTGGATGGTGGGGCAGGCCGAGGCGGCGGGCGTGCAGATGGGGGCGATCGACAACACGATCATTGCCAACCCGGTGATCCACGACAAGAGCAAAAACCTGGGTAAGAAGCCCGATCCGACGGATATCTATTCCTTCGAAGATCGCGTGGTGCGCCGCATGAACGGGACGTCAACTTCGCAAGTCGACCTGACGGGCACGGTGATGACGACGTCGGATACGTATCCCTTTATCAACAACGCCATGGGTCCGGATTACAAGTCTGGGACGGTGGACATGGCCGGTTACCTGCAGTGGCTCAATGGCAATGGTTATGGGATCAACCTGACCATAAAATGAGGAGAGAGCGGATGAACCGAAGGCGTTTTACGGGGGCCATGGCGGCAGCGGCGGGTTTGCTGCTTTCGGGGAGCGGCTGCGCATCGGGGCAGGGGCTGGGTCGCAAGCCGCAAACCGATCGGGAATTGAAGGGCATGGGCTTCATTGTCACCGATGACCAGCCCAAGCCGCCGCCCGTGCCGCCCGATGGGTTGGATTACGTGGATGTGCAAGCTTTTACCGATGCTGGCAACTATATCTTTTCGTCCTGGTTTGGCAGGAAGGGGGGGGGCATAGCACCTTTGGCGGCGCGTTTCCGCGCTGGGTGAAGGTGTATTACCGCAAGCGCATCAATCAGGACTATCCAGGAAAAACGTTTGACCCGCTGATGGAGAAAAGGCCCGAGAGGATAGCGGGTGCTTTGCCCACGTTTGAGGTGATTGCCGAACATCATGTCGAGGTACTGAGCCGTATCCCGGAGGAGGTGTTTGAGTTTTTGTATGCAAAGCGGGATCCCAAGCTCAGCCGCGTCATCCGGCTCAAGTTCCGCATCAAGGAGGATGGGGTGCTGTTTGGCTGGGATGTGCAGCAGAGAGATCGCGGGTGGCCGTCTAATACAGTAGGCGGCCTGAAATACGGCATGATGGGGGGGGATTTTTTGGATGATTGGGGCGGTCGCCCCTTCAGGCCGAATGATTTGATCGACATGACTGACCCGGGTCGTGCACAACGACCACCTTGGGCGGATACGCCGCGTTGAACGGGGCCAGCCCGGTTCCGAATCCCTGCGTGTCGGCTATGGCTACGATGCTTTGGGCCATTCAATTGATCGACATGACGAAGGAGCAGAAATGACCGAACTGGAACCGCTTTGGTTTTTCTGAGCACGTACAGTATTCAAGGAAATACTTTATGAAATTACTTTTTATCGAATCACTTTTCGGCGCCATTCTCATGTTTGCCTCGTTCACAACGGCTTACTCGCAGCAGATTAGTCCTTGCGGCTTGATTGACCTCCCGGCGGCAGAAGCTGCTTTGAGTTCAAAATTGAAAAAAAACTCTTCTGCTTCGGACGAAAAACCACAGACTATTAATTTAAGTAATGATTCATTTGCGACCATGTATAGCTGTGGTTTTCAAAGCCAGGATGGAAAATTTAAATTAGGTGTGATGCTGCTTGATCATGTTTCTCTAAAAGCGGCAAAGATTGATTTCGATGGTTGGGCAACTGGAAGTATATTTCCAGCTACGCCGCCGTTTGAATATGCACAAATTTCCGGCCTTGGAGAAGAAGCAGCTTCGTTTATCCCTTCGCGGCGCAGTGGCGGCAAAAACTCGGAGTTTGGTTTTGTTATCAGAAAAGGGCAACGCGTACTGATCTTGACGATGCGCCCACACGACGACAATTTCGTCGCTGGTTCGCTGGAGCGTCTCAGACCCATTGCAGATAAGGCGGCACAAAAGTTTTGAAATATTTGAAATACTGTGCGAAACCGGGGTCTGACCCTGAGGTTTCCCCTCAGTAGCCTTCAGGCCAGATTGGTACAGCAAAGCCTATTAAAATTGCTTGATTGCTTCTATTAGCTCATCAGTTTTGTGTAGGTGTTGCTCGATTGCCGTTTTACAGGAGCCAAAAGATTTACTAACCTTCTCGTCAGTTCTGTCACTGACTTGATCTTGAAACCCGCCAGGGGCCTTGGTTTCGCCATCACCACCAGTGACATTACAAACGCAAAAGTTAGTATCATTGGCACGCTCTCTGTCACGCATTAGAAAACCATTATAACCGTTGGAAATATCTGTAACTCGCCTTATGCTCTGATTAAACTGGTAAAGCAAGCCCCTGATGTTTCCTATAGGCAACTCAGGGCGAAATAGCAATAGATTTGTTGCTATGAAACGATTCTCTTCCGGAGGAAGAGCAATTGGCTGCATTACATCTTTCATGTTATCAAGAGTATAAGCAAGACAAAATCTGTAACTATCAAGCTCTTCTTTTGTGCCCATCAACAAGTCTTTTGCAAGCTCAACTTTCTCCCTTCTTTCATGCTGATATTTTTCATAAGCAATTCCTAGTGGGGTAACTATAGCCAATATCACTCCAATTACTTGCATCCAAGCAGCCACTTGAGAAGAGCCATAAGCTTTGATGAATTTTGCAAAATGACTAACAGGCGCATCATTATTTTCAACAAACAACCCAGCCCAAATTGAAAAAATAAATCCAAAAACAATCAGCGCACAAAGAACAATGAATAGTATTTTTTGCCACGGTTTTAGTTCTTTCCACATCATTCCCTCCTGTTCTCCAAAAAGATATTGAAAAACCCGCTCAAGCGGGAAGCGCACTGAACAATCGAGTGTTTTCATCATAGCCCGTCCACTAGGACGGAGAAATACGGTTACCGCGCAGTTCTCATTGTTTGCAGCCCTGGCACACCGGCCTCGCCACGATCGCTTCATTGTTGATCGAACCGAGGAATGGCGCGATGGTGGCTTCAACCTGGCTGCGCGCCGCGTATCGCGGCGTGCCCACTCTGCTCGTGACGGCTCTTCTGACGGGCCAGTCGCTGACGGCCTTGGCCGAGTCCCCGGCGCAGCGCCAGGAACTGGCCGCCGCGCTACGTCAGCTCGACGCGCTGGAGCGTACCGTCGCGCGCAGCGCCGCGCATACCCCCATCGCGCCGGGCGAGCGCTACCACTTCGACTACCCGCGGCTCCTGGCTGACCTGGCGCGCGTGCGCACCGGCATCCAGGCCCATCTCGCGCCAACGCGCGCCCAGCCGCGCGATCCCTCCGAACTGGCCGGCGACTACCGCACCCAGCGGGCCGTTGAGCCGCCACCGGAGGGCCAGCCATGACCGCCGCCCAGCTCTCCGCGTTCCAGGCCAACAGCGGCATCGCGCCCGCCGCGATGGCGACCGTGCTGGTCGGCATCGTATTTGCCGTGCTGCTGCTGTGGGGCGCCTGGGCCATTCGCACCGCCTACGTCGGATGGGCCGAGAACCGAATCAACCAGCGCCAGCTCCTGGGCGTCTGCATCCGCTTCGTCGCGCTGTACCTCGTGCTGACTTTCTTCCTCCTCTCCTGAAAGGACCCGATCATGCCAAGCCGCATCCTCACCTCCCGTCTCGCCCGACGCGCCGCCGCGGCCTTGGGCGCCGCCACGCTACCCGCGCTGTCATTCGCGCAAGGTCTGCCCCAATTGGAAAACCCCACGCGAGGCACCGGCAACGGCATCATGGAGACCATCCGCAACTACGGTTACGATATCGTCATGCTCGTGGCCCTGCTGGTGGTGGCCTCGATGTTCATTGGCGTGTGCTATCACGCCTATGGCACCTACGCGGAAATCCACACCGGACGCAAGACCTGGGGCCAGTTCGGCCTCACCGTCGCCATCGGCGCCGTCCTGCTGGTGATCGGCATCTGGCTGCTCACCGAAGCCACCGGCATCCTGTGAGCGGGACAGGCCATGTCCGAGCACTCGCACATCCGCGTCGACGGGACCGTGACCTTCCTGCCGCACCGGCTCAACCGTCATCCGGTAGTCGTGCGTGGCCTCACGGCGGACGAGTTGTGGATCTGCTGCGGTCTGTCCGGCACCGCCGGCCTGCTGGTCGGCGCGCCGCTGTCCTGGGTTTTTCGGACGATCGCGCTGGCGCCCACCTTCGTCGTCCTGGGCGTCGCTCTCGGCGTATTCGTCAGCGGCGGCATCCTGCGCCGGCTCAAGCGCGGCCGCCCCGATACCTGGCTGTACCGGCAGTTGCAGTGGCGCATCGCCACCCGGTACCCGCTGATCGCCGGCTGGGTGGGCGGCCATTTGCTGATCTCGCGCCATGGTTTCTGGTCCACCCGCAGGAGCGCGCGATGAGCCGTTTCAAGAACGAGATCGCCCACTTGCAGGCGCACATCAGGACGCTGCGCCTGGGCGCCGGCGCGCTGGTGGCCGTCGCCCTGGTGATGGGCTGGGGCTGGTGGAGCGCGCCGCGCGACCTGACCATCCATGTTCCACCCGACCTGCGTTCCGGCAGCACACGCAAGTGGTGGGAGGTGCCGCCCGAATCGGTCTATGCCTTCACGTTCTACGTATTCCAGCAGCTCAATCGCTGGCCGGTGAATGGCGAGGAGGACTATCCACGCAACCTGCACGCGCTCTCGCCCTACCTCACGCCGGCCTGCCACACCTTCCTGCGGGCCGACTACGACCACCGGCGCAGCACGGGCGAGTTGCGGCAGCGCGTGCGCGGCATCTACGAAATCCCTGGCCGCGGCTACGGCGACGACCCCACGGCGCGCGTGCGCGTGGTCTCCGAGCGCGACTGGGTGGTGACGCTGGACATCAGCGCCGACGAGTACTACGGCGCCGAGCAGGTCAAACGCGCCCTGGTGCGCTACCCCATCAAGGTCACGCGGGCGGACGTCGATCCCGCCCGCAACCCGTTCGGGCTGGCGCTCGATTGCTACGACGGCACGCCCCAGCGCATCGGCGTCCCGGAACCGACGCGCCCGGCGTCCGGCGGTCTGGCTCCGCGGGCGCCGCAAGGAGAAACCCCATGAAGCATCATGTACTCGCCTTGCTGGGACTGCTGGCCGTGGCCTCGGCACCCGTTGTCCAGGCGGTGGAAATCCTGCGTTGGGAGCGCATGCCGCTTGCCGTCCCCCTGCGTGTCGGCCAGGAGCGCATCGTGTTCATCGACCGGAATGTCCGCGTCGGTGTGCCTGCCGGTGTCGGCGAGCGCCTGCGTGTGCAGAGCGCGGGCGGCGCAGTGTACCTGCGCGCGAACGAGCCGATCGAGCCCATGCGGCTGCAACTGCAAGACGCCGACACGGGCGCGCTGATCCTCCTCGACGTTGCCGCCGAACCGGCCAAGGACGACGAACCGCCATTGGAGCCGGTACGCATCGTCGAGGGCGATCAGCCGGCCGGCGCCGACGAGACCCCGACGCATGCCAACGCCCGGGCGGATACTCGGGCGTCACGGCGCGACACCCCGGTTCCGGTCGTGTTGACCCGCTTCGCCGCGCAGAACCTGTATGCGCCGCTGCGCACCGTTGAGCCGCTGCCGGGCGTCATGCGGGTCAACCTGCGCCGCGACCTGGACCTCGGCACACTGATACCGACGCTGCCGGTACGCGCTGTCGCTCTTGCATCCTGGCGTCTGGAGGACCAGTGGGTGACCGCCGTGCGCCTCACCAACACCGGCGCCGGCCGGATCACGCTCGACCCGCGCGTGCTGCAAGGCGATTTCCTCACCGCGGCCTTCCAGCACGAGGCGCTGGGTCCGCGCGGCATGCCGGAGGACACCACCGTCCTGTACCTGGTGACGCGCGGCCATGGCCTCGCGCAATCGCTGTTGCCCGCCATCCACCGCTTCGACCCGGCCGCGCACTTGCCGCAGCCGGAATCCGGGGCCGGGGACAGTGAGGAGATCGATCATGCGCAGTAACGGCCTGCTCAAGTGGTTGATGATCCCGGTGGCCCTCCTGGTGCTGTTCGTCGGCATCCGGCTGTTTTCCGGGGGCGGGGATTCGGCGCCGCCACGGGCCGACACGGGTGGCCAGCTCACGCCGGAGGAGATGAAGGCGCTGGGCATCGAGGGCGACACCCCGCGCGACACGGTGGCAACGCTGGTGGGACAAGTCAAGCAACTGCGCACCGAACTGCGCACAGCGCTCTCCGACAACAAGGCCCAGCGCGCCGAGAACCAGCGCCTGCGCCAGCGCGAGAACACGATCGACCAGCGCATCGACTCCGCGCTCGAAGCCGAACGCGCCAACCTGCGCCGCGACCAGCAGCAAACCGCCAGCGAGCGTCAGCAGACCGAGGGCTTGCTCGCCGACCTGCAACGCCGGCTCGACGGCATCGTCGGTCGCGACGGCCATGCCGACCTGCCGGTGGGCCTGGGGCTGCGCGACGGCGACGCCGCCGGGATGGAAGGCAGTCCGCGCTGGGTGGAGCCGGACGACGCCAAGAAGGCCGAGGGGCGCGCGGGCGCCAACGGCGGTATGCGCTTCCCGACGAGCTTCGCCCCGGCGCGGCGGGCGTTGGAAACCGCGGCGGAAACCGTGACGAACGCGGGCGCCCGCGCCGCCGGGATCAAGAGCGCCAAGCCCGTCTATACGGTGCCGACGAATTCCACCCTCATGGGATCGGTGGCGATGACCGCGCTGATCGGCCGCGTGCCGATCGACGGCACGGTGAACGATCCCTACCCGTTCAAGGTGCTCGTCGGCCCCGACAACCTGACGGCCAACGGCATCGACATTCCCGACGTCGCCGGCGCGGTCTTCAGCGGCACGGCCTCCGGCGACTGGACGCTGTCGTGCGTGCGCGGCCAGGTACGCAGCATCACCTTCGTCTTTCACGACGGAACGATCCGCACCATTCCCGAGGACCGCGACGGCAACCAGCAGAACAGCCAGCAGCGCGACGGCCTGGGCTGGATCAGCGATCCCCACGGCATCCCCTGCGTCAGCGGGGAGCGGCGCAGCAACGCCCAGCAGTACCTCGGCTCGCAGGCCTTGATCACGGCGGCAGGCGCCGGCGTGGCCGCGCTCATCGACAGCGACAGTGGCCGGATGTCCTACGTCGGCGCCGACGGTTCCATCGGCAGCGCGGGCATCTCCGGCAACGAAGCCGTGGGCCGCATCCTGGCCGGTGGCGTGCGTGACATGGCCGATTGGGTCAACAAACTCTATGGGCAGGCCTTCGCCGCCGTCTATGTGCAGCCCGGCGCCAAGGTCGCCGTCCATCTCGAAAAGCCGCTCGCCATCGACTACGACCCCGCAGGCCGCAAGGTCGATCACCGCGCAGGAGAAAGCCATGCTCTCGAACTCGATTAAGGGCCTCGCGCTGGCCGTCGCCGTCGCGGCGCTCGGCGGCTGCGCCACCAGCAAGGAGGAACTGCTGACCCACGGCGACCGCGACATGATGGACATCTGGCGGCGGGAAACCGGGGATGGCGGCGGTGCCGGCCAGGTGGCGCGCCGCCAGTTGCTCGACGCCCGCCAGAGCCTGCGCCGGCCATTGACCGACGAGGACACGCGGGCGGCGCCCGCCGAGCAGGGACGCTACACGCGCACCGCGCGCAACGAAATCAATCGCCAGTTCCAGCGCCTGTCCAATCCCGACCTCGTGATGTACGTGTTCCCGCACCTGGCCGGCACCGACCCCGTGCCGGTTCCGGGCTACACGACGGTTTTTCCTCTGTATCAGCGCGTGCAGTACGCCATGCCGGGCGAGCGCGTCGAGGACTACTGATGCGGTGGAAATTCCCCTGGCCCGGGCTGGCCGGCGCCGGAGGCGCGACCGACGATGGAGAACCGGACGGCTGGCAGCGCCATGTCGAAACCCTGCGCCGGGCCGGTATTCCCGAACCCGGCGTGGCGGTCGAGGGCCGCCGGCCGGCGACCGTGGCCGACGAGCAGGCGCTATACGACGTCGCGCCGTCGTTCGTGGAACTGCTGCCATGGGTGGAATTCCTGCCCGGGTCGAAGTCCATGCTGCTGGAGGACGGGCAGTCCGTGGCCGCCTTCTTCGAGCTGGCGCCGCTGGGTACGGAGGGCCGCGAACCGGGCTGGCTGGCCCAGGCCAGGGATGCGCTGGAGAACGCGCTGCAGGACAGCTTCGACGAGTTGGACGAAAACCCCTGGGTGTTGCAACTCTACGCCCAGGATGAGCCCAGCTTCGACCAGTACCTGCGGACCCTGAGCGACTACGTGCAGCCGCGCGCCAGCGGCACGGCGTTCACCGAGTTCTACCTGCGCTTCTTCGCCCACCACCTGCGCGCGGTGGCCAAGCCGGGCGGCCTGTTCGAGGATACGGTGGTGACGCGGCTGCCCTGGCGCGGGCGGACGCGGCGCGTTCGCATGGTGGTCTATCGCCGCGCCGCCGGACAAGCCTCGCGCCGCGGCCAGACGCCCGAGCAGATGCTGGGCATCGTCTGCGACCGGCTGTGCGGCGGCTTGGCCATTGCCGGCGTCCAGGCCCGGCGCATGGGCGCGGCGGACGTTCATGACTGGCTGCTGCGCTGGTTCAACCCCCATCCCACGCTGCTCGGGCCCGGGGTCGAGGAGCGGGAGCGCTTTTATGCGCTGGTGCGCTACCCCGACGAAATCGAGGACGGCGAGATCGAACTGGCGAGCGGGCGGGATTTCAGCCAGCGGCTGTTCTTCGGCCAACCGCGCTCCGACGTGGCGCACGGAACCTGGCATTTCGACGGGCTGCCGCACCGCGTACTGGTCGCCGACCGGCTGCGCATGCCGCCCGGCACCGGGCACCTGACCGGCGAAACCCGCAAGGGAGATGCCATCAACACGCTGTTCGACCAGATGCCCGAGGACACGACGATGTGCCTGACGATGGTGGCGACGCCCCAGGACATTCTCGAATCGCATTTGAACCGCCTGGCGAAGAAGGCCGTGGGCGAAACCCTGGCATCCGAACAAACGCTCAAGGACGTGCAAGAGGCCCGTTCGCTCATCGGCAGCGCGCACAAGCTGTACCGGAGCGCCCTGGCGTTCTACCTGCGCGGGCGCGACAACGCCGAGTTGGACCGCCGCGGGCTGGATCTGGCGAACGTGATGCTCAACGCCGGCTTGCAGCCGGTGCGCGAGGACGACGAGGTGGCGCCGCTCAACAGCTACCTGCGCTGGCTGCCGTGCTGCTACAACCCCGGCCAGGACCGGCGGCAGTGGTTTACCCAACTGATGTTCGCCCAGCATGTGGCGAATCTGTCGCCGGTGTGGGGACGCGCCCAAGGCACGGGGCATCCCGGCATCACGATGTTCAATCGCGGCGGCGGGCCGATCACCTTCGACCCGCTCAACCGCCTGGACAGGCAGATGAACGCCCACCTGTTCCTCTTCGGTCCCACGGGCTCGGGCAAGTCGGCCACGCTCAACAACCTGCTGAATCAGGTCGCGGCGATCTACCGGCCGCGCCTCTTCATCGTCGAGGCGGGCAACAGCTTCGGCTTGTTCAGCGACTTCGCCAAGCGCCTGGGCCTGACGGTCAACCGGGTCAAACTGGCTCCCGGCTCGGGCGTGACCCTGGCGCCCTTCGCCGACGCACGCCGGCTGATCGAGACGCCCAGCGCCGTGCGGACGCTCGATGCCGATGCGCTGGACGAAGACCAGCCGCCGGAGGCCTCGGCCATGGAAGCGGACGAGCAGCGCGACGTGCTCGGCGAATTGGAGATCACCGCGCGGCTGATGATCACCGGCGGCGAGGACAAGGAAGAGGCCCGGATGACGCGGGCCGACCGCTCGCTGATCCGCCAGTGCATCCTCGATGCGGCCGGGCGTTGCCACGGCGAGGGCGGCGAGAAACGCACGATGCTCACGCGCGACGTGCGCGACGCGCTGCGCGCCCGGGGCGACGACTCGACGCTCCCCGAGATGCGACGCGCGCGGCTGCTGGAAATGGCCGACGCGATGGACATGTTCTGCCAAGGCGCCGATGGCGAGATGTTCGATCGGCCCGGCACGCCCTGGCCCGAGGCCGACATTACCCTGGTCGATCTGGCGACGTATGCGCGCGAAGGCTACAACGCGCAGTTGTCGATCGCGTACATCAGCCTCATCAGCACGGTGAACAACATCGCCGAGCGCGACCAGTATCTCGGGCGGCCGATCATCAACGTCACCGATGAAGGGCACATCATCACGAAGAACCCGCTGCTGGCGCCCTACGTCGTGAAGATCACGAAGATGTGGCGCAAGCTGGGCGCGTGGTTCTGGCTGGCGACGCAGAACATCGACGATCTGCCGCGCGCCGCGGAACCCATGCTCAACATGATCGAATGGTGGATCTGCCTGTCGATGCCGCCCGATGAAGTCGAGAAGATCGCGCGCTTCCGCGAACTCTCGCCCGCGCAGAAGGCGCTGATGCTGTCCGCCCGCAAGGAAGCCGGCAAGTTCACCGAAGGCGTGATCCTGTCCAAGAGCATGGAGGTGCTGTTCCGGGCCGTGCCGCCGAGTCTGTATCTGGCGCTGGCGCAGACCGAGCCGGAAGAAAAAGCCGAGCGCTACCAGCTCATGCGGCAGCACGGCATCGGCGAGCTGGAAGCGGCCTTCAAAGTGGCCGAAAAAATCGACCAGGCGCGCGGCATCGAATCGCCCGCCCTGGACCTGCCGCAGTAGCAGTCGGAGAACACCCCATGGAACCCAAACGTCCCGCCATTCCGATCGAGATGGAAGTTTTTCGGCGTCCGCGCCGTTGGCATTGGGCCTTGGCCGCCGTGCTGGCCGCGGCGCTGGCGATCCGGTTCATGTCCATGCCGTCCGGCGAATCCGCGCCGCGGTCTGCCGCGTCCGTCGGCGCCGCGCCGGTCGCCGCGTCTCCTTGGCGGTTGGGCAACCCGGAGGAACGCTTCACGCTGACCCTCTACGCGGACCTCGAATGCCCGTTCTGCCGGGCCTATTTCCCGGTACTCAAGCGCTGGGCGGGCGACAACGCGGACGCGGCCTTGCAATGGCATCACCTGCCGCTGGCCGCGCACGAACCGGCGGCCTCCACCGAAGCACGCCTAGCCGAATGCGCCGGTGAAGCCGGCGGTCATGCCGCGTTCTGGCAGGCCGTCGAATGGGTCTATGCCTACACGCGCGGCAATGGGCAAGGATTGCCCGAGGGCCTGCGCTATCCCGGCCTGACGCCAGCCATCGAGCAGTGCCTGGCGAGCGAGCGGCCCGCCACGGCAGTCCGCGCCCAGACCGAGGAAGCGGCCAGGAGCGGCGTGACCGCCACGCCATCGCTGCGACTGCAGGATCGCCGGACAGGCAAGGCGATCCTGCTGCGGGGGCCGGTCGAGGGCGATGCCTTGCTGTCGGCCATGGACATGCTGGCGGCCGATGACCCGACCGCCACACCCAACACCGAAATGCCCGCCGACGTCGTCGGCGACATGCCAAGGTAGCCGCGGTCCTCAAGGCTACGGCGCGGCCCTCCGCGCTGACCGCTACCCGTTCGCCTAGCATCCTGGCCGCGAACAATCACCGCAACCGCGGTGGTAGATGCTTCTTCTTCCTTTTTGTTCCCATCCCCGGGAGGGCCTGCCCTCCCGGGGAGCGCGCCCTCCGACTCACCGCCTGGAGGTTTGCCATGTCCTGCGTCGTCAATGACTCCTGCCCGGAGTCGCTTTCCCTCATCGCCGCCCAGCACGATGACTGGATCATCCAGCGGGCGATCGCCCTGCTGGAGCAACGGGTTTTCAAAGCGGGGCCGGCGCTGCACAGTCTCGACGCCGTGCACGACTACCTGCGCCTGAAATTGGCCGCTGAGCCGAACGAAATGTTCGCCGTCGTGTTTCTCAATTATCACCACGAGGTACTCGCCTATGAGCCGCTGTTCAGGGGCTCCATCGGACAGTCCAAGGTGTATCCGCGGGTGGTTGCCCAGCGGGCGCTCGCATTGAACGCCTCGGGTGTCATCCTGGCCCACCAGCACCCTTCGGGCCTCACGGAACCCTCGGCCGACGACCGCGCGCTGACGAAGCGACTGGAGAAAGCGCTGGCGCTCGTGGATGTGCGCGTGGTGGACCACCTCGTCATCGGCAAGGGCAAGCCGTTTTCTTTCGTGGAAGCCGGTCTGCTGTAGCGACGGCATTTGTTCATCGATCACTGCGGGGGATTCGTCCCCCGCTTTTTCTTCCCGACGGGACAAGCGGGTATACGGAGTGTCCGCGATGCGCATTGTTTGTTGGAGCTGCATCGGGTTCGGCGTTTGACTATGGCCCTGATCAACTTCCGCTGGCGTCCGACATGCCAACATCGTTTTCCAGATTCGCGCCGGGCTGGCGAACCCTTGGCCTGGCCATCGCGCTGCCGGCGTCCCTGGCCGCATTCAGTCCGGCCACCTTCGCCGCCGATGTGCTGGTCGTCACCGACAGCCGCCATCCGGTCAGGACCATGGGCGGCGAGCGACTCATCGAACTGGATGAAGCGGGCCGGATCGAGGCCGAGCTTTCCGCGGAACTGCCCGCCGACCCCGAGCGATCGGCGGCCATCGTCCAGCGGCGCCTGAGCCAGGGAGGCGCCGACCTGCAACGCCGCATCGGCGCCGCCTACCAGGGCGTCGCCGACGCATGGAGCCTGGGCATCGCCAGCATCCCGGCCGTCGTGGTGGATCAACGCTATGTGGTCTATGGCGAGCCGGACGTGGCGCGGGCCGTGGCCCGTATCCAGCAGCATCGGAAGGCACGACCGTGATCCGCCGACCGTTCGCCCCGCCGCGCCGCCTGCGCATGGCCATGGCCTCGCTGCTGCTGGTTGCCGCCACGGGCAGCCACGCCTTGAACACCGCCGCCATCGTGTCGTCCGTCATGTCACCGGACTGTCTCGACTACCGGGTCGTGGGCATCTGCTACTGGCTCCAATGCTCCTGGTCGGGTTGCCGAGTGCGTACTTCGATCAAGGTCCGCCATTACGTCCCGGATGCCGTGGTGTCGAGCTACTCGAATACGGGAGAGAATCCGTGGACCGAAGTCCGGCCGATGAGTTCGCCCAACCCAACGGCGCAGGCCGGCGGCGACGGCACCACAAACGAGGACCACGAAAACAACCTGGCCCGGTTCAAGAACGCCGACGTCATCGGCCATCCCGGCGTCGAGGTGTTCAACCAGTTCGCCGCGGCCTCGGGCTACTTCTGCCAGGGCGCGGGCACGGCGTTCATGCCGTATCTGTTGAGCACCCTGGACACGCTGGCCTGGCGCTACAACGTGCCCGAGATGGT
>Ga0123356_10002299_pt1 | contig 20555 bp, 21 predicted proteins | sample TergutEmb28metaG_2_FD_92546 | JGI IMG/M metagenome (GOLD analysis project Ga0123356, IMG submission 92546) | Embiratermes neotenicus P3 segment gut microbial communities from Petit-Saut dam, French Guiana - Emb289 P3 | ecosystem: Host-associated > Arthropoda: Insects > Digestive system > Gut ... | reverse complement strand
TACATTATTTTTAGAGATAGAGGGACTTTCTCATAAAGAGATTTATATCAATGGTTTTTCGACCTCTCTTCCTTACGATGTTCAGGAGAGTTTGGTTAAAAGTATAGAGGGGTTGGAAGCTGCTAAAATTACGCGTCCGGGCTATGGAATTGAGTATGACTATTTCCAACCGTTGCAGCTTAAGTCCACTCTTGAATCAAAAATTGTACAGAACCTGTTTTTCGCGGGTCAGATAAATGGGACGTCCGGTTATGAGGAGGCCGCTTGTCAGGGTCTTATCGCCGGGATAAACGCGGTTCAGAATATACTTGGGGATGAGCCTGTCGTTTTAGGCCGGGACAGTTCATATATCGGTGTACTTATCGATGATCTTGTCACAAAGGGGACAGACGAGCCGTACAGGATGTTCACTTCAAGAGCGGAGTACAGATTGCTGCTTCGGCAGGATAACTGTGACGAAAGATTAATGCCGATTGCGCATTCGCTTGGAACGATAACAGATGATCAATATGATGAGCGCAAACGGTTTTGGGATAGAAAGAAAAAAGTTATAGATTGGTTGTACGGTGTTAAAATCACACCCGAAGCATTTAACGAAGCAACGGGCGGGAGCATAACAAAGAGCGAATCAGCCGGCGATTTATTGAGGCGGCCGGAGGTGAAATTTCACCATGTTGCGGGCTGTAATCATCCGCAAAACGAAAATCCGCCGGAAACAGACCGGTATTTGATATTAGGCGTTGAATCCGACATAAAATATGAAGGATTCGTCAAAAAGCAGTATAATGAGATAGAAAAGTTACGGCGATTTGAAAATACATATATACCGGCAAATTTTAATTATGACGAAATTACCGGACTTTTGAGTGAATCGCGTGAAAAATTGAAGAAGATAAATCCTGATACTTTGGGTAAAGCGTCAAGGATAGGGGGAGTGACTCCGGCGGATATCTCAGTTTTAGCGATGTATCTGTTGAAGCGAAGTAATTAGTATTGGTGATAACAGAGAGCGGATTGTCATCCGCCCGTACACGTAGGGGACGATGGCGGTCGTCCCGTTTCCGGCGTAAAAGTAAATTTATAAAAAGGAATATAAATGAGTACAGTGCAGGCAGTTTCTTTTTTGGAGCGTGCGAAAGAGAGTTACGAGTTAAAGGAGCTTGAAAAGCTTGGTCTTTCGCCCGATCTTGATCAGAGAAATTTGATTCTGACATATATGAGCCTTGTACTCAGACATAATAAAGAGGCGGCTCTTATACCGGCTGCGGATGAGAATAATATTTTTTTGCGCCATTTTTGCGATTCAATTCAACCGCTTTTGTTGTTTGGATTCAAAAAGGGAGCGACAGTGTTTGATATCGGCGCCGGCGGCGGGTTTCCCTCTATACCCATAAGAATTTTTCGCCCTGATCTTAATTTTGTACTGCTTGAAACGAACCGTAAAAAAACCTCGTTTTTAAAAGAGGTTTGTACGACGCTTGATTTTCATAACGTGGAAATTGTTTCAGTTAAAGCGGAAAAGGCTGCGGAAGCGCTTGAAAAAAAGGCGGATTATGTGTTGGGGCGCGGTCTTGGGTCACTGCAAAAGTTTTCCGTTCTCGCAAAACCGCTTGCAGCGCCCGATGGTCACATGTACACGTTTAAAACCAAGCCGTTCACAGATGAGCTGAATTTAATCACTGTGAATAAAGATTTAGATGGAATAAAGATAAACGAAATTGCCCAGTATGATTTGGGCGGGTTGATACAAGGGTTGAATTTAGTGTCATTGGAATTTGTGTAGGAGAGACGCAATACATTGCGTCTGTACTTAATCATAAAAAAATGTAATTACGGCAATGATATAACAAATTGTAATTAAACGGGATAGGTAAATTTCCCGCATAATACATATCAAAGTTTAAATTGTTGATAACTTGTTTACAAGTGTATTGCGAGGCTCTCGGTGGCAAAAATAATAGCGGTCTGTAACCAAAAAGGCGGGGTTGGAAAAACTACAACGTCAATAAACTTAGCCGCGTGTCTTGCCGCGGCGGAGCGCAGGGCATTAGTGGTTGATATGGACGCTCAATCGAACGCGACTACCGGTCTTGGCATAGATAAAAATGAGATAGAATTTTCGATGTACGATGTTATCACCGAAAAGAGCGCGAACGAAAAAACGGTTACTATTCAGGATATCCGTGTATCGGTTGACTTTATGAAGTTTTTAGACGTTGCGCCCGCAACGCCCGATTTGGCCGGCGCTGAGATTGAGCTTGTCAACACGATGGCGAGAGAGAAGCGGCTTAAGGCGGCGCTTGAATCTGTAAAGGAGGAGTACGATTATATCATAATTGATTCGCCTCCGTCGCTTGGTCTTCTAACAGTAAATGTGTTGACAGCCGCAACTTCGGTTCTCATACCCGTACAGTGCGAATATTACGCGCTTGAGGGGCTTGCCGAACTTCTCAATACGATTCATTTAGTTCAGAAGAATTTAAATCCCAAGCTTGTTATAGAGGGGGCGCTTCTCACAATGTACGACGGCCGGCTTAATCTCTCAAGAGAGGTTGCGGCGGATGTACGCTCCTGTTTTTCTGGGAAAGTGTTTGAAGTGGTTATTACCCGCAACGTAAAACTGAGCGAATCGCCCTCTTTTGGCAAACCGATTATTTTATACGACATAATGTCAAACGGCGCAGAAAATTATTTAACTTTAGCTAAGGAAATAATGAGTAATGAATAAATCGGCAAATAAACCGAGACGTCTTGGCAGAGGCATTAACAGTCTTATCCCTACAGTTGTGCAGGACGACAGCGGCAATAAGGAGATTCAGCTTGTTGACATAAGCGCAATAGTACCCAACCCGTTTCAGCCGCGTATTGATTTTGACGATGATGAAATAGAGGGGCTTGCGCAGTCAATAGAAAATTCGGGGCTTTTACAGCCGGTTGTTATTCGTCAAAAGGGTGACAAATATGAGATTATCTCTGGGGAGCGCCGTTTCCGCGCTTTCAGGCATTTGAAAAAGGAGAGCGTCCCCTGTATAGTTAAAAAAGACGTTACCGACAAGGAGATGCTTGAGCTTGCGCTTGTGGAAAATATTCAGCGTGAGCAGCTTAATGAGATTGAAAAGGCCATAGCTTACCAAAAGTTAATACTTGAGTTCAGTTACACGCACGAAGAATTATCAAAACAGGTGGGAAAAAGCCGTACTGTAATTACCAACAGTTTACGTCTTTTGAACTTGCCTGAAGAGATTCAAATGATGGTTCGTAAAAACGAACTCAGCATGGGTCACGCGAGAGCGCTTCTTGCGATAGAGTGCGCGGAAACTCAACTTAAGGAAGCGCGCAAGGCTGCGGAAAACGGTTTAACAGTTAGAGATATTGAAAATATAGCCTCTCAGACAAAAGAGAATAAACCTAAGAGCACAGCGGAAAAACCGGCAAAAACAGTACAGGAACATGACGCAAATACTACTTTTCAATTAGAGCGTTTGCAGTATAAATTCGGTACGTCTGTAAAGCTAAAAACAACAGGTGAAAACAGAGGTAAAGTAGAAATAGAGTATTATAATCAGGATGATTTAGTAAGAGTTTTTGATTTACTTTTAGAGGAAGCCGCTCCGCAAAAGCAGAAACAAAGCGGCAATAACAATAATCAGTAGAGGACGACGGCGCCGTGTTTATTGAGGCGTAAGCCAATCGTCCCGCCAAAAATTATGAAAAACAAAAAAACGCATTATACGCTGATGTTTTTTCCCGATGGGAAAGGGGAACCTTTCTCACTGCGAATACATCGCCGTACGCTTAAGTTAGCGACAATTGCGCTTGTTTTGTTTATTTTTGGTATTGTGGTTCTTATAGTTAAGTCTGGGGATACCGCGCTTAGGCTTCAGCTTGTCCACGCGTTAAAAGAGGATAACAACCGTTTAAGAACGGAAAATGAGAGTTTACAAATATCATCGGAAAAAATCGCCAGTATAGAGAGTTTGACGGTGTATCTTCACAGGCTTGCGAGCATTCCTCAAAGTAATGAGGTACAGCCGGCGGCCGTACCGAGAAGAACTGCGCCGCCTGTCCGTCACGAAGAAGAGGTAAAGCCTCAGCGCACGGTTGACGCTGTGGTAACTGAAACGGCGCAAAGAAGCCCTGTTAGTAACGAACAATACGCCGCGTCTGTACCCAGTATTCTGCCTGTTAACGGATGGATAACAAGGCACTTTTCGACCGACACCGCAGATTTTCATTTGGCAATAGATTTCGCCGCCGCGACAGGTACGCCTATAAGAGCGACAGCTATGGGAATTGTGGAAGATGTACGCAACGACCATTATTTGGGTTTGGTTGTGGAGATTCGTCATGAACATGGTTTTGTGACCCGTTACGGACACTGTTCGCAGGTTCTTGTATCGGTGCGTGATAGAGTTAACAGAGGGCAGACAATCGCTCTGGTGGGCAATACCGGACGTTCTACCGCGCCTCATTTACATTATGAAATTTTAAAAGACGGCAGACCCGTAAATCCTATTGATTATGCTGCCGGCGGACGTAAACATTAATGAAAAAATAGATCTCTTTGCAGACTAACGGCGTTTGAATTTCGGCCGGCGGTCACAGTTAGAAAAGGAGTTTTAAAAATGGAAAAACATGCTAAAGGACTGCTCAATATTATTGGTCCGGGGAGTGTATTTGAGGGAACAATAGACGTACCTCACAGTATCCGCATTGACGGATCGTTCAAAGGGAAGCTCCAAACGTCGGGGTCTGTTACAATCGGTGACAGCGGTGTGGTGGAAGCGGAAATCAAGGCGCAGAGCGCGTTTATTTTTGGAAAGGTTGTTGGCAGTATGTATATTGAAGATCGCGCGGAGCTTCAGGCCAGCGCTACAGTTATAGGCGATCTGCACGCGAAAGAGCTTGTGATTAGCGAAGGCGCGGTGTTCCACGGTAATTGCTCAATGCAGAGATTAGATTAATGGCGGCATTTGCTGATAAAAAGAGACGGAGAGATTAATGTCTTTTTTGAAATTTGATCATGAAAATTTTCTTCTTATAAGATATAATAATGAGACTATTTCTGATCTGGAAGAGTTAAAAAAAGAGCTTTTAACAGAGTCAGGCGGCGGACGCGGCGCCAGAGATACGGTGCTTGACTGCTCTTTGGCTCAAATAATCTCCTCTATTGAAATAAGTACTATCGTACAATTTCTTAAAACACTGCCAGGAAGCGGGCGGTTTTTAAGACTTGTAACCTCAAGTTACGTACGCGAACTTCTCATTGCGATAAATCTCCACAAAATACCAAATCTCATCCTTTATGACAGCATGGAACCGGTACAGGAGTATTTTTCCGATACCGATATGAGCCTTATAGCGTCTGCGTAAGTTTCTAACACACCCAAAACAATAACTTGTGAACAACTTGTGGATAAGCTGTTAATTCAGCGTTTTTGACATAAGAAGAGCGTCTTCACCGTCCTGATAATACCCAATTCTTGGGGCGTCTCTTTTAAATCCGCATTTTTCGTAAACTCTTATAGCGCTATGATTTGAGACCCTAACCTCAAGAAGCGCAGTATCGGCGCCGGCAATAACAGCCTCACACAACAGCCGCCGTATCAGCGCTTCTCCCAGACCATTATTACGGTACTGCGGATCCACAGCGACTTCAAGGATATGTAATTCATTTAAAATCAATGTAGAACAGGCAAAACCAATTATCGGTTTTTCCGGAATTTCGATTATTAGAAAAATGGAAGATGTTTTAGTTAATTCTTCAGAAATTCCATTACGGCTCCAAGGATTCTTATTGCATAACCGCTCTAAAAAATATATGCTCTCAAGGTCATTGAGTTGTGCGGGTCTGAAAATTATGTTGTCTAACTCTTTCATAATTTGTTATAAAACAATAAAAATAAAGGTTTTTCACAAAATTTGCGGATGTTTGCGCACAAGTGTTAATAATGTGTTGATAAACAGTGTTAATAAATTTAAATATAATGGTTTCCCGTGTGAAATCAAAGAGAAATGTATGTTTTAACACTGTCTCTCAATAAATCTGGAATGGGAAATTAGAGAATAATTTAAAACTTGGTTGCTTTAACAATATAAACAATATAAAAAATGACTGTGAGGAAAGTCAAGGGGTTTTGGGAAATAGGCGGAATATGTCTTGGGCTTAATTGGTTACTGCTAAGATGTTTTTGGGGCGCTTTTGGCGGATGGTAAGAAGAATTTTTACACGCTCCTAAAAAAACGCCCATGAGAAGAGAGGGCACTTGCGAAAGAGTTGCCGAGCGTGGGGTTTAACCGCGCTATGGGCGGCGGCTTGCTGCGCTAAGCCGCTTCAGTCCCTTAAACAGCGCAAACTGTACTGGAAGTACTTGCCGTTGCTGCCCCAGTCCACGAAGTCGCCGCTGCTGTAGCCCATGCTCCGGTAACGCGCGTCACTCGCACCGCTCTCTGTAGCGCCCCATAAGTAGCCGCTGCCGCCGGCAAAGTTGAAACCGCCGCCCACGAAGCCGATGCCGCCGGGAAGAGCCGAAAAACCAAACTCGTCCGTACCGGCTATATAACCACTACCAGTAAACCAACCTGTATGCGATTTGAGCTTAGTACCCGCAGGACTACCGACTGCATTCGTCAATGCCGTCCAATCCGCATCACTCGGAACACGCCAACCAACTGGACAAACACCCTGATGATTACCACTATTCGCATTACCATAAGTACTACTATTATACGATGAACTTATATCCATAGCTTCTGCCCAATTATAAAGACGACCGTATTTAGCGCAACTGTCTGGCTGATTATTGTAACAAACGCCAACATCACCACCAGAACCCGCGTAATTCAAATTCTCCGCAAACCACGTCTTACCGCCAATCACAACTGTACGGTAACTCTGATTATTTGCGCCCGCCCTTGTATCGGTAAAACAACCGTAACTTACACTCGAATTAAAATGACCATGACCTGTTTCACTGCATTGACCGCCAATATCCTCAAGTTTACCTCTGCGGCACACTTTTTTCTCAGGATCATAAGCAACTGTACCACACATCGCCTTTGGCCAACTTCTCTCTGTCAAATTAGCGCCGCTTCCGCAAGTCATTACCAAATAAGCTGAATTTTCAGGATCATCATTAACATTACAGCCATCACCAGTCTCACCCTTTTCGCCTGTATCGCCTTTTGCTCCATCCGTGCCGTCTTTCCCGTCAGTACCATCCGCACCGTCTTTACCGTCTTTACCATCTTTGCCATCCGTACCATCTTTTCCCTCTGCTCCATCTTTACCATCGACACCATCTTTACCGTCTACTCCGTCCTTCCCGTTTGCGCCTATCGCTTTTATTTCACTGTCAACACCGTTTATAAACCAATTACCGTTTTCACCAATAGTAACTGTTGGCATTGTGCCGTCCGCTCCGTCTTTTCCATCTTTACCATCTATGCCGCTTGCTTTTATACCGGTGTCAAAGCCGTTAATGAACCAATTACCATTTGTACCAATAGTAATCGTTGGCGTTGTACCGTCTGCACCTTTATCCCCTTTATCGCCTTTGTTACCCTGATCTCCTTGTTTACCAGTGGCACCCGCTGCCTTAACATCGCTGACAACGCCATTTATAACCCAATAACCATCATCGTTTATGCTAACAACCGGCGGAGTGCTTTTTGTGCCGTCCTCTTTAACATCGGTAACAACGCCATTTATAACATAATAACCGTCATCATTGATGGTAACCAAAGGCGATTCATCAGAAAAGCCGTCATCAACTGTACAAGAGATGAAAAACATTACACTTACAAACACTGCGGCAATTAACGCGTAAAAAACCACGCGGCTATTCGCGCGAAACGACCTGCCAAATATCGTTTTACTCATACTGTAACCCTCCCGCTTATTATAGAGTTTTCAATTTTATTAATTTTTTTAGACAATTATAAATCATAATAGTACAATAATGATGAGATCAAATAACTATTTTAAACCAACACATATTTTAACATAAAATAGCATAAAAGACAGTAGTGGTCAATGACTATTTTATGTTTAAATCATTATTTTGGAGTGTAGTATGAGTTACGCAGACGCGTTTAAACTTCCCAGACATACCTATAGACCTGAAAGGGCAAAAGCTATAAATGCTGTAAAGCGAATGCAGGAAACGTCAGTTTCTCTTGGTAATGATGAAATGACGATTGACGAAATAAATGCGGCTATAGCAGATGTTAGAAAGAATCAGAATCGGATAAAAAATTCTACGAAGTTGGTAAATCCGGTTTTGCCCGTTATCTGATAACCGGAAACATTAAACATTACCCCAAAGATAAAACTATCGTCAGCCCGCGAGAATTTTTGGACGCGTACAATAAATAACTGGAATACATCTACAAAAATATGTTACGTTATGCCCAAATTTTGTATTATTCTCTGACATCTTGTAATTTTCATACATGAATCCAAATCCCAAAGCAGTTCTCATTACGGGAGCTTCAGATAGAATCGGTTTTGAGCTTGCGAAGGAGAGTCTTAATATCGGTTATCATGTAGTGCTGCATTACAGAAGTTCTCCGCAGCCGGCACTCTCTGTATTAAAAGATGACAGCCGCGTTACTTTTTTACAGGCGGAACTTACGGAGTCGCCGGAAAAATTTATGGAAGAGGTTTTTAAGCTGCCGCTTGCTATTGAGGGGCTTGTCAACAATGCTTCTGTTTTTGAGAAGGGTAATTTAACGGATCCCGATCATTTTAATAGTATGATGTCTGTAAATGTGATGATTCCGCTCAGGCTATCTGCGGCGTTTGCAAAGATTAATAAAAGCGGTTGGATAATAAATATGACAGACGCCCGCGCAAAACCTAAGAATAAAAATTACGCAAACTACCGTGTGTCAAAAATGCTTCTTGACGAGATTACCGGACAGCTTGCGTTTCTATATGCTCCGGCGATAAGAGTAAACGCGATTGCTCCGGGAGCGGTATTAGCGGATGCGAATGGTGAGTCTGATCAATTCGTTAAGCTTGCGAAAAATATTCCTCTTGGCAAAACAGGAGATGTTAGTTATATCAGGCAGACGTACCGGTTTTTGGTTGAAAATGATTATATAACCGGAAGCGTAATACCGGTGGACGGCGGTTGGCATTTGTGTGATTAGATGAGTTGCTCTTAACTATTTCATCATTCCGCATAATGTATTTTTAATTTAATGATCATCGGTGTGCGTGTGTTCTTCATCATCGCCGATTAATAATTATACTGTTGTATTTGTATAATCACAATGTCATCAAAGTTTTAAAAATGAAATTTCTTAAAATATTATTCGTTTTATTTGTTGTGGCTGTAGCAGGCAGTGTACCCGCTTATTTTGGGATTCGCTTTGCGTTTAACTGGTATTTTGAGAGGGAGGGAGACAGGCTTGTTGAGCTTGAGAAGCGCGGGCTGCTCTCTAAGGAGTACGGCGCCGGGTGGCAGGATGTGCTTATGGATAAGGCGATGGAGCTTGAGGCGCAGAGGATCACCGATAAAAGTGATTTACAGGGGGAAGAGAGAGCTGTAAGCGGCATTGTGGCCGCTGATTATCCTTCTTTATCAGTTGTAAAGTATCTCAATGAGGTGCGCGAGTATTCGAATACCATTCTTATAACCGACCGCAGAGACCGCGTAATCACGCGGATAAGAACCGATCATCAGCGCGGCCGCATAGAAGAATTTCCTGCCGTTTTGGTTGACGCGCTTATAGCGGCTGAGGATAAGAATTACCGTAAAAACGATCTTGGGATTGAGTTTGACAGTTTTTTTCGCGCAGCTTTGCGTTCCGCTTATCAGTATGTTCTTACAAGAAAAAAAGCTGCCCCTAAGGGAACTTCTACTATTACTCAGCAGACGGCAAAACTTTTTCTGTCGCGTCTTGACGAGACTGGGCAGCGCCATGTGTCAAACAGTGTAAACCGCAAACTGCGTGAACTGCGCATGTCGGTTGCTTTAAGAAAGATGTACACGGCGGATGAGATTCTTGAAGTTTATATGAACCACGCGGTAACAAGCGACTTTGGTCTTATCGGTTATAAAGATATCGCAAAAGGGCTCTTTGAAAAAGAACTTAGTGAACTTAGTGACGCCGAGTGTATCTATCTTGCGAGAATGGTGAAGTGGGGACGCAATGTCAGACCTAAAATCACCTCCCAGTGCCGTATTGACATGGAGAGAATGGGCGGAGCGCTTGGATGGAATAAGGAAAAACAGGAAGAGGTACTGGCTCAGATTGATGAGCTTACGTTCAGCCGTCCGAAACGCATAGAGGGGGAGCATGGCCCGCTTGTGGATTTGGCAAATGAGTTTTGGCTCCAGACGCTGCGCCGCAGTAATTCAAACGCAAATCAAATTGCGCAGATGGATCTCATAGACCCCAATTCACTTGTAAGGCGCAAAGGTAATTTGACTATAAAACTTACGGTTGATCTTGCGCTTCAACAAATGCTTGAAAAGGAAGTTAATGAGAGAGGTTACGGCACAGATACCGTTACCGCGAATGACGGACGTAAAATAGTTAACGAACAATATTTCGCGTATTCGATTATGTGTTCACAAACGGGAAAGCTTCTCGCTTACCATTCAAGAGACAGGCTTGGTTCGCGGCTTAATTGCTTATTGAGAAACCGCATCCCTAACGGTTCTTCTTTGGCAAAGCCGCTTTTTAACGCTCTCAATTATGATCTTGGAATATTTCAACCCAACAGCCGCTGGACGGACGCGCTGCCTGTAACCGGAAATGTCCCTTGGAGCAGAACAATATCTTATCAGGGCGGTAAACCTGTTGGAGTTGTATTTGATCAAAGCGCTGTAAGGGGCAGAGGGTATCCTGTGCATAACTTCGGCAGAAAACTTGAAGGGTGCCAATACGTTTTTGATCTGCTTGCAACGTCAAATAATATTCTTGGGGTAGAAACGCTTTACCGGCTCAACCGCCGTCTTTACGACAATGGCGGCATTGCGGAGGGCGCGTTTCCTCTTGTTAATTACTTTTACCGTATCGGAGCGCTTGCGAGAGTGCGTGATGAGCTGAAATTGCAGTCTGTAACTGGGGTAAGAGTATATAAGGAGCTCTGCCGTATAGCGGGTGTACCTGTTGACAATGTGACGCAGGGGAATAAAAGGGTTCCCATATCGGACAGTCTCTATTCTGTAGCTCTCGGTACTCTTGAAAAATCTCTCTATGAGCAGATGCACCTGTTTAATGTGCTTTACAATAATGATCTTATTGAACAGCCGGCGCAGCGTAACTCTTTGGTAATTGAGTCAATAGAGCTCAATGGAGTTCCTGTTGCTCTTAACGATACTATAAGACGCTATCATCCGTTTACAGATATCAATACAATTCGTCCCACACTGCTTGGGCTTCACAAACGGCTCATTGGCAACAGATGGGAGGGGCTCAGCGAGTTTGATGTTTTTTATGATGATTTTGATGATGATCCTGTTTACAGTTCAGATAAATTTGACGAAGACGCTTTTTATCTTGATGAACCGCTTTCAAACTTTGCAAAGAGCGGCACGACGGATGATATTCTGCGCCCTTTTAATGTTGACGCGGCGAGCGCCAAGCGCACTAACTACTGTATATGGAACGCGGTTTTACGTGTTGATATGTCACGCTTCAGCGGAAACGAAGATTTACCGCCGGAACAAAAAGATATTACAATATCGTGCATTGCCGAAGGTAATCAGCAATTTACAGGTCCAAGAGACGGTAAGTCTCAGCACCGTTTTCTGACAACCGCGCTGCTTAAAAACGCGGGAGTAAAGACACGCGGCGGATACTTCAGCCGATACGAAGAGTATTTAAAGCGGGTGACTCCGCGAAGTGAAAACTGCGGAATTGACCCGCCGTCTGTTCCGATTAGTCAGATTACGGCGGGAAGAGATTACTGATTAGTACAAGGCGTTGCCACCGACCTCTTGCACCGCGCCGCCCGACAACTGCACGACAGGCGTGAGGTCGGCAAGTTAGTATATACATTTTTCATAGTATCATAGAATTATATATGATTTCAGCAACAGAAAATCTCTATAGGGTACAAACGCCCCAATCACCGAAACCGAGAACGGTTATTGACCGTGTTATAGTTACCGAAGAGGAACTGAGGAATTACCTTGATAATCTGCGCAAAAAGCGAGTTAAAAAAATAGCTCTTGATATGGAAGGTGATCAGGGTTCGTTTCGTTACAAGTATTCTATCTCTATATTTCAGTGCTTTGACGGAGAAGAATCGGTAATTATTGATGTACTGCGGATGGGTAATAATTCTGTGCTTAGAGAGTTTCTTACCTGTTTAGATATAACCAAAATTATGTTCTCTTTTAGCAATGACGTGTTCATGGCTCAGAATGTACTTGGATGTACCATTGCTCCGGTAAATGATATTGCTATTGCGCAAAAACTTCTTGGACTTCCGATAAATATTGCGAGTTATCTTAATATTGATAAAGATAAAAAGGATTCTTTTCAAAGGGCTAACTGGCTTATCCGCCCAATAAAGCCTGAACTTATGGAGTACGCGATAAACGATGTTTTAAAGCTGCTTGAAATAGAGCAAAAGTTTGTAGATGAACTTATAGAAAAAAAACTTTATACAACATACATTAACTCTACGATAAGTATAAGCGAACGAAATTTTGTTGTAAATCAGCACTGTCAGTACCAGGCAAAATATCCGGGTTACATGCGGATGAGTTATGAAAAAAAACTTAAAGCCGCTAAAATATGGATATTCAGAGAATTGCTTGGCGAAAAACTAAACTGTCCGGTTGGATACATTTTGTCAAGAAACGCGCTTAAGAATATTATAAATAGTGATAAAGATTTGGTACTTGCAATTGAAAAAGAGATAAATAGGGGCAGAAACCCGCACAAACGGATAAGCAGACAGGCGATTCAGGCGTTGTGTGATCAGGCGGTACAGTCGCCGCATCTTCCGGCTCCGCCGCCTAAAAAAAGAAAACGTAAACATAGTCCAATGTGATAACCGGTAACCTGAGAAAATTTTTATGGATTTTGTCAATCATACAACTAACAATGTTACCGCGCCGTTAAGAGTCTGTCATTTTATTACGTACTATCTCCCTGTAACTCAGAACTGGATTTATAATCAGCTTATCTTTAACAAAGAGTGTACATCAACCGTTTTGAGTCAGCGATTGATTCATCCTGAAAATTTTCCTTTCAGTGAAGTATATCCTATTTGCGCTTATACCGGCCTGCGTTCTGTTCCTGCCCGCTTTATTCATAAACTTTTTGAACAATATCCGGCAAAACCGCACTCCACGATAATCGAAAAAGTAAAGCCTGATATTCTTCACGGACATTTTTTGCTTGAATCGTGGCGTAATTATCATCTTATTAAACACAGCGGAATCCCGCTTGTAACTACCTGCTATGGTCAGGATGTAACGAGTCTCTTGCGTAAACCGTTTTGGGCAAGCCGCAGCAAAAAAGTTTTTGATCTTGGAGCGGCTTTTATTGTTGAAGGCGAGCACATGGGGCGCTGCTTGGAAGAGCGCGGGTGCGGCCGTGAAAAAATAAATGTTATAAAACTTGGGATTGACGTTAACAAAATCAATATAAATCCGCCTAAAGCGGAAAACACGCCTGTTAAAATTCTGTTTACAGGTCTTGGCCGTGAGAAAAAAGGCGCAGTGTATGCTGTGAAGGCGTTTATAAAAGCTATTAATGATTGTTCTATAGACCTTGAACTTCATCTGCTCGGCGATGGAATTTATCGCAAGTCAATGGAAAATATTCTCAAAAGCGCAGGCTTAATAGAAAAAGCTGTCTTTCACGGAATGAAACCTGTTTCGCAATATTTTCATTTGCTTAAAACTATGGATATCGTTCTTGCGCCAAGCGTCCACGCGAAAGACGGCGATACAGAGGGCGGAGCTCCTGTTGTAGTAATAGAGGCGCTGTGCGCCGGAATACCTGTTGTTGGGACTCTTCACTGCGATATTCCAAATATCGTATCTCACGGACATTCAGGTCTGCTCTGCGCTGAAAAAGATATTGACGCATTAGCAAAAAATCTCTGTACGCTCGCGGAGAATCCAACTTTACGAAGAGAAATGGGAATGCGGGGAGCTGAGTATGCTCGTATGGAGCATGATATTGAAAAGCAGGTGAGGAAGATAACAGAGGTTTATAGATCTGTGATTATCCGAACAGTTACCCATATATCAAAAAAGTAACGCATACTGGCAGATATAAACGAAGTGATACGCAATTTCAAACATTATGCCGATGAACATAAATATCCGAAAACAAAAGCTAATGTAATTGACAGGGTTTTACGCGAAAGTGAGGTTAAAATTGCCTCTTAATAAAAAAGTTCGGGACACCGCCGTTGCATTACGTTATAATCAAGAAGAGGCAGAGCAAGCCCCAAAGGTTGTTGCCAAGGGATTTGGTTTAACGGCGGAAAAAATCAGGGAGCTTGCGGAGAAAAGCGGTGTTCCTGTAAAACGGGACGACGCTCTTGTAGAACTTTTGGCTCAAATTGATATAGATAGAGAGATTCCCCCCGCGCTGTACGCGGCAGTAGCGGAAATCTTGGCTATGATTTATAAAGCAAGTAATTCACTCGGACGGCAGGAGAAATAATCCAAAAAATGGCACGATTCAAACAAATGCTCTCACAAAAGGTATGTGTTTTTCTATTATCAGCACTCATTTTCACCCTCAACGCATCTGAACAGACAAAAGGTGTGCTTTTTTTGGGTGTATTTAACCAAAAAGGCGAGAGTGTGGAAGCGCCCCTTGAACAGGCTTTACGCCATGAGCTTTCGGCAGGTGAGAACTTCCGGCTTATCACCGCCACAGAAACTCAGCGCTATCTCAGAGAGTTAGAATCTTCAGGAGTAACTCCTTTAGAGCGGATAGTACCGTCAAAAATTAGAATGGCAGACTCTACAATCGCAATTTGGGCTGTGGTTAAGGAAAACACCATGCGGGTAGGCCGCCAAACATTTTTTTGGGGCAAGGTTGACGCGTCTATGACTCTTGATCTTTTTATCAACGATCTCAAAAGCGGAGAGATTTTTTACCGCGGTACAATTGCGGCTGAGGCGAACAAAAGAAAACCGTTTATGTTTGTTAACTCGGCGCAAAAAACAGTTCACATCTCCGTCAAAGACCGGTCTGAACTTAACGGAGAACTGCAATCAATAATTGTAAAATCATCAAACGATATTTTTGCGACAGTGCTTAATTCATTATCCGCCAAGCATGATGAGCCAAAAGAGGAGCCGGCAGATTCGGCAGGAGTCTCTGATGACGAGGCGGAACACCGCATACCTTCCGTTACCGACGTCTTTTCGGAACCGGCCGTATTAGATTTGGAAGAGGGCGCTGAGCAGTCCGCAAATGGAGAACAAGCAGAGTCTGTAAACGAAGGCATGGAAGCAGCGGTAACGGTGGAATAACATAAAATATATAGAAAAAGTTGTTTTTAGAGCGGTTTTGTGATTATATTTTAGTAGTTAAATAATACATTGGAATTTGGGTAAACTGTGCCGCAAGCGCAGTAAACTTCACTAAAAAGCTACTTGGAGGTGTTTGCGTTATGGGAGAGCAATTAGGCGCATACAGGAATGTATTTGACGATCAAAATGAATTTAACAAACTTCATGATCTGATTCTTAACGGAGTGCAGGAGTTTTCGGTTTATCGTCAGGGCAATCTGACTTATGGTGAAATCATGTTTGTAATGGAGTGCATATTAGACAATATGCGCGGTTCGTCGGAAAAGGAAGCGCGCGGCAAGTCTATTCCCGGCCTGGCGTCTCCTACTTTCTCTACTTTGCTTTCTATTTCGTCAAGACTCGTAGAAACTATGGTAAAGAAAGGGATTATAGGTTCAGGAGAAGAGGCTTACATCCTGCACGGCGACAAATAAGAGATCTGTATATAGACCTCGTTTTAAGAAAGAAAGGAGCAAGCGGCTGTTTATGGAACAGGTGTTCCCTTATAAAGTTACCGTGAAGCTGCCAAGCGATATAGAGATTATTCCCTCTATCCGCAAATATGTTTCTGAAACGCTTGTAGCGTGCGGATTCAGCGTTAAGTTTGCTTTTCGTTCTGAAATAATAATCGATGAGATTTGTAATAACGCTATAAGCTATGGCAGCGGCGGCGATACGGATAAAGAGATTGAGCTTTGCTGTGAGATACACGCAGACCGCATGGAGATGTTGGTAAAAGACCGCGGCGGTTCCCAGATACACACGGATCGGCTCAGGGAGGCTGTGAACAAAAACAGACTTGGGCTTCCGATAGAGTACGAAAATGAGAGGCTTGGACTTGAAATAGTAAAGCTTCTCTCTGAAACTATAGAATTTAATGTTGATGAAAATAATGTAACTTCTATTCACGCTGTGCGCAGACGTGAAGAAGAAGAAGAGGTTTCTCAGGCGTCGTAATCACATGGTGTACGTTTTGTTTTACGGCACAACAGCGGGATGAGAACTAATATGGAAGATAAACTGACAATAGAAATTTCAGCAGATGAGAGCAGTTCTGAAGTAACAGTTCTGAAAGTTACCGGAGCTCTTGATTTCTCCAGTATCGCCATGCTTTCCGGTTTTTTTGGCAAAATAAACGCCCAGGAAAGAAATTATGTAATTGTAAATATGAGCAGCGCGCTCTCCATGTGTTCGGCGGCGCTTGGCGAGTTTATGGGATGCAGGCAAAAGTTTGTGGAAAAAGGCGGTGATCTTGTTTTTGCGGGGTTGAACAGAGATATCCGTTCAAAGCTTACTCTTATGGGCGCGAATAAAATATTTACGTTTTTTACAGATGTCCGCTCGGCTATAAGCGCTTACAAATGGAATCACAAAAAGCAGAGTAAATCTCTTACTATCACTATACCGCCCTCTCTTAAACTTGTGCCTCCGGTGCGTCAGCTTGCTTCCCGGCTTGCGAAACAGAAAGGGTACAGCCGGCGGGACGCGTTCCGCATAGAGACGATTGTAGACGAAGTGTGCAATAACGCGGTTGAGCACGGGCTTAAGGACAAGGGCAGCGATATTACTATAGCTATTACAATAGACAAAGATAAAATTGACATAAACGTGAGCAATCAGAGCGATCCTGAAAAAATCGCGCTGCTCAGAGAACTCCTTAAACCCGCCGAAGCGGGCAATCACGTTGGAACCGATCACAAAAGAGGACGGGGGCTTGCGTTAATCAGAATGCTCTCAACCGATATGAAAGTAGATATAACAGAATCCGGTACAAGTGTCCGTGTAATAAAATTAAGAGAAGAGGAATAACCTATTTATGGAGAGTCAAATTCAACTTGCCTGCGAAGATATTGCCGGAAAACAGAGCGCAAAAATTGTGCGGTTTGTCGGTGATTTGGACGCAACCAACACAGACTATATTATGGAGCAGATTTTTAATTTTTTCAGTGACGGGTTTGTCAACTTGGTGGCTGATTTCAAAGATCTGCGCTATGTAAACAGCACCGGTCTTGGCATTCTGCTTCACTTCAGCAAATCAGCCAAAGAAAAAGGCGGCTCTTTTAAAATTGTAAATGTGAATGAGAATGTCTATGAGATAATTGATATAATTGGAGCGACTTCGCTTTTAGAGATTTATGATGAACTTGACGAAGCGATCAGCGCGCTCAGTTAATTTTTGATTTTTGAACAAACGTTTCTAAGATATTTAATATTAATAAACAAGTTATTTTATCATACGCGGAGTAATTGAATGAATCGCAAGCTTATAGCGGCGCTTTTTTGTGTGTGTGCGTTTTTGATGTGCCAGAACTCTTCTGTTAAAGATCCTGTTGTAAGAGTCGGCAGAGTGACATTAGGCCAGGAGAGCTTTGAGGCTTTCAAGAAAGTTGCCCGTTCATACCCTGCGCCTCTTCCGCATTATTTCCCCGCGCAGCGGCAGCCTGTAAGCTTCATGGCGGAATGCGAGGCGGTCTATCAGTTTAGCAAGTCAAGCAAAATAAGCGAAAAAATAACCTCAAGCCTTGACTGGGAGTGGAAGAAAAAATTCTTTACCGCAACGCTTTTTTTTGATCTGATGGGTGATAATCTTGGCTTTACCGATGCGCAGCTCAGCGAGTTTTATAAAAAATCCCCTGAGTCTTTCAGTGTACAAACAAAAACCGATATTGGATTAGACTCAAGTTTTATTCCTGAGTTTGAAAAAATTAAAAGACAAGTGGCAGATCAGCTCTTTTACGAAACGTACAAACCGGACAGCGCGTTTATAGAAAAATTAGGAGAAAGAGCTAATGACAGCGCCTCTCTGAGAAATCACTGGATGTACAGCATACGCTCCAATCCGCCGGAATTTTTTATGCGCGAGCTTTATAAGGAACATTACGGTGAAGTTTACACCGATTCCATACAACAGGTTTACGGCGACGGCAAGCTTATAGTTTCTGATGATATTGACGTAATCCGCTCATGGGTGCCTGAAAACCGCGCTAACAGCATGCGTATGAAAGAGCTTGTAGAGTGGCTTCTCAAATGGAAACTTTTCTCAGACCAGGCGCATAAATTAGGATTAACCTCAAATTCTGAATATAAAGATATGCTGCACTGGGCAATGCGTATTGACGTTGCGCAGTACTACATTAAGCAGGAAATTCTGCCTAAACATAATATCCCCAAATCAATTATTGATATGGCTCGTCCTACAGACAGCGGCTTAGCCGAGCTTATTTTGTTTGATCAGTTAGTAAGTACCGCGCAGCCTGATTCTGTAAGATTAAACTTGGAATTAGAAAACGTCATAAAAACCAGAATCAATACAAAAATTGATAAAGAACTGCATGATATACGTAAAAGCGTAAAAGTCGTTTTTCTGCAAAACGATCTGAGGGATGACAGAGACGCAGACCCTGCGCTCCTTATTGTTAAAGCGGATTCTTTGAGAGAAGCGGCGGCAGATGTAGATTTGGATCCGCAGGAGGCTTTAAAGCTTATAGAAGAAGCTGAGAATATTTACCGTACTCTTATATTCAATTTTGCCTTTACCCCGCATGGCCTCAGAGCTCACGGTGAAATAGCAAAAATTCAAATTGACAGATACAATTCAAACCAAAATCAGGAAAGATACCTGCTTACAGCGGCTATAAACTACTACCGCAGAGGGCAGATTTTTGACACAGAAGAAGAAACCCTTTGTAACAGCTTCTTCATGATAGGGTTTACTTATGATGAGTATCTCAAGAACTTCGCTCTGGCCGAAGCCAATTACAAATGGATCCTGAAAAACAGTCCAAATTGCGGACTCGTATCAGACGCCGAATTCATGATGCTGCACCTTGACGAACCGATGGCAAGCATCGAAGAGATTCAAGCCCGTTCTCTGCGTCAAGGCCGCAAGATTGATTTTGAGGATGAGCAGTTTGCGGCTTTGGACGACAGTGAGTGAGAGAAAAATCGCTGACTATTGAAGAGACGCGCGTTTTAGGAGCAAGACTTGCGCGAATCGCGGTCTCAGGTGATGTATATATTCTTGATGGTGATCTTGGAACGGGTAAAACAGAATTTGTGCGGGGATTTGTGGAAGCGCTTTCACAGGGCGCGGCGGTGCGCAGTCCCACATTTTCTATTGTAAATACATACAGTACGCCTGCTTTTCCCGTTTATCATTTCGATTTTTACCGTATAGAAGAACAGCGGGAACTTGTTTCGATAGGTATTGATGAATACATCAACGGCGACGGCGTTTGTCTTGTAGAGTGGGGAACAATGTTCCCCCAAGCTCTTCCGTCAATTGCAAAGGTTATTCGGTTCAGTGATGCAGAAGACGGTTCCCGCGTTATTGAAGCTGATTTTTTATTTTAACCTAAATTCCACAAGTTGCTTTAACCACCCCAAAAACATTAACTGCGGAATTTAGGTTTAAAATTTTTTAATACGTTAAGTCAATATGATGTATATGCCCGCTGTTTCCGTTCTCATATAGAAAAAATCCGCTTTTACGAATAATACCCTGTGTTTCGTGCTGATTACTGTTGATCTCATAGTGTGTATCTGCATGGCCAAGATATATCGCGCCTATTCCGGCTTCTTTGAGAGTCATAAGCATAAACTCTCCGGTGTCCTTATCAACAAACATTATTTTCAAATGCTCAAAAATTGCGTCACCTTCGTCAATCCATCCGTTTCCGTCAGAATCATGAGCGGCAAGTTCTGTAAATCCACAGCCTGTGTGAGCGCCGAAAAGCTGTGACCCGCAGTTAATCACACCGTCACCGTGTTTGTCAAACGCCAAAAACCCTGAACCGTTTGTAGGCATGAATATGTTTTGAAGATCATCGCCTATTAAAAGATCAAACTCATATCTATCCTGTGTAAACGATGGAAGAAGTCCGTCAAAAGAGACGACAAGCGGATCTGCAAGCCTTCCCATTTGAAGCGCGATGTCAATAGAGGTTGAGTTTGACGTATAAAACTCATGACTCATAAATACGTTCATGTCAATATTTATTTGACGGCCGTCGGCTGTTTTAATAATACCTGACGCCTGAAATG
>Ga0123356_10002298_pt1 | contig 20560 bp, 18 predicted proteins | sample TergutEmb28metaG_2_FD_92546 | JGI IMG/M metagenome (GOLD analysis project Ga0123356, IMG submission 92546) | Embiratermes neotenicus P3 segment gut microbial communities from Petit-Saut dam, French Guiana - Emb289 P3 | ecosystem: Host-associated > Arthropoda: Insects > Digestive system > Gut ... | reverse complement strand
ATCTCGGAGATCGCCGCTCGCTGGCAATTCACGGACAGCAGCCACTTCAACCGCGCGTTCAGGAAGCAGTACGGGCAGACGCCCGGCGAGTTCGCCCGCCTGAGCTGGGCGGACAGAGACTTACCTGGCCGGTGGCCCGGATCCCGCGCAAACGCGTTGGACAATCTGGCCGTCACCGCGCGGACGAGGATCATGGGAAGTAGCTTTGGTGCTGACTTGACCGCGTATTTCCCGTGACGGCGAAAGACGCCAGCTTGCAGACTGGGCGAAATCGCTAGCTGGCCAACCGGTCCAGGTAGCCTCGTACCTGCTGTGCCCGGGGTTGGCCCACGTGGAGCCTTGCGCGAATCGTGCGGATTGATGGGGTATGGCCTGCCGCTACATCGTCAGCGAACTCCCCAGCGGCCCGGGCATGCAATGGGTCATCGGACCGTACCGCGCCAGGTACCCCAGTCACGGCCATCGCTTCCACCGTTTCCTCCGAGGGTTGCGCGCCACGGATGATCATCATGAGTAGTTCGTAGGAACCCACTAGCGCCACCGCGGGCCACGCACCTACGGCGGCACCGATCGGGCCGTGGCCCAGGCCGTGCGCGACGTTCGCCGAGAGCGTGGCCGCGATGCCCAAGCCGAGCAACCACCGCGCCAGCGTGGGTACCCGCACCTTCCGACGCGCAGAGTCGAGCATGACCATGGAACTCGCCCAAATGAGGCCATCCACCGTCAACGGGATGAGCCGACCAGTCCAGCCTGACTCACCGTGGGCTAGCACCAGGGCGTAGGCATGCTCGTAGGAGACGAGCGCGGCGACCGCGGCGACACCGATCACGGCTGCGGCTGTTGACCACCGGATCGTCTTGTCCGCCCCGGTCACCGTGCACCTGCCAGAGCCGTCAAGCGCGAACTCCCAGGTCAGAGCAGGGTTGCCGCCATGTGCGAATGGTTCGAATGCCCCCTCGGACACCATATCTTCCCAGATCAGAGCCTACGATTCGAAATCTCGCGGCTGATCTGGCCCGGACGCATCTGCGCGGCTCTCGGCAGGCGCGCTAACGTATAAGCAATCACCTAACTACGGTCTGCCGTTATGGAGGCCCGATATGTCGGGACTGTTTGCTTCGTTGATACTTATCGGGGTCTCGATCCTTGTCCTGCCAGTCGTCTTGGTGGTCATCGGGCTTGCGGTCTTCGGTGTGGACCGCTGGGCGCACCGAGGTTAAGCCCCCGTTGCTGCTGTTGCGGAGCGGCAACCGGCAGTAGCCGCCGCCGGCCTGGCTAACGGCAAGCTCTTGCAGCCGTCTGCTACATCGCCGGTTTACCACCGCCGCCTTGCGGGGACTGCTAGTGTCTTCGCACTACGCGACCGGAACGCGTCTCCCCCAGAGTGCGTGAAGCCGCAAGGCAACGACGTTGGAGTGGCTATGCCCCGACTAGTCCATCGGTTCGTGAGCGTCGGGACAGTGGCGACGCTGGTTGTGGCATGGCTGGTCGGCGCGCTCTTGCTCGGGCTGGCGACCGACTCGGGCGCGACGTCGACAGTCGCGCTGATGGCGCTGGGGGTGCTGGTCGGCGGCGTGCTGCTGCTGATCCGGCACAGCCTGGACCTGGCCGCCCGGATCGGCAACCTTGGCACAGAATCCCAGCGAACACTCGGCACAGTCCGGCGGATCGAATCCCGTCTCGGGACCGAGCTCAAGCAGACGTTCCGCCAGGTCGAGGCGATGCAGAACCTCAACGCCATGCTCCCGACCAGCGACGTGCTGCCGGCCACCCGTGGCTGGGCCGCGTCGCCGGACCTGCTGCTCGTCCTGGTGGACCAGGTGATCGCGCATCGTCCGGCGCTCGTTATGGAGTGCGGCAGCGGCGCGTCCACGCTATGGCTCGCCCTGGCGTTGCGACGGTTCGGGATCGACGGACGGATTGTCGCACTCGACCACGATCCAGTTTTCGCCGCCAAGACCCGCGATCTCCTGGCCAGGCACGGTGTCAGTGACCTGGCCGAGGTCCGGGACGCCCCGCTGGAGGACTTCAGCCTCGCCGACGGCACCTATTCGTGGTACGCGAGGCAGGCATGGGAGGATCTGACGGGGATCGATCTCCTGTTCGTGGACGGGCCGCCCGCGGCCACCGGGGCTAAGGCCCGCTATCCTGCGCTGCCGCTGCTGAGTGAGGCGCTGAACCCGGCAGCGACGGTCGTCTTGGACGACCTCGTCGTGCCGGACATGCAGGAAACGCTGCGGCTATGGCTCGACGCGTACCCGGTGTTCGGCTCCGAGACCCTGCCGCTGGAGAAGCAGGCCGCCCTGCTCCGCAAGAGCTAGCCGGCCCGCCAGGAGGTGGTGCAAGCGCGTGCGTGGGGTCTCTGGCGTAACGACACCTCCACCGCGCACTCGCGGCCGAGCAGCCATGTCATGGCGTCGGCGGCTGACCAGCCGTCAGGGTGGAGCCTGAGCATCGCGCGCACACCGTCCAGATCGGACCCGAGCGTGACTAGCGGGTCCTCTGCGTAGCCAGTCCCGCGGCGCGTCTGGCCGAGCCCAACACTCGCCATTAGCCCATTGCACAGGCACGACCTGCCCGCCGCGTCTGCGGCGTCGCCGCCCTTGCGCACGAATATGGCCTCGGGCTCGCCCGGGCAGCGGTAGCCCACCGCACCGTCCGGCCGCAGATAGGGCACCCGCAAGTGGCCAAGGTCGCACAGCCGTGGTCGCGCCCGGTAGCGCTCCGGCGCGGCGATGGTACCCGGGAGCTGCGCGACCTTGAACGGGAACCCGGTGGGCGAGGCAACCGGGTTGGTGCGCACCCGCAGGGTGCCGTCCCGAGCCTCATCGAGCAATGCCGAGCGCAAGTGCTGGCTAAGCCCGGACTCGCGGCTGAGAGCGAACAGCGTTCCCGCCTGGACTCCGGCGGCGCCGGCGGCTAGGGCTTCCTGCAGTCTTTCGGGCGTGCTGTAGCCCCCGGCGAGCCAGAACGGCAAGCCGATGCCGGCTACCCGGGCCAAGTCTGCGTGGTCGCGCGGGCCGTAGCGGGGCTGGCCGTCGTCGTCCAGCGCGACCCGGCCCCGCGGCGGTGCGTTGTGCCCGCCAGCCGACGGTCCTTCGATAACGAACCCGTCGGGACGGATGCCGGGATCCCGGGCGAGGTACTCCGCCAGGATGTGCGCGGAGACGATTGCCAGGAAGGCCGGGCGCTGCAGCGGCGGCAGGTCCTTCCCTAGCAGGGCAGCGGGGTCCAGGCCGACTGCGTGCTGCTGGCCGTCGGCCGAGCCGATGACCTCCACCGGATAGCTAACCGGCTCATGCCGGGCCAGCGCAGCGAGCAGCCGGGGCAGCTCTCGGGGAATCCCAGCGCCGACCAGGACCACATCAACGCCGGCCAGAATCGCGCCGTAGGCGGCCGCGGGCATGGCCATCTGGATCTTCTCCAGGAAGTTCACGCCAACGGGACCGTGGTGCCCTTGCCTGGCCAGCCAGACCTCCGCGAAATTCGCCACCACCGCGAGTTCCTGGGCATGGCGGTCCTGGCGCAGCCTGAGCCTGGGGACCGGGTCATACGTTGTCCCTGGCTTGCGGCCGCCCGCGCGGAAATAGCGGGTCAGGACGCGATCCGCGACGTCAGGAACGGGAAATGCGGCGAGCGCCGCCCGCGCATGGCCGCCAGGGTCGCCATCTTGCAGCCGCCGGGCAAACACGGCGTCGAGCGCCGTACCGGACACGACCCCGAGCTGCCCCGTAGCCGCCACGGCGCGGGCTAGAGGCCACGACGAGACTGCCACCCCCATGCCGCCCTGGATGACTGAAGGCAGCGAGCTGGCGTCAGGCACGGCCATGGAACCTCCAAGTTACGATCACGTAGGTTACGCTACCGTAGGTCCTCGCTCCGGGAAATGGGGGCTTCAGGTGCTTGGAGTCTGATGGGTTGCTGAGGACCAGAGAAGGGGACGAGGTTGAAGGCTAGAGATCAACCGGCCCCTACCCGCCCGCTGAGGAGCGCCTCCTGTGGAATTCCTTGTCACCATGACCACTCACGTTCCCGACGGGACGCCCAGCGAAGAGGTCGACGACGTCCGGGCCCGTGAGGCCGAGCACACCCGCGAACTCGCCGCGCAGGGCTATGTGCTGCGGCTGTGGCGCCCGCCGCTCGCGCCCGGCGAATGGCGGACGCTGGGGTTGTTCGCGGCTGCCAATGTGGCAGAACTCGAGCGGGTACTCGCCTCGATGCCATTGCGGGTCTGGCGGTCGGATGAAGTCCAAGAGCTTGTCAGTCACCCGAACGATCCCGCCCCCGTCTCGGAGTCCGCTTCGGAACCCGTTCATGGGCAAGCGGCCACTGAGTTCTTCGTCGTCTTCACCCCTGCTGTCCCGGAGGGAACCCCGGCGAAGGACGTCGACGAAGCCGCGGCCCGGGAAGCGGTACGAGCCCGCGAGCTGGCCAAAGAGGGACATCTAATCCGGCTGTGGGTACTGCCCGCCGACCATGGCGTGTCGTCCGCACTTGGCCTCTGGCGGGCCGCCGACGATGCGGAGATGCGGGCGATCCTGCAGTCGCTGCCGCAGTCTCCGTACCTGACGACGCAGACCACGCAGCTGACAGCGCACCCGAGCGACCCCGCCGCGCCGGGCAGCAGGCCGCTCGGCTAGCTGCCACAGCGTCGGCGAACGCCTTCACTCCGACGGGACCAGGCATACCAAGCCGGTAATCCACGTCGCCTGTGGTCATTCGCGTGCGCCCGGCACGGTCAATCCCCCCGGTGGGGTGATGTGGCCCGGTGGCTAAACGCGCATCCTGGCGTTGCGATCAGCCTCGATCCTGCCCAGGAGGAAGCGAGACACTGCACGCAGCCATGACGTTCACCGAGGCCATGGACCATGTTGCGCAAGCCTTCGAGGCGCTTGGCGCCCTCATCCTTGCCGCCGGCACTTTGTGGTCATTCCTCATAGCCGCTCTGACATTGCGTCGGTCCGGACGACCAAGACAGGCCTATACAACGCTGCGCCAGGCCATCGGCGGCACTTTGCTGCTAGGCCTGGAGATCCTGGTAGCGGCCGATCTCGTCAGGACCATTGCCGTCGCGCCGACCCTCGCCAACGTGCTCACCCTGGGACTCATAGTCCTGATCAGGACCTTCCTGAGCTTCTCACTCGAAACCGAGATCAGCGGTACGCCCCCTTGGCGCCGTGCGCCGGCGAACGGTGCCGCCACCATAAGGGAAACCTCGGCGGGCGTGCCGGAACCCAAGCGCCATGGTTAGCCACCGAGCGCCTGTCCGCAGAAGCGACGTCACGACGGCGATGCCCGACGCGAAGCTGGGCTGTGCTCCCGCTGGCCGACAGGTGCGGTCGTGAACGTCACGACGGACCTGTTTGATCTGGTGGCGGTGGCGCTGGTGGCCGGCCTCACGCCGCTCGTAGTCGCGGTCATCCCCGGGCCGCGTGTGCCCCAGGTCGTGGTCTTCCTGATCGGCGGCGTCATCATCGGGCCGCATGTGCTCGGGCTGGCAAATGCGGTCAATGTCCAGCTGCTGGCCGATATCGGGCTCGGATTCTTGTTCCTGCTGGCCGGCTACGAACTAGATCCGCGGCTGCTGCGGCAGGAACCTGGCCGCCTCGCGATAACAGGCTGGGTAATCTCCGCCGCCCTCGCCGTGGCAGTGGCCGGGGCGCTTACGGCGGCCGGGTATATCAAGGACTACGTCCCGGTGGGGCTGGCGCTCACCACCACGGCGCTCGGCACGCTGCTGCCTATCCTGCGGGACAACGGAATGCTCGGCGGGGAGTTTGGCCGGCACGTGTACGCGGCGGGCGCTGTCGGGGAACTGTTCCCGATCCTGATCATCGCCGTGTTCCTCACCAAGCGGGGGCACTTCGTCGCGCTCGCGTCGGTCGCCCTGGTGGGCCTGCTCGCCATCGTGCTGTCCGTCCTGCCCCGGCTGGCCAACAGCGGCCTGGTGCGGCGGCTCATCAGGGAGGGCCAGGAGTCGACCGGCCAGATCACGCTGCGCTGGACTGTGGTGCTCTTGTTCCTGCTGCTCGCGGTGGCGAGCAAGTTCGGCCTGGACGTCGTGCTCGGCGCGATGCTCGCCGGGATCGTGCTGCGCGTCTGGACCGGCCGGCTCAACATCGACGTCGGCAGCCTGGAGCGCAAATTCGACGCAGTCGGATACGGGATATTCATCCCGATCTTTTTCGTGTCGTCTGGGATGACCATCGACCTGAAGGCGATCGCCAACGACCCGCTGCGCCTGCTGCTGCTGCTAGCCATGCTGCTGATCGTCCGCGGCCTGCCGTCGATGCTGGTGTACCGGCGCGTCCTTCCGGTCCGCCAGCGCGCCGAGATGACGTTCATCACGGCGACCTCGCTGCCGCTGCTCATCGCCCTGGCCGCGATCGGGCAGCAAGACGGTGTGATGCTCCCGGCCACGTCCGCCGCGCTGGTCGGCGCCGGCGTGCTGTCGGTGCTGATATATCCCTTGATCGCGGTCGGACTGCACCGCGGTGCACCGCTCACGCCCGTCGCCACCGGTCTCGTGACAGATCCGGCGGCGGAAGAGCCAAGCCCGACTGGGCAAGATCCAGCCGCGGGACAGGTACCACGCTCCGTTCCGGATGAATGGCGTCAGTGACCCGCCCGGACGGGAAAGCCGCCCGACTGCGCACCCAGCGAATGCAATCCGCAAACAAATAATCACTCAAAGTGCCCCTGTCACGCAGTCACCGAGGGTGACGTGCGACAATCAGGCGGTGTCCAATGGGGGTGGAGGGCCTGCCGAGGCCGACCCCGCGCCGCTCACCGAGGAGGAGCGCAGGCTCCTTGAGGCCCGTACAGGTACGCCATGGCGTGCCTGGGGGCCTTATCTGAGCGAGCGGCAGTGGGGGACGGTCCGGGAGGACTACAGCGAGAACGGGGATGCCTGGTCGTATCTCAGTCACGATCAGGCGCGGTCCCGAGCGTACCGGTGGGGCGAGGACGGCCTAGCGGGGATCAGCGACGCCAAGCAGCGGCTGTGCCTGGCACTGGCGCTATGGAACGAGCAGGACCCGATCCTCAAGGAGCGGCTGTTCGGCCTGACGAATGCCGAAGGCAACCACGGGGAAGACGTCAAGGAGTACTACTTCTATCTCGACAACCTGCCCACGCACAGCTATCAGCGCTGGCTGTACAAGTACCCGCAGGCCGAGTTTCCCTACAACGACCTGGTGGCGGTGAACCGGGGGCGGTCGCGGAACGAATTCGAGTACGAGCTTTCCGATACCGGCGTCTTCGACGACGGCCATTACTTCGACGTCGAGGTGGAGTACGCGAAGGCCGCGCCGGAGGACATCGTGTGCCGGATCACGGTGCACAATCGGTCATCCCGGGATGCCACGCTGCACGTGCTGCCCACGCTCTGGTTCCGCAACACCTGGTCCTGGGGAATCGATGCGCCCAAGCCCCGGCTCACCCGCGTCGATCCGGCCGGCCCGGTTATCCGGGCCGAGCACCATGAGCTCGGTGTGTACTACCTGCACGCCGACGCTGACGCAACCTTGCTGTTCTGCGAGAACGAGACGAACACGGCCCGCATCTGGGGAGCCGCGGCGGCGACTCAGTTCCCTAAGGACGGGATCGGCGACCACCTGCTGTCCGGCGCGGCCACCGTCAATCCGGACGGCGAGGGAACCAAAGCAGCAGCGCATTCTGCGCTCCAAGTGCCCGGCGGCGGCCAGGTGGCGGTGCTCCTGCGGCTGACCCGGGAGGGCCCGGACGCGCTGGCGGCGCCGTTCGACGGGGCCGGCGAGCTGATCGCGCGGCGGCGGGCCGAAGCGGATCAGTTCTACGCGGCCATCACCCCGCCGACGGTGAGCGACGACGCGAAGGCGGTCATGCGCCAGGCCCTAGCCGGGATGCTGTGGTCGAAGCAGTGCTACTACTTCGACGTGGACCAGTGGCTGCGTGAGCGGCACTTCCACCCGCTGCGGACGCCTGTCCAGCGTGGCACCCGCAACGAGTCCTGGTTCCACATGTTCAACCACGACGTGGTGTCCATGCCAGACAAGTGGGAGTACCCCTGGTACGCGGCATGGGATCTGGCGTTCCACTGCATACCGCTGGCCATGGTCGACCCGGACTTCGCCAAGAACCAGCTCGACCTGATGCTGTCCCAGGAATACCTGCACCCGACGGGGCAGATACCCGCCTATGAGTGGAACTTCGGCGACGTCAATCCCCCGGTCCACGCCTTCGCCACCCTGTTCCTGCAGCACCTGGAATCCGACCTCGGCGAGACCGACCTCCCGTTCCTGCAGGAGGCGTTCACCAGGCTGCTGCTGAACTTCACCTGGTGGGTGAACCGCAAGGATCCGACCGGACGTAACGCGTTCGAAGGCGGCTTCCTGGGCCTGGACAACATCGGGGTGTTCGACCGCAGCGCGGCGCTGCCCACCGGCGGGCGGCTGGAGCAGGCTGACGGCACCGCCTGGATGGCCATGTTCAGCCAGAACATGCTTGAGCTTGCGCTGACCCTGCTGGGCCATGATCCGGGCTACGAGCAATTCGTGCTCAAGTTCGTGGAGCGCTTCTTCTGGATCGCCGCGGCCATGAACCCGGTTGGCGGCCATCCCGATGAGATGTGGGACGAAGAGGATGGCTTCTTCTACGACGTGCTGCGGCTGCCTGACGGGACCGGGACGCGCATCAAGGTGCGTTCCCTGGTAGGCCTGCTGCCCCTGTGCGCCACCACCGTGATCGAACCGGAGGTCATGGAGCGCTTCCCGCAGGTCGCCGAGCGAACCTCCGCGTTCATCGAGCGGAACAAGGACCTGCTGGTCAACATCGCGGACCCGCAGGTGCCAGGGGCCCGCGGCCGGCGGATCCTGTCGCTGGTGAACGAGGAGAAGCTGCGGCGCATCCTGGCCCGGATGCTCGATGAGGAGCGCTTCCTGGGGCCGCACGGGATCCGGTCGATCTCACGCTGGCACCTGGAGCACCCCTACACCTTCAACGTCGACGGAGCCGAGTACCGCGTGCAGTACGAGCCCGCCGAGTCGACCAGCGGCATGTTCGGCGGCAATTCCAACTGGCGCGGGCCGGTCTGGTTCCCGATCAACGTGCTGCTGATCCGCGCGCTGATCACCCAGTACCGGTACTACGGAGACGACCTGAGGGTCGAATGCCCGACGGGGTCCGGGAAGATGATGACGCTATTCGAGGTGGCGCGCGAACTGGGCAGCCGCCTCGCCGGGACATTCCTGCGCGGCCCGGACGGCCGCCGGCCGGTCTACGGCGGAAACCGGCTGTTCCAGGAGGACCCGCACTGGCGCGACCTCATCTTGTTCTACGAGTACTTCCACGGCGACAACGGCGCCGGCCTCGGTGCGTCCCATCAGACCGGGTGGACCGGTCTGGTCGCCAGGCTGATCCAGGGCTTCGAACAGCTCACTGCTGAGGACGTGCTCAGCGACCCTGGATGGCCGCTGGCCCGGCCGTACCGGCGCCCGGCTGCGACGCCCGCGGCGGACGTCCCGCACGCCCGCGAGACCCTCGACGTCCCGGAGAGAGCCGCGGCGGACTGACCGGGGTGGCGGCTGGGCGGTCGCGGAGGTGGGGCCCTCGCGGCACCGTAGCGGGCGGGTAATCCCTCGGCGAGGGTGATGCGCTCCGGACACGCCTGACCGAGGCTGAAGCCAGCAATGCAGCCCGCGCAGATCGCGCGGGCGCAGACAGCGGGGGGCAGGCCATGTTCGGCAGGAATAGGCGGCAGGAACGCCGCGAGGAACGCCGCGAAGCTCGCACGGATGGTCCGCAGATCACGCGCTACCAGATGCATCAGCGCATGCTTTCCATCGGTGACGACTACGTCATCGAGAACGACCGCGGTGAGCGCGCGTTCAAGCTAGACGGCAAGGCCCTGCGGGTCCGCAAGACGATCAAGTTCGAGGACATGGACGGCCACGAACTGTGCAAGATCCAGGAACGCATGCTGCGGGTCAGGGACAGCATGGAGATCGAGGACCCAGGCGGAAACCGGATGGCGCTGGTCCAGAAGGCCATGATCGAGCCGCTGCGCGAGCGGTGGACAGTCCAGATCGAGGACGGTCCGGATCTGCGAGTCCAGGGCAACGTGGTGGACCACGAGTACACCATCGAGCGCGACGGGCAGCAGGTCGCCGAAGTATCCAAACGGTGGTTCCGGGTCCGCGATACCTACGGCGTCGAGACGGCGCCAGGCGAGAACGACGTGCTGATCCTGGCGACCGCCGCGGTCATCGATACGATGGCCCACCCAGACCGATAGCCCGCCGGGCACAGTGGCTAGGCGGCGACGATCGAATAGATACTGTCGCCGATGAGCCAGAAACCCAGGACCAGGCCGCCCAGGATGATCACCTGGTCGGTGTGGCTGTCGATCCACGCGCGGACCCGGGCCAAGAGCGCCTGACTCTGGTCGTGCCGGAAGATGGCGTAGGTCTCCAGGGCCAGGTAGGTCGACGAGGCCAGCAGGCAGTACACGATGAGGGCCAGATAGCTCTGCCAGTCCGTCAGCTTGGCCTGCACGACGGTGGCCGCGCCCACGCCGATCAGCCCCCAGGGCTGCAGCGTCGGGGCCAGGACGAGCGCGAACCACGGCGACATGGTGTCCACCTGCGCCCGCCATTTCGGCGGCTTTTTCGGCGGCTTAGGCCGGCCCATTCTCCGGTAGTGCCGTACGGCGACTACCACCAGCACTGTGCCGAGCGCAATCTTGACCGCCAGCGCCGCCAGCGAGGGTGCGGTGTTCGGCCTAGGCGGATTGTTGCCGGTCGCGAGCACGGTGACGGCGACCACGATGGCCAGCGATACCAGCCACCCGAACACGAAAGCGGCGCCCTTGCGGGTGCCGCCCTTGGCGGACAGCACAACGAAAAATGCCGTCAGCGACAGCGGATATATGGCTATCGCCAAGCCGATCAGGACAAGGTTCAGCACCACCGCGATTCATCCCGTCTCGCGACCGGCTGGCTAGGGCGTGCAACTACCGCCGTCCCCATGCTTGTCCCCGGTCCCCCGGTCGGGCATCATCCCGACGGGATGAAAGCTTCACAGCTCGCCGGCAACGCTCACCTGCTCGTTCCGGGCAGAGCTGGCAGGCAGGAGATGGCCCGCGGCAACGTCTGCCGCTGCGGCGGCATGCATGGTCAGCGCGTCGACCGGGCCGTTGAACCAGTGGCCCTTCGCGCAGCGGATCCTGACGGCTGTCACCGCTCCGTCGGTCGAGCCGAGCGTGTAGCGGTACTCCACGGCCGCGGGAAGACCGCACCGGGTGGCATCGCCCCGGTTGATATAGGCCGGACAGTCGAGAAAAGTCGTATCGGCGTTCATCGTTTCCCCCCGTTGGCTGGTGTCCTTGGCTACACCGTGCCAGCGGGGGCTTGACCGCAGGTTAAGGCGTGATTGAGCGCCTTGTACCGATCCTTGCACGGGCTGCGCCTCTAGGGTTAAGGCATGAAATTCTCGCTCTGGCCCGGCAACAACATCGCTCCTGACGACCTCCTCGAGGAAGTACTCATGGCCGAGGGCGCCGGCTGGCACGGCGTCTGGCTGGCCGATCACTACATGCCCAACAGCGGCGACGAGACGCCCGCCCGAGGCGACGCATACGAGTGCTGGGCGCTGCTGCCCGCCCTGGCCGCGGTCACCGAGCGGGTCCGGATCGGGACCCTGGTCTCGCCCACGTCGGTCCACCACCCGGCGCTGCTCGCGAAACGCGCTGCCACGATCGACCGGCTGTCGCACGGCCGAATGGTCCTCGGGCTTGGCGCCGGCTGGCAGATCAACGAGCATCACGCCTACGGCATCGAGCTCGAACCGCCTGGCAAGCGAGTGAGCCGGTTCGAGGAGTCGATCCAGATCGTGCGGCAGATGCTGTCTCAGGACAGCACCACGTTCCACGGTGCGTACTACGACGTCACCGACGCCCCATGCGATCCCAAGCCGGTCCAGTCCCCGCTGCCGCTGCTCGTCGGCACCCGCAGTCCGCGGATGCTCCGTATCACCGCCCGCCACGCCGACCAGTGGAACACCTGGGGCGCGCCGGAGTACGCAGCCGAGCGCCGCGGCGCCCTGATCGAGGCCTGCGAAAAGGCCGGCCGCGACCCGGCGACCATGCGGACTTCCGTCAACGCCCTGGTCGGCCTCGGCGAGAGGACGTCTCCGCGCGGCCGTGCCGCCCTCTTCGGTTCAGCGGAACACCTGATCGACCAGTTCGGGCAGTACGCCGAGCACGGCTTCGACGAGTTCATCCTGCCCGACTGGAATCTGGGCACGGATTCATCCGAGCGCTTGGACAACCTTGCCCGAATCAAGTCCGAGGTCTTTGACCAACTGATCTCCTAGCCCTGCCACGCTCCATGCTGGTCACTGGCATGGCCGGGAAATTACCACGGTTCGTTCGGGAAAATTCTAATTCTGCTCTTCTTCGCTGCCGGGCTGCCCAACGTTGTCAGGGAATTTCCGCACACCCCCCTTCCTACTCAAGCGCTACCCGTGTTTTACGCTAGTGACCGAATCGGGGATGTCGGCGTCCAAGAAGAACAAAGCCTCCTGATAACCCAGGAGGATACAGACGCCGTCAATTCATGACGCAACTGGCGATGCGCCTAGCGATCGCGCAGCCCTGCCCTGGCGGCGTGGGCACGACGCATAGCTTCCTTACAAAGGACAGATCGCAGCAGGACAAAGGGGGAAAGAACATGCCAGAGCTGATGTCAGCTCTCAAGAACGAACACACCAAGCGGATTTTGCGCGCCACCGGAATCAGGCCGCCAGCCGCGCAGCAAGGTAAGACGCCGCACTACAGGATGACGGTGCTCGAGGCTAATGGCGGGTCACTCGTGCTGCAGAACTACCGCGGACCCGAGATTCCGAAGCACGAATGGGAGGATCTCACCTATACGACCTACGCCAGCGATCCGGGAACATTCTTCGCACCGATAGCCTCTGCGACCGGGGAGATGGAGCTGAAAGGCTTCTGGGAATACGGTAAGGCCGACCTCGACGGAGTCTGGACGGTCAACGCCGAGAAGTGCCCGACGCTGGTCAGCTGGATCGAGTCGATCGGGGCGCGATTCGGACGCGTGCAACTGCTCCGCATGTCCGCCAACACTCTGCGCGAGTGCCGCTGGGGGCTGCACCTCGACAACAACAACCAGGGCAACCCCGAGTCCAACGGCTGGATCGTGCGCGTGTGGCTGGAACTGACCGACGACCCCAGAAGCGTGCTCGTCGCGCGTTCAGCCGAGTTCGACCACGCACACGAGGTGCAGATCTCGCTGCCCCGTTACCGGCAGGTGGTTCTCGACTCGGAGGCCATGTGGCACGGCGGCTTCCACGCGGGTCCGCGCACACGGTACGCGGTGATCGCGAGCGTCGAGAGCGGCCCCGCGCTGGAGCGGTGGATCGACAGCCAGCGCCCGAAATAGCGGCCCCGCTCGGTTCGGGGACCGGGCGTAGCTGAGGCCCTCTCCGCCGGCCTTCTCCCGCCAATATGAGTAGCCGGCGGGCCCAATATAGGTACAGCCACCCATGTATGGGTCGCTCGTTTCCTGCTCTCATGTGCCTGGGGTTTCCAACCAAGGGGAGCGGGAGACATGCAGGGATTGATTCGGCGTACCAGAATGTGGGCGCCGCTGATACTGGCGGTGCCGGCGGCTGGCGCGATAGCCATGGCGGGTGGTGCGGCGCCGGCCCTGGCGGACACGGCGCCGGCGCCCGTATGCGCGAACGGCACGTGCACGGTGACCTTCCTGGCAACCGACTCGGCCGTGAACTGGGCGGTGCCGGCCGGCGTGACGTCAGCGGAGGTCACGCTCTACGGCGCTAACGGCGGCGCGGGCGGCACCAACGGCGGGGCCGGCGGCCGGGGCGCGGAGGTGACCGGGAGCGTGGCACTGTCGGGGATGGGATACCTGACCGTGAACGTCGGCACGGCCGGCAACCGGGCCGCTGGGCTCGACTCGAAAGTCGGCAGCCTCGGCGGATACGGCGGCGGCGGGTTCGGCGGTGCGACCGCTCTTGCGGGCACCGGCGGGGGCGGCGGAGGCGCGACCACGGTTGCGGATAGCACCGGGATCGTCCTGGTGGCTGGCGGCGGGGGCGGCGGAGGGGCAGCGGGCAAGAGCGCGGCCGCCGCCGTCATCACCGGCGGGTCCGGGGGTAACGCCAACACTGCGGGCGGGGCGGGCGGAACCTATCCGTGCGGTGGGTCTACCCACCTGCCTGGCGGCAGTGGCGGTGGTCCCGGCACGCCAAGCGCGGGCGGGACCGGCGGCGCAGGCGGGACCGGCACGTCAACGACTGGCGCCACCGGCACCGGCGGCGCGAGGGCTGGATGCGCCGCGGCCACCGGTTCGGCGGGGCAGTCCGGAGCATTCAGCCAGGGCGGTGGCGGCGGCACAGCCGGCGGCGGCGGTGGCGGCGGCTATTACGGCGGCGGCCAGGGCGGCCAGGGCGCCTACCTGGCGAACGCGGCTGGCGCGATCGTTGACGCGAGTGGCTACGGCGGCGGCGGAGGCGGCTCCTCTTTCGGAGGCGTCGTCGTCAACAACCCCCTCGACCCGGGCCTCAGCGGCGACGGCGAGGCCATCTTGACCTACGCCAACCCGGTGGTCGTGTCGCCTGCCTACACTGACTCTGCCGGGCAGACGCTGGCGGGCAACTTGGCGCCGGCTGGGGACGCGGTGACCCCGGCCGTCGGCGAAACCACTGCCGCGGGTGGCACCGTGACCGTGAACGCCGACGGGTCGTTCAGCTACTCTCCGCCGTCGGGGACGTTCAGTGGAGCCGACAGCTTCCAGTACACCGTCACCGACGCCGAGGGCGATTACGCCACCGACACCGCGACGATCCTGGTGGGCTCCGTCGCCGACTTGTCGGTGAGCGTGGGTACTAACTCGAACTCGACCAAGACCAACGCCCAGCTCACCTACACCATCACGGTGACGAACAACGGGCCGTCCAGTGCCGACCATGTCCTGCTCAACGACACCCTGTCGGCGCAGACCACATTCGTGTCAGCGGTGTCCAGCCTGGGTAGCTGCGTGACCCCCGCGGCGGGCGCGACCGGCACGCTCAGCTGCGATCTGGCCTCGGTGCCCAGCGGCACATCGGCAACGATCCAGGTCGTCGTCACGACGATCGCGAAGAAGGGCACGGTCACCAACACGGCCAGCGTATCCAGCACCACCGCGGACCCGAACACGGCCAACAACACGGCCTCAATCAGCACGCTCGTCAAGTGACGTGAACTGAGGTCAGGAGGGGAGGTGACGCGCCGTGTGCCGGGCTTGCCTGGCACACGGCGCGTCACCCGTCGCACCAGTTCGATAACGCCTCAGGTCCACGAGGGTCAAACGGTTGAACTGCGTGGTCGTTTGCACTTCAATGACCCATTGTGGGTGGTTTTACCGTCGGGGCGGGCGGCGGTGGCTTGCTGGAGCGATCAGCGGAACTAAACGCTCTTGGGCAGGCACTTGCCGCGGCGACGTCCAGTGGGCAAGGCCGGATCGCGCTGGTAGCAGGCGAGGCCGGAATCGGCAAGACGACGCTGCTGCGTCAGTTCACCGCGGGCGCAGGTGCGTCCGCGCGGGTGCTCTGGGCCCGGTGCGAACCGCTGTTCACGCCGCGGCCGCTCGGGCCGGTTCTCGAACTGGCCGAAGCGACCGGCAGCACGGCGGCGATACGCGCGGCCGGCGGCGGTATGCCCTACGACGTCGCCATGGCACTTTTCCCCGACCTGGCAGCAGAGCCATCGGTGGTCGTTTTCGAAGACGTGCACTGGGCGGACGAAGCGACCCTGGACGTGGTGCGGCTTCTCGCGCGCCGGCTGGCGAATGCCCCGATCCTGCTGGTGCTGAGTTACCGCGAGCACGAGCTTGACCGGTCGCACCCGTTGCGTGTCGTTCTCGGAGACCTGCCGGGTAGCGGCCAGGTCACCCGGCTGGAACTGTCGGGCCTCTCGCCGCTCGGGGTCGCGGAACTCGCCGGGCCGGGGCCGGTTGACGCCGGTGAGTTGCACCGCCGGACGGGGGGCAACCCCTTCTTCGTTACCGAAGTGCTGGCGGCCGGCACGGCGGCAATTCCCGGTTCGGTGCGGGACGCGGTGCTAGCCCGTGCGGCGTCGGTGCACGGCGCGGCTCGCGACCTGCTTGACATGGCCTCGGTGGTACCGGGCACGGTCGAGGCATGGCTCCTTGACGCCCTGGTGCCGACGGCCGCGGAAGCACTGGACGAGTGCCTCGCCACCGGCGTGCTAAGGAGTGCCGGAGACCGGGTCGAGTTCCGGCACGAGATCGCACGGCAGGTCGTGGAGGAGTCACTGCCGCCAGGGCGACGCAAGGCCATCCACCGCGCCGCCCTCTCCGCACTCGCTTCGCGACCAGCCGGGCAGCGTGACCTGGCCCGGCTGGCGCACCACGCAGATGCGGCCGAAGACGTGGCGGCGATGCTGGAGTACGCCCCGGCAGCAGCCGCGCGCGCTCAAGCCGCGGGCGCCTACCGCGAAGCCGCACGGCTGTTCGCCCGGGCGCTGACCTACGCGGACACGCTGGCCCCGGAAAGGCAGGCCGAGCTGCTTGAGGGGTTCGCCGGAGTCGCGTATTTCACCGAACTAGGTGCTGAGGCGACCGAGGCACTTCGCAAGGCCGCGGCGATCCACGGCGAACGCGGGGACGTCGTGCGGCAGGGCGGCGCACTGCGGCGGCTCGCTGATCAGCTGGGCAAGAACGGCGCGCTAGCCGAGGCGGAGGCGGCGATAACCGAGGCCGTAACCCTGCTTGAGAGTCAGCCGCCGAGCCGTGAGCTTGCCATCGCATACAACGCGATGGCGGCGGTCACCGGGATAGCCGATGACGACGGGGCAGTCCTGTGGGGCAAGCGGGCAATCGAAGTGGCCGAGCTGGTTGGCTGCCTGGACGCGATCGGTGACACGCTGAGCATTCTCGGAACCGCCGAGCTCCGCCAGGGGAATCTCGCTGGCCTGGACAAGCTGGATCAGAGCCGGGAAATCGCCTGGCAGGTCGGTGACGAGCGCGGCATCGCGCAGGCTCTTTCGCGTGCCGCGGCGGCGCTCGCCGGGCGGCGGGAATGGGCGCTCGCGGAGCCGTACATCTCCCAGGGGCGGGATTTCTGTCAGCAGCGCGGCCTGCAGAGCCTCTACGGGTGGCTCACCAATTTCGCTGCCGAGGACGCGCTGGCCCGGGGCCGCTGGGACGAGGCGGTGGCCACCTCGGCGGAGATTCTCAGCTGGCCGACGATGGGTTTCCGGGCGCTGCGCGTCACCGCGCTGGTCGTCACGGCCACGGTGCAAGCCCGGCGCGGAGAATCCGGATACGAGCCGCTGCTCGCCGAGGCCACCGCGTACGCCGAGGCCATGCCCGCTGGGCGGCACGGGCTTCAGCTCGCCGCTCTGCGCGCGGAACTCGCGTGGCTGGCCGGCTCCCCCCCGGTGGTGCTCGCGCAAGAGGCAGATCCTGGGGAGGCCGTGCCGTCCGCGGTGCGGTGGTTCGCGGGCGAGCCCGAGGCATGGCAGCACCGGGCCGGGCGGTATGACGGCGACCCGGCCGGACTTCCCGATCCGTACCAGCTTGAGATCACCGGCGACGTCAAAGGCGCGGCCCGCTGGTGGCAGCAGCGCGGCTGTACCTACGATGCGGCTCTCGCACTGGCCTGCTCCGGAGATCGGCTGCTGATGCGCAAGGCGCTGGACATGCTGCTGGATCTGGGCGCCCAGCCAGCTGCCGCCGTCGTGACACGGCAGCTGCGCGAGCTGGGGGAACAGGGCTTGCGCCGAGGCCGCCGGCCGGCCACTGCCGCGAACGCGGCAGGCCTGACCAGCAGGGAGACGGAGATCCTCACGCTAGTCGCCGCTGGCCTGAACAACGCGGAGATCGCCGCCCAGCTGGTCGTTTCCGGCCGGACCGTCGACAATCACGTCGCGGCGATCTTCCGCAAGCTAGACGTGCGTAACCGCGATGCGGCGCGATCGGCCGCGATGCGGCTCGGTCTGGTCACCGGCAGCTGAAGAGAACCGGGGTGCCCGGTGAACCACCCCGGCCCGGGCGGAGTCAGGCCCCTGGGTCAGCGCGTCGATACCGGGTTGTAGCCGGACAGCGTGAGGTGGCCCGCGTCGACCGGGATGGTTACGCCGGTGACCTGTGCTGCAAGGTCGGAGTTCAGGTACAGGGCTGCGTTTGCTATGTCCTGCGGGTCCAGCCACGATGTGCCCGCCAGCAGCGTGTAGTGGTGGCCCGCTTCGGTCATGTCCTCTTCGGTCCCGCCCGGGTGGCCGGCGAACATGTCCCAGGCACTCTGGTGATTGGTCATCGGTGTCTTGACCGCGCCGGGACTGATCGCGTTGCACCGGACGCCGTACGGCGCCAGCTCCAGCGCGATGTTGCGCATCAGCCCGATCAGGCCGTGCTTGGCGGCCACGTAGTGGGCGGTGAACTGGCCGGCTTCCCATGCGTTCACCGACGCGGTGATCACTATCGACCCGCTGCGACGCTCGATCATGTGCGGCGCGACGGCCTTCGCCGCCTTCCACACACCGGTCAGGTTGACCCCGATCATCTCGTCCCACTGTTCGTCGGTGAGCTCCCAGAACGTGCCGAGCGTCCAGATGCCGGCGTTCGCGATCAGGATGTCGATCTGGCCGAGTTCCGCGATGCCCGCTGCCACCGCCGCGTCCAGCTGCTGCTGTGAGCGGACGTCGGCTTTGACGGCGACTACGCGGCGGTCAAGAGCCTCAACCAGCCGGACGGTCTCATCCAGGTCGTCCTTCGTGGCGAGCTTGTAGGGAACGGTCGGCAGCTGGTCAATGACGTCGGCGACTATCACGTCGGCGCCCTCGCGCGCGCACGTCACCGCATGAGCCCGTCCCTGCCCGCGCGCGCCCCCGGTGATGAAGGCGACTTTGCCGTCCAGCATGCCCATCGCGAACTCCCGTCAGAGACGTCGGCGCTTTTGCCGCACGGGCCGAGGATTACGCGTATCCGCGCGGCATGCAAGAGGCTGCGCGAGCTAGATGCCGGGGTAGCCCCGGCCAGCCCCGGTTGGCCGCCGGCGAAGGCTGTAACCCGTCGGCCCGGGCGTCATACTCCTCGCGGGCGGTGAGGACGTCTTCGATGTGGCGCACCGACCAGTCCGTGAGCGACCTCAGCGGCTCCCGCAGGGTCTCGCCCAGCGGGGTCAGGTCGTACTCCACACGGACCGGGACGGTCGGGTAAACCGTCCGCCGGACCATGCCGTCGCGCTCGAGGGCGCGCAGCGTCTGGGTGAGCATCTTCTCGCTTACCCCCGCCAGCTGCTTACGCAGCTCGGTGAACCGGCACGTCCCCTGCTTGCCGAGCTCGCCCAGAACGAGGACCGTCCACTTGTCGCCGATCCGGTCGAGCAGGTCCCGCGACGGGCAGCCGCGGGTGTACGGGTCCCAGGACTTTGTCGGCCCGGTCACATTCTCAAGGGTGGCCACGCGCTCACCTTCATTCTTTCATTCGGGTTGCTACCTTACCAAAAAGTGGCTACTTCCCAAAAGAGAGCGACCAGGTCATCCTGAATCGCGTGGCGCCGCGGGCGGCCGCGGCGCAAGTCGGTAAGGAGAACTTCCATGTCAGTCGTTGTCACCGGAGCCACTGGTCAGCTGGGCACGCTCAGCGTCGAGGCGCTGCTGCGGCGCGGGGTTCCCGCCTCGGAAATCGTCGCGACAGGTCGCGACGTCGCTGGGATCAAGGACCTCGCCGACCGCGGGGTCGTGGTGCGCCGGGCCGACTTTGCCGATCCGGACAGCCTCGAGGCGGCTTTCAAGGGAGCGGACAGGCTGCTGCTGATCTCGACCACAACCGTGGACGACCGAGTCGCCAACCACCAGCGCGCCATTGACGCCGCCCTTGCCGCGGGGGTGTCGCTGGTGGCGTATACGAGCACGTTGCAGGCGGACACAGTTGCGACCCTCATCGGCGTCACCCATCGCGCCACCGAGGAGTACCTGCGGGAGCGCCGGGTGCCCACCGTGCTCCTGCGAAACGGCTGGTACCTGGAGAACTACACCAGCCGGCTGCCGGTGATCCTGCAGGCCGGCACCGTCGTCGGGGCCGTCGGCGAGGGAAAGATCAGCGCGGCTTCCCGTGCCGATTACGCCGAGGCAGCCGCGGTGGCGCTGACCACCGAGGGCCATTCGGGCGCAGTGTACGAGCTTGGCGGCGGCGAGGCCTTCACCCTGACCGAGCTCGCTGCGGCGATCTCGGCCGCGACCGGGAAGCAGATCACCTACACCGACGTGCCCGCGGACGAGCTCACCCGGCGGCTGATCGGCGCTGGCGTGCCTGCCGACCTGGCGGCCGCCCTCGCTGACGCCGACCTCGGCCTGGGCCGCGGCGAGCTGTTCACCAGCTCCGACGATCTGCACCGCCTGATCGGCCGCCCACCCGCGACCCTGGCCGCCGCGCTCGCCGAGGCTCTGCGCTAGCCGAGGGGCAAGACCCCAGGATCACCTAGATCCGGGCCGGCACGCAGCTGCTCGTCTAGATGTCGACGCCTACCTGTTCGACGT
>Ga0123356_10002297_pt1 | contig 20561 bp, 16 predicted proteins | sample TergutEmb28metaG_2_FD_92546 | JGI IMG/M metagenome (GOLD analysis project Ga0123356, IMG submission 92546) | Embiratermes neotenicus P3 segment gut microbial communities from Petit-Saut dam, French Guiana - Emb289 P3 | ecosystem: Host-associated > Arthropoda: Insects > Digestive system > Gut ... | reverse complement strand
ATAAACACAAAAAACGGAAGAAGATTAGCTCCTGTATTAAGACATCAGTTTAAAATTACTTCTCTTTCATTCAGCGCTGATGATAAAAAAATTGTTTCCGGAGCACTCGACAACACTGTTGTTATGTGGAATGCCGTAACAGGTGAAAAAATAGCGTCATTTATTACTTTTAACGATGATGAATGGATAACAGTTACCACCGACGGATATTATATTTCCAGTCTTCGCGGAGACGATCTCCTTAATGTTCGTATTGATAATGATGTTTACGGAATGGATCAGTTCAGTTCATTTTTTTCTCAGGAAGATGTTGTAAGCGCGCGTCTAAGCGGTGCAGAAGATCCGGCTTTTGTTTCCATAACAAATGACTGGATGTCGTTTGTTCCTCCGTCTGTTCAAATTAGTGCGCCTTCACAAAGTGACTCCGGTATAGAAGAAATTAATGTTTTAATTAAAGACCGTTTCCATTATTTGGATAAAATACAGATTATTATTAACGGCAGGCTTTTAGGAGAAAAAGAATTAAATAATGCATATGGCGATTCCATCGCAGCAGAAGCAACAAACATTATTGTAAGGGACAAATTATACGAAGTTGATTTTTCGCTTATTGTTAATCTGGAACCAGGTCCCAATCGCATTCAGGTAGTAGCAAAAAACAATTATGCCGTTTCCGAAGGCAGGGATTTTACTTTTATATATAATTATTCCGATGCAAAAGAAGTTCCAATCGATTTATGGATTCTTGCAGTTGGCACAAACAATTACATATATGGAAAACCGGAAAACAATTTACGATTTCCTGCAAGAAACGCAAATGGAATAAAATCGGTTCTGGAAAACCAGAGAGGCAGCCGTTACCGCAATGTTCATGCCAAAGTTATCGCTGACACGGAAGCAACTTTGCCTATAAAAGAAAATATCCTTAAAAATATAGAAGAGTTTTTTGCAGACGTTTCGCCCGATGATGTTTTAGTTTTGTATTTGTCCGGCCATGGCATGGACGACAAAAACAGGCAGTATTATTATTTGCCGCAGGATGTTTATTTTTCCCCGGATGGCGAGCCCGATTTTTCCGGCGCTATTTCTCTTGAAGATTTAAACAGTTTTCATAATCTGCCGGGAAGAAAAATAATATTTATAGATTCCTGTTATTCCGGAGGCATAGATTCCAGCAGGCTTTTAAAAAGTTTAAAAAACCAAAGCACCGCCATTTTTACATCCAGCCAGGATAACCAGCTTTCCTGGGAAGGCAGCGAAAGTGTCGGCTACGGCATTTTTACAGACGCTCTTATAAACGGAATCCGCGGCGACAATGTTATAAATAACGAAATAAGTTTATTTGCACTTGGCAGATATGTTTACGACAGGGTAGTGCAGCTTACCTCGTTTGCGCAGGACACTCAGCACCCGTACATATATATCCCAGAAGGCCTTTACAACTTTGTGATTTCGGTAAAATAATTGCGGTTTAATAATTACCACGCTATTTCAAAATCGCTGAAACCCCATGAGTATTGAACAGGTCTTTGTTGGTACCGCTGTGTTTTTGTTTCTTCCCTAACCCTGTTAAGTACATACCCGCTTAATTGCAATACACTGATGTTTGCATCGGCTCTTGGTCGTGCATATCCGTTTAAACCATTGATTATGCTGTAGGCAAACGCGCCATGTCCCTGAGGACCGCCAGGCAGTCCCAATCGCCATAATTCATAAGAGGGTTTATCACCTTCGCTTGATGACAGCATAAATGCATTTGTTCTTCGCAGCGAATACATAAAACTGTTTATATCCATGCCGCCGGATTGGCAAGCGTCTATGAAAATTAATCTTCTACCCGGTGCGTTTAATATTACTTTTAATGTTTCGTCTGTTATTGCATGGTTAGGATCGATCACATTATTGTTAATAACAGCATCTTTTGTTAAAAAGTAAAATGTATCTCCTTCGCTTAAACCATGCCCTGACATAAACAACAATACAACATCTCGCTGATCCGCACCCTGCAGGAATTTTATCTGTTCATGTACATTAGCCGCAGTAGGTTCAATTTCGCCTTCTATTAACATGCGATAGTTGACCGTCCTGTATCTTTTACCTTCTTGGGCTTTAAAAGATTTTATTAGTTCTCTTACATCGTTGCCGGTGTAGTTTAAGTTTAAATGATCTGCGCCGTTATACTGGAGCAGCTCTGTTCCTGCGTTGTCATATTTTGTAACGCCGACAGCAAGTACCCAAAGATTTGGTAGCGGTACTTCCATACCTATAGGCGGCTGCCAGGTTACATCTACGCTACCCATGTATCCGGAATGCCCCCACGAGATACCATTAAATGCCATTACCTCGATGCGATTATTACCTCTTTCTACGAGAGATACTGGAACAGAAAATTGCACTGTTCGCTGATTACCGCGAACTGTAAGTCCGCCTTCTTGCAGAGTTAAACCGCTTGTTCCGGTTACCGCAGATAACTCTTCGCTTCCGATTCTTACTCCGTTAACAAGGATTCTTATATCTTCTATTGGACGGTTTTTATCCGTAATGCTGACCGCGATGTCGACTTTCCCGTTGCCTGTAACTGTTGTCCCTTGTTTTGGAGAGAGTATTGTAATTGCAGGCGGCGAAAAAGCTGCGGCATTTTGAATCGTAAACTGCGGCATATTGGGAGGATCGTCTTGTCCCGATAACCTTGCCCATACAACATCCGGTCTGTGGAAAAAATCGCTGAATGCGTCCATTGTATGAAGGTCATAGCCATTAATTAATACATTGATAAATCTGTCTGCTCTTGGAGATCCGCGATAAAAACCGTCTGGTGTAATAGTAAGCCAGTCACCGTCTATTTGAGAAATTGCCTGTTCTGCTTCTTCGGAGAGGGTTCCGCCTTTTGCTGTTGCCATTTTGTCGTCGCCTGAAAAGTACGCAAAGCATGCAATTTCGCTTAGGTCGTCTGCGTTGTAGAAGCGGGCAGTGCCGTCGCTAAGCCCTGCTAGGAGGCGTTTGCCGTCGAGGTTGGGGGAGAGGGAGCGTGGAATGCCTAAGAGGTTTTCTTTTTCTGCTATTAGCTTGATTGAATCGTCTTGAGCGATTTCCCATTTAAAAATTATTCCATTACTACTGCCTGCAATAATGTTTTTATCATTATTACAAAACATAACAGACCAAATTGAGTTTAAGAAAATATCTGTTCCAAGTATAGTAATTTGTTTGCCTGTTTGCGAGTCCCAATATCTGATTGTATTATCTCTTGAACCTGATATAATTCTTTTATTATCGGAACTGATATCAACCGAAAAAACTATATCATTGTGTCCGCTAAGGGTATGCTCTAAGAAATATATTCCGGCTTCGACAGATTTCCAAACACGTACGGTTCCATCCCATGAACCGGAAACTAGAAAGCTGCCGTCAATATTGAATTTAAGCGTATGGATAACGCTTTCATATACAAGCTGGCTTATTACATTACCTGTTTCTAAATGCCATATTCGGATTGTTCCATCGCCGGAAGCTGACGCAAGGTGTTTTCCGTCTGGATGGAAAGCGATATATGATACAAACGCTCTATGTCCTTTAAGAGTCTGTATCTCATTTCCGTTTTCAATGTCCCATAATTGTATATCAGCGCGTAATCCAACAGCAAGTATATTGCTATTTGGATGGATTGCTACAGTAACCACTACCGTTTGATATTCTAAAGTTCGTTCAAGAACGCCTGTTTTAGCGTTCCAGATATTTATTTTTTTTCCTTCCGAACATGTAACAAGCAAATTTTCGTCTTTGCTTAAAACTACTTGATTGAGTATATCTGTGTTTTCTGTAAAAGTTATTATATGTTCACCAGTTTCGACATTATAGATCATTGCGGTATTATCCGTGGAAGCTGTAACAATTCGCTTGCCTTTTTTATCCCATTCAACGGAATTTACTGATTGAGAATGATTATCAAAATGAGATAATACTGCGCCTGTTTCCACATTCCAAATAATAATATCGTCATCTTTTAAAAAAAGAAATCCTCCCGCTGTAGCAATTTTTTCGCCGCAAGGACTAAATTTTGCGTTTCTAACAGCGTTATCAAAAATCCCTTCTCCAATAACTCTAATTGTTTCGCCTGTTCCAGTATCCCATATTCTGACAGTTCCATCCCATGAGGCGGATACAATTGTTTCATTAAAACCCTAATCGTCATCAGGACTCCATGCGACAGAAAATACAATATCTGTATGTCCAGATAAAGTACGCAATCTTCGGCCTGTTTTAATATCCCAGATAATAATTGTATTATCTGCTGATGCTGAAGCAATGCGCGTCCCGTTTCGGTTTATAGCTACTGAAAAGACAGTATTGCTATGTCCTTTTAAAGTTTTTATTCTCTTGCCTTTTTCTACATCCCATATACGGACTGTATAATCATAAGAGCCAGAGACTAAAAACCGGCTGTTCGGACAGAAGGCTACTGAATAAACATTTTTTTCATGTTTTAAGGTGTATAGCTCGCGCGTGCCGGAAGAAAAATCAGCGCTCCATATTTTTATTGTATTATCATTGGAGCCTGAGGCAATGTATTTTCCATTCGGGCTCCATGTTACAGAGAGTACTGCTCCTTCATGGCTGTAAAAAGATCGAACAAGTATACCCGTTTCAACTTCCCATACCTTCACACTCCCGTTGGAATCGCCTGTAAGCACATAACGCTCACAAGGGCTGAATACTGAGGAATTGACACGTCCAGAAACCTGCGGAAACACCTTAATATCGGAATCACCTGTTGTTCCACGCGAATCCTGCGTTCTATCAGCTCTTGGCAAAGCAGCACACGCGCAAATCAATGCCGTAATAAGTATCAAAATAAAAAACCCGGCAACAATCTTTTTCGCTCTCAAAACCTCACCCCTTTTTCTAATAATACGCACTTAACCGCAAATAGGGAAGTATACACCTCTCCTGTTAATATAATGAGAAAAAGCACCAAGTTTTTTTCGGAAATAGTTACTTACCAGAAATTTATTTTCCTCTTGACAGTGCAACTACACAAGTGTATAGTTTGGATTATATGAATCATTGCGTACAAGGTAGTGAAGCGCAGGGAACTTTAAGCGATCGCTTTCTACGAATCGAGGCTATTAAAAACATTCAACCTCATAGTTACAAATTAAATAATGTAACAAAAAGAGAAGCTAAAACAATATTCCAGAATTTTGAGCTTGTTGAAAAATCATTTAAGATTGATTTTTTTGAATCGAGTGATACTAGAAAGAAACCAAGAATTGGGAAAAAAATATTAAAAAATGCAAATAATACTATTTTAAGTGTTAGTTTCTCAGGTAAATCCATTGGAAAATTAAGAAGCTTTTTTAGTTATAAAAGAGAAAATATTATTTATGATACCAGAGAAATATTTAAATATTCAAAATATGCATATAGCAGTAATTATATTATAACAGAAGCTCGGCCGGATGGTTCATTCCATAAGGAACATAGTAACATAGAAGCATATCATCATTTTGTAAATAAAATACATATAGAAAACGAATCTTACTATGTTCGTTTTACCGTTAAGGAGGAGCGAAAATCAAAAGGAAAACTACATTCGGCACATGTCAGTGAAATATCAATAATAAATGAAAAAAGCCGGGAAAGCAGCCGCTCACTTCTCGGCAATGACCAAGGTGGCACGGCTCATCCGGCTTATGATAAGAATTTAGTGGAATTCCTTGATTCTGTCAACTAAAATATCCCCAAAAAAATTCCCCAAAAAACGTTACCTCGGGAAAAAAGCCGGTGGTCTTTCCCACTATATAAGTATGAGAATTAAGGAGGATTTTATGAAAATCAGAATGACAGTAATTGCTATTGCAATTAGCGCGATTTTCTTTGTCGGATGTGCCGGTACACCGGTATCTGTTGATCGTTTTGGCGGCATGCAGCCGGTTAACCAGGGGTTTGGCCAGATGCAGACCAAGACTGAGCAGTCAGGATACGAACTCGCAGAGTTTGTGCCAAATGCTGCCGGTTTGATGATCGATCCGTTTGGCTTTAATAAGTTCAACAATGTGTTTGGTATTTCAGGAATACAGGACAGCATGGCGTCGATGACCCATTTCCCGCTGTTTATTCTTGACAATTCGATGTCCCGGTTTGTTTTTAACAACTACTGGAGCAACCAAAACTTTGTTGCAAGCGGCAGCCTGTTCAACCCGGACTGTTCGATAACCCTGCTCAGTGCTGGAAAAGTCCAGTTTAAGCTGATGCCAGCAACCTTCGGCAGGTCCTAATGGCTATGTTACCAGGAAAAAGAGGGCTGTCTGACCACTCGCGGTTAGACAGCCTTTTTTTTGTGGTATATTTTCTTCCTACCAATGAAGTATTTTACCCGCGATTTTCTGTAAAAATCAGTGGACTATTTCTTCATTGTGAAATTATTGTAAAGGAAGCAAGGTTATACGAGTCTTACGGGGATCGATAGTAACAAGAGCACCATTTTCAATATCAGTAGTAAGTTGCTTAATTGAACAAACTACCATTTTTCCAATTAAATCAGGAGAAAGTACCTCGCTTCTAACTTGTATAACACTCGGTTTTTTACCTTTAGTAATAGCGAGAAAAAAGCCAAAATCGAGATCATTCGTTAGGATAGCAAAGCCATGCTCTTTTGCATATAATATGATTTCTTCATCAGAAAAATCAGGGTAACTAATGGATGACCAGTGAATCGCATTTATACCGTTTTCGTTTAGATAACCAATCCATTTTGGCGAAAGGTTCATGTCTACAAGAATTTTCATGCTTTTACGAGTGAAACCTCACGCCATTGTGATAATGCTGCAGCGTACCGTAACGCTTGCAAGATATCTTCTCGTTCAAGGTATGGATAATCAGATAGAAGTTCATCAATACCAGCACCAGCACCTATTTGACCAACAATCATGCCAACTGTAACACGCATACCTCGAATACAGGGTTTGCCACCCATTACAGCGGGATTTTGAGTTATTCGGTCAAGGTTTTCATCGTACATAATCAAAGGTTAATATAGAATTATTGAAAAAGCAAGATAGATGACCCATTTCCCGCCGGTTAGACAGCCTTTTTTTTGGGTGCTACCATGCGATTTCAAAATCGCTGAAACCCCATGAATACTGAACCGGTCTTTGCTGATACCGTTGTGTTTTTGTTTCTTCCCTTACCCTGTTAAGTACATACCCGCTAAGCTGCAATACGCTGATGTTTGCATCGGCTCTTGGTCGTGCGTATCCGTTTAAACCATTGATTATACTGTAGGCAAACGCGCCGTGACCCTGAGGACCGCCAGGTAATCCTAATCGCCATAATTCATAAGAAGGTTTATCGCCTTCGCTTGATGACAGCATAAATGCATTTGTTCTTCTAAGCGAGTACATAAAACTGTTTATGTCCATACCGCCAGACTGGCAGGCGTCTATGAATATTAACCTTCTTCCTGGAGCGTTTAATATTTCTTTTAAGGTTTGATCGGTTATCGCATGATTAGGATCGATTACATTGTTATTTATCACTGCGTCTTTTGTTAAAAAGTAGAATCTATCTCCTTCGCTTAAACCATGTCCTGACATAAACAACAATACAACATCCCGCTGATCCGCACCCTGTAGGAATTTTATCTGTTCATGTACATTAGCTGCAGTAGGTTCAATTTCGCCTTCTATTAACATGCGATAGTTGACAGTTTTGTATCTTTTTCCTTCCTGAGCTTTAAAAGATTTTATAAGCTCTCTTACATCATTGCCGGTGTAGTTTAAGTTTAAATGATCCGCGCCGTTATACTGGAGCAACTCTGTTCCAGCATTGTCGTATTTTGTAACACCAACAGCAAGTACCCAAAGATTTGGCAAAGGTACTTCCATATTTGCAGGCGGCTGCCAAACAACATCTACACTGCCCATGTATCCGGAATGACCCCACGAAATACCGTTAAACGCCATCACCTCGATGCGGTTGTTACCTCTTTCTACAAGAGATACCGGAACAGAAAATTGCACTGTTCGTTGATTACCGCGAACTGTAAGGCCGCCTTCCTGCGGAGTTAAACCGCTTGTTCCTGTAACTGCAGATAACTCTTCGCTTCCGATTCTTACTCCGTTAACAAGGATTCTGATATCTTCTATTGAACGGTTTTTATCTGTAATGCTGACAGCGATATCAACTTTCCCGTTGCCTGTAACTGTTGTCCCTTGTTTTGGAGATAGTATTGTAATTGCAGGCGGCGAGAACGCTGCTGCGTTTTGAATCGTAAACTGCGGCATGTTGGCAGGGTCGTCTTGTCCCGATAACCTTGCCCATACAACATCCGGTCTGTGGAAAAAATCGCTGAATGCGTCCATTGTGTGAAGGTCATAACCATTGATTAGTACATTGATAAACCTGTCTGCTCTTGGAGAACCTCGGTAAAAGCCGTCTGGTGTAATAGTAAGCCAGTCGCCGTCTATTTGCGAAATTGCCTGTTCTGCTTCTTCGGAGAGGGTTCCGCCTTTTGCAGTTGCCATTCTGTCGTCGCCGGAAAAATATGCAAAACACGCAATTTCGCTAAGGTCATCGGCATTGTAGAGGCGGGCAGTGCCGTCAGTGATGCCTGCGAGCAGGCGTTTGCCGCAGGGAGTGGGGGAGAGGGAGACAGGAACGCCTAAGAGGTTCTCTTTTTTTGAAATTAATATAATATAAATATCTTCAGAAATTTCCCATTTAATAATTGTTCGGTTAGCTGTGCCTGCTATTATGTATTTATTGTCATTACAAAAAGCGACAGACCAAATATCATTTAAGGAAATGTTGTTTCCAAGTACAGCAAGCTGGCGGCCTGTTTCCGCAGACCAGTAACGGACTGTACCGTCTCTTGATCCTGATATAATCCTCTTGCTGTCAGAGCTGATATCAACCGAATAAACAAAGTCATTGTGTCCTCGTAAAGTATGCTCCAAAGAGTACCTGCCTGCTCCTGTGGTTTTCCAGATACGCACGGTTCTGTCACGTGAACCGGAAACTAATAGGCTGCCGTCATCGTTGAATTTAAGTGATTCTACAACATCAGTATGTCTAGAAAGCGTATCTATTGTAGAATTTATTTCTAAATCCCAGATTCTGATTGTATTGTCAGCAGAAGCCGAAGCAAGATATTTACCGTTTGGATGGAAAGCGAGATCGTATATGGTGTTTCTGTGTCCTCTGAGTGTTTGTATTTCATTTCCGCTTTCAATGTCAAATATTTGTATATTAGTATCAATGTGTACTCCTCCAACAGCGATTATATTGTTGAGAGGATGAATAGCTACTGTATAGACAAGAGCGATAAAATCAATACAATGTTCAAGAATACCTGTTTTGGCATTCCATATATTTATTTTTTTTCCGTCAGAACCGGTTACAAGCCAATTTTCATCCTTGCTTAACGCTGCTTGACGAAGAGGATCAGCGTTTTCTGTAAAGGTTGTAATACGCTCGCCGTTTTCCGCGTTGAATATCCCAGCAGTCGTGTCGTAGGAAGCAGTCAGTATTCGTTTGCCTTCTTTGTCCCAATTAACTGATACTACAGTATCATAATGGTTGGAAAAACGGGATAATACTGAACCTGATTCAGAATCCCAGATTGTAATACGGGGAGTAGCTCCCGTCAAATTTCCTCCCGCTGTTACTATTTTTGAGCCGTCAGGACTGAATTTTGCATCCGCAACTTGGTTGTCAAAAACATCTCTTCCAATAATTCGGATAGTCTCACCCGTTCGGGCATCCCATATTCTGACAGTATTATCAAAAGAAGCGGATGCTAATTTATTTCCGTCGGGATTCCATGAAACAGAACAGACTATATCTGTATGTCCGGATAAAGTACGTAATCTTTTTCCAGTGCTAATGTCCCATAATTTTATAGTTTTATCTCGTGAAGCGGATGCTATGTGTGTCCCGTTTGGATTAATGGCTACCGAAAAGACAGTATATTTATGCCCTCTAAGAATTTTTATTTTTTTGCCTTTTTGGACATCCCATATCCGTACAGTTGAATCCACTGAACCAGAAACTAAAAAGCGGCTGTTTGGACAGAAGGCTACAGAATATACTTCATATTTGTGCTTTAAAGTATATAGCTCGCGCGCGCCGGAAGAAAAATCCGCTTTCCATATTTTTATTGTATTATCATCAGAACCTGAAGCAATATATTTTCCATCCGGACTCCATGCAACTGACCTTACTGTTGCTTCATGGCTGTAAAAAGACCTGACAAGAATACCCGTTTCGGTTTCCCATATCTTTACCGCTCCATTAGCATCCCCTGTAAGTACATAACGCTCACAAGGGCTGAATACTGAGGAATTGACATATCCAGAAACTTGCGGAAACACCTTTACATCAGAATCGCCTGTTATTCCTCGCGAATCATGCGCTCTTTCAGTTCTTGGCAAAGCAGCACACGCACAAATCAAAGCCGTAACAAGTATCAATATAAAAAACACTGCAAAAATCTTTTTCGCTCTCAAAACCTCACCCCTTTTTCTTATAATACCATAAATGAGGAAGTGTATCATGCCTGCTTCTTCTTCCCCTTTTCTGTTTCTTTTTGCGCTTGTTTTTGGGCTTTTTCTATTTTTGTTTTATGAAATTCTAAAATATGGTTGTATTCATTTACATTATAGTATGTGTTGTTTTTATCGACATACTGCCTTGCCTGAACAAGCAATGCAAGCACTGGAACATAATCTTTGCATTTTGAAAATCCAGATCTAATAATATTAAATAAACAACTAATACTCAAAGATTTTTGAATTTTCTCCGGGTCCATTGGGGTAACAAGGCTAACAAACCATTCATCCGGTGATTCGCAAGTGTCTGCGTTTTTTTCCATTTTTTTCCAAAGCCACGAAGCGTTTAAGGCGTTTTCTTCCTGCACACATGCCAGATAAATCGATGGATTAATATTTAATTCCAATAAGTCTATTATATTCGTTATAACATCCAGCATGATTCTCTTTCCGCCATTGCAGCGCTGTACCATTGTACTGGAAACCAAATTCTGTATGGCTAGCTGGTTTGCCTCATTTTTATCAAAAGCTGTAAAACCTGCAAGAAAGTGTGTATATTCCTTATCATCCATAATTAATTCTGCAGGAATACCGCTATTAATTGTGTTATTTGTTGATGTCCGGATAGCTTCAAGCATATCATCGCGGTTTGTTTTCTTAAGAAAGTTGATCCAGGCTATTCGATCTTTGAATAATCTTTCTGCATCCGCAGTTTTATTATTCTTAATCAATTTTTCAGCGCGTTTGTCAGCGGAAACATTAATAGTATTAAAATAAAACTGCGAAGTTTCGTTATTATTCATTTTAAAACATATGTCTCCGCAAGCAGAGATTAATAATCCCCATAAAGATCTTCCTGGAATGCTTAATAATCTGTTTTTTACTGTTATAATAGTCAGAATACTGCTGATTATAACAAATACGATTATCGGTTTTATCTGGAATCCTGTCAGGTTGTCATACTTGTTCCAGAATACAAAAAATAGAATAAGACCTATAATCGGCCAGACTATCCAGGTAAGAATATAATCAGGTCCGTTAAAATGCCAGTAATAGGATTTATAAATTGCCAAACTGCATATAATAGCTGCTAACAGACAAATTATTGCTGCAACAAATAGTAATTGGTGTTTTAGATTCCATGTAGTAATGGATTTTGATACAAAATCATGAGTATAAAAACCGGAATTATTCCAGATTTCTCTTCGCGCTTCTTCTTCTGCGCTGACACGCGGGATAAAACCGCCTCTTCTTCCGCTGTCTGTAACTGCCTGTTTAAGAATTTCTTCGAATGGGATATCCTGTTTATCTTTCACCGCTTCGCGTACTTCTCTGATTTCATCGGCAAAAATGATAGGTCTGGAAGAAGTTCTGGAACCGGATAATCCATAACTGCTGTATGTTGTTGTGTCGATAGATAATCGTCTTTCGAAGCGTCTGTAGTCGCGGTTTAACCAGCCGTGTAAAACAGGATCATCAAAACCGATTTGCTTTAGTACCTGCAGTGCGATATATGCGTAGACAGCATCATCTCTGTTTAATGCAATGTTAAACATGGAATAATAATTTTGCGAAATGCCTTTACCCATTGTTGTAAGATCGTTTATTAATTCGGTAACAACATTCATGCTCCATGATTGACCATCCCATCTGTATCCCGGCTGCGCCTTCGCCATAAAGGCATCCATTTTTCTGTCAATAAAATTTTGTAAACCAAAATATTTTATATACAGATAAAGGTAAAGTTTATTAAGAGGTATTCCTGCAATTTCTTCTGTTAGTTCTTTGCTTAAATCGATAAAACTGCCGATTCTTTGACCGATAATTGTTCTTGCAAGCTGGGTATTGCTTTCCGGAAACTGAGAGATATACAAACCGATGGCGCCAGTAATAAACGCATCTTTATTTTGCCTGATAGCAAAACCTCTGTCTCCGGCTGCTTCGAGTGCTGTGCCGAATCGAACAATAGCTTCATTTAAATAGCGATTATCTTCCAGTGTCGAAAGATATTCAAAAATATTTGCCTCAAACTCTGTTTCGATTTTACCAGTTATAACATCTGCCACCCACTGGGAATAATCCTTGCGGGCAAGTTCATTTACCATTTCCCTGTATGCTTTATAGCGCGGGTAGCGGTTTTCAAAATTGATAACATACTTATCTTCGTTTTTAGCAAGTTCGACAAGCGCTATTCCTAGAAACTTGCTTCTTTCCGGATCGGATTCAATATATTCAACGATTATGTCAAAGTCGGTTTCGCTTTCCAGAATATATTTTACCTGTTTTTCGGCTTTTACAAGTTTATTTTCCTTTACAAATACCTTTTCGATAACCATCACTCCAAAAATAACCAATGCGGCGCATACTATAGAAATAAAAATCGCCAATGCAGGTTTATTGCTTTTCATAAAAAAACTCCTTTTTATAGTCTTACCTTATAGTGCGAAAAACAGCCTTGTTTTTTCTTATTTTACCATGTTATTTTAAAGTTTTTGTACCAGTCGGGGATGTAAAGTCTTAATCTACTCACTCCACAAGTAGTAACAACCCTTGGCGTTGGTGTCAGAATAAAAGCCTTCGTTGCCATAGTAAAAATATGGATTTTCCATTTGATTGACATAAAAAACAGTCAGCAGGTTATTTGGTGTTAATTCGGCTGTAGTAGGGTAGCCAAAATCGCAGTTTTTAAATGATTCGCCCAGTTGTTTTTCGCTGCCCCAGGAAAGACCGTCGTTGTCGCTTGTTTTTATAAGTATTCGCTGGTTCTCGTAGTTGCGATCCCCATAGGTAAGCAGAATTTTTCCGTTCTGGAGCTGCAAAAGGCTTGCGGGATGCTGCATTGGTTCTGTTATTGGAGCTGGCTCTGTCCATTTGCTGTTTTCAAAACGGCTTATCATCGATGCTTCAGCATACGGACCTTTTCGCAGTGAGCGCATAACAGCGACTAAATTATTTTTTTGGGTTTTAACAACGAATGGTTCAAGCATGTTGGGTGCAATCTGCGAAAAGATTTCCCATTTTGACCCGTCATCATTGGCAGCCAGGAGAAACGCGCCTTCGCGGTTGTAAACCGGCATAAGTAAGCGATTATTAAACATAAACATTACGCCATGCGGAGATGGCTTGCCTATTTCTTTTATAACGCTGGAAAAATCAGCACTGGTTTCTGTCCATGTGTATCCACCGTCATCTGACGAGAAAATTAATATATCGTAATTGTGCGGTGAATTGTTTTTTGCAGGAGCGCTAAAACCATTTTCATCGTAAACATTGTACTTGTAAGCTGATACAATCATTTTTCCATTGGGAAAAATAAAAGCCGACGGGTTACGGATATCGGAGTTTGTTTTTGCGATTGTGCCGCGTCTTTGCCAGACAGTTCCGTCAGCCGATGACAATACAGTTATTTGTCCATTTTTACCCAGATGCCCTGCGCCAACCCGGCAAAACACAAACACAGTATCGACATGTTTTATAACAAGAGGAAAAAACCCGCCTTTTTCCATAAAGTGGTTTAATATTATTTTTTCTGACATCTTTTTTCCTCGTTATTTAAAATGCGAAAAAGAGACCTGTTTTTTACTTGTCCTACCATGCGATTTCAAAGTCGCTGAAACCCCTTTTTCTTATTTTACGCACTTAACCGCGAATAGGGAAGTATTTAGTCCCTTATCACTTTTATGTGAAAAATAACCTTGTTTTTTGCATATAATTTGCCAAAAATGCCCCTTTTTTACCTATTCTAATCATTTTTTCTTGACAAACTGATTAGAACTGATTAGAATTGATTAGAAGTGATTAGAAGTGATTAGAAGTGATTAGAACCAGGGGGGAGATATGGCATTAAATGTTAATTTGGCAGAAATCGACGAAAACCTCACTACCGAGTTTAAAAGGGAATATACTGAAGATATCAAAAAGACAATAATTGCTTTTGCCAATACTGCTGGGGGTACGATTTACATAGGTGTCAATGATGATAAAACCGTAGCTGGTGTTGATGCTCCTGATGACACTTTGCTACAGGTGACTAATGTAATACGCTTATCAATTAAACCCGATCTTACTCTATTTGTGGATTGCAAGACTGAGAAAGTTGGGAAAGACACTATTATTGTAATAATCGTTCAAAAGGGGACAGCCTGTCCGTACTATTTGGCGGGTAAAGGAATTCGCCCGGAAGGTGTCTATGTCCGTCAAGGCGCATCAACGGTTCCAGCTTCAGAAACTGCAATCCTAAAAATGATAAAAGAAACAGATGGAGAAAAATATGAAGAAGTACGTTCACTTAATCAAGATTTAACCTTCACTGTAACAGAAAATATTTTTACTAAGGAAAATATTTCTTTTGGCAGTAATCAGCAGAAGACGCTCCATTTGCAAACTGTTGATGGTGTATATACCAACCTGGGGTTGTTGCTTTCTGATCAGTCTGTACATACCGTTAAATTGGCTGTTTTTGAAGGACTGGAAAAAGAAATATTTAAAGACAGGCGGGAGTTTTCCGGTTCTTTGCTTAAACAACTTTGGGATGTTTATGAATATCTTGATATACATAATCGCACACATGCGCATGTAGAGGGACTTCTACGCACAGATTATAGAGATTACCCCGAAGATGCTTTACGAGAGGCGCTTCTTAATGCGCTGGTTCACAGAGATTATTCATATTCAAGCAGCATTCTTATTAGTGTTTTTGATGATCGTATTGAGTTTGTTTCTGTTGGCGGTTTACCCAAGGGTGTTTCTCTTGATGATGTTTTGCTGGGTGTTTCTGTGCTTAGAAATGAAAAACTTGCCAATGTTTTTTACCGGCTTCATTTAATAGAGGCTTATGGTACTGGTATCCCCAAAATAATGCGTAGTTATAACGATAATATTAGAAAGCCAGAATTACAGGCAACCAGTAATGCATTCAAGATTATACTACCAAACAGGAATATTAACACTCATGAGGTTTTTATTAATAAAGATTTATTTATTGATAACGAAAAAAAAATATTGCTCATGCTGGAAAAGAAAGGTGGAATTACCAGAAAAGATATTGAGAGCGCACTGCTTATATCTCAGGCAAAAGCAGTGCGTATATTGCGCAGCCTTCAGGATAAGGGAATTATTAAGTCAATTGGAGAAGGAAAAAACATACGGTACGAAAAAATATCTGCAAGATAATTTAATCGTATCGTTTCATCTGCTCACTCCACTGTCATAATTACAATATCTCTGAAGCCTTTAGGAAAGAAAATTCTCGGATTCTGTTTTCCGTTGCTCAGTTCTCTTACTTTGTCAAATACAAATTGACTCAATATGTTTATAGATACAACTCCATTAAATGCCGCTTTTCCGCTTAAGCCTTCTATTAGTGCGTGAGTAAAAAGACCATGATTTTTAAACAGAAAACTCTCCATAGATAGTTCATCCTTCTGACAAGCGGTAAATAATACAGTGCGCAGCAGATCAGAATAAACCGCAGCACCAGAGCCGCAGGAATCAATAAATATAAATTTATTTCCTTTTACACCATTCATTAAGAGAGCAATTTCATCCATACTTATTGCGCTTTCAAAAATTAACTCTCCGTCATTTGTAAAAATGATGTACCGCGGCATAAAGTAGTATAATCCATTTTCGTTAAGTCCCTGTCCGCTAAGAAATAAAAATACAGTATCCTCAGGCTGGGCTTGGTTCAAAAACTCAAAACCATTAATGATGTTTTCCTTGGTTGGAAGTGTGCCGGAACGATCGCTGATTATTTTGGTATTAACTTTCCCGTATTGTTTTCCTGCCTGATTTTCAAAAATATCAACAAATGCATGAGCATCGTTTACGGCATAGTTAAGTGAAGCAAAAAGATTTTGATTCTCAGTTGGATATTCATTAACCCCAATTGCCAAGATCCACAAATTTCCCTGTTGGTTTATAGCATTTGTTTCATCCTTCTGTTCATTACTTTCTTTTATGCCATGCGCTGCACAGTTTAAAGAAACAACCACTAAAATCAAAAAACTTACGATTAAAAACTTTTTCATTATTTTCTCCTTAATTAAAAACAATCTGCCCATAATGTACTACACTATGGACAGATTTTCAATTACTTATCTTACTGCAAGATGAAGGTTTACAGTAGCAGATGCTGGTATTCTCATGTCCACAGTCATATTGCCGCTGGCGTTTTTCCAGTCTGCGCATGACATCAGTATAAAAGAATAATAGTCCATAAAGAAGTTCTGGGTTAACCCGTAAACGAATGGTCCTTTTTCTGTTGTACTCCAATAACTGATATATCCCAGGCTAAGCGCTACATTCACGCGGTTCATTGTAAAGATATCAAAGCCGTACAGAGTGTACTGATGACCCGCTATCGCGCTTGTTACTGTTCTGTTAAAAGAAGCCGCTCCGCGGTCATGGGTGTCGTTATTGACAAATGCTTCGTAGTAGCGTTCTACAGTATTAACAAAATTAATTCCAGGATTAAACATGGAAATTGCACTGTTAACTGATTCAAAGTTAACTCTGTTATTCTGAGCAATTTCTCTTACAAGAGCCGCTCCGCCGAAGTTACGTGCAAGGTAAGCTCCATATCCAAAGGTAACGCCGTATGACCTTGAACCAGTCCAGAAGAATGGATCGCAAGTGTAAAGACCCAAGGTATAAGGTATTCTCATCGACACAGGATGACCTGAGTTTGAAGGATCAATACCGATCATTGGGCCGATTATATCTTCGCCTAACATTGCGAGCATTTCTGTATACCATGTTGAATAATTCAACCCGTATTTAACAAACTTTTCGTTAAAATTGATCATGTGTATGTACTCATGAATTAATGCTGAATAAACAACATCAGGTCTTGAATCTGCCCAGTAGCTGTTAATATAGAATATTTCTGCACGGTTGGATTTTATCGAATAACCCAGTGACTGCAGGTATTCGTTGGTGTAAAAATCCTTATTCCAGTAATAACCGATAGTACCGCCTGATGCACCTGCTGCGCCAATATCATAAAGTAATATTTGCACTCTGGTGTCTCCGTCCACGCCTCCTGGTGCGGAGCTGTTTGGTCCGCCGCCGTATTCGTATCCAAAAATAGGAGTGGTGTATTGATATATCGCATCAAACTTTTCTGCCATTGCTATTGCTTGAGCTGTGTTTAATTTATTATCTGTTGAGCTGACAGAATTATTATCAAAATATTCGTCCAATATCCAGATATTTGCATGATTGGAAACTGCAGCAAGAGTAGCCTGTTTTTGCTGCCAAACATATCCGCGGCCAGCATCATCAAGCCAGAACATACGCTTGTCGCCAACTGCTGGCTGAACAAATGCTGCAGAACGCGCAGCTTGTCTGTCTTCTGCAGGTATTGGCAGCGGGTTTGCGTTTAACTCACTTGCTCTTGGATTATCAAACTGAAGGGGAACCTTGTCACCCTTTTCTGCGTATGAATCGCCGCGGTCGGAATTATTGTATATTCCGGGATCAGCAGATCTTCCTGTAGAGGCAACCTGATATTTTGTACCATTAAGTATGTACGATATAACGCTGCCTGCTTCGGTGTATGGCACAAAACGCGCGCCTTTGTTAACTGCAACAGCATAGATATCGTTTCCGGAAAGGTTATCCAGATTAAAAGTTCCGGAATTGGTTATTGCATATAACCTGACAGGATCCGGCGCTGGAGTAAAATCAATATAAGAAAAATCAACAGTAAGTGTAGTTGTTTGATCTTTATTGATATATACAGTTTCTGTTTTACTTGCGTTTGTATAATCTTCCTGAGAAAGATCGAAAGTTACCCTGTAATAACCGGACGGAATCGAAGAGAGTGCGCCCTTGTTATTCTCATCTCCCAAAAGATCGGCTCTTCCTGAATAAATACCTTTAGTGACAGATCTTAAAATTAAATCTGCTTTTATTAAACCTTCCGGAAGCGTTATGTCGTAAGCAAAGTTTCCTGTGCCCTGAACGTTCCAGTTTGTTTTTTCTTCGATATGAGTTTCCGGAATCTCTATCGGACATCCGGTTAGAACTAATACTCCAATTAAAGTAACCAAAAATTTAAAGTTTTTCATGGTTTTCCTCCTACCTATTAAGTGCGAAAAACCACCCTGTTTTTTCCCTATTTTGCGATATTATTTGCTAAATTTGGCTTTTGAATTATCTGCGGATTTGCCCTTGTTACGATAATCGTGAGAAGGCCAAAGCAGAATAATAGGATTCCCATAATATCGAACCACAGGGGGTGGCGCCATATTTCCAGATAGCCTGGGTTTTCTACGGGAATATATGGAAAGCCAACATATGTAACCAGTATGTTGTGATAGGCATGAATAAATATACATAACCAGATTGATCTATAACGTAAATAAATCCATCCAAAGAAAATGCCTGCGTAAACAGCATTGACTGCCTGCCAGGGGTTCATATGCATTATTCCAAAAAGCACCGCGCTTAAAATTATTGCTTTCCATGGTGAATAAGTTGTAAAAAATCTGCGGGCTATAACTCCGCGGAAAATGACCTCTTCTGTAAAGCCGGGAAGCAGCGCAATAACGATAAAATTAAGTAAAATATTATTGGGTTCGTAGAAGTAATTATTAAAAAATCCTTTTGGCACAGGAACTGCTACCTGAAACAGGTTATTCAATTCCGATTTAATTATAACAAGGCCAAAAAACATCACCATTATTCCTGCCAGCGCGCCGACAGGTATATCCCGCCATGCGAATATCCGGTTTAGCTCGTCCTTGCCTAAGCTTGCTGCAACTATAAGTACGGTAATCAGATATATTATCTGAGGTAAAATACCAAGAGATATATTCATTAAAGACAGTAAAAATGTCGCTATAAATACAATGCCGTCAATGAAAAAGCACAAAAGTATTGCATTTTTCATGTTTTTTGGATTAATGCTGACGGCTTTAAAAAAGCCATTATTTTTCATTAATTGTCTCCGTTATCTTTTTAGTGCGAAAAAGAACTCTGTTTTTTCTTTGATTTTCTGATATAATAGAAGGATAAAAGAGGAGAGAAATCCGGTGAAAAAAATTAATTTTATTAAAAGCTTGTTTTTATTTTTGGTGTTGGTTTTACTTTCAGCATGTAACAAGAATCCTTTTACTGGGAAGAATACTATGGCCCTGATCGGTAATAGTTCGCTTATGGCGTCATCTGTTGTTCAATACAGGGAATTTTTGAATGAAAGTAAAGTTATTACTGGTACAACAGAAGCCAATATGGTTAAAAATGCAGGAGACAGAATTCGCAAGGCAGCGGAATTATGGGCAGCAAGAGAAGGGCAGTCAAGTTACCTTGATGGTTATGAATGGGAATTTAATTTAGTCGATTCCAGAGAAATTAACGCATGGGCAATGCCCGGCGGCAAAATAGTTTTTTACTCCGGTATACTTCCGCTGACACAGAATGAAGCGGGTATTGCAGTTGTTATGGGGCATGAAGTTGCCCATGCTATTCTTAATCACGGTCAGCAGAGAGCAAGCGCGAGTATTCTGCAGCAGCTTGGCGCGGTTGGGGTAAATATTCTTGCTGCGGATCAATCCCGCGAAACCCGTGCGCTGTTTATGACATTATACGGCGCCGGATCTACGCTTTTTGGAACTCTTCCTTACTCACGCGCTCACGAAATTGAGGCAGACCAGGTTGGTCTTACATTGATGATTATCGCAGGTTATGATCCTGATACTGCAGTAGAGTTTTGGGACAGGATGTCTTCTCTTGGAGGAAGCAGTACGCCTCAATTTTTAAGCACGCACCCTTCTGATGTAACCAGAGTCGAAGAACTAAGAAAATATATTCCGGAGGCTAGAAAAAAAGCCGCAAGTATAGGATTTATATAGTAATGGAAATAAAACTTAGACTGGAAGAAGAAAAAGATTATAGAGCAGTAGAAGAACTAACAAGAGAATCGTTTTGGAATATTCATAGTCCCGGCGCTGATGAGCATTTTCTTGTTCATAATATGCGGCAGACAAAAGAGTTTGTTAAATCTCT
>Ga0123356_10002296_pt1 | contig 20573 bp, 22 predicted proteins | sample TergutEmb28metaG_2_FD_92546 | JGI IMG/M metagenome (GOLD analysis project Ga0123356, IMG submission 92546) | Embiratermes neotenicus P3 segment gut microbial communities from Petit-Saut dam, French Guiana - Emb289 P3 | ecosystem: Host-associated > Arthropoda: Insects > Digestive system > Gut ... | reverse complement strand
TTTTTTTGTTTTTTTTTTTTTTTTTTTTTTTTTTTTTTTTTTTTTTTATCGTGTGGAGTTCTCTGGGCTTTTTGTTTTTTGGTTAACTTTATATACTTTGTTGTTCTTATAATTTAATTGAGTTATAGTGATATTTTTTATATTCAATGATTTTTAATAATGAATTAGCTATGTTTTATTAATTTATTTGTTATAAAAAGTTGTAAAAAATGAATAATGAGGATATTTATATGAAAACAAAAAAACTTATTTCAATGATTTTTATAGCTGTTATAGCTATACTAATGGTTACAGTAGTATTAAACACAGTGCAAGCTGTTGATGCTGCACCTAAAAAGGTGAAAGTCACATGGGATGCTAATGGGGGTAAAATTGATTCTACAAAAACAAAAGTAACCACAGTTAAGAAGAATGCAAATGTAGGAAAACTTATTAAAGCACCAAAAAGAACGGGATACGAATTTAAAGGTTGGTATACGAAGAAATCAGGTGGAACAAAAATCACAGCTAAGACTAAGGTTAAAAAGAAAGTGACATACTATGCTCAGTGGAAGAAAAAGGCAAATGCAAATATTGATTCAAAGTTATTAGGGTCATGGAGTTACACTAGGTATTATTCTATGACTAGTTATAGTTCTGAAAAATACTACTTTTGGGATAATGGAACATTCCTTTTTACTGCGCAATCTTCACAATTGTTTGGGACATTTTCAAACTCTGGAAAATACAAAGTATCAAATGGGAAAATAACATTTACAAATGTTGTAACTCGATATGCCAGTGGAAAAGAGGAAAAATATCCTGATACTGTAGCTGAATATAAATTTGTAAAGGAATCAGATGGCACAGAATATCTGAGAATTTCGAGGCTTGTTTATTCAGATAGAAACTATTTAGATTATGAAACCTATTGGTGTTCTTGGCGTAAGGCTAGTTGAAAAAAATTAAATTAAATATTTAAAATAGTAATTATGGGTCAGTTTACTAATTTAAAAAGGATTATCTGATTATTTGGAGGGTCTTTTATTTTAAGCTCATTATTACTATAAATTTGTTTTTTTGTTAATATTAGTTTTTTTTGTCTATTTATCGGTATTTTAAACCAATAACATACATTTCTGAACTTTTTTTTCTTGAAGATGCAGGCTTAGTGGTTTTTAATATTTTAAACTTTTTTTTAATATCTTCAATCAAATTTTTGTATTCTTCTCCTTGAAATACCTTTATGAGAAGATTTCCATTTGTTTCAAGGATATTGTTTGCTATATCTATTACAGAATTAGCTAGATCAATAGAACGGAGATGATCAACGTCTTTAATTCCACTCAACTGTGGTGATGCATCAGAGATAATAGTATCTGCTTTTCCATCAATAATGTCAATTATTTTCTCTTGAACAGTTGGGGTTGTAAAGTCTCCTCTTATAAAATGGAAGTTTTCATCCTTAAATGGTTTGATTTTTTGAAGGTCTACTCCTAAGACAATTCCTTCTTCTCCTACTTTTTCAAGAGCTACTTGTGACCATCCTCCAGGGGCAGCTCCTAAGTCCACTACTGCACTTCCTTTTTTAATTATTTTATACTTTTTATCTAGCTGTGATAGTTTGAAAGAAGCGCGAGATCTATACTCTTGTTCTTTAGATCTTTTATAATATGGGTCTTTCTTTTTTTCAACTTGCCATCTACTTCCCATTTCATCTATTCCTTCAATTTATCGTTTTTTTTTATTATTATAAAATAAATTCATTATATATAGTATATAAAAATGTATAACTGTTTATATAGATTTATATTTAAAAAATATAAGTATTTTAAAGAATTTTTTTCGAACATATCTATTCTTTTTTGAAGTTCAATGCAGAACAAACTGGAGCTCCAATTTTTTTTACTTCAACATCTATTTTTTCTTTCTCTATAGTCATCAACATAACTGTTGGATCAGTAAGTCGTGGAACTGTTGGACTACCAGGATTTAATAGAAGTATCTCATCAATCTGTTCTATAAATGCTTGATGGGTATGTCCACTTATTAATACTTCAACATCTAATTCTCTTGCTATATAATATAGCTGCTGGGTATCTCCTCTTGGGTAAACTTCTCCATGATTTACTCCAATTTTCACATCTTCAATAGTTTTTGTCAAACTTTTAGGAAGATCTATATTATATGTTCTATCCATATTTCCTTGAACAGCTAAAACTGGGGCTATTTTTTCCAATTCTTCTTTTACTTCAATGGATATTAAGTCTCCTGCATGAATAATAAGTTCAACATCTTTAAAAGCTTCTAAAATAGTTATGGGGAGTTTATCCTCTCTATCTGGAATATGGGTATCTGATATTAATCCGATTAACATATTATCTTGTTTATATTATTTTCTCTTGTTTATAGTATTTTCGTAAGTTACTATTTATCTACTTTCTGATATAAGTATAAAAACATCATTGTATTGAATATTTTCCCAAATACTGTGATTTGGATGAATATATTATATATTGACAATTTGTTTTATTATTATTTATTTTATTATTATTTATAATTTGTTTTTATTATATAGTTTTGAGTGTCAAAATACTTGATTACTAGAAAAATTCATAATAACAATACAAATATAATAACAATAATCTATATAATCTAATATAATTATAATCTAATATAGTTATAATATTAATTACACACGATTTATTAGGTGAAATTTTCATATTATTATAATGAATTATAAGGAGAAAAAATCATGGGAAAAGTAAAAAAACAAGATATTTTAGATATTTTGGACAAGTATGACAAAGATGACATTACAATAGCTACACTTGGAAGTCATACATCTCTCCATATTTTAAATGGAGCTAAAACAGAAGGTTTCAACACAGCTGTTGTTTGCCAAAAAGGTAAGGATATTCCTTACAGAAGATTCAATGTTGCTGATGAATATATAATGGTAGATGAGTTCAAAGACATTGTAAATGATGATGTACAAGAAAAATTAAATGATATGAATTCAATTGTTGTTCCTCATGGGTCTTTTGTAGCTTATGCTGGACTTGATAGAATTGAGGACGATTTTAATATTCCTATGTTTGGGAACAGAGATATTCTTAGGTGGGAAGCTGAAAGAGATCTTGAACGTCAACTATTAGTTGAAAATGACATAAGAATACCTTATAAATATGATGATCCATCAGATATTGATCGAACTGTGATGGTCAAGTTCCCAGGAGCTAGAGGTGGTAGAGGATACTTTGTAGCTTCTTCAACTGAAGAATTTGATAGAAAAATCGCAGGAATGAAAGAAAGAAACTGGATCGATGATGAAGATGTTGAACATGCACATATTGAAGAATATGTTACTGGCTGTAACTATTGTGCACACTTTTTCTACTCTGCTTTGAAAGAGGAAGTTGAACTTATGGGTATTGATAGTAGATATGAATCTAGCATCGATGGTTTGGTTAGAATGCCTGCAAAAGATCAATTAGATGTAAATCTCGACCCTTCTTATGTTATAACAGGAAACCACCCAGTTGTTATGAGAGAATCACTTCTTCCTCAAGTATTTGAAACTGGAGAAAAACTGGTGAAATCAGCTGCTAAATTAGTTTCTCCAGGTATGAATGGCCCATTCTGTATGCAAACTCTTGTTAATGACGACCTTGAAGTAATTGTCTTTGAAATTAGTGCAAGAATAGATGGTGGAACAAATTCTTTCATGAATGGATCTGCTTATAGCTATCTTTCTCATGGAGAACCAATGAGTATGGGTAGAAGAATTGCTCGTGAAATAAAAATAGCTTTGAATGAAGGGGGAATAGAGAAAATAATTACTTAATTATTCTCTATTTTTTATTTAAATTAATTTTTTTTATTTTTTTAATCTATATAATTTTATTTTTAATATTTTTATTCTTATTATTTTTTAGATTAAATTTATTTAGTTTTCAATATAATTCTGTTATTATTATTTTTTTAATCTATATAATTTTATTTTGTTATTTATTTATAATTGATATAAAAATATAATAAAAAATAAAGAAAATCATGATTTTTTAACTCATTGATTAATTAATATCTTTGGTCTCCAGCTATTGAACCTCCAATTGCTCCAGTAATTCCCATTATTATTGCATAGTATATTAAATTCACTATAATAGCTATTAATCCAGCGAATCCAAATACTGCAAATCCAACTATTCCTCCAATCATTCCTATCATTGTGAAAAGTATAGCTGCAATTATGGTTCCTAATGATCCAGCTACAGCTGCATTAACTAATCCTCCCCATGCGCCTTCTTTTGCTAAATATCCAACAATAAAACCTACTATTAAAAGTCCAATTATTTCAGAACTCCAAGATAGTGATAATGATTTCACTATAACTGCTAGTATGAATCCAATAAGCACCGGTCCCCATCTTACCATTTAATCACCTTTTTAATTTAATCAATAAATATTATATAATTGTATATATTTATTCTTCATAATAGTAAATATAATTTTTGTTTTTATGAGAAATATGAATGAAAATAAGTAAATTTGATAAATAATGATTAATGAGATTTATAAATATATAAATAAAATAAATAAAAATAAAATAGAATAAATCTTAATGACATAATCAAATATCAACACTAAATATTGTGAAAGTTATAATAATTCTTTTCTTAATTCTTCTCCAGATTTTGGTGAAAGCATAGCTAAAGGAACGTCAAAAACACTCATACATCCAGTTTTTCCTTCATCAGCCATTTTATGCACTGCTCTAGCATAAGCAACTAAAACACTAGATGTGAATTCTGGATTACTTCCGAGTTCTAATACAAATTCCATTCTTTGATTAGTCCCTGATTCGGAGTTACCAGTTCTTATAACATATCCTCCATGAGGCATACCACTATGATTTTTTTCTAGTTCTTCTTGACTTATGAAGTTTACTTCAGTATCATATTCATCGAAGTAATTTGGCATTGTTTTTATTTCTTCTTCAATTTTTGCTTTATCTACTCCCTCTTCAACAACTACATAACATACTCTGAGGTGTTTTTCTCTTGTAGTAAATTCTGGATTTTCTCCAGATCTGACTTTTTCCAGAGCTTTTTCTATTGGAACAGTATATTGTTTACCATCAACAACACCTTCGATTCTTCTTATTGCATCAGAGTGGCCTTGACTTACTCCTTCTCCCCAAAATGTATAGGTATTTCCAACAGGAAGCATAGCTTCTCCCATTATCCTATACATTGAAAATAGTCCCGGATCCCAACCAGTCGAAATTAAACTGAGAGTTCTAGCATCTTTTCCAATTTTATTTACTTTTTCAAAGTGTACTGGGATATTTGCGTGAGTATCAAAGCTATCAACTGTATTAAACATTTTAGTGATCTTTGGGGTCTGTTCTGGTAAGTCAGTAGCTGATCCTCCACATAAAACCATCACATCAATTTTATCTTTATAATTCTCTATATTGTTGATATTTTCCATTAAAGGATTATTTAAGGTATTTGGGTCTCGTCTTGTGAATATAGCTACAAGTTCCATATCTTCATTTTGTTGGGTAGATAATTCCACTCCTTTTCCTAAGTTACCATATCCAACTATTCCAATTTTAGTTTTATTTGTCAGCTCAATTCCTCCTTATAAAATTTAATCCATATTTTTATTTTTTTATATTTTTTTCATTAAGTTATGACTAATTTTTAAAAATAACTGTTTTTGAATGTTATTTTCAGCATTTGTACTGTAACATATTTTATTGTTTATCAAAATTCTGAGTCGGAAGTCTATTTCCTACTAAATATTTGTTTTTAGTAGTAAATAAATCTTTTGAATAGTAAGTCTTAAGAGTCTATAAATTCATGATAATTAAATTTTTTTTACATTTGTAATATTTTATTAAAATTAAATATATAATTCAAAATAATAGTATTTTTAAAAATATTTTTTAATTTTTTAATAATAATTGCTCTGTAGAAATCCTTTTAATATTCATCTAAATATAAAAAATTTAGAATTTAAAATGCTCTATTTCAAAATTAATGAGCTATTTCACAAATAAATTTCACAAAGAATAAATTTCAAATGTGAAAAAATGAGGTTTTCTACAAAGCCATAATAATAATATTTTAATATAATTTTTTAATATAATATAAGATATTTTAGATTATAGTTTTATAACTATTGATTATATATGATTTAAATAATAATTTAGAGAAAGAAAGTAAAAATAAAAAATAAAATATTATTAGAGTATGTATTTTCCAATACATAATTGTCCAATATAGCCCATCATTTCAGACTTTTTTTCATTGCCTGAAAGACTATGTAATTTAATTTATTGGGATTTTCAGATGATTATTCCATAGTTGTATTGGAGTTTTCAGAAAGTTCCTTAGCTTTTTCCAAAGCCTTTTCAACTCTTGACTTCGTAGTGTTTTTCTTTTTCTTTTCCTTTGTATTTAATTCATCATCATCATTAAATAATTCAGCTATTCCACCAATAGAACCAAGTATTCCAGAAACTTCAGATGGTAAGAATATTTTTGTGGAATTTCCATCAGCTACCTTCTCAAGAGCTTCTAAATATTTAATAGCTATTAAATCATTAGTTGGGTCTCCTTCATGAATAGCATTATAAACATCTATAGTAGCTTTTGCTTGTCCTTCTGCAATAGCTATTTCTTCGTATTTTTGAGCATCTGCTACTTGTTTAATAGCTTCAGCTTGTCCTTCTGCTTCAAGGATAGCTGCTTGCTTGTCACCTTCTGCTCGTTTAATTTCAGATTGTTTGTATCCTTCTGCTTCAAGGATAGCTGCACGTTTCATCCTTTCAGCTTTCATTTGTTTACTCATTGCATCTACAATATCTTTTGGAGGTTCAATTCTCTGAATTTCTACTCTTACTACTCTGGTTCCCCATTTATCAGTAGCTTCATCAAGAACTTCACGAAGGTGGGTATTAATCATTTCTCTTGAAGTAAGAGTTTGATCAAGTTCAAGGTCACCTACAATATTTCTGAGATTTGTTTGAGCTAGCTTTGTTATAGCTTGATAGAAGTTTACAACATTGTAAACAGCATTAAATGGGTCAGTTACTTCATAAAAGATAACACAATCTACAATAACTACGGTATTATCTTTTGTAATAACTTCTTGTGGTGGAACATCTACCACTTGCTCACGAAGATCTACTTTTCGTATTGATTCAATAAATGGGATTATAAATGTTAAACCACTTTCTACAGTTCTTTGATATTTACCAAATCTTTCAACAACACCTTTTTCATAAGGTCTTAATATTTTAACAGCTTTAGCTGATAAAATAAATACAATGATTATTATTACAATTGCTAACAAGGTCATATCCATTTTCATCACATCTTTTTGTTTAGACTATAAATTTTTTATATATATTTTATAAAATTTTTATATAAAATTAAATTATAAATTTATATAAAATTAATAATTTTTTTATATAAATTATAAACTTTATTAATAAATTTCACATTTTAGTAACTCAATCCTCATGTTTTATTTTTTTAACTTTTAATTTAACTCCTTTAACCTTCTCAACAATTACACTTTCTCCAACTGAGATAATCTCTGTTGATATAGCTCTCCATTCTTCTCCAGATATTTTAATCATTCCTGCATTATCAGGATCAATAGCTTCGATTACTACTCCCTCTTTCCCAATAAACCTATCAGTTGCAGCTTTTTTATCAGGAGATCCTCGAGTTAATATATTTGCAAATGGTCTTGAAGCGATTAAACAGATAATTGTAACAACAGTAAAAATAATTAGCTGAGTTGTTGGATCCAAACCAATGTAGCTAGCTGCTGCTGCACAAGCAGCTCCGATTCCTACTGACATTAAGTAAAAACCAGTTGTAACTATTTCTAAAAATAAGCACCCTGCAAATAATATTATCCAAAAACTTAATGGGATTTCAAACATTTTTTCCACTCTTCTTTTCGCTATTATTATATAGTATTTTTAATTATTATATAAGTCTAATAAGTATAATTTTAATAAATATAATTATAAATTTAATTAATAAGATATAATATAAATTTAATAATAAATCTATATTTAAGAAATATTTTAAGATTGTTTAATTTTTTCAGTGAAAGACTGTATTTTAGAGTCAAAAGAATTTTTCAAATCTTCTTTTGCAATGAATAGTGTTTCAACAGCTTTTTTATTACTTATTTCTTCCATTTTACTAAAAGTTTCATCATATCCACTACTTCCACAAGTACAAAAGTATGAAACATCTTTAAATTTTTCTTTATTTTCTTTTAAATAAGTTAATATGGCAGGAGTCATTGAAGATGCCCAAACTGGAGTCCCTATTATAACTAAATCATAATCTGAAGAATCTTTTTCAATAGGTTTTATATTAGATGGAGTTTGTCTCATGACATCAAATAATGATTTAATCCATCCCAAAGCACCTGAACGATTTTTTAAATCTATTATTTCTTCAATATCACAATCTAAGTTTTTTTGAATTGTTTTAGCTACTTTTTCAGTAATGTTTGTCCGTGTATAGTATGTTATTAAGATTTTCATATGTTTATTTTGGACTTTCAAATATTTATATTATTCTAATTTTATTTTAACTTTCTATATTTTGGTTTTATAAAATAAGAATTTATATAAGTTAATTGTTCAATTAAAGATTTAAAAGTAATGACTATAATCTATAAAAAATAAATAGTAATGTCAGTATCAATATTTGTGTCATATGAATATGCAAATAATTATGGATATTCTTGTGCTAATTTATTTTAAAAAGGAGAATGAAAATATGTATTTTAAAGGTTTGTTATTAAAAGTTTAATAATTTATTTTTTTCATTTATTTTTTCTATTATACTTTCTATTATTTTTGATAAGGTTTTTAATAATTCAATATCTACAATTTTGAGTGTATCACTTTTTGTATGGGTTATTTTCATTGTATCTGTAAACATATCACTTGATGTCACTGCAATGCAAGGTATATTTTGTAATGCAAATATTCCATGGTCACTAGAATACCATTGTTCGCCTTCTAGTAAAGTGTTGTTGTGAATAATGTCTCTTTTTATTTTTTCATCATAATTAAAAAAAGAAAGCATGTTTTCTGAACCAGTATGTCCGACTCCATCAATATTAATTACAGTATTTATTTTATATTCATTTTCTTCCAAATATTTTAGATATGATAGTTCTCCAGAAGATTCTGGACTTTCTTCACCATTAAATGGTACAAATTCTATTGTGTAATTGTATTCTTTGTCTTTTATTAATTTAACGATTTTATATAATGTATACATGCCTGCAGCATTATCTATCGCTCCTTTTGTGAAATATTTTGTATCCATATGCGCTGAAATTAAGATAATGTCTTTGGATTGACCTTCCTTTCGAAAAATAATTTGTTTTGATTTTTCTTTAAAAATTTTTGAGTTAATTTCTATTGAAATATCTTCTTCTGTTTTAATATTTTCTAATAATGATACATAGGCTGTTGGTATTTCAAAGTTTGAATCTTCAATAGAGGAAATGGGTTTAATCCTGATGATTGGTCTTGTCCAGTAATTGCTATAATGCCTTTAGGACTTATTCTTTCCAATGTTTCATATATTACCTTATCCTTATCTGGAAAGTAAAAAGGAAAATTTCTTGGCATAATACCTTCTTTTGATAATTCTTTATTAAATTACAAGAATGTCATTGCAGTCATTTATTTTTTTCAGTTCTTTTAATTTTTCTAACTCTTTTAGTTCTTTTATTGTAGATATGTATCTTAATGGAAAATCACCTTTAAGTTCACATGAAAAAGGGCTGGGGAATATTTTAACTATATTGTCTTTTTGTTTGACAAATGAATCATCCGATTGCCATACAGTACAATCAAAAGGCAAATCAATGGATTCATAATTCAGCTCGCTAAATGCATGGAACAATAAGTCCATCACATAATTGTTTCCTTTTGTACCTATGGGTCTTTCAATGCATAATTTTGAAAATTTTAGCATATTTTTCCCTAAATTGAATTTTTAAAGTATTAAGATGGTTTTTCTGTTGAATCAAATCAACTATTTAAATAGGAGAACCACTAAGGAACACATATAATAACCATATAATGATAATAGTAATGAACAATAGTTGTTTCCAAGCTCGTTCAGGTTTATCCTCGATCGCATAAGACATGAATTTTATTGCAGATAATGGTGGTTTGGGCATATGTTCTTCTGGTAATTTTTGTGAAAAGCTATGGAAATAGTTTTGGATCAAGGTCATACCAATCATGAACCCTGTTGCAAAGCTTAAAAATTGCATTTTTCCAGTAAAAACTAGCAACCCAAGTAAGACAATCATGAATATAAGAAAGCCAATGTCTTCCCATTTAGTTGCGCCAGTGTTTCCAGTATATGCATTATCTAAGAGTTTTTTTCGTGTATCATATTTAACAAAAAAGAAAAAACAGAATTTAATCAAAGAATATACCATATAGATTACTAATAGTATTTCTAGAACTAATAATATGCTAATTTCCATATAATTCCTCCTTATCGCATGTTTATATATTATTATACTTGTTATACTAATTATATTAATATTATTATTAATTATTTGTCAGTAATATTCTTCTTTTAATTGGTCTTTAATTTCTTCTAAAATAGCTTTATGCATTCTTTTTGAGAATTCTGCCTTGTCTGTTTGGGAAAGAACATCTAAATATCCTTGTGAAACTAAATTAAATGCAAAAGGGGTTGGAATTTCTGTGTTGATTGTTTTTATTTCAAGTTGTCCACTTTCAACCCATTGAAGAACACGAATCGCATTTTTCACATCCATGAAGTCTTCAATTACTTCTCTTCTTGCTTCCTTGAGGATAGAAAAGTCATTGTCCATTTCTTCTACAAATTTAAGGAGTATCTTTCCTCTCACTTGCTGTCTTCCTACAGATTTATCCTTTCCTTTATATTTTCTTAGAGTCATAAGAGACCTACCTGCACAGTGACGGAAACGACTAGCTAAAGTTTCTGTTTTCTCGATTGCTTTTATTAGGGTTGATCTTAAGTTTTGGGAGTTCAGCTGTTTAAATGCTTCAAGACCTCCCATTCTTTTGTCTGAGGAGAGGTAAAACCCATTGTCTGATATGGATATTGTGATGTCAATTTTATTCTTTTTAGCTATGATGTAAGCAACTGCACGAGACAGGGCATCATTTACTTGTCTTCCAAAAAGTGTGTGGAATATGAGAAATTTCCTTCCACCAAAACCAGTATAATATTCAATTAGTAGTTTTCTGTTACTTGGAATCTGTGCATAAAGGTATTGTTCTTTAAAATATTCGTAGATTGAGTTAGCTGCAAATTCATCTACATAAAGATATTCATTAATGTAATCTACAATCTCTTCTTTTGATTGTTTGTTTTTGAATTTACTTTCCATAAATCCTCTAAAACGTTGGATATCTAAGCTTAAGTCAAAGGCAAGTGGAAGTTGTTGTGAAAACCATGAAGGTATGGTTGGAGGTCCACTAGCAGGCGTTACATTTATAGTCATTCCTCTTCCATAGTTAAATCGATATATTCCACCACCAAGAACAAAAGTATCTCCTTTCTTTAGTTTTTCCATAAAATCTTGTTCGATTCGTCCAATGATATCTCCATCACATTTTACAGCTACTGCAGAACTATCAGGGATAGTTCCAATATTGGTTGAATATAGCATTCTGGCAAGCCTACCTCTCTTTCCAAACTGGTTTTTATCATAATCAATCCAAATTTTAGCATAAACATATCTCTCTTCTAATTCTCCATATTCTCCTGCTAAATAGCTAAGTACATCTTCATAATCATCTCGACTTAGGTTTACATAGCAATAACTCTTTTTAATAACATCATAAGCATAATCAATATCCCATGGATTTTCAATACTCATTCCATAAATGTGCTGGGAGAGAACATCAAGAGCATTATGAGGAATTTTGAGTTTGTCGATTTTACCTTCTTTTGCATTTTTAAGAAGGATGGAACATTCTATCATGTCATCTCTATCAGTTACTATAATTCTTCCCTTTGATTTTTCATGTAACTGGTGACCACTTCTTCCAATTCTTTGCAATGCTCTGGATACTGATTTTGGAGAGTTAATAAGTATCACTAAATCAATGTACCCTATGTCAATTCCTAATTCTAGTGATGTTGATGAGACAACAGCTTTCAGACTTCCTTCTTTGAGGTGGTCTTCTGCTTGAAGACGGAGTTCTTTTGAAAGAGAAGAGTGGTGAGCCATTATATTGTTTGAGTTGTAATTTTCAGGAAACATTTTTTTAAGGTTATAAACCATGCTTTCGGTTCCACGGCGGGTGTTTGTGAAAATAAGACTTGTTTCATGTTCCATTATCAAATCATCAACAAGGTTGTACATTGCAAGACGTGTTTCTTCTGAATCTGCTACTACAATATCATCTACAGGAGACAAAACTTCCATATCAAGCTCTTTAAGATAGTTAACATCAATAATTAAACAATCTCGTGGGTTTCCATATTCATAACCAACTAAGAAATTAGCTATCTTTTCAAGTGGTGATACAGTAGCTGAAAGGCCAATTCTAGTATATCCTCCAATAAGGTGTTGAAGACGTTCTAGTGATATGGAAAGGTGCACTCCTCTTTTATTTTCAGCTAATGCATGGATTTCGTCGATAATAACATATTTAACATTAGCTAAATTTTCCCTGAATTTTGGAGCTACAAGTAAGATTGATAGTGTTTCAGGTGTTGTGATAAGGATATGTGGAGGAGTTTTTATCATTTTAGAACGTTGATATTGAGTGGTGTCTCCAGTTCGAACAGCTTTCCTAATTCCAAGACCTTTTTCACTTTTTTTAGTTTTTGTCCAAGCTTTTTTATAAGTTGCACCATTTTTTATAGCTATTTCATCGATTTGGGATAATGGAATTTCTAAGTTCTTTTCAATATCATTGTCTAATGCTTTAAGTGGGGAAATATAGATGCAGTAAACTTTATCTTCTAATTTTTCTTTTTCAGCTAAGGCAGTAAGTTCACTAATAACTGATAAAAATGCAGTGAGCGTTTTACCGGATCCTGTTGGTGATGAAACTAATACATTGTTGTTATTATGAATATCTAGAATAGCTTGTTTTTGAGCTGGAGTGAAATCATCGAAGGTGCTATCAAACCATTCTTTTACCCATGGATGAAGGATTTTATAAATTTCCTTTTTAGAATAGCTTTTGGTTTGTTTTTTTATCATTTTATCGATTATAAAAATAAATTAGTTTTTATTATTTTTGTTTATTGTAAATAATAAATTTTTTTCTAAATTTTCTAAGATTTTTTCAAGAAGATTTTTTGTTGATTTAGTTTATTTCTTTGTTTATATCAACTTTTATTCTTTAATATATCCTTAAAATGAATAACTTTTAATATAATAATATATTTAATATAATTTAAAAATAATAATATAATTATAATTAAGATAATTGTAATTTAGATAATTATAATTAAAATAATAATATAATAATTAATCTAATAATAATATAAATAGAATATAAATAGAATAAAAATAATTAAAATAATTAAAATAATTAAAATAATTATAATAATTATAATATAAATAATATAATCTTATTATGTATTAAATGGTCAAATGGTGAAAGTATGAGTAAAAATGAAGAAAAATTATCTATGGATGAAGCTATAGCTAAATTAACTGATGAAGACGTTGAAATAAGGAAACTTGCAGTTAATAGCTTAGAAGGAATCGATGATGAAGCTGTTGTAGAACCTTTGATAGTAGCTATGAATGATGAAAATACTCCAGTTCGACATAAAGCAGCTGATAATCTTGGAAATATGGGAGAATCAGTTGTTGATAGATTAATTGAAGTGGTTAATAGTGAAGAAGGAGAATACAAAAGGTTTGCATCATTTGCTTTAAAAGGAACCAATAGTCAAAAAGCAATAGATTATTTTTCAAAAGCTATTCATGATGAAGATTTTGGTGTTAGGAAAATAGCTGTTAGGTCTCTTGGTGAACTTAAAGCTACTGATTCTATTGATGATATAGCTGAACTCATGCTTGAAGAAGAAGATTGGGGAGTTCGTCTCGCATCTTTAAGAGCTCTTGGGGACATGGAAGTTGAAGAAGCTATCGATCCAATTAAAAAAGCAAGACGAAAAGAAAAAGACAAAGACTTTAAAAAGGCAGCTAATAAAGCAATTAAAAAACTTGAAAAAGATATTAAGAAAAAATAATCATTTTGAATATATGAATATTTTAAAAACTGTTTTATTGTATGGGGAATATGATTTATGGGGAGAATTAAAGAAAATGAACAAGTTAAAAGGCGAAAAAATTGATGATTTTGTAAAGTTAATCAGAAACTCAAAAATAGCAAAACATAGTGATTTTCTGCTTAAACATTTACGACCATCAGTAGAAATTATTTTGAATAAAAATACTAAAACATATTTGGGATGTAGTCGTTTTGGAGGAACACCAGATTTGCCTATTGGAACTGAATTTCCCACATACAAAAAAAGCAATAAAGTTTATCCCTATAGATTTATTGGGCAAATTAATTTTTCAGACATTCCTTCAGAGGAAAATGGTATTCCAAAAAATGGACTACTTAGTCTTTTTGTAGCTGATTATATAGATGATGATGGTCTGTGGTGGGGAGAAGAGGGATATGTTTATGCCATATATACTCCCGATTTAACAAATCTTGAAAATATATCTTCTCCCCAGGATTACCCTTTTATGGATGCTGATTCTGTGGTAATAGAATTTCGTCCTACTTTTGATTTTCCTTTTGATGAATATCAAGTCGAAGACTTTCCTGTCGATTTGATAAAGTATGGTACGGATGAATACAATGAATATCATAAAATTCGAAATTTTTTACATGGTGAGAATTATCTTTTAGGTTATCCTTCGCACTGCTCTCTTGCATATAATCCTACGCCCGAAGGAGAATGGATTTCACTTTTAACACTTAATTCCGATGACAATCTTAAATGGTGTTGGCATGATGGAGACTATCTAATGTTGTTCATTAAAAAAGAAGACCTCAAAAAATTAAACTTTAGCAATCTTGCATCTGATGCAGGTTAAAATCATGAAAAATTTATTCAGAACCTAATCTTTATAACTTTTTTATAAGCTCTTCAGAGATTTTCCAACAACCATATCAACTTTTAACTCTAAAACAGTAGTTATTTTTAAGATTTTTTCATCAAAATCAGTATTGCAATAATCTTTATCAGAATATTTTTTTCATTATATATTTTAATCCTTGAATTTTAATTTTATTATCTGCATGGATCATCATCGAGGATTTCAATTGTACCATTTCCATAGATACTTTCATAATTCATGCTGTATCAACATGGAACATTACTTGATATAATTTCTGCGGAAGTGGGTGTTTCAAAAGCTACTTTGCTATTCCTTTTTATTAAATCTAATTTTTTTCCTTCACTGTTGAGTGGAAATAAAGAGATAATTCTTCATTTCCATACCTATAACCGAAATTTAAGGGGATCATATAAGGATATTCCTGCATCAGATATTCCAAGTCTACACACATCACATTTTTTAATTATATGGATGATTTTTGCAATATCTGTTATTTCTAGATCTTTTTTTCGCATAAAATTTGTTCTATAGCTAAATTAATATAAATAAAGTAGGATTATTAAAAAAAGATATTAAATTTTAAAATCAGATAAAAAAATAGAAAGTGAGATTCCTTAAGGAATCTCGCCCAATGTAAAACCATATTCATTGGGGGTTTTTACTAAATTAATAGGGCGTGATAACATGGTTTTAGATTTTGTACTTATTTTAAATAAGTATTCACATTTAATTCTCTTTGTTGTCTTAGATCTCCTAGATCATTTATTTGGTTAAGAAGAGGATTGGTGTGTCACCCCTATTTTGGGAAAATAACATTTTTTATTTTAGTTTTTTCAAATTATTCTTTGTATTTTAAGGTATATAAATCTGTTCTTCTGTTTTTAAGAAGAGGTAATTCTCCTCTTATTGTATCTATTTCATATAAATCAATTTCGGCTATAATTAACTCTTCATCATAACCACCTTCAGCTACAATTTTTCCCCAAGGATTAGCTACAATTGAATGGCCGAATGCATTGTAGTTAGCTTCTTCATCAAGTGTTTGAGAAACGCCAATGGTAAAAACTTGATTATCAAGAGCACGAGTCCTGAAAAGTAGTTTCCAATGAGCAGGGCCAGTGGTTAAATTGAATGCTCCTGGAAATATTAATATATCTGCTCCTTCGAGGGTCATTAGTCTAGAAACTTCAGGAAAACGAATATCATAGCAGATACCTATTCCTATTTTCCCAATTTTCGATTTAGTGTCAATAACTGTTACTTTATTTCCTGCTGTTAAAGTATCTGATTCTTTAAAATAGATTTTATCTTTAACATCAATGTCAAATAAGTGCATTTTTCTATGACTTCCTAAAACTTTCCCATTGTCATCAAATAAAAAACTAGTATTGTAAATATTTTCAGTAGTTGTGTTTTTGTTTGATTCTTTTTCAGGAATAGAACCTGCTAAAACAAAAATATTTTCATCTTTAGCTATATTAGCTATTGACTTGATGGTAGGGCTGTTTTGTCTGTATTCAGCATATTCAACAAACTTTTCATTTTCATATGGGCAATTAAACATTTCTGGTAAAATAGCTATATCTGCATTTTCTCTTTTAGCTTTTTTTATCATTCTCACAGCTTTTTTAATATTTTTACTCTTATTATCAACTACATTCATTTGACATAAAGCTATTTTTAGTTTCATAATTACACCTAGAAATGATTATATATTTATATATATTTGATATTTAAAATAATCTTTGTTTATTATTTGAAATAATATTTAATTATTAATTTAACAATATTAATAATAATTAAGCTATATAACTAAATAATACGGTAATAATAAAAATAATAAGAAGAATAAATATATAAATATAAGTAAAAAGAATAAAAATAAAAAGGTTTTAAAGATAAATATAATAAAAAGAATGAAAAATAAAAGGTTTTAATGATGATGGTGATAATATGATTTCTTTCAATGATGTTAATTATGCAATTTATAAACTAGGGAAATGGAAAAATAGCTATAGAATAAATTTGATCGGAACTTCTAATGAAATTCCAGTTACAGAAACTACAAAAGAGCATGTTTTAAATAATATGTATGAAATTAGAAAATCAAAATTTGAATTAGGTGAGAAAGAAGTTAATGGTCTTGTAGGTCTTTCTATCCAGCTAAATCCACAACTTCAAGGAGAAAATATTGATGATATAGTAGCTGAAGAAGAAGAGGAGTATAAAAATATTGTTGATGAAATCAATGCCTTAGAACTTGAAGATTCAGAGGGGTCTATTGAACTTGAAAATGATAAATTTCTTGTTTATAAATTAGAAAAAGATCACCATGTGACTGTAGCTAAACCTGCAAATGGCAAAACTCTGAAACATCATGTTGAAGAGATTGAAAGATTGAAAAATATGAATGGTTGAAATTTATTCATAAATTTAATGGCTGTTTTTAATAGATTTTAACATATAGAGGTTGACTCACAATTATTTTTGTTCATTAGCTATATAAACTAAAATGAACAATTTCTAAAAAATTTAGACATATAATATTTTGTATAACTAATATGTCCAAATTTAAGCTTTTGTTCAGTACACTCGTAATTGTGAGTCGTCCTCATATACTATTAAAAAATATATCATTTAAGAATAAATTATTAAAAAATTATATAATTAAAAATAAATTTGTTAAAAAGAAAATAATAATCTTAAAGATGTCTTCCTACTTTTTTTTATTTTAATGGGTTTCTAGTTTAAATATCTTTATTTCCAACTGCTCTTCAAATCATATGCTTTTAAGTATAGATGTTTAAGGATATGGATATTTAAGTGTAGTTTTTTGAGTGTAGCTAATCTATATAATTGATATTTTCAATAAAGGTTTTTCATGAGGTTATAGAAATTTTATTCTCTAATATTATCTTTAACACTGGTTTAATATTAGTTTTATTAGCTTTTGAAATATCAATAATTTTATTATTTTCATCTTCTAAGATTTTGTTTTTCTTTCTAATTTTTATAAAGTTTTTCAGATTTTTAAGTTTATTCGAGGGTTTATTTTGCTTTTCGTGTGGTTTATGCGGATTTTCGTAGACTTTTTCATGTTCCATTGAACTTAGAATTAATCCTTTTTCTGCCAATGATATTGAATCAAAGGTACAGAATAGGTATAGGAACAAAAGTGCTAGGAAAATCGCTATTCTTTTGTTCATTTTTAGACCTATTATGTTTATTAACTCATGGCTTAAGACATTGTTGTCTTTCAATTTAATAAACTAAAGAGATGACCTCATGCTACTCATGATTTAGAATTTTTTATTAATTGCTATTTAATAAAAGCAATCATAGGTCAGATCCAGTCTAAATTCAACTTCACTATTTTTTGTATTGGTGTATTTGTGTTGAATATGTTGTATGTATCTTGTGTTGAAGTATATTATTTTCAAACTATATAAAGTTTACTTTTTAGGTATTATAGTTCCTAAAATATGAACTCATCGTTTGTTAATAATCATAAAATTTTTAAAAATATTTAGAGTATATTATTTATAGATATATCCTTGGATTAATCAATTTGATTCATATTTAAGTTATTTAGGATTAAATGACTCCCAATCCATCTAATAATATTTTTACTCCAAGAACTACTAGAACTACTCCTCCAACTATTTCAAATTTATCTCCAAAGAGATGCCCTACTTTTGTTCCTATGATTACTCCAATTTCTGAGAAAATAAATGTAATGACTCCAATTAGTATGATTGGAATGAGTATGGGTGTTTTTAAAATAGCAAAAGTAACTCCTACTGCAAATGCGTCTATACTGGTAGCTATTGCAAGAAGTGTTAGTTCTTTAAATGAAAATTTACTTTTTTTAGCTGAATCTTCTCCATCACTAATTATACTTTCATAAATCATCTTAAGTCCTATAGCTGCTAAGAGTATAAAAGCTATCCAAGGAGCAATTGATGATACAAATTGTTCTAGTTGAGTTCCAGATATCCAACCTAAAACAGGCATCAAGCTTTGAAAACCACCAAAGAATATTCCAAACCAAAGTGTTTCTAGTTTGCTTATATTTTTAATAGTGAATCCTTTTGTTATAGAAACGCTAAAAGCATCCATAGCAAGTGCAATTGCGATTAAAATCGTTGTTATTAAATCCATTTTTCCTCTTTGATGAATTTATTTAACTATTAATTAATGATTTTGATATTATAATATTTTTTTAATGTTTTTTCATTAAAATATATCTAATGTTACTTTTTTATCACTTTTTAATTCTTTAGGAGCTTCAACAGCTTTAAATTCAATGCCTTCTTCTTCAAGAAGTTCTTTTGCATCTTCTCCAATATCGGGGGCTACAAGCAAACCTCTAATTTTTTTCTTATGAGTTCCAACTTCTTTTAAGTACTGGTTATCTCCTTCTTTGAAGTCTGTTAGATAACGTCTTATTTGTTTCACTGCATTTATTCCAGCTTTGCGGCATTTGAGCTCAAGAACCATTAGATTTCCTTCTTTGTCCTTACCGAGAATGTCTATAAAACCATGTTCAGTACTGTATTCTCTAGCTGTTGGAGTAAAACCAGATTCAATGATTGTTGGGTTTTTCATTATCATATCTCCCATATCCTTCTCATAACCTGCTAATTCTAGCTCTTGATAATCTTCAGCTATTGCAAAACTTCCGAAATGGACCTTTTCTATTTCAACTTCTAATTTTTCTTTTGGAGACCTTCTGTGACTTTCTAAAATTAGATGGTTTTCTTTTATTAAAGCTCTAGATCTTGATTTTGGAGGTTGCCAATTAACAGGATCTATTTTTCTCTCTTGATGAACTAAAAACGACCCATCTGGTTTTAACATGATGAAACGCTCTCCCCAATCTAGCTGACTAAGTGCTCTTCCTTCATAAATAACTTTACAATATGCAAATAGGTTTATCACAGCTTTTTTACGAATACCTGCCTCAACAAGCTCATAAGCTTCTTCAATATTAGGATTTTCAAGTAATTTGTATTTCATCATATCACAATTTCGGTATTGTTTAATTAAGTCTTTTTCTGATAAAATTTACTTTATTTACAATTATTTTATTATATTATTTATTATATTTTTATATTTATTAATTTATTTTATAATTATGATATAGAATTTCTTATAGATTTAATAATGAGTCTATTCAATATTTAAATATATCTTAATCTAATAATAATTAAATATTTATATATATTAAACTAATTATTTAATTATTTTTTAAAATTAATTATTCTTATAGACTTTAACATAATTTTTATATAATTTAAGATGAAAACAAGGAGAAAATTAAGATGGCAAAAACAGCTTTGGGACAGGTGAAAAGAGACCTGCCGGAAACAGCGGAACAAAAAAAGACCGCGCTCAAAAGCGCATTGGAC
>Ga0123356_10002295_pt1 | contig 20575 bp, 14 predicted proteins | sample TergutEmb28metaG_2_FD_92546 | JGI IMG/M metagenome (GOLD analysis project Ga0123356, IMG submission 92546) | Embiratermes neotenicus P3 segment gut microbial communities from Petit-Saut dam, French Guiana - Emb289 P3 | ecosystem: Host-associated > Arthropoda: Insects > Digestive system > Gut ... | reverse complement strand
TGCGGATAGAGATTCTATACTTTCTACTATTGCAGGAGATTTAACAGATACCGTAAATCCGTCTTCTCCGCCGGTAGCCTCAAAATTTAAACTTGCAGGCAATATTGTATATTCAATCTCTTTAGGCTCTTCCGGTTGGCAGGAGGAGGCGAGGGCTACTATTAGAAATAGCAAGAATACGGTTAATTTTAATAATTTTCGGTTCATAATTTTATATTTTTGAGTTAACAATTTTAGTTTGGTAAATATAATCTGAATTTATTCTACCACACAACGAACAGAATAAGCATATCTCCTTATCGAAGTGTTTGGATTAAAGGTCATATTGTTGTTGAAGGGCAGAAACCAAGCTAATCCATAAACATCATAAGTACTACTCCAGTAGTACCCGAAGTCGTTCACGGAGGAAAGACCACCATAAGAGTGACGGTATCCAACTGCAGGCAGGAACATTGAATTGTTGCCGCTACCATATATGCGACCATTCACATCATTTAGAGTTGTCCATTCATTAGAGACGTTTATCAAACTTATCAATTCAATGCGCGTGGGCACACGCCAACCTGGGGGACAAGGATCATTATCTTTCTCCCAAGTATCGCCAGTAGGAATAGTACTGTTCCACTTATCGTCACCATCAGAATTTATCCTCGGATCGGTCGTACTCCAGCCAATTTTTCTATTCCATTGGTAAAACATACCCGCGTCTTCAGGTCTGGCAGCAAACGTACCGGGCATATCCACATTACGGGTTGCCCATTTTATACCATTGATTAAAATCCATACGCCTTCCTGGCTTATCGGAACGGTTACAGAGGTTTTGTTTTCTCCTAATTTCATGTTAACCACTACTGAAGTATTGCGTGCCCCATCAGTATTGGGGTCAACTGTTACCATTACATTTACAGGAGATATATCGTTTGTAGATACCTGACACCACGCGGATAAAGCTTCTACACTTTCTACTATTGCAGGCGATTTAACAGATACCGTAAATCCGGCTTCACCACCGGTAGCCTCAAAATTTAAGCTTTCAGGCAATATTGTGTATTCAATTTCTTTAGGCTCTTCCGGTTGGCAGGAGGAGGCAAGGGCTACTATGAGAATGAGCAAGAATGCGGTTAATTTTAATAATTTTCTCATACTATATAAGGGAACTCCTATTAATTTGTTTTCACCTTTTTAATTTTTCAAAAAGCCGAAGTCCTTTAAAACTCTTTGAAAAATCTTTCAAAAGTTGAGGCAAAAGTATTATATTTTTTCATTCAAAGCTTATTACATCGTAGATTCCATTTTGTTGAATTATTGCATCATTTTGATTTAATGTAAAACTATCATTTACTTGTGCGTTTACAAACACTAATAATTCAAGGCTTTACCAAGTGCAAAAATAGATTAAATTTTCATTTTTAAATGGGAATCTTAACATTTCGTTGAGTTTCGTTTTGTAGAATAAAATCAGTTGCTTTTTGGTACATTTCGCTCATGATTTCGGAACTGTCTCCCGGCGCAAAACGCGCAAACTCGCATTGCTGCAATGTTGCCGTAAAACTATCTGTGGTTTTCGTGGAAACACCCAACAGCATGAGTTTTGACGCTACATTTTCCATAGAAAGTTGCGATACGGGAATGTGGTATTTACTGCTTAAATATCCCCAAAGCGCACGAGATATTTCCATATAAAACAACTCTTTATTATTTTCTTCCAACAGTTTTTTCGCTGTTTTTAAATTTTTAAGCGCCACTTTATTTGCTTTTTTATTGCGCATTAACGCCACATTACTTCTTGTTTCAATCTGTTTTCTCCAAATAATGATAAAAATAATCAAAAGTAAAATAGGTAACAATAAAGCGGCATAATATTGAAGTGAGCCGAAAAAAGTAACGCCCATCGGTTTTAAATTAGAATAGGAAGTTCGAATATAGCGGATGTCGTTTCCTAATATTTTAATATCTTTTTGTGAAGAGGTGGTTGAAACGGATAATTGTCCCGAGCCTTTTTCAATTTGCAACGTATATTCTTCTGTAGTAAGCGTTTTAAAAGCGCTGGTTTGTGGGTCAAAAAACGAAAATGTAGCTTTCGGAATCGTAAAAGTTCCTTCATTGCGAGGAATAATCACATATTCAAAAGTACGTGATCCTGTAACCGCATTTCCTTTAGTGTTAATATGATCTGTTACTCTCGGCTCCGTTACATCAAAATCCGGAGGAAATATAATATTGAGAGGATCAATGTGTTGAATGTTTCCGGTGCCACTTATCGTAATCGTTAAGTTTGTGGCATCATTCGCTTTGAGTTGCGCCCTACTAAGGGAGGAGGTCATTGTAAAATTGCCTACTAAGCCGCTGAAATTATCGGGTTTGTTGTTTTGGGGCAACGGCCTTACATTAAGTTTAATGGCATCTGATTTTAAATCAAGATTGAAGTTTTGCGTGTTTTGCCTGCCTCCAAAGAATCGATCGAAGAACGGATCTCCGGAACTTTGTTGAGTAATTACGCCGGCAAGAAACTCAATTTCCATGGGCGTAATAGTTATTTCGCCTGTTTTTTGCGGAAAAACAGCCGTTCTTCTGATTTCGTGCACGCTATATTTTTTCCCATTCAAGACTTCCTGTTTTGCCACGTTTTCAGCACTCTGATCTCCTAACGTGTAAGACCATAATCCGCTTTGTGTGGGCATGGTAGCGCTGGTTACACGATAGCCGCCATTCACGCCCTGCCCTACATATAATTTATGCGTAATAATGACCTGCTCTCCTTGATAAGGATTTGTTTTAGAGGCAGAAGCACGAACAAATACTTCATTTTTATCAAAGACTTGCGCTTGCTGACTGCGTCCTCCTTGCTGCTGTTGTTGTTGCGGAGTTCCCGATTGTTGTGCTGCAACTACTTTAATTTGAACGGTATTTGATTTTACCTGATTTCCATCTACTACAAATACGGCAGCCGGAATGGTGAAAGTGCCTTCTCTTTGCGCACGAAGCGTGTAAGAGTATGAAAATGAGTTGGTGTGTACGGTTTGTCCACCGCTCATGGTTACAGAAGTAGAAGAACTTTGATTGGGCCCACTTAGAATATCAAACCCTGGAAATTGCAAAGCAGCAATCTGTTGGGCACGTTGGTTCAGCGTAAAAGTAAAAGTAAAATTTTGCCCTACTGCTACTTGAGGGGGCGCACTCGCGGTGCAGGTAACTTGGGAAAAACTATTTTGGATGTTTCCGAAGAAGAAAGTTAAAATTGTAATTATAAGAATTTTACAAGTATCTTTCATAGATTTTCTGCAAGTTTTTCACCTTAGTCAATAGACGAATTAATAGAAATATGAAAATGACTCTTATGTGCTCCGGGTCTGTGTGGAACCTCATCAAATCCGTATCCCCAGTCAAATCCAAGTAATCCAAACATCGGCAAGAAGATGCGAATCCCCACACCTGCCGATTTATAGAGTTTAAAGGGAGAGTACTGGCGTTTATCCAACCATGAGTTTCCTGCTTCTACAAAACCTAACAGAAATATGGTAGCGCTCGGGTTTAACGTGATGGGATAGCGCAACTCGGCGGTAAATTTATTAAAGATGGCAGCGCCTATGGGATTATTTAAAACATGAGGGGTTAACGACGCATCATCGTATCCGCGCATGCCAATCACTTCTCTGCCATCTAAAGCGTAATTCGATAGCCCGTCGCCGCCCAAATAGAAACGCTCGAAAGGAGAGATGCCGATGTCTTTATTATAAGCGCCCATAAATCCCGATTTGAAACGCACGTTGACCACCAAATTTTCTACGATACGGGTAAACCATGAAATATTGAACTTCCATTTATGCATCTCTAACCATTTATATTTTTCTTGTGGCGTAGCATTTGAAAAATCTTTACTCGAAAACAGCGAATACGGAGGCGTAAATTGCGCCGAAAATATAATTTCAGAACCTTGGCGCGGATAAATAGGCGCATCTACAGAGTTTCGCCCAATAGTAAAAATATAACTGATATTGTTTGAAAATCCTTGAGAAAATATAAACATCGAGCCATAATTATGCACATTATAACGCTGATATAAAAGTGTATGCGACATTTGGAAGTAGTCGTCCGGCCATTGTAGTTTTTGTCCGTAACTTGCTGAAACTCCTAAAATTCTGATCCAGGCATAGCGGCTATCATCTCTCTTATGTCCGCTGGTTTGAATTTGATAGCTTATCGCTGCGGTCAGCGAGTTGGGTTTCCTCCCTCCTACCCAAGGCTCGGTAAACGATGCCTGATAATATTGATACCACCTTGCATTGGTAGAAGCTCTGAACGCTAATTTTTGCCCGTCGCCGGAGGGAATGGGCGTCCAGGCATCCTTCTTGAAAAGTTTTCTAAATGAGAAATTGTTAAATGTAACGCCGGCGCTCAATACCAGACCGGTAGCCCCGAAACCCAGCGAGAGCTCCAATTGGTCGGAGGAGGCTTCTTCTACCACATATTCCAAATCCACCGTTCCGTCCACTTCATTGGGTCTCGGCATCACATCAATAGATTCCTGGTTAAAATATCCCATTTGGAGGAGCGTTTGTTGCGAGCGTATCAGGTCGGCTCTGTTAAACATTTGCCCGGGTATGGTGGTTACTTCACGCAAAATTACTCTATCGCTGGTTTTGTTGTTTCCGGAAACCGTTATTTGGTTGTATTTGGTTTGTTTTCCTTCTAAGATACGGACTTCCAAATCAATGGAGTCGCCTTCAATTCTTACTTCAATGGGAATGGCGCGGAAAAACAGGTACCCGTCATTCATATATAAAGAAGCGATGTCATTGCCGTGTTTATCCCGCATCAGCCTCTCCTCCAGCAATGATTGGTTATAGATATCTCCTCTTTCAATGTTCAAAATTTCTCTTAAAACTTTCGTAGGAAATTTTGTATGTCCCACAAAATCAATATTTCTAAAATAGTATCTATGACCTTCGTTAATATCTATAAAAATGTAGGCAAAACCGCCTTTAAACATTACGGTATCAAAACTTATATAAGCATCTCTAAATCCAAAGTCATTTAATTTATTGATTAAGCTCACTTTATCATCTTCATAAGCCTCTTTGGTAAATTTAGATGACTTCATAATCCTGAATTTCACCCTGTCGCTAAAGTAGTCGCCCAAATGTTCGAGCAAATCTTTCGACCTGTAATAATCCAAGTTTCTTACCATGAACATAAACATCGTATCGGCTTTCGACATAGGCTCAAAGCGTGATCTTTCCTTAGTGCCTCCCATCGCTTTGGTTAGTTTGCCCTGCGGAATACTGGTGCCGGTAATAAAAATGCGGTCAATTTTCACTTTTCCGCCTTTGTCAATATGAAAAATCAAGTTTACGCCTTTGTGGATTTTATCGTCGGGTCTCGTTTCCACCTTTACCTGAACATCATAAAACCCTTTTTCGATAAAGTATTTTTTGATAACATTGATACAAGTTTGAATCATGTTGTCGTTTACGATATTGCCTTGTGCCAATTTAATTTTGTCGCGCAAATCGGTTTCCTGACTTTTTTTAATTCCTTTGAACGCAAAAGAAACCAAGCGGTTACGTTCTGTTACATGCACATTAAGAAAAGCTATGTTATCTACTACGCGTGTAAGGGTAAGCTCTACATCTTCATACAATCCTGATTTCCAAATATTTTTTATAGTTTGTGAGATTTGATCTCCGGGAATTTCAATCAAGTCGCCCACTTTAAAGAGGAGCAGCCGCATGTCGAAATTAACCGTTCCGGTAAAGGTAACTCCCCCCACTTCGTACGTTTTAGGAGAAGCAAAATCTACAGTAAGCCCTGAGCTCTCTTCCTCTGTAATCAATTTTGTTTGCCCATAACCTAATAAGCTACATACACTTAACAGAATCAATAAACAGAGAGATTTCCGGTGATTATAAGTCATGAGCAGGGTTCAAATTTAATCGGCAAATATAGAAAAAAACGAAAGTATTGTTTATTTATTGGAAAGTAGGGCTAAAACTTTTTTTCTAGTGCTAAGGAAAATTTTTGGGGCATGGTACGGTTAAAAACTAAACTTGCCGGTTTTAGGGGTCAGGGGGAAGTGTTCGTTTATTCAAAAAAATAAAGATATTTGCGCCCCGAAAAAAACAACCCATGCAACGACTAATTCCTTCATTCTTAGTAAGTAGAAAGAACACCATCTTGTTGATGATCTTTGTTTTTTTCTTTTCGATATTATTTTTGAATATCTACAAACCATTCAACGATGAGCATTTTTTTCCGTTTTGGAAAAATGATAGCCTTACCCCCACACAATATTTTATTACCACCTTACTCATTGTTTTATGCGGAATTACCATATTAAGCATCAGCAGATGGGTGATGTATTTGTTAAAAGATAAAATTAAGCTCACTTACTTAGCCTATTCTATTTGGATTTTCGGTGAAATTCTCATCATGTCGGTATCTTACGCCTTGGTGGTTAAAATCGGGCTGAAAGATCTGCGCGATTTCTTTGACATTGCGCCGCGAGCAATGTTTTATATTACACTCATTCTCTTTTTGCCCTACATCGTTTCGTGGTTGTATTTATCGTTGCAAGACAAAAAATTGCACTTGGCACGCATGGTGCAAATGTCGAAATATATTGATGAAGAGAACTATTTTGCCATCCAACCCGATAAATTTAACCTCATCCATTTTAATGATGATAAAGGCACGTTGCGCTTGTCCATCAAATTCAACAATCTTTATTACATTGAATCCTTCGACAATTACGTGAATATTTATTACGAAAACAAAGGAAAAATCGCCCGTTTTTTATTGCGAAGAAGCCTGAAAAGCATTGAAGACAGCTACGCCGATTATCCTTTAGTGAGATGCCACCGTTCTTACATTTTGAATATCAACAAAGTAAAAGTATTACGTAAAGATAAAGAGGGTCTTTTTTTAGATTTAGATTATTTAGATTTGCCCGATTTGCCGATTTCTAAGACTTATTCGGAGCAGGTGGTGAAGTTGTTTTATCAGTAATTCTCGCAAAGGCGCAAAGACGCAAAGTTTTTTTTCTCTTTGCGTCTTCGCGCCTTTGCGAGCCTTCTACCTGAAAAGCCGGAAAACATCCAACCCGTTCACATAAATCATCAACGCAATAAGCAGTACAAGTCCCACAGTATTCGCATAGCCAATAAACTTATCTCCAGGTTTCTTTCCTGTAATCATTTCTATAAGAATGAATAAAATGTAGCCGCCGTCTAATACCGGAATCGGTAAAATATTCATAAATGCCAAAACTATAGAAAGTAAGGCGGTCATCGTCCAAAAGTGCTTCCAATCCCAGGTTTTAGGGAAAAGATTTCCAATAGAGATAAAGCCGCCAACTTGGGTGGCGCCCTCTTTGGTAAATACCCGTTTAAATTGTTTCACATAAAAAGTGAGCGTATTGACCCCTTCTCTAATGCCTTCCGGAATAGATTCTAAAAAGCTGAAATTGTCGGTTACCACTTGTAAATATTTGAATTGGTTTACTTTAACGCCAATTGTTCCATCTTCACCAACCACCACTAATGCCGAATGTAAACTATCGCCACGATAAAAATGCAGGGTAACCTCTCTGTTTTTTACATATCTGAACTCTTGTTGGAAATCGGCAAACGTGAAAATTTGCAACGTATCCAAGCCCACCAAACTGTCGCCTCTCATCAATCCTGCCCGCGCTGCAGGAGAGCTGGACATTACTTCTTCAATTACAAAAGGGAAATTAAAAGTAGAAAACTGATCTCCCAATATTTTTTTCCAATCATCTGCTTTTAGATGCAGCGTATCTAATTGATTATTACGTAACACCACCACTTCTCTGGGGTTATCCAATAAAAGTTTCTTTACAAAATCGGGGATGGTGTGGGGCATCACGCCATCCACCTCAACGATTTGATCGCCATTTTGAAATCCTGCGTACTGCGCAGCATCGGAAAATATAAGTCCGAATTTGGCATTTTCAAGCGGAATGTACTCCCTTCCCCATGTAAACATGATGGCAATGTAGATCACCACTGCCGTTATAAAGTTCATCAAAACGCCGCCGCTGATAATAAAGAAGCGTTTCCAGGCGGGTTTTGAGCGAAACTCCCAGGGTTGCGGCTCGCTCGCCAAATCTTCTGCCGACTTGGTTTCATCCACCATTCCGGAAATAGAACAGTAGCCGCCGAGCGGTATCCAGCCAAGGCCCCATTCGGTGGCATCGGGATGCGCTGCCCACTCCTCCGGCGCCTTCGGAGAGAAAAAGCTAAACTGAAATCTTCCGTCTATCTTCTTCATCCTCAGCAAAGAAAAGCCGGGGTTAAAAAACAAATAAAATTTTTCTACTCTTGTATGAAACAGCCGGGCAAAGAAATAATGCCCCAATTCATGAACAAAAATTAAAAGTGATAAGCAGAGCAGAAAGCCCAAAACTTGCATGTAAATATCCATATTTTCTTATTATTTAATTATTTGTAGCTGCAAAATATTCTTCCAATAACTTTTGAACATATTTACCCAACACATCAAATTCAATATTCACCACCGTTCCTTTTTTGAAATTGTGAAAATTGGTAATCTCTTGCGTATAAGGTATAATTGCCACTGAAAAACGTCCTTTTTCGGAATCTACTACTGTTAAACTCACGCCGTTTACACAAATGGAGCCTTTGGGAACAGTAAAATTGTTCTTTTCTACATCGTAAGTAAAATAGTAGCGCCAACTTCCGTTTTCATCAATCACTCTTTCGCACTCGGCAGTTTGGTCCACGTGTCCTTGCACAATATGTCCATCGAAGCGCGCGTCCAATTTCATGCTACGTTCCAAGTTAACTTCATAACCTTTGTGCCACGTTCTCAGGTTGGTTTTCAACATGGTTTCATCCATGGCGGTAACTACATATTGGCGTTTTTCTTTGTCTAATTTCACCACCGTTAAACAGCAGCCGTCGTGCGCCATACTTTGGTCAACTTTCAATTCGTCGGCAAAATCCACTTCAATGGTGAAATGATAATTTGTTTTATCTTGTTCAATATGAACAATTTTTCCTGTTTTTTCTACAATTCCGGTAAACATAATTTATAATTTAAGGTAAGGGCGTATATGCAATACGCCCTTACGGGGATTAACGTGCGAAATAACATCATATTTTCGATTTCTCTTGAATTTATCGTAATTAAATATACTTTCGCAGCCAATTCATCCTTATGAAAACCGTTTTTCGCTATTTTCTACTCCTCGCCGTTATCATCATTCCTTTATTTGTTTTATTGGAAGATTCGGAAAAATTCCCCATTTTATTCGGCGCATTTCTCGGCGTTACGGTTACCTATTGGATAGCTATTTGGATAATTAAAGTAAAGAAAAATGATTAATCATTAATAAAAACTATACTTTAAATTTTAAAATCTTCATCAGTAATATGTTTATTATCAAATAATCTCACCTGACCACAATCTTTCCAAAAATATTTTCCATGGAAGAATGAGGATGTTATCTACAAATCGGGGTAAGGGGTCATTGCTTATCAGAATTGCTTTTTTTACGGTATATTCTTCGGCAAATGCTTTTAATCCTCGCAAATGCCTGTCTGTAGCTTGTTCTGTGGCTTTTACTTCGATAGCTACTTCGTGGTCTCCGAGTACAAAATCAACTTCCAACTGCGAAGCTGTACGCCAATAGCAGATGGGGTATTCGTTTTCTGAATAACGGCTGTGTGCATATATTTCCTGATAGATAAAATGTTCGAATGCTTTGCCAAACAGCTCTGTTCCAGGTTCTATGCGTCCTCTGCCGAGTAAACTATTGGCAATTCCCACATCGAACAGATAAAATTTCGGAGCTGTGATTACGCGCCGTTTTGGGCGCTTTTGAAAAGAGGGTAAATAGCGCCCAATGAGCGTATCTTCCATAATTTGGAAGTACTCTTTTACTGTTGGAACGCTCACCCCGCAATCGGAAGCAATGTTGGTGTAATTGACCATTTCACCATTTGTGAACGCTGCGGCTTCCAAAAAGCGGGCAAAGGTTCCTGAATTTCGAAGACGTGCTTCAGCAACAATTTCATCACGCAAGTAGTTGCCAATGTATGCCGAAATCATTCTTTGAGCATTTACAGCATCATAATGGCGCGGCAAAAGCCCGTTATTGATTGCCCGTATTAAATCGAAGTCGGGAATCTCTGCGCTTACAAGTGGATATAATTCATAACGCAATGCCCTGCCTCCCAGCAAATTTGCCCCTGAGCGGATAATTTTTCGCGAACTGGAGCCACTGAGAATAAAACGTACCCCATAATTACTTATCAACCAATGTACTTCGTTGAGCAGATCGGGTATTCGCTGTATCTCGTCAACAATTACGGGTGTTGTGTTCAAATTTGCCAAAACGGTTTCGCGGAGTAAGTCCGGCTTAGTAATCAGGCGTTTATAGTCGCTCGAAATCAGTAAATCGAACCACAGCGCATCAGGAAATAGCGTTTTCAAAAGCGTACTTTTTCCTGTTTGCCGCGCGCCCCACAAAAAGAGGCTTTCCCGCTCAGAACCAGAAAATAATTGTTTTCTACTATACATATTTTATTGTTTTAAGACTTAAAATTACATGATAATATAAAGTACGACTTTAAAAATACATGATAATTTAAAGTAAATTCGAGCGCAAAAATAGATAAAACTTTGGAATTAAGCACAGATAAGCAAATAAAATATAAAACAGCGTGTAAATCAAGATAAATAGTGGGTACCCTTGCCCTGCGGGCGTTGGCGGCACCAACGCCGACGGTTGCGCCAAAATATTAAAAAAACTAACTAAATTCGATAAAAACTTTATTTTCGCCGTTGTTATTTATCATTGTTTATGAATAATGATTTAAACAATTAACTATGAGTGCATTATATTCTATAAATACTTATATAGTTGTTGTACATTATTTGTACCATAGTTTTGCAAATTATTCATAATCAATGTGTATTAACTTTAAACCTTTAAATCTTTAAATCATAAACAAAAATAATCAATGAAAAAAATCATCTACCCCTTATTCCTTTCCTTCCTTCTCCTAAGCGCCTGCCAGGATTACGAAGGCTTAGTTAATGCTGAAGATCAGCTTATTGCTGTTTCATTAGTGGATCTTACTTTTGATTTTAAAGATGTTGTTACTTTTTCGGTAACCGACACGATCACCGATCTGTTTGTAGATGCCCGCGGAAGAGTAACAGAGAAAAAATCGGCGGCAACCTTTCAAAAAGAGGTGATTATTAAACAAATGACAGACAGAGGTTTCACTTATGTGCCTTTAGATAGCATTTCCGACACTTATTATCCGGATCTTTTCTTTGACATCACTTATGTTGAAAATCAATATGTGCAAGTGTTGGGATTTGGCTGGTGGTACTCATACGATCCTTATTGGTTCTGGTGGGATACCTGGAGTCCTTATTATCCTGTATCCTATACTTATGTTACTTCTTATACTGCAAAATCGCTCATTATGGATTGTTTCTCTTTCACCGAAACTTTTCGCAACTATACTGTAAACAGTCGTTTTATGGGGTTAGTGCGCGGCATTACCAAATTTCCGGAAAACGAAATAAAGCGCTATATGGAGCAAACCTTCGACCAAACCCCCGAACTTAGTAGAAATTAACATCATTAACCATTAAAATTACAGATATGAATACCAACCCCAAAACCTCAAACCTCATACCTCCCACCACATACCTCATCCCTCTTCTCCTCTTCTCCCTTCTCCTTTTCCCTCTCAACAGCTCGGCACAAACTACCCAGTTTTATTCCTTGGAATACAGCACGGGCACGCTGTTTGGCGCCAGCCATAACTTTGTAGAGCAATACAGCTGGCGCGGCGGGCATTTCAACGGACAAATATTTCTTATTGATAACGTAGCCGTAGGCTTCAAATTAGGATTCAACAACTACTACTCGGATGTGGCTGCGCGTGTTTACGACTACGGAAACGGCTTGCGTGTTTTTGCCAATACTTTCAGGTATATACGCAAAGCGCCGTTTCAGATAGGCGCTGTGGGGCATCTGTTTCCCAACCGCATGGTTAAGCCCTACTTAGGCGTATATTTAGGATTATGCTATGCTTCCGAAAGCGTAATGTTTCAAGACCTGCAAATTAGAGCAGAAAATTACGGCTTTATCATTTCGCCGGAATTAGGACTTTTTGTGCAATTCGGAAAAAATGCTACAACAGGAGCTAAACTGTCGGTGGCATACAATTATGCTACAAATAGTTACAAATTTGGAATGATTGAATTTAAAGATTTACAATCGCTTAATGTGAATATTGGGTTGACTTACATGGTGAATCAGAAGAGGTAAGTGGGTAGTGGTTAGTGGGTAGTGGTTAGTGGTTAGTGGGTAGTGGTTAGTGGTTAGTGGTTAGTGGTTAGATGATAGGTATTTGTACTTTAAATTTTTAAATAATTCTTTAATTCTTTGTGCAAAGTTTCCGCCCAGTTTGGTATATGTATATTGAATTGGGATTTTATTTTTGATAAATTGAAAACTGAGTATGTGGGACGGGCAGCCGGTGTAGGGTATTCGGCAGTAGTGATTGGATGAATTGAGCAAGGTAGTTTTGCGATTCTCATAATTTCTTTGGCGAATCCACACCAGGTAGTAGTTCCTTCATTTGCATAATGAAAAATAGTGGGTTTTGTAATTTTTCCGGTTTGTTCTATAATATGTAAAATTGCTGCTGCTAAGTCGTTGGCATTGGTGGGCGCACCAAATTGGTCATCTACTACATAGAGATCTTCTTTTTCTTTGCCCAATCGCAACATCGTATTCATAAAATTATGCCCATACTTAGAATAAAGCCATGAAGTTCTGATAATTACACTTGGTATTTGTTCAAAAAAAATCGCTTTTTCTCCATCTAATTTCGACTGCCCGTAAACGGAAACAGGATTTGTGCGCGCATTAGTTTTGTAGGGCTTAGTAGCCTTACCGTCAAATACATAATCCGTAGAAATGTGGATTAAAAAAACATTTTGTTCCATGCAAATGTGCGCCAAATTCCAAACGCCATCTGCGTTAGTTTCAAACGCTTTATCGGGTTCGCTTTCTGCCTTATCCACAGCGGTGTAGGCGGCGGTGTTGATGATGCAGTGGATTTTGTTTTTGTGAACGAAATCGGCTACGGCGTTGAGGTCGGTGATGTCTAACTCTTCGAGGTCGGTGAAAAAGAATCCGCGTTCTTCTTTTTGTATGGCGTCTTTCAGGCATTTGCCTAATTGGCCGTTGCTTCCGGTAACGAGAATATTTTTTAGTTTTTTCATTAGTTTATTTTGGCAAAAATATTAAAAAAGGTAATGAACGGTTCTTTTTTCCAACTATTAACCACTAACAACCACTAACCATTAATCATTAACCACTAACCACTAATCACTAACCACTAACCACTAAAACGTTTTCAAATGCCCATCCTGAATAATTACCGTATCGCCCACTTGCTTAATTATGGCGATTCCCTTTTCAATGCACTCCTGCTCTAATTCAGGATAGAAAGCTAAGGAGGCCAATCCGAGGTAAATTTTAGCATCTTTATAGGTGGGGCATAATATTTTAAAAGTTTCTGCTTTTTTTAGCACCTGAGGAATGTCATTTTTATGGGCTTTATATTTTACTTCGATAATGGCTACCGAAGTTCCATTATATAATACAATATCGTATTCGTCTTCCAAATTACGCTCTTTTGGGCTTACCTTCCTTCTGATTTCATCAAATTTTTCTCCGAAAAAATTTTGTTCTTCCTCTGCAAATGAATTAAAAAAGTATTCTTCGGCAAAACAACCGTGATTATACGACCATGAGTCTATCATTTCATCTCTTCTCTTCCTTTGTCGTTCGTACTTTTCCCACCGTTGTTCCGATTCTTTCCATCGTCGTTTATAATCCTCATTGTCTTTTTCAGCTTTTTCTTTTGCCTCTTTGAATTGTTGGCGCGATTCAGCAAGATGCTGGCGCGATTCAGCAAACATTTCCTTTAAATAGCGAAATGTCTCCTGCATTTGCCTATCGGTTTCTGCTTGTTTTTCTCTGATGAAACGGTCGTTTTCTCTCACTTGGCGAAAATAATCTTGCTGTAATTCCCAAATAGTTTCGAGGGTTGGAGCGTTGGTTGGTGTTGGATTGTTCATTTTTTGTAAGATTTAGTTAGTAATAAAGTTGATGTTTTGTCTAATTTATCGCATTTTGTTAAACAATGCTGTCGGAAATTTTAATTATAAGTGCTTGTTTTTCTGTGTGTTTCTGTGTTACTAAGCGAATATTAATCTTGATATCAAGCACGTGGCGAATATACACAATGAAGTACCATTTGTCAAGAGGGGGGTAAACTTTTTTTGAATTAAAAAAAACATATTTTCGCCGCCGTAAAGAAGGGGTGCCGAAAGGCTGAGATTAAACCCATTGAACCTGATCCGGATAATGCCGGCGTAGGGAGAAATCAATACTCATTTCCGTACCACTTCATTTTAATTAGGAATTACGAATTAAGAATTAAGAATTAAAAACTAATCATTGCCGTCAGTTTTAACTGACGGAACAAAATTAAAAATAAAAAAATAAAAAAATAATGTTATGAAGCCGGAAATCAAAGCAACCCCACACCCCACCCCTCACACCTCGCACCTCCTCCCCCTTCTCCTTTTCTCCTTTCTCCTTTTCTCCTTTCTCCCTTCTCCCTTCTCCCAAACTCTCCCCACCGATTCCATCCACATTCAAGAACTTATGTCGGTGGAGGTGCTCGTAAAAGCGCCCGAATCATTAGAAAAAACGTTTTCAGCTACCACGATTACGCGGCCTGCTATTGAAAACAATTTAGGAAACGGCAGCATCAACAATCTGTTTGAGCTCATTCCTTCGATGGTTACGACCTCCGATGCAGGTACGGGGGTGGGTTACACTGCTATGCGTTTGCGCGGAACCGACCAAACGCGCATTAACGTAACGGTGAATGGCATTGCGCTGAACGATGCGGAATCGCAAGGCACATGGCTGGTAAACTTGCCGGATTTCGGCGCCGTTACGCAATCGTTGAACGTGCAGCGGGGCGTCGGCATGTCGAATAATGGGGCGGCTGCATTTGGCGCATCTATGAATTTCAATACTTTGCAAACTACTTACAAACCGTTCGTGGAGCTTACCTCTGCTGCAGGCTCTTTTTATACGTTCAGAAATACCGTAACTGCTTCTACCGGAATGATTAAAGATGTGATTTCCACTACCGTTTCTTACTCTAATATTTTGAGCAACGGCTATGTTGATAATGCACACGCCAACTTAAATTCGTTGTTTTTTACTACCGATATTTTTCTTCCCAAAAAACAAAAAGAGAATATGAGTAAATTGAAACTGAATGTTTTTTATGGAAATGAAAAAACGGGCTTGGCGTGGAACGGCGTACCTTCGGATTCTTTAAAAACAAACCGCCGGTTTAACAGCAACGGTTTATATTATGACTCCAATGGAAAACTGCAACGTTATAGCAATGAAACTGATAACTATCAGCAAACTCATTACCAATTATTTTATGATTACAAAAACAAAGCGCAAAGATTTGAAATAAATGTGGGAGCGCACCTCACGCGCGGCATTGGTTATTACGAGCAATACAAACAAAATAGAAGATTCTCCGAATATGGCTTGCCTGATTTTGTGAGGAGCGCAGGAGATACTGTTAGACGAAGCGATTTTATTACACGTAAATATTTGGATAACTATTTCTACGGCATGGTTTTCAATGCAACGAAAGAGTTTGAAATAAAAAAAGAACACGTTTTGTTTTTAACTGTCCGCGCAGCATTAAACAATTACGATGGAAAACATTACGGAACTATTATTTGGGGTAAATACTTAGAAAATGTTCCGCCAAATTATGAATGGTATAATGGAACCGGAAATAAATTGCAAGGAAATATAGTTGCCTCATTAGGATATGTTTACAAAGGTTGGTTTGCGTATGTTGATTTTCAATATCGTTATATTAACTATAGGATTAAAGGAACAAATGACAAGTTGAACGATATTACGCAGAATCATGTGTGGGACAACTTCTTAAATCCGAAAGCAGCCATTAGTTATTCGTGGAGGAAACGAAACATTGAGCATACTACTTATTTATCTTTTGCCGTGGCAAATAGAGAGCCTAACCGTACCGATTTAATTAACGCAGTTGACGTACCTTTTGAGAGAAAACCGGTAGCCGAAACATTGTACGATTTCGAGTTGGGTTATACCTTAAACAGGAAGAAATTCCGATTTAATGCAAACGGATATTATATGCTGTACGACAACCAATTAGTTTTAACAGGGCAGATAAACAACACAGGCGCTGCCCTTATGACCAACGTAAAAAACAGCTATCGTTTGGGCTTGGAGTTAGTGGCAAATTACCAGCCGGTAAAGTTTTTCCACTGGAAAGTTGCGGGCACATTCAGCGTAAATAAAATTCTCAATTATGAACATTATATGGAAAACTTCGATGAATATTGGCAACCTATTGGTAATGGGTATATTATCACATTGATAGAAAGTACCACCATCTCGTTTTCTCCGGCAGTTGTTGCCTCCAATGTGTTTCAATTTTATCCTTTTAAAAACTTTGGCGTAAATCTTGTTACGCAATTTATAAGCAGACAATATATTGATAATTCGCAAGATAAAAGATATTCTTTAAAACCATACAGCGTAAGCAATTTGAATTTGAGTTATGAAATCCCAAAATTAAAGAAGTTGAATTTAAGTTTGTTTTTTAGTGTAAATAATATTTTTAACATGAAATATGAAAGCAACGCATGGATTTGGCGCGCACAATTGAATGGCAAAGAGATTCACGATGATGGTTATTTTCCGCAAGCGAGTGTCAATTTCTTTGGTGGGGTTAAGGTAAGGTTTTAAAACTAAGATTCCTCGCTACATTCGAAATGACGATCGTAGCGAGGAATCTCAAAAAGTTAACCAAATAATATCCAAATACTACTCAACCACAAACTTTGAATTTAAAACTCCCGTTTCTGTTTGAACAGAAATAAAGTAAAGTCCTGAACTTAAAGTTTTGGTATTCATTTTGTATAAGTAGTCGTTAATGTTTGCTGATGAATAAACCATCTTTCCTAAAGCATCGTAAACAGCAAGCCGGTTTATTTTCGCTCCATCCAACTGTACGTTAAGCAAGCCGTTGGAAGGATTTGGATACAGTATCAATTGAGCCGGCGATACGTTGTTGGGGGCAATGCCTACACCGGGGTTGCCGAAATTGGGACGTACATATATATAGCCAAAACCCGAAATCTTTGACAAAACATTATCCGTGTTATCGTAGAAAAATCCTCCAAGCGCTTCATCATAAGTTATAGCAATATTATATTCGCTCAATTGCCTTACTTCAAAAAAGTATTTTCCTTTGCTCAAATTAACATCCGGCAAGCTAAATGTAGTTCCTGCGTCATTGTTTCCATAGGTGCGCGGGTACTCCGTTTCAAAAACCACACTGCCTAATGTCAGGTTGTCGTTTATATGATAAACGGCAATTCCGAAAATGGTTGAAGGGTCCAACTCCTCAGGCCATTCAGATAAGCCCAAGGTAATAGAGGTGAGAATATCATCTCTTTGCAATTCATATATCAATCCTAATGAACACGGAATTCCGTTCTTGCCTATACCATCGGTAAAATAGTAGTCAATATTATCCCACGCAAAAGTAGAGTCGGAAACTAAATGGACAGACTCTATCGTTTCGCTCATGCCGTTTGCTATTGAAGCATTCACAGCTAATGATGTCCAACCGAGCGGAAGCGACGTAAAAGCAGCCTCTAAATCAACATTCACAATTTGTCCCGGATTTGAAAAAGCAAAACTTTTAGCGCCTATCACATTTCCATTGCATACTACTTCAACGGTGCCGGTTGTAGCGTTTTGACCTCTGTTTTCAATCACTGCCGTGTATGTTTTCACGCCTTCTACTTGATATTTCGGCGTTACGTAGGCAAAAGAAAGCGGAGTAACCACCTCATTAATTCTGAAATCGTACTCAGACGCCAAAGCAAGCGATGCGGCAAACACGCGCAAAGTACCGCTCAAACGAACAGGGAAAAACGCAAACACATACTCATCTGTTTCGGTAATATTGATGAAAAAACTATCCTCAGTACGTCCATCTGTGAAGCTATCGTAATACGATTTTACCGGCTGCCATGTGGCAGGGTTTGTTCCCGATTTTCCATAAGTTACATAAAAATCATCCCTTAAAATTGTTCCCCAATAATCGTATCCTGCCGAAAAGCTATAGGTAAAGTGGTATAAATTAGGCTCTAAGGTAACACATCTTGAAAGAAGAGGCACGCCTTCCCAAACTGCCCAATAGAAATGGTATCCCACAGAGTTGTTAACCGCCCATCCACCGGGCACTGCCGGATTCCAGTCGGCTCGGTCGGGAGCGCTCGCAAAATCTCTTTCAAAAGGCAGCTCTGTAATGGGTGGTATAACTTTTACAATCGTTTCTGCTACGTTATTGGCGGTAAACTCTTCAAGCTCGCCGGGGGTTTCAGCGGTAAGTGTCAGCACATAATCTCCCATTCCCGGAAAAGTATAGGTCTCTGCAAAAAATACAGTTACAGATTCTCTTACACCTATAAACAAGTAAAATGTTTCGCTCACCGGTGTATCTTCATCTACCTGATAGGTCAGTGTAAACTCCGTAATGGGCACAGTGCCGTTATTGAAAACCTCAGCTCCAATAGCGCCGTTTGCAATGATACAAGCCGGAAGGGGCGCCAAAATTTTGTTAAACATAATATCGGGGCCATCCACAAATTCTCCGGCAGCTATTCTAATTCTGTCAAGATGCAAACTTCCATAAAAATTTTGAGGCTCTGTATTATAATGAAAAGCAAAATAGTAATTTCCGGGAGTTTCTATCTCAAAATTCTTTACATTTATTTGCCAATCGGGGTGAGCCAACTCGTACGCTTCCAGCACCTCCATTTCTTCATAGTTCGGCGAAGTTCCATACAGTATTCTCAAAGATTCTACTTCATCATAAGGAAAAGCAATGCAATAGGAGAAGAAAGAAATATTATAAGTACCTGATTCAGGAATAATTATCGGGTCTGTAATTAAATAATCATCCCCGGCTTCACTATCCCATACCCATGGGGAGCTTACGCTCACGGAGCCTCTGCCGCCGTCTGCATCAATGATTGTTGTAGCGTATTCCCAAGTCCAGTTGTCGTTATTCGCATTATCAATGCTCCACAGCAGCATACTTGTTTGATCATCAAAATTATCAACAAACGGCAATGATAAAGGGGCAATGTTTTTCGTATAACCTGTAATTTTATCTTTCCAATGGCTCATATCCAACTCATAATCCACCCATGCTTCTACCCTGTACAGGCCTCCTGCGGAAAAATCGGCTTTTGTATTAAAAGTGTAAGTTATCTCGTTTCCCGGCGCTACTACTCCCGTATAAACTTCCGTAACGGGCGTTCCGTTGTTTATCTTGTAAGATAAATTTACGTTAGAAAAATTGTGTTTTCCATCGTTCCGGAGCTTAACTGTTACCTCTTCCTCGTTGGTTAAACCGGTAGAAACAGGCGGAAGTATCATCTCTGTTAATGAGGCATTGTACTCTACCTCAAACTCAACCATGCTCTGAACTTCTATTTTAAGCACATATTCGTAACCTGCTAAAAACGTATAATCATCTATCAGGGGGCGGTCGTAAATGCCATTTGCGGGGTCGAAAGTTTCTGCCCAAAGAGGCAAGTACAATATTCCATCTTCGGGAAGAAGAACCATAAAATCGTAGATACCCTCAGGAATATCCACAGAGCCTTCTCCATTGGTAATCACGGAGGGGTTGGTAAAATCGGGACCGGCATCTTCGGGAATTTTGTAGTCGCTATCGTTATACAGCGCTGCATAATTGCCGCTGTAAACGCCATTGCGGAACTTATTAACAATGAGATGCTCCGAATCTAAGAGTAATTGAAAACCTTGATTGTTTAAAACTTTTAATACTACAGTAGCCACATCATCTCTGGTTGATTTGCTGACTTCAAAACTTACTTTAGCTGATTTAGCTGTTGTTCCTTTCCCGTTTATAATTTCATACCGGGCATTTTGAGCAGTCAATAATCCTGTGGACACGAAGACTGCTGTTACTAAAAACATAAAAACTTTTTTCATTGTTGGTTTAAAAAATTAGTGGATAAAATATTTGTAATTCGGCGGCAAAAATAGGAGGTTGCCACGTAGGGATAGTTATATATAACAATAAATGTGTCTGAATTTGACTAATTCGGACAAAAAAAAATGTAGAGACAAGGCATGCCTTGTCTCTACGAACAAGTTTTCACGAGGGTTACAGGGTGTTTATATGTTCGGCGGCGGTTTTACCCAGTTCGGCGGCGGCAGAGCCGCCGCCGAACAACCACTATTCCATCACACACCTCACACTCAACCCATCCATCTTGTTTTTCAAATCGCTCAGGAGGTAGTTACAGTAATAAGTCAAGTAGAAGTGGTAGGCGTTGGCGCCCGCAGGGGTGTCGC
>Ga0123356_10002294_pt1 | contig 20581 bp, 18 predicted proteins | sample TergutEmb28metaG_2_FD_92546 | JGI IMG/M metagenome (GOLD analysis project Ga0123356, IMG submission 92546) | Embiratermes neotenicus P3 segment gut microbial communities from Petit-Saut dam, French Guiana - Emb289 P3 | ecosystem: Host-associated > Arthropoda: Insects > Digestive system > Gut ... | reverse complement strand
GATATTCTTCGCCGCTAATCCGGCGTTGACGCGGGGTGGAGCAGTCCGGCAGCTCGTTGGGCTCATAACCCAAAGGTCGAGGGTTCAAATCCCTCCCCCGCAATTTTTCTTTTTCCCCGTGGCGGCGTAGCTCAGTTGGCTAGAGCATTCGGTTCATACCCGGAGTGTCAGCGGTTCAAATCCGTTCGCCGCTATCAGCGAAAACCCACCGTGTTGTTGGTGGGTTTTCTTTTTGGCGATTCCAATCACTCAAATATTCTTCCCTTTGGCAATCAACGACTGCACTTCTTCTATAAACGCATTGCCAATTTCAACAGGGCTGCCCCAGTAATCGAAAATGCCACCTTTGTTGCTGTTTTGCCCGCAAACAACAAAAACCCCTGTGCCCAGTTTCTGCTTCAGATGTGTTGCAAGCCAACCCACAAACCCGCTATTATCAAACCCAGGCTTAAAATGAAATCCGATTACTGTAAATAGCTCTTTTGCTTTATCCTCCGAAGGGATTAATTGGCTCCAAACTTCTTTGTCACGAACATATGCCAGTGCATCCCCCTTTGCATTTGCGCAAAAATCTTGTAACGGAAACTCTTCAAAAGCATAGTTTTTTTCAAATACTTCAAGTTCAGCCTCGGCTATGACTTTCAATAGACGGCTTTCGGTTTCTTCTGCTGTTTCTTTGCTGATATACATGCGTTTACCCCTCCTCCAAATAATAATCCCATTGCCCTGCCGGATTATCAAACACCCGCCCGCGAATCCCAAACGCACGCGCCAAATTCTCCTCCGTAAGCGCCTGCCGCGGCGCACCCACCTCCACCACCTGGCCCTGGGCCAGCAGCAGAATCCGGTGGCAATAAGCGGCAGCCACGCGCAAATCGTGGGCCACCGCAATCACCAATTTGCCCTGGCTAGCAAGCCGGGCCGCCAGCGCAAACACCTGGTGCGCAAGGCGCACATCCTGGCTGGAAGCAGGCTCGTCCAACAAAAGGGCAGGCGTATCCTGGGCCAACGCCCGGGCCAGCATCACCCGCTGGCGTTCACCGCCGGAAAGCCGGGTGATTTGTTTTTGTGCATGCTCCGCGCAGGCGGACAGCGCCATCGCTTGATCCACCGCCTCCTCATCCGCGCTGGAAAAACCCCCAAAAGCCCCACGGTAGGGATGGCGGCCCATGGCCACAATCTGCCGGGCAGTAAAACCAAAGGGGACTTGCGTATCTTGGTGCATGTAGGCGATCTGCCGGGCCAGGCGGCGCACGCCGTAGGACCCCAGGGATTGTCCCAGCAGGCTGATGTCGCCGTTGACGGGGATCAGCCCGCCCAGGGCACGCAGCAGCGTGGATTTTCCCGCACCGTTGGGCCCGCACAAGCCCAGCAGCTGGCCTTTTGTGGCGTTCAAATCCACGCCCTGCAGTATCTCGACGCGGCCTTGGGGACCGATGGCGGAATAACGTACATTCCGGGCGATCAGGCTCATAACGATACTCCCCTCCCTCCCCGCCGGACCAGCAGCGTCAAAAAGAAGGGCGCGCCCAATAATGCCGTAACGATGCCCACCGGCAACTCGTTGCCCCTGGCCGCGCCCAGCACCCGCACCAGCAAATCGCAGAGCATCAAAAACACCGCGCCGCCCAGTGCGCTGCATATCAACAGCCGCCGGTGGGAAGGCCCCAGCAGCAACCGCAGGATATGGGGCACGATGAGCCCCACAAAACCGATAGGCCCGGTAACGGATACCACGGCAGCGGCGCATAGCGATGCCAAGGCCACCAACAGCACCCGCGTACGGCCTGGATGCGCGCCCAATGCCCGGGCTTGCTCATCGCCCAGCAGGAGCAAATCCAACCGCCGGGCCAGGGCCCAAAGGGCTGCCAGCGCCAGCAGCAACGGTGGAGCCAACATAGCAAGGTGCTCCCAGCGCCGGTTGGCCAGGCCGCCCATGGTCCAAAAGATGTAGTTTGCTACCTGAAACTCGTTGGCACGGGTGAGCGCCAGCGAAGTGAATGCCGAAAATAACGCACTCACCGCCATGCCGCTGAGCACCAAGCCGCTTGCACCCTGGACCCCGTGTGCGCGCATGGACACGCCCAGTATCAGCGTCATGGCTAGCATGGCACCGGCAAAGGCCCAAAACGGCAGGGGGAGCCAAGCCGCTAACCCGGTGGTCAGCGCCAGCAGCGCGCCCAAACTGCCCCCGGCGGATACGCCCAGCACGCCGGGTTCGGCCAGTGGATTACGAAACACACCCTGCATCACCACACCTGCCACGGCCAGCCCGGCTCCGGCAAATCCCCCCACCAGCACCCGTGGCAGGCGAATAAAAAGTATCGTTGTGTGATGCCCCGCATCCAGCAACTCCGCCGGATACAAGCCCAAGCCGCTCAGCAGGCTGCGGAGCACGGTAAGGGCCGGAATGGGCACAGTGCCCACCGCCACACACAACAAAACACATAGGGGCAAGGTGGCGACCCCCGCCGCCCATATCCAAACGTAACGTTTACTCACTCGATTGGATAGAGCAGCTTGGCCAGCTCGTACACGGCCCGCACGATGTAGTGGGACTGTGAATCCCGGTATCTATCCGAGATAGCAAACACCATTTGATTTTGTACGGCGGGCAAGCCGGCCAGCACGGGATCGGCCAGCACGGCGGCGATGTTGGCGATACCGCCGTCGTCGTTCATCACCCAGTTTTCATCCATCGTGGAACTACGCACGATGAGCACTTCCGGCTTCCATTCGGCCACGATTTTTTCTTTGCTCACGGGGCTAAAATTGGGCGCATCACACACGTTGATGAGGCCGGCGGCCCGGGCAATCGCGTCCAGGGTAGTGCCGGGGCCGTAGGCGCACAGCATGTCGGCGTGTTCAAAGGAACCCTCGTAAAACATCATGGTCTTAAAACCGCCCTGCGGCACCTTCGATAGGCCGATCGCCACGGTGGCCAGCACGCCTTGCATGTCAGCTACCATCTGGGCGGCCTGCTCCTGGGCAGCCGTGGCTTCGCCCAGCATGGTTAGGGCATACATCACGGTGTTGATATCCGTGGGCGACGCCATCACCAGCACGGTGAGGCCGGCTTCCTCCAGGGTGCGCACCAGCCCGCCGTCAAAACCCGCCGAAAAAGTATCCAGCACCACCAGGTCGGGAGCCAGCGCCAGGATGCCCTCGGCGTTGTCGCTGCTCACCCGCTCGGGCACGGCGGCGGCCAACTCCGATGTTGGCGAGACCGCCGGATCATCCCCCCAGGCCGATACCGCGATGATACGCTCCGACCCCACCATCTCCAGCAGCATTTCAGCGGCCCATACGGGCAGGGTGATGATGCGCTCCGGAGCCTGTTCGATCACCACCTGGCGGCCCAACCCGTCTACCAGGCCGGTGGCCAATGCAACGGTCGTCCAGGCGCAGAAAGCCACAACCACCAGCGCCAGCAGACACAGCCTGTAGATGAATCCGTGATGTTTTTGCATATGTGTCTCCTCCTAAAGTACTATTGACCACAAAAAAACGGGCAGGACGGCATTGCTGCGCGCCCCGGCCCGTATTTGCCGTGACAAATAAATCCGCACGCCCCATCCACCGTGGGGTTTTGTGCAGCGCGATCAAGCAGGTCTTCTGGCTAATGCGTTGGGTTTCCCCTGCCGCCCTTCGCCTTCCCAAGAATATCGATTCGATACTTTCTCAGTGGCATAATGAAGACCGGCGCGCACTCACAGCGGCGGGACCGCGCGGGAATCACACCCGCTTCCCTTTTCACCCTCCGGCGTTACTTGGAGGGACTTGGTCGCATGGACATTGTAGCATATCCACGCAATAATGCAAGGCTAAATGTACAAGCAAACGTTTCATTCCAAACGTTTCATTTAGTAGGGGGCGATGCCCTCATCGCCCCGCACTTTCGCGATTTGATCAGAGATCGCGGGCCGATGAGGGCATCGGCCCCTACATCTTCTCTTTTGTGCATAGTAACTGGTTTTACTCTGAGTCATCTCCAAACCCACTCTCCAACCCCTCCGCCGTACGAATATAATCCACCCTGTTCAACGGAATAAAATAACGAAACTCCTTGTTGATCAAACATAATGTATTGCCCTTCAGGCCAATCGGGATACCGCAGAGCAGCTCGTTGCGCACTTTTACATCCGCATCCCTCAGATACCAATGGTTTTGATAACAAAGCAGGCCCTGGCCATCGGCATCCAGGCTATCATCGTAAGATAAGGGCCTAAAAAGCGACGGGGCGGGCGCAGTCCACGAGGGCAAACGGACAGAGGGGCAGTCTGGCTTTATCATAGTATGTAGAATATGGGAGCGCTGGCGCTGCATGGCTCGGCCTCCCCTTTCTTTCGGAATGGATACCCTTTTACATCCTATGCACCCGTCGCTCCAAGGGGAATAGGATGTACAGAAAGAGGGAGGTTCAGATGTATCGCGATCTATACGATTTGTTTTGTTGCCTAGAAGGCCAGCCTGTTCGTATCTTTACCAACGATGGGCGCGCCATAGAGGGCATTGTGCTGGCCGCCAGCGAAGAGAGCGTGCGGCTGATCGCGCGGCATGGGGCGATTGTGTTGGTGGATAACAGGCATATCACTTCGGTGGAGGAGCCGCAGATGCGGATGCGGGTGCGCAAGCAAGAACGTATTTGAGCGCATCAAACCCTTGACACACATAACCAAACAACCTATTATTTGTGGCGAACATATGTTCTAAATCGCACAAGGAGCAACGACACCATGACAAAAATCATACCGGCTCAAGCATTTGCAAACCAAATCGTAAGCAAGGTGCGTACCCCGGCCATCCCCTATGTGCTGGGCGGGCGCAGCGATAGGGGCACCGATTGCATCAACCTGATCGCATGGGTCATGAAGGAACTGGGCGGGCAACAGGTGCCGCGCAGCAGCAACGACGCGTGGCGCAATAACATGGCCTGGACGGGCACCCTGGCCGAAGCCTCGGCCCAGGGCAAGCTTGTGCCCGGCACGATACTCTACATCGATTATCATAAGCCCCCCGGCGGTTCCGGCGGCACACCCGGCGCCATGGATCATGCCGGGGTGTACGTGGGCAACGGCCATGGCCTCAAAACCCCGGATGGGCGGCCCGGCGCCGTGGTGCATGCCAGCCTGAGCCGGGGCGGGGTGTATCCGTCTACGCTGCAAAATGCCTGGACCCACGCGGCGTGGCTTAGGGGCGTGGCGTATGGGAATGGAGCGTTGAAATCTGTTTCTGCCCTTGCCCCTGGACAGGCACAGGTGATCACCCGCACGTCGGGGCTGTTGCTGCGGGAGGAGCCCCATACACGGGGCAGGCGCATCAAGGAGATGCCCATTGGGGCCATCGTGGATGTGGTGCGCGTGGAAAACGGCTGGGCCTACGTGCACTGGAATGTGCGGCCGGGGCTGTATCATGCGGGCTGGTGCTGTATTGGGGAAAACGGCGTGGATTACTTGGCCTTCGGAGGTGATACGCAATGATCGATTTGACCGGTGTTGCCGTGGCGATGCTGTCTTTATTAGCGGCATGGATCACCACCCAGGCTGTGCCGTGGATCAAAGCCCGCACCACGGCGGAGAAGCGCCGGGTGGCCAAACAATTGATACAAACCGCGGTGTATGCCGCCGAGCAACTTTACCAGGGGGGTGGACGGGGCGAAGAGAAATTGCGCTACGTGGAGCGGCGGCTGGCGGATGCCGGGATAAAACTCCAAATGGCTTTGGTTACGGATATGATCGAAGAGGCGGTGCTGGGGCTGGCGATCAAGCGGGAGTGGGGTTTGGAGCCGAGCAATGACGATGAGGCCGCGGCAGGCTAATGTTTGCAGAGATGCCGCTTCACCCGCCGCAGCACCCCACCCGGAATACGCAACACCTTGTTTGCCGCCCGCCGCAAAAGGCCGGGCGGCAAAAAATACTTCTCTAATCCATTGAAGCCACGCTTTTGTAAGTGGCGCATAAACGCCGCTCGGCGCGGGTGCCCTTGGGTGGGGTGCAGGATGCTTGGGTTTTCCCGGATAAAAGCGTCGGCCTCTACCGGCTCAAGCCATAGTTGGCCTTGTACTGCCTCTAACGCTTGTTTCCCGCCCTGGCTGTTTGCCAACACCAAGGAAAGCCCCCGGTCGTCGTCTTTTCCAGGCATCAGCCGGTGCGCGCCCCACAAATCGGCCAGGGATAGATCGGCCTGGCGCTTCTCACCGGCAAAGGGGCAAACGTGGCAACTGGGGCGCAGGCAGAAATTCCGCAAAAAGGCGACCATAAACATGTCTTCGGTTTGCCCGGCTACATGCTCGCTGCCATCGGCAAAGGTGGCGGCCAGGCAAAAATCCTTCCAACCGCGCCGCTTGTCCCGGAAGGATAGGGCACGCACCCGCTGCCCATGCTGGGCTTCTAGATGCCTCACATACTTAGAGAACACCAAAGGCGAGGGCACACCATGGCATACCAAATCTACAGTAAGCAAGTTGGCTTGTGGCCCTTTGAGCACAGCGTACAACCCCGCCACCTGGCAGGGCGTGCCGGAAAACAGCACCTCACGCCCGGCATCCAATGCAGCCTTGGCTTCACAAAAAACATCACCCAGGTCGCTTTGCAGGTACTTGGAGCCACGCAGCGCCACCAGCCCGGTGGCGTTTTCCACGCCGACATGGCGGAGCGCTGGCCCATCCTCTTCCAAAAACAATGCCGCGCCAAACACGATCCCGCCCCGGCCCAGCACAGCTTCGGCGAACAGGGTAAACACACCGCCCGAAGAACTGGCCCCACGAACGTCCTCGTTGGTATTGCGGGCGGCATAACTCAACAGCCAAGGCGCGGCTTCTGTTTGATCCACCGGGCAGGCCGCCCGGCACGCGCCACAATCCGTACACCGGTCCCCATCGATGCGGGGATAGGCAAAACCCTCGGCATCATATACCATACGCAACGCATCAAAAGCACAAACCGCACGGCAGGCCCCACAACCGGTGCAGGAGGCAAATTCCCGCACATCGCACCGGGTTTTCATCAGGCGTTCCCCCTCTTAAACCGTCGCCACACACCGTCCACAACATCCCGCAGCATTGCGCGCTCCGACGCATTCATACCCACCGTGATCATCACGCCCACATATACCGGGAAAATCACACCGATCCGTGCCAGCAGGCTGCGCCAAGAATCCTGGGGCATAAAAAACGTAAGGCAACTGATGCCGGTGATCAGCAGCAGTGCCGGCAATATGCCCCGGAGCCCTTCGCGAAAAAAGCAGGGGATGTTGAGCCCGATCCTATAGTGATAATACCAATTGCTAATCAGGATATTGCCGATGATCAGCGAAACGACAGTACCCGCCGCCGCGCCGATAGGCCCGTAGGCGATGGCCAAAAAGACGCTCATCACCGCTTTGAGTATGGCGATAAAAAATAACATCACCGCACGAAACGCGTGCTTGTTGAGAGCCTGGAGGATGCTGATCCCCGAACTTTGAAACAGCGGCACCAGCAGCGCCAGCATCAGCATGAGCGCAATGGCATAACACTCGTTTACCCGCCCGCTTAATGCGGGCACGGAACCCACCCACAGCTCCATAAATTGCCGCCCCACCACGGCAAAACCGATCACCAGCAGGCTAATCACCATCAACTGGAGCCGCCCTACACGGATCATCAAACTGGTAAGCTCCGCCTTGTCCGCGCCCCGTGTCACAATTTGAACCGCCCGCGGCAAAAACAGCCCGGAAAACACGTTGGAAAACTCCATCAGGTATTCGGCCATCTTACCGCCGGTGCTCGTAACGATCACCAGGGGAAAGGCCACGCGCATCATGATGATCCTATCCAGCCGCCAGTAGGCCTCGTTCATCACCATGTTGAGGAACACAAAAATCGAAAAGGAGAAAATCTGCCTAAGGAGCGTGCTTTCAAAACCACGCCACCGTATCCGCACTTTAAGCGTCACCATGGCGTACAAGGCGGATGCCACCATGCTGGCCACGTTGAGGGCTGTGTCCACCAGCATGATCCGTACTGCGCCGCCGCCGGTGGTCACCACGATCAGCACAAGCCCAACCCGTACGATGATGCGGACAAGGCTGATCACCCGGGCGGGCACAAAACGCTCGTGGGCCGCCAACACGCCGGGGAACACATTAAACAGCATGGAGCAGGCGCTGTTGGCGATCAGTACCACAAACAGCTTTTGCGCCACCTCCAGCTCATCAGGCGAAAGGTTGGTGAAAAAGCTGCCTAAAAATGAGAAGCCTGCCACACCCAAGGCCACGATCAGCGCACCGATGCAGGTGTAGAGCGAAAGCACCATGCCCAAAAAACGCTCCATACCGGCGCGGTCGCCCTCGGCACGATATTTGGCCACATAACGGATTACCACGGTGCCCAGGCCAAAGTCCATCATGGCGATGTATCCGGCAAAGGCGCCAATGCCCTCGTACAGGTTGTACTCCGGCCCCATAAATCGGGCCAGGATCGGCACAAACACCAACCCGCTGGCGATGTTAAATAGAATGATCACGTAGGAGAGCACTGTCCCCACCTGGTATTGCCGCCGGTTGTTCATGGTTGCGCCTCCGTCCAGGCCGCCACAGTGACGGCGGCGGCCCGCGCCAGTTCGACCTGCTTGGGCGCTTGGGCCCGCAACAGCGCTCGCTCGGTTTGTTCCCTGGCCAGCAGCCCGTTAAAGGCGGCGATCAACTCGGCTTCGGATTCCAGCTCCTGCACCGGCAGCACATGCCCCTCTTCTTGCCCATACAAATCCCGGGCGATGCCCCGTGCCTTTACCGAGTAACCCAGCACCAGCGTAGGCACCCCTGTGGAATAAGCGGCAATGGTAGCATGGGTGCGGGCGGCAATCAGGCAACGCATACGGGCGATCAGCCCCTTGAGCTGGGTTGCGTTTAGGCTGGGATCGATTGTGAGCACCCGAGGCTCATCGCCAAACCGCTGGGCGAGCGCACCCAGGGGCTCCATATCGTCGTCGTGATCCCAACGCACGTGGGGAGTAAGCGCCACCGCGCAGTCCGTTGTTTTGAGTATGTGGCGGATCAGCGCTCCTATCGCATCCAGCGCGCCAATCTTCGCGTGGCCCAAGGCCAGTGGGCTCACATTGATGCCCACCGTATTGCCCGGCACAAAACCCGGCGGTGGCTCCATTTCCTCCGTTGCCAGGGTAAAGGCCGGATCGGCCGTGCGGGTGGGCGAAAGGCCTGCGTCCAACATGGCCTGATACGTAATGGATTCCCGCGCGAACAGCACGGTGTAGCGTTTTAAATCCTCCAACAGCTCACCGGCGAGCCTTTCCGGGTCCACCGAGCAGCCCCATAGGGCAGTAGGTTTGCCCCAGGCATGTAACTGCCGATTGATGGCGTACAGCGTGGCAGGCGGATGATAACAATAGTTATCGCCGCCGATGGATAGGCATACCGCTGCCCGCCGCGCCGCCCGCAACACAGGCCCCTGGGTGCGGGCCAGATAAGCCTGGCGGCTCCCCCCCAACCGATGCCCAATGGAACCCAGCACCCGGTCCAGGGAGTAGGGCGACATATGGTGGGGTTGGATGCGGGACACGCCCGCGCCCAGCAGTGCAACATCGCTGTCCGGGCGCTCCGAGCACAACGTCACCCGCCCACCGGGACAAGCCTGGGCCAGCAGCGCCGCCGTGCTGCGCACGATGGCCTCGCAGCCACGATTGCCGGAACCGCCGTGCCCGTATAGCAGAAAAGTTGGTTGAAACATAGTCGCCTCCAAATCATTACTTCATCCTGCGAAATGCCAACCCGTCCAGCCCAACGGCAATCGCACCATACAACAAGCGTTGTTTGAACGGTAGGCTGGTGAACCGGACGCCACCGTTCACCCGCCGCCTTGCCGCGGCGTCCAGCCGGTTTTTGCCCTCTTTGGCAAGCAAACCTGCATGTAATTCCAAAAAATCGCGGTAGTGGGTGGTTTTGAGCTGCCCCTCGCGCAAAAAAGCGTCCATGGCTTCCAGCATGGCAACATGGGCGGCGTAGTCTGCCCCCGCCATCGCAGAAGCGGCGTGGGGGCGGTATACGTACAGGGACTCGGGCACGTGAACCCACTGTTGGGCCAGTGCAAAGGCGCGCAGGTTAAACACCACGTCCTCGCCGATGCGTATGCCCTGGGGAAAGCGCAGCCCCTGGGCCACACAAAACCCACGCCGATACAGCTTACCCCACACGGCGTTGTAACGGCCATCGCAGCGCGCCAGCGCACTAAGTATCTCCCTTCGATTTGGGGCAGGGGGGCAGGTTAAAGCCTCCAGGGAGCCATCTTCGTGCTGGATGGCATGATCGGCGGTAACCACGTCCGCGCCTTGAGATGCCTGCCACAGGGTCTCCAGCCCATGTGGGGGCAGATGGTCGTCAGCATCCACAAAGGCCACGTACTCACCCCGTGCCATGTCCAGCCCGGTATTGCGCGCCGCCGACACCCCGCCATTGGCCTGATGCAGCACACGAATGCGTGGGTCTTGCGCTGCCCGGGCGTCGATCAGCGCACCGGTGGAATCGGCGGAGCCGTCGTTTACGCACAGAATTTCGATATCCGCCAGGGTTTGCCCTTGTAACCCGGCAAAACAGGCCCCTATGTGTTGCTCCGCATTGTACGCGGGGATCACCACGCTCACCCGCACACTCATGCCATACCGCCCTTCTTTTTGAGCCAACCCAGGGGCAGGCAGGCCAGGTATAGGGCCCATCGCCCCACGCGCTTGGCTACATCCCTGGCGCGCAACACGGGGAACACGGCGCAGTACACCGCCGGAAACAGCCCGGCCCTCACCATACCATACATGGGCTGTGTGCTCCACCGCAGCTTGCGTTTATCAATACCCTCCAGCGCGGCAGGCCGGACTTCCCGGTTGAATGCCCGCAACACACCAACAAACCCCATGGATTTGTATAGGCGCAGAGCGTGGCTGTAGCAATACTGGCTAAAGAAAGCTTCACGGAGTTCCAGCTGGGTCAGTGTGGCGCGTATGCCCGCCAGCCAAGGCAGGTGCCGGGCATAATGCTGGGCAGCGGGGATGCCACGCATGGCGGAGCTTTCGTGAATCCGATACGCATAGGTCACCGCGGGCAAATGAGCCACCTCACCAGCACGGGCGTAGGCATTGAGATTAAACAGCGCGTCCTCGCCAATGCGCAGGCCAGGCAAGGCCCGGATATGCCACCGCTCCAGCAGCGTGCGCCGATAGAGTTTGTTGCACATGCTGTTGTACACACTGTCGCCTTCTATCAGGCGCGCCAGCACTTGATTGCGCCTCCGGCAACGCTTGCCGGGCTTAAACACCCGGCTGCCGCCCCCGGGATAACGCTCACGATGACGGGCGCTCACGATGTCCATTGCCGGATCAGCAGCGATCCGTTCAAACAAAATCAACAGCGCACCGGGCAGCAGGATATCGTCGGCATCCACAAAGGCCACAAACTCGCCGCAAGCCGCATCCAGCCCGGCGTTTCGTGCGGCAGACACCCCGGCATTGGCCTGGGTGATCAAACGCAAACACGGATCCTGAGCAGCCAGCGCGGCCAGCAATTCGCCGCTTTGATCGGTGGAGCCATCGTTTACAACGATCACCTCGATCTCCACACCATCCGGCAACGCCTGGGCACACACCGAACCCACCGCTTCCTCTAAATAAGGAGCTGCATTGTAACAGGGCATCACAACGGAAATCAACGGCATCGTTACTTCCTCCTGCCCGCTAAACGAAGCGCCATGCCCGTATGCCCACGCAACCAGGCCCAGGCAAAGGCTCGGGCGCGCAATTGGGTAAGGATCCCTTTGCCGGTACGCAATAAATAAACTGGCAGCGCCCCGCCCCAAAGCAGCCCGCGCAGCAGGCCCCGCAATGTGGCATTGTCCTTGGTGTTGAGCACAACCCATGCCGCATCTTCGGCAGATGGATCGCTGGCTAGGCCCTTGACGGCAAGCCGATAGAACAGGATAGGCAGCACCCGGCGCAACTCCCGGGCCCGGCCCACCTGCTGGGCATAATCGGCCAGGCGAATGCCCAATGTGATCAACTGGCGGGCAAAGCCGGGCTTGCGGCTGCTCATTATGCTATTGTCACGCTGCCGATAGTTCACATAGGCGGCATCCAGCGCCACCAGCTTGCGGGTATGGAGCAGGTACATGGCGGCAAAGGTTGTATCCTCGGCAAATATCTCCTGGCTTGGGGAAAAGGTAAGCTGATTGGCCACGATCACATCCCGGCGATAAAGCTTGCTCCAAGCCTCCTGCCCATGGACGTAGGGGAACCAATAACGGTAGAAATAATTGGCTAGCCCCAGCTTGGCCAGGTCGATCACCTCGCCCTTTAGCGGCAAATAGGGCGGATCCACATGATCCTCATAGGTTTTGCGGTAATTCCACAACACTTGCTCCGCGCCATGGGCTTCTGCCGCCGCCCATGCGTCGGCCACCAGGGTAGGCTCGAACCAGTCGTCGCTATCCACAAATAGTAAGTAATCGCCCTTAGCCTGGGCAAGGCCTGCATTGCGGGCCGAAGCCAGGCCCCCGTTGGCCTTGTGGATGGAGCGCACGCGGGCATCCCGCGCCTCGTACTGGGCCATCAGCTCTGCGCTATTGTCGGGCGAGCCATCGTTAACCAGCAGCACCTCGATGTCGGTTTCGGTTTGGGCCAAGATGCTGTCCACGCACCGGGGCAAGAACTCGGCGGTATTGTATATGGCAACAATTACACTAACCTTGGGCAAGGGGATCCCCTCCCGTACAAAGCGTCTCCCGAATGAGCCTGTTCATTATACCATACTTTTGATTTGCAGTTTTTGCATCAAATAATCTCTTTGCGCCATCGCTTTGCGTATGCTATACTGTAATTCCCCTGCAAGGGCCAATAATCAAAGCGATGGAGGCGATGCTTCTTGCCCAGGCAACAGGGCGTGAAGGTGATCGCCCAAAACAAAAAAGCCCGGCACGATTATTTTGTGGAAGAATCCTTCGAAGCCGGGCTGGCACTGCGTGGCACCGAGGTAAAATCCATCCGCCAGGGCCGCGTGAACCTTAAAGAGAGCTATGTGCATGCACAAAACGGCGAGCTTTTTGCCCACGGCATGCACATCAGCCCCTACGAGCAGGGGAATCTGTTTAACGCCGACCCGCTTCGCCCCAAAAAGCTGCTGATGCACAAGCGCGAGATCCGCAAACTGGCCGCCGAAGTCAAACGCCAGGGGTATTCCCTAATCCCCCTGCAAATCTATCTAAAAGACGGCCGCATGAAGCTGGAGCTGGGCATGTGCAAAGGCAAAAAAAACTACGACAAACGCGACGACATGGCCGAACGAGACGCAAAGCGCAACATCGAACGCGCCCTGCGCGGCCAAGGCAAGTACGACTAAATCCCACCAGGGGAAGTCCGAGGGGGCTAACCCCCTCGAAACCCGAAGGAGCTCGAGGGGCCACAGCCCCTCGACTACAATCGTATCGCACGGCTTTGCCGGGCGGGCGGGGCGTTTTCCATAGCGAAGCGGAGGAAAACACACCAACCCAAGCGACCAACGGGAGCCGCACCTCAGTGCGCACCCACCTGCGGGCGAATCGCACTAACCACAACGTTACTCCAACCAACCCGCGGGCGATTCGCCCGCAAGCGCGCAAGCGCCATCCGGGGGTGTACTGGTTTCGACGGGGATCATCGGGAGCCTGGTAAGCGAGCCGCGGCCCTGAACCGCGTAACAACGGGGACAAACAATAACTGACAATAACAATTACGCATTCGCGGCCTAAAGCCGCGCGTCGGCCTAAGGCGCCTACTGCCTTAGAACCCGGCGTCATTTAGTAGGGAACGGGCCCGTCCAAGCTTTGTGACGAAGCCGGCATTGATGAAGCTACCGAGGCCGCAAGCCTGCCGTAAGGGCGTGCGGAAGGGGGAATCGCAAAACAACGGCTGCGCTCGGAGAAAGCCAGGTTAACGGATTTTCGGACAGGGGTTCGACTCCCCTCACCTCCACTATCAAGAAAACCCTTATAAATCAACGATTTATGAGGGTTTTTCTGCGCTTGAAAATATCAAATACTACAGTTTTGCCTACAGTTGATAGTTAAACGCCAAGTGAGAATCACGCCTGTTTATTCCACTTCGAGCGGATAAAAGCATCCATACGGGCGGCGTTTTCCCGTTCCAACACCTCTGACTTGTGGCCGTAAGTGTCCATCGTGGTGCTGATATTCGAGTGCCCAAGCATCAACTGTATCTCCTTCATGCTTGCGCCATTCTCACGGGCGTATAGGCCGCATGAATGTCGCATATCATGAAAGCGTGTGTCATTGAGGCCCAATGCTTTGACAATCTTCTTGAAGGGCACATAGACTGTATTTGCACACAGATGCTTCCCTGTCTCGTGGGTAAATACGAGGTTCATGTGGTTCTGCCACTCACCGCCAATGGCAAGCTTCCATTCGGCCTGCCTACTCCTTACCTGCCGCAAAACGTCCATTACAACAGATGCAAGCGGGAAGGTGCGGCGGCTTTTATCATCGTTTTTTAGGCTAACAAGGCGGTATACACCGTGCTCACGTTGTAACTGCTGCTTGACGGTGATTGTACTGCGCTTAAAGTCCACGCAATCCCATGTGAGACCGAGGATTTCACCCTGCCGTAGACCGCTGAATATATCCACAAAATACAGGGCTTCGTACTTGTTCCCCTTGATTGCTGCCAAGAAGCGCTCCACATCATCGCCCTGTATGGCCTGCATCTCTTTCTTTTCCACACGTGGAAGTGATATGCCGAGCAGTGGATGATTATTATGAGAAAATCCGTGCCGGAAAGCAAGAAAAACTTTTCCATGAGATCATACTTCAAATCGGAAACAAAGAAAATATGTCATCCCTATCGGAAAACGGACAGCTTGCAGCAAAAGTGCTTAATGAGTATATGCAGGCTTTTCAAAATCGGAATCCAAATCTCCTTGTATTCTCGGCGCATCTCCACATGGATGAGGCCACCCCGCATCTTCATATTGATTTTGTGCCCTACATCACGGGAAGCAAGCGCGGATTAGATACCCGTGTTTCTCTCAAGCAAGCACTTGCAGCACTGGGCTTCACCGGGGGCACGCGGGGCGATACCGAGTGGAGCCAGTGGGTACGTTCGGAGAAGGAGCAGCTTTCCCAGGCGATGGAGCGCCACGGTATCGAATGGGAACAGCTCGGAATCCACGATGAGCATTTGAGCGTCATGAATTACAAAAAGGAGCAGCGCGTAAAAGAAGTCGCCGAGCTTGATGGGACGATTTTGGTGAAGCAAGGTGAGATCAGTGCCTTGGTTGATAAAGAGGCCAATGCCAAAAGCGAGCTGGACGCTTCTCTCTCCCAATTGGAAAAAACGCAGGGGAAACTAAAGGCAGTCAAGGAAAGGGCGCGATTCGTTGCAAAAAATGCGAGGCATTATGATGATCCCAAATACAACTTACCGGAACCGAAAGCTTTGATGTCCGCAAGAGCGTACCATGAAAAGGTCGCTCTTCCGCTGGTGCGAAAGCTGAAAGACGTGATCCGGGGTGTTCTGCTGCGGTACTTTGAGAAAACGAAGGAACTCAAAACGGCGCTTGGCCGGGCGAATGGGGAGATTTTGAGCTTATCCGCCCAGGTGAAAAAGATGGAGCCGGAAAATGAGCGGCTGCGTGGTGTAGAAAAGGATTACCGCCGTTTGCGGAATGTGTTGGGCGATAGGCGCGTCGATGAATTGGTAAATGAAGCAAGAGAAAGGGAAAGCGCTGTTGGAAAGCCGCAAATCAAGCAAGTTTCTGTGCGATAGTTGGTTTATTGGCAGAATCGTTGTATAATATTGCGTGTGAAGATATGGGGAAGTTTGTTTGATGTAAACGATCATTTTCCCGACGTCAGGAAAACGATCAAGATAGAAACCCTATCGGAGGAACAAGGGGGATAATCATTATGGAAAACGAAGAATTGGACGGGCTTTCCATGGACATCGCTGTCGCTGAACGTGAAAAGCTTCATGGACTATTCCCACAGTGCTTCATAGAGGGCAGGCTTGATGAGCGCAAACTGCTTGAGTTGCTCGGAACCTTCAACCCACTGGATGAGAATGACCGTGAAAAATACGAATTCCGATGGAAGGGCAAGCAAGAAGCGTTGCAGCTTGCGGCCAAACGGAGCGCAGGTACCTTGCGCCCTTGTCCCGAAGAGAGTGTCGATTGGGAAAATACCCGCAATCTCTATATTGAAGGCGATAACCTCGAAGTATTGAAACTGCTGCAAACCAGCTATTACCGGAAAGTCAAGATGATTTACATTGACCCGCCCTACAACACCGGCAACGATTTTGTTTATGCTGATGATTTCGCCGATCCGCTGGCGCGATATCGAGAAGTGACCCAGCAGACCACCAAGAGCAATCCCGAAAGCATGGGGCGGTTTCATACAAATTGGTTGAATATGATGCTCCCGCGTTTGCGGCTGGCCGCGAATCTGTTGCGGGATGATGGTGTTATCTTTATAAGCATTGATGATACGGAAATTGCTAATCTTCGTCGTCTTTGCGATGAAATATTTGGCGAGGAAAACTTCATAGCAAATGTCGTCTGGCAGCGGAGAACATCTCCCGATGCTCGGAAAAAGATAAGTACTGGTCATGAATATATTCTGATCTACTGTAAGTCGCTGGTACACCTAGATGATGTTTTTGAGCTGCTGACCCTTGATGAAAAGGATAAGCAAAACTACACAAATCCTGACAACGATCCAAGAGGAGGGTGGGTTTCATCAGATTTTACAGCACAGGGCTTTAGGCCAAATCAAATGTACGAGATAACGACACCATCCGGTGCAAAACACTTACCGCCAGAAGGCCGTTGCTGGAAAAATGACGAGGGTACATATAAAGCACTTTTGGAAGATGGCCGCCTGTGGTTTGGTAGTGATGGAACTGGAGTGCCACGACAAAAGAACTATCTATCGGAAAGAAAAGGAAAAACTATTTGGACATGGTGGAGTAATACTGAAGTCGGGCATACGCAGGAAGGTACACAAGAGGCAATTGCCTTGTTTGGAGGAAAATCAGTCTTTGATTATCCAAAACCATCCAGGCTCATTAGACGCATGTTGCAAATAGCAACAAAATCCGATGACATCATCCTCGACTTCTTCTCTGGCTCCGCCACCACCGCCCACGCCGTGATGCAACTCAACGCCGAAGATGGCGGCAACCGCCGTTTCATTTTGGTACAGATCCCCGAAATCTGCGATGAAAACAGCGAAGCGGCAAAGGTAGACTATATGAACATCTGCGAAATTGGCAAGGAGCGCATACGCCGTGTGGGAACAAAAATTGTTGAGGAAGGCGTTAAAAAATGGAATGTGCGAAATTATAGAAAAACTGATTCCAGATTCTCTGCTACGATTAATTTAGCTGATTGCGAAAAGCCTGATATAGATTTTGATTCCGGCTTCCGCGTATTTAAGCTAGACAGCAGCAATCTTAAGCAATGGGATTCTTCCCCTGTGACGGGCGAAAACGCTGTGGCCGAGTTTGAACAGCGGCTGCTTGGCATGCTCGACATCCTCAAGCCTGACCGCTCCGATGTGGATGTGGTTTACGAGGTTATGCTCAAGCTTGGGCAGGACTTATGTGAGCCAATTTGTGCTATCGAGCTTCCGAATGAGCGGCAGGTTTATGGCGTGGGTGCGGACATGAGGTTTATTGTTTGCCTTGCGCCGAACGTCACCGTGGAGGATGCGGCTATTATGGCTGGTTACGCGCCGGAGCGTGTTGTGTTTGCTGATCGGTGCTTCGATGGTAGTGAAGCCAAGAGCAATGTCAGGCTGACCTTGCGGGATAAGGGTATTGGGATTAGGGTGTTGTGAGAACACGGCACGGAGGATTGTAAATGTCTGAAAACAAGCCGAGATTCCAGAAACTCACTCCAATACGGGATGCCGACATTGGCATTTACAGTGATGCTCTGGATTGTGTTTTTGCAGATGGCGATCTGCGGAATGTTGCCGTTTCTGGCGCATATAGTGCTGGTAAAAGCAGCATCTTAGAGTCATACAAGGCAAAACAAACGGACAAAAAATTCCTCCACATTTCTCTTGCTCATTTCGAGGAGGCAGGAGAAATTTCAAGCGATGAGCCTACCAGGCAGGCTAAAGACAAACCAGTAACGGTCAAAGAATCTGTTCTCGAGGGTAAAATTCTCAACCAGCTCATACACCAAATCACGCCGAGCAGGATTCCGCAAACTAATTTCCGCGTCAAACAAAAAGTAGAACCGAAGAAAATAGTTCTATGGACTGTCAGCATAGTGGTCTTTATCCTTTCTTTGCTCCATGTCATGTTTTTACGAAATTGGCAAGGCTATGTCAATAGTATTTTAACCGAGTGGGTCAAAACAATTTTGGGCTTGACCGCTAAGAATAGCTCGGTTTTGCTAACTGGGCTTACCTGCGCTGTCTTGGCTGGATTTTTCTTATATCATGTTATCAAGGCACAAGTAAACAAAGGAATTTTCAAGAAAATTAGTGCCGACAAGTTCGAGATTGAGATATTTGAGGGTAGTGATGATTCTTACTTTGACAAATATCTCAATGAGGTTCTCTATCTGTTTGACCAATGTGAAGCGGATGTAATTGTCTTTGAGGATATGGATAGATATAATGCCAATCGAATTTTCGAGCGGCTTCGCGAGGTCAATACCCTCGTAAATGTTCAGAAGGCAAAGAAGAGTGGTAATAAGCCCCTCCGTTTTTTCTATCTCCTCCGCGATGATATATTTGTGTCGAAGGATAGGACAAAGTTCTTCGACTTCATCATACCTGTTGTTCCTGTGGTTGATGGGTCAAATTCCTACGACCAGTTTATCAAACACCTCACCGATAGCGGTGCGTTTGGCTTGTTTGACGAGCCGTTTTTACAAGGATTATCCTTGTATGTGGATGATATGCGTATCTTGAAGAACATTTGCAACGAGTTCTTGATTTACAATAGCCGCTTGAATATTACCGAGCTGAATCATAATAAACTGATGGCGATGATTGCATACAAGAACCTATTCCCACGAGATTTTAGCGATTTACAGTTGGGGCGGGGCTTTGTTTTTACACTCTTTGACCAAAGAGAGCAATTCATAGCTTCAATGGTTACAAAACTTAGTGATAAGATTTCTGTCTTGAAGCGACGAATAGAGAATGCCGAAAATGAGCATCTCAAATCGCTTCAAGAGCTTGATTTGATAAAAGCAAGTAAAAAGCAAGAAATAGAGAATAACACTCGCAACTATTCGTATAATACACAACAAAATCAGCAAAGGCAGGCAGCATTCAGAGAATTAGAAGAGGAATATGCATCCCGAAGGCAAGCCATAGAAGACCGCGATAGTCATAAAATCCCAAGCATTGAAGAGGATATACGACAGCTTGAAATAGAAATAGCTCGGAAGAAAAAAGAGTCTTTAAGAAATGTTATTACTCGTGAAAACATCGACGAGATATTCTCTGTGACCAGCAAAAATGAAATCGATGTAGTAAATGACTTCAAGGATGTTCGAGGAAATATTTGCTTTGCATTGCTCAAATACTTGATTCGTAATGGCTATATTGATGAATCGTATGCAGATTATATGACATATTTCTATGAGCAGAGCTTGAGCAGAACGGATAAGATATTCCTTCGTAGTATCGCGAACCAGGAAAAGAAAGAGCCAGATTATTCCCTTACTGCCCCCGGAAAGATAGTTGCAAGATTGGATAGTAACGTTTTTGACCAACCGGAAGTGCTAAATTATGACTTGTTATTTTATTTGCTGAAAGTTAGTGCTATCTACATGAAGTCGACCAAAGCAAGTGGTATAGATGTTACGGAGATTTCATCAACACCACTCTATTCTGGCCTTGTAGCGAGTAGCCGAAAAGAAGAGAAGATGCTTTGTGTAATGATGGAACAAATCACAAGTCAAAGAAATAATAAGTTTCTTCAAGATGTCTTTTTGAGCATTCGCGATGAACGGCTAAATTATCTCGTAAATATGTTGAATGCCGTTCACAAGGAATGGTTTGAGCGGCTTGCCGTTGGGAACGTGGAGTTTGCATCGTCTTGCAAAGAGGAGTTTGTTTTCAGGACACTTATTGTTACTCCAGACGATGATCTACTTGGAAGTGAGAGCATAAAATCTGCACTCGCATCTTATATTTCAAACCATGAGAGTTTTCTTGATGCAAAGTGGTTAAATGAAGAACTGCTTGTGCCTATGTTTGGAGAAAGCTATAGCCACAAGGCTATGAGAACAAAAGTCCGGGCCCAGCTCCTTGCAAGATTCAACAAACTGGAAGTTCGTTTTCACGCTATCAAGCATGATACAATAGATGCAAAGCTGTTTGAGCAAGTGTACAAGCAATCCCTATATGAGCCAAATTTCGGAAACATAGTGCTCATGTTAAAAACCCAGTATGGCTTGGAAGAATCGGATGATTTTAAGCACAAGAATTTCTCACTGATAAAGGCGCAACCAGATACGCCTATAGCTGCTTATGTTGCAGAAAACATCAATGATTACTTAGTTGAAATCCTTGAGAATTGCAATGGCG
>Ga0123356_10002293_pt1 | contig 20587 bp, 23 predicted proteins | sample TergutEmb28metaG_2_FD_92546 | JGI IMG/M metagenome (GOLD analysis project Ga0123356, IMG submission 92546) | Embiratermes neotenicus P3 segment gut microbial communities from Petit-Saut dam, French Guiana - Emb289 P3 | ecosystem: Host-associated > Arthropoda: Insects > Digestive system > Gut ... | reverse complement strand
GACAAGCGGACCCTCAAGAAGGTCCGGGCACTGATCAGGGAGACTACGCGGTCTCCTTTCGAAGGATCAGGGAAACCCGAACCACTGAAGTACCAGACGGGCGGCAACGTGTGGTCCCGTCGTATTACCCAAGAGCACCGCTTGGTCTACGAGGTCACGGCTTCCAGCGTTGTGATTCTCCAAACCCGCTTCCACTACCAAGACTGATCGCCCAACCGAACGGGAATTATCGAGCGCAAGGAGGCGATTGGGGCTCTACGGGGACGGATGCGGGCAGTGAAAGCGCAGAAGCGCACGCAGCCTTGTGCAAGCCAGCGTTGGAGGAGTTCTACAAACGCTGGAACCGTTGCCTGACAACGATGCCGAAGATCATCCTCGGCGAGGAGATAGCCTAGGTCAACGCGAGCCGGGCGCTAACCACTTCGAACAAGGTGCCAGGCCCGCTGGCATTGCCTCGCAATGGCAGTCCCCAAGCTCCACATTGTCATTCGTCGAGGCATAGTTGAGCCCAAGAACGCCTTGACCGCGAAATTTGCAATTCTTGCTATGTTTTGCTAGCCTTCCTCGAATGGCGACGATGACGGTCACTGAACTTAACAAGAACATTTCCGCAGCGCTTCGGATCGCAGACCGAGAAGACCTCGTTATCGAACGGGGGGGAAGGCCGGTCTACAAGGTCACACGCATTCCCCAGGATGATCCAATAGAGCGGGCCGTGGCGGCAGGCTGGGCACAACGCATCACCCCGACCCCCATTCCCTTGGTACCCCGGCGCATCGAAGGCATCTCATCGCTCGATGCGCTTACCCAGGCTCGGAACCGCCGGTGAATGCCGTCGCCAAAGTAAGGGTGATCGACACCTCCGTTGTCCTGGCCGCGAGCCTGGACGGCTCGAATGCGGCCGCTCGGTTCATTGAGTCATGCACCACCGCCGGCGCCACCATTGCGGCGTCACGTTTCATGCCACTCGAGGCCATTCACGTCGTCAAGAATCTCGGTGCCGCAGTCAGCGACCTCGACCAGTATTTCTCTCACGTGTCGCTGTGGCTGTCCGTCGACGACGCCCTGATGATCGAAGCCGCACGTTTGTCAGGGCCAGTCCGAGGCGCTGATGCGATCCATGTGGCCGCGACGCTGCGCATCGCGGGACCAGCCGTCGAGTTCTTCACCCATGACCGGCAACAGGCAGCAGCCGCGGAGGCCGAAGGGCTAGAGGTGTTCGACCCGGTAACCGACGGCCCAAACGGCGTGCCGGCAGCAAACCCACCCGGGCGGCCCTGATCCGCCCACGCCTCGGGTCCGTCGATGAGGATTACGCCCATGATCCAGCGAAGCTCATCCAGTCCGCCGCCACCGACAACACCATTGTCGAAGACACCCACCTGAGAGCGAGCTCGCGTGCACGATGACGGACCCTGGCGTTTGAGTCAAATCGGTGCCTTTTCGCCACCTAGGGCACCATCCGAGCCTCAACCGGGGCTTAGAGCCACCTCAACGGCGGCTACTGCCTCAGCCTCCCAAGCCGGAAAGAACCCACGAGTATGTCAGCTGCGCCCTGAGTGTACTGCCAAGGGATACTCTCCATCGCCATCGTAAACTGCAAGCGGTAGGCAGTAATTTGATAGCCCGCCACCTCCGCCTTACACTTGGTAAGGATTCGACAAGAAACGGAGAACCTCGTGCCGACAGCCACGTTGACCAGCAAGGGCCAGATCACGGTGCCCATCGAAGTGAGGCGCAACCTCGGGCTAAGGCAGGGCTCCCGAGTCGACTTTGTCCCTGATGGGCACGGCTACCGGCTCCAGGTGCATGGTCACCTCGCCCGCGACCTTGCCGGAGCCCTGCCCAAGCCCGACCAGCCGGTTACCTTGGCCAAGATGGACAAAGCCATTGCGGCCGGAGCCTCCGAGGCAGCCCAGCCGTGATTGGCCTTGACACGAATGTCATTGTCCGTCACCTGACCGATGATGACCCGGACCAATCACCTAGAGCTCACGCCATATTTCGTAAGATAAACACAGCAGACCCGGGGTACATCAGCTTAGTTGCCCTAGTCGAGACGCATTGGGTACTTCGACAGGCCTACCGCTATTCGCAAGATCAGGTCCTCGACGTGCTCCGCAGCCTTGCCACCGCCGCCGATATTTGTGTCGAGTCCAGCGACACGGTCATTGACGCCTTGAATGAGGCCGCCTCTTCCGGCTGGGATTTAGCCGACATACTCATAGCCCACTCAGCAATCCACGCCGGCTGCTCAACTACAGTCACCTTCGACCGCCGGGCAGCGGCCATCCCCGGCATGACAGCACTCTGACCGGCGTCAGCCCGGCCAGACCGGTCGCCGTGCGCCTGGACTAAGCCACGCAGTCCACAGTGCGCATGGCCTGGATGGTCTGATCGATCAGCTCATCTAGAGTCCAGCCAAGGCGCTCAGCGCCGTCAGTGATGGCTTCACGTGAGACTGCGGCGGCAAAACTGGGCTGCTTGAACTTCTTTCGCACCGACCGCACCTCCAAGTCATCAACGCTCTTGGACGGCCGCATCAACGCCACCGCGCCAATGAACCCGGTCAACTCGTCGCAGGCGTAGAGGATCTTTTCCATCAGCAATTCCGGCTCGTAAGGCGAGTCGGTCATGCCCCAGCCATGGCTCATGGCTGAGCGAATCACGTCCTGATCAACGCCCGCCTCACGCAACAGCTCAATACCTTTGACGCAGTGTTCCTCGGGAAAACGCTCATAGTCGATGTCGTGCAGCGCACCAACCACGTACCAGTAGTCCTCGCGTCCCGGGTCATGTTGGCCCGCGAACCAGGCCATGACACCGCCAACAACGCGTGCGTGCTGACGGTGAAACTCATTGTCGTTGTACTTGAGCACCAGTTCATCGGCACCCTCGCGGCTGGGAATCATCTCACCCTCCAGATTGGCTCACCCCATCGTAACGAGCCAGACCGGCACCGACGCTAGTCAGTGTGTGGCAACGGCGGCGGCGTGAAGCCAGCCACCATTAGCGCCGCAGCGTCCAAGCGATTGGCGAGCTCCGGCATCGCCCCACCCAAAGCCAAGCAAAGTGGCAGGTAGCGCGCCTGCCTTCCTGCCAAACCTCTGCCAGGCCCTCCGCCGTTAACCCAAAAAAACCGTTTCGTTCCTTCAGTGTTCACCTGAAGTTAGCCACGAGTTGGTTGATTGCTCGGCCCGGGTACCAAGACCATGGGTGGCGAGGATGACATGGAAGCAGGACGGCACGAACCGGTGAAGCAAGCAAGGTGGTCCCCGTGGGGAAGAGGTTGTCTTGAGCATCGTTGACCACATGGATGCTTCCCCCGAACTAAACACTTCCCTCCCCGTTTTTCTCCCTGTTGGCAGAGAACCTGCCCCTGATCAGCCTGCTCAACAAACCCGGCGCCGGCTGGCCGCCCAGCAGCCACTGGGCGACCGGATTTTCCGGCAGGCCTCTTTTGGCGCAGGCGGCATCACTGTGGGCATCATGTTGGCGGTCGGCCTGTTTCTGTCACTCAGGGCAAGCGACGCTGTGACAGCCGCCGGCTGGTCATTCCTAACTGAACGAGCTTGGTCACCGGAAACCCAGACGTTCGGTGTCGCTGCGGTGCTTTTTGGCACTGTGTCGATCGCTTGTATTGCCCTAGTTGTGAGCGTGCCGCTGTCGCTGGGTACTGCCCTGCTGCTCTCTGAGGTGATAGAAGGCAAACTCCGGTCTCTCCTGGTTTCTCTGGTAGACCTGATGGCGGCGGTGCCCAGCATTGTCTTCGGCCTGTGGGGGGTGTACTTCCTTCAGAGTGAGATCATTCCCGTGGCCCGATGGCTGTCCACCTGGCTTGGTTGGCTCCCGTTTTTTGCAGTGACCGATGCCGATGGCGTCGCGTTCAGCGATGCCAGCGCCTTCACCTCCTCGGCCTTCATCGCGGGAATAGTGGTCGGCTTCATGGTGGTGCCCACCCAAACCTCGATCATGCGGGAGGCCTTCGCCAGGGCGCCCATCGGAGAACGGGAGGGCGCCTACGCGCTCGGGGCCACCCGCTGGGGGATGATCCGGTCGGTCGTGCTCCCCTTCGGCAAAGGCGGGGTGATTGGCGGTGTGATGCTGGGACTGGGCCGGGCGTTGGGAGAGACCATCGCGGTGTACATGATCATCTCGCCAATTTTCACCATCAACCCGCAGGTACTAAAGAGCGGCACCAATTCGGTCTCGGCCCTGATTGCTTTGCGCTACGGCGAGGCCTCCGAGTTTGGCCTTTCGGCGCTCATGGCCGCTGGTCTTGTGCTGTTTTTGCTTACCTTAGTGATCAATTTCGTGGCCTCATCTATCGTGGCTCGGTCCCGGTCAGGAGCTCAAAGCGATGACTGAGATGACCCGTCATACCCCGCCGCCTGCCGGGGCAACCACCTGCCCGGTCCTTGACGGCCCGGCCGGTCCTAGGCGGCAGGTCCGTGGCTCCACCGCCGGCCAACGGTTCAATCTGTGGGGCGCCCTGGGCGGTGGCATGGCGTTGGCGTTGTTGTTGTTTGGTTGGTTCGCGCCGTTTTCCGGCACTGTCGGCTGGGTGGTGGTGGCCTTTGGGGCCTTTATCGGTCTCTACGCGTTGTTGTTCTGGCTAGATGGCACAAAGGACGATGTCGCGGATCGGTTGGCAACGGTACTGTTCACCAGCGGTGGGGTGGTGTTGTTTGGTGCGTTGGGTTTCATTGTGGTCTACACACTGTCGCGGGGTGTGAAGGCACTGGCCCACGCCAGTTTCTTCACCGAGACGATGGAATTTGCCGGTCCGTTGGACCCTTTGACCACAGGCGGCATAGCCCACGCTGTGGTGGGAACCCTGATCCAAATCAGTATCGCCCTGCTGGTCACCATTCCGTTAGGCATTGGTACGGCGGTTTTTCTAAACGAAGTTGGCGGCCGGTTTGCCAGATTCGTGCGCACAGTCTCCGATGCCATGACGGCGCTGCCCTCCATTGTGGCAGGTCTGTTTGTCTACGCTGCGGTGATCCAGGGTGTCACCCACGAGCGTTCCGGACTGGCGGCGTCGATTGCAATCAGTGTGATGATGCTACCGATCGTGGTCCGATCCGCCGATGTGGTGCTGCGCCTAGTGCCAGCCAACCTGCGGGAGGCTTCCTATGCGCTTGGTTCCTCGCGGTGGCACACCGTGTGGAGCGTGGTACTGCCTACCGCCCGTTCAGGCTTAGTCACTGCTGTCATCTTGGGCACCGCCCGCGGCATCGGTGAGACCAGCCCGGTGCTGCTCACTTCGGGAGTAACGGCCGCAATGAACACCAATCCCTTCTCTGGACCGATGATCTCTTTACCACTGCAGGTATTCGATTTTGTGCGCTCTCCAGAACCCACCATGGTGGCCCGCGGATTCGGTACCGCTGCGGTGTTACTGCTGCTGGTTTTGCTGCTATTTGCCGTGGCCCGGATCCTTGGCGGCCGGCCCGCCGGAGAATTGTCTGAGCGACAGCGCCGAGGTGTAGTGGCGGCATCGACCCGGGACTGGCGCCGTTTTGCCGCGCGGGAGGCGGCCAAGGCCGTCGATCAGAACCCTCCCAGATTATCTGTCACCCAAGCCCAGGAGTCACTATGAAGTCTTGTCGAAGCCAGATCCGGATAGTCGCGGCGGTTGCATGTCTGCTCCTGATCGAGCTGGCCGTTTCGAGCCCAGCACATGCCGAGACCTACTTCCCGATCACTGGCACCGGTTCTACCTGGTCACAAAACGCCTTGGACCAGTGGCGCAGCAACGTCGCCCGGAATTATGCAATGACCGTGAACTACTCCGGTGTCGGTTCGAGCGCCGGCCGGCGCGACTTCATTGATGGCACAGTGGATTTTGCTATCTCTGAAATCCCGTTTCAGGCACAACCCGAGGACGGTTCGGCCCCGGAGAAGCCTCGGAACGGTTTCGCCTATATGCCGGTGGTGGCTGGCGGCACAAGCTTCATGTACAACCTCAAAATCAATGGCCAACGGGTGACTAATCTCCGGCTGGGTGGGGAGACCATCACCAAGATCTTCACCGGCGCCATCACCAAATGGAACGATCCGGCAATCCAAACCGACAACCCTGGGCTGGTCATGCCCGAACGGACAATAGTTCCAGTCATCCGGTCAGACGGCTCTGGCACCAGCGCTCAATTCACCCTGTGGATGTCCAAACAGTATCCTTCGTTGTGGAAGCAAGGGATGACCTCGCAGTTCCCGATCATCGGTAACGCCAAGGCCCAAAAAGGCTCAGACGGAGTGGCTGGCTACGTTGCCCAGAACTACGGTGAGGGCGCCATCACTTACGTTGAGTACTCCTATGCCAAGAAGGCCGGCTTCCCGGTCGCCAAGGTGCTCAATAAGGCGAACTACTACGTTGAGCCAACTGCGCAGTCGGTCGCCGTGGCCTTGATGAAGGCCAAGATCAACACCACCAAATCGTCGCCTGACTACCTGACCCAAATCCTGGACGAGGTCTACAACAACACCGATCCGCGCAGCTATCCGTTGTCTAGCTATTCCTACCTGATTGTGCCAACCGAAGTGGCCGGTATCTTCAACACCGAGAAAGGTAAGACTCTGGGCGCCTTCGCCCGGTACATGTTGTGCGAGGGCCAGCAACAAGCCGACACTCTAGGCTATTCGCCACTGCCGATGAACCTGGTGCTGGCTGGGTCAGATCAGATCAAACGGATCCCGGGGGCCGGCAACACTGGGATCGACACCAACCGCTGTAACAACCCAACTTTCAAGGCCGGTGACTCCCCGACGCGGAACCAATTGGCATTGACCGCGCCCCAACCCGCGGCTTGCGACAAGGCCGGCACCACCCAGTGTGCCAGCGGTACCGGAGGCGCCAAGCAGGAAACAAAGGTCACGAACGGTGGCAAGACAGGCACGAAGACTAGTCCTGAGGCCAAACAGGGTTCCAACCCCGCTGCGCCACCGGGCTCCAATCCTGAGGGAAAACAGGGTTCTGACCCCGCTGCGCCACCGGGCTCCAATCCCGAGGCCAAACAGGGTTCTGACCCCGCTGCGTCACCGGGCTCCAATCCCGCGGCTAATCAGGATGCCAGCCCCGGGGCCGTTGGCGATCCGTCAGGCCTGGAGGTGGGACTGGATGAATACTTTGAGACCGTTCCCGATGTTCCCACCTACGACGAGTACGGCAATCTGGTTGCCACCGGCCAGGGTGGTGCTGCTTCCGCTGAACAGGTGGCAGTTGCCCAATCGTTCATTCTTCCAGCCTCAGATAACGGGACAGCCAACCGGCTGATGACAGCCTCTGCGGCGCTGTTGGTTGCTGCCGTGATCACTCCACCGTTGTTGTGGCGGCGCCTCAAGAAGGGCAGCGATCATGCGAACAGCTAATAACTACCGGCCCTGTAAGCCTGTCTGGTCGAAACCAGCCCGGGCACTCATGACGGTAGGAGCGCTGCTGATCACAGTTGGATTTGCCCCGTTTGGGCAGAGCGCACCGGCCTGGACGGCAGAGCCTTCATCAGCCAAAACCGTCACAGCGGCGCAGTACGATCCGGACTTTGCCAACGCCCCGTTCCCCGATCTAGCGGTGACGGTTTCCCAGACCACAGGCCTGATGGCGCAGGGTGTCACGGTGAGTTGGACCGGCGGCAAACGGTCCCGAGTCCCCACCAACCAGGAAGGTGGTCAAAACTTCCTGCAACTGGCGCAGTGTTGGGGCGACGAACCAGGTAGCAACGGCACCCGTCCAGACCGCACCACTTGCCAATACGGCGGGTTTAACCTACCCGGTGCCGGCCGTTGGTGGAATCGGTCAAAGGCCGAGGAGCCGCTCATACCTGAGGAAGACCTGCCCTTCACTGCTCCGGCCAGTGGACTGCTTGGAGCTATGACATCAATCCCGTTCCGGTCAGCCACCGGAGTCACCGTCGCCAGTGTGGTTGATGGAGTCCGGGTGCCTGGGGTGGATGTCAATAACAACGAGTTCTTCACCCGTTACACCACCAACGAAGTGTCTTGGGCCGGTTCGGGGGCCGATGGCGTAGGGTCGGTGGTTTTTGAACTTCAGACCGCTCAGGAGTCACCTGGGTTAGGTTGTGGCGCACCGGTCGAGGCTGGCCAATCGACCAAAGGCACCTCATGCTGGTTGGTGATCATCCCGCGCGCTGCTAACGACCCGTTCAGTAGCTACATCATCCGGTCGGGGCTGTTCCAGGAAACCTGGCAGCATCATCTGGCAGTCAAGCTAGATTTCAAACCACTGGGCCTGCGCTGTGCGGTGGGCGCGGCGGAGCGACTGCTGTCTGGCAGCGAACTGGTTTCGTTGGCGGTGGGGCAATGGCAGCCTGCCCTGTGTAGCCAGGCCAAAGGACAGGTGTTCTCACTGCTCACCGGCCCAGAATCGGACGCGCTCCGAGCCGCTACCGCCACTGATACAGCTCCATTAGCCCTCACCACCCGGGCGCTGGTGGATGTGGAGACAGATCCCCTCGTTTATGCACCAATCGCTCTGACTGGCGTGTCTGTCGGGTTTGCCATTGACCGTGACCACGGCGCTAACGAAGCGCCGGCTGAGGTGGTGGCCAGAGAACGACACGCTTTTGAGTCATTGAAACTAACCCCACGGCTGCTCGCCAAGCTGCTGACGGCATCGTACAAATCGGCCTTGCCAAACGGAGCCGACAAGAGCCATCTGGGCGACAATCCATGGAATCTGACCCACGATCCAGACTTCCTGGCGATCAACGACCCGGAATGGGCCTACATGATGTTGAACGCCGTTGGACTGTCTGACGCGTTGGTGCCACTGGGACGCTCGGACACCGCCTGGCTGGTCTGGGAGTACATCCTGGCAGACGCCGATGCGGCGGCTTTCCTGGATGGCAAACCGGATCCATGGGGGATGGTTGTCAACCCGTACTACTCCACCGACCAGTCGACCAACCCCACCGGCGAGGCGTTGGCCATGCCCGCTGCGGATTTCCCGAAAGCCGACCCGAGTGAGTTTGCTGGATCGGCCAATTTGGGCTATGCCGATGTGGTCAACCTGATTACTTGGCGGCCCTATTCCTCAAGCCTGGACCAATCCGGTTACCTGGTGTTACGGGGCGATCCCATGACCTTGGGCAGTTGGAGTCCGTACATAGTCCCACCCAAGTACACTCGGGCCGACCGCGGTTTGGTTGGGTTGCAGCGGGTGATTGGTCTGACCGACACCTCAGCGGCGGAGCGGTATCAAATAGTGCAGGCGTCGCTCCGCAATCCCGCTGGTGCTTTTGTTGCCCCAACCACCGAAGCCATGTTGGCCGCGGCGGCGGCCATGAGTTCAAATTCCGATCAACCGCAGGTAGTTGGCTTTGCCCAAACTTCACCGGCGGCACAGGCAGCAGCCAGCGCCTATCCGTTGACGGTACCGGTGTATGCCGCCGCCAATCCGCTAATGGAAGACGCCGCTGTGCGCGCCGACTATGCGGCCTTTATCAGCTATGCCGCCGCCAAGGGCCAAGAACCAGGTAACGATGACGGCCAGCTACCTCCCGGTTATGCGCCAATCCCCAGCTCATGGGGCAAGCAGGCCCAGGCAGCTGCCCTCCTGATTAAGAACGGCCCGCCGAGTAGTCAACCCCCAGGCACTACCCCAGCCCCAACCCCAAGCCCAACCTCTACCCCAGCCACTACCCCAGCTCCAACCCCAACGCCCACCACTACCGCAGCTTCAACCCCAACCGCAACGCCAGCTGCAAGTTCAACCACAACCCAGCCGCAAACCAATTCGTTGGAGTCTGGTAATGCCCCATTTGCGCCCTTTGACGCTGCTTCGCCACCTGAGGAACCTGGCACTGGCCCACTCGATCCGAGTGCAACGGGCACCACGGCGGCGGCTTTGAGGGGCAATGAAACTCCGGCAGACCCCGGAGTTGGTGCGCTGCGCGCAGTGGTACCCACGGTGGGTGCGGTTGGTCTCCTGGCAGGTTTTTCCTTACCAATGGTCTCGCGTATCAGGCGGATGCCATGACACGCGAGACCGACACCCAAAGACCTCAGGCGAAAGACGTTGTCGCGTCATGCCTGCGGGATGGCCGCACACTGTGGCCATCTGGACGTCATTGACAGAAAGGGTCAACTGATGAAGTCTACTAAACCGCTAGTCCTGGGCCTAGCCGCGGGACTAGCACTGTCTATGTTTGGAATCGGGACTTTGGCGCATGCCGATCCGGTTGCAAACAGCTACGTCCTGGTCGGGTCAGACACCCTACAGGATTCGTGCAACGCCTTGACCAATGGCACTACTATCACCGGCTCGTTTTTCCAAGCTTCGGCTGACGGTTCGACGTTGGGGAATTTCGATGCCTTTGGTTCAGCCACCATCCAAGCCAAGCCGAATGGGCCATACTTTGTCCGCCCAGCCGGTTCTGGGAACGGGCGCAGCGCTCTGATCGCCTCGATCACCGGTGCACCCTGGCAAGGCAAGACCATCACCGGGCAGGTCGACATTGCCCGTTCATCCTCCGGTCCGGGCGGCAACGCTTCTTCGGACGGCAAACTGCTCTACGTGCCCTTCGGCCGCGATGCGGTGTCTTACGCCTACTACGGTCCTGGAACAGAGCTGGCCTCACTGACCACCGCGCAGTTGAAGCAGATCTACGAATCCAACACACCGGTCGCCATTGGCGGCGTCACCGTCCTGCCTTTGATCCCGCAGAGCGGCTCAGGCACACGGGATTTCTTCCTGTCGGCCATTGGCGTGACAACCCTCGGCAGCACGGTGAGTAGTAACGACAACACCTTGCCCGAGAATGACGGTTCAGTCCTCACCGCGGTGGGTCAGATTGTGCCTTTCTCAGCGGCCAGCTGGGTGGCTCAGGCTAACGGCGCCTCTGGCGTTAACACCATTCCGGCATCGGGCAACGTCAAGCTGGGCAGCCCCAATGGCTTGGCGCCTTTCACCGGCAGTGGATCGTCACTCGTTCCGGCTAGCGACTTCTACGGCAGTCAGTTTGGCCGGGACACCTACCTAATTGTCGAGTGGGCTCGGGTCGACCCGGGCGATGCAAAATTCGACGCCATACTGGCGGGCTTGGTTGACCCAACGAGGTATAACAGCCTGACCAACATGGGCGCCAGCCCAACCTCAGCCGGTGCGGTGAAAAGGCAGTTCGGATTCATGCCGGTGGCCGACACCACACCGATTCGCGCCTACGCCACCATTTAGCGACCACTTCACGTAGAAAAGGAAAAGATAATGCAGCGAAAGAAGCAACTACGCCTGGCGGCTGTAATTGTGACAGCCGGACTGGCTATTCCCACAAGCGTGGCGTTAGCCGCTGACGAGCCCACCGAGTTCCCCGCCACCTCCTACGCTCCGGTGTATCTGGTGGACGGCGCAGACAACATCCAGCATCCCGCAGGGACTCTGATGGATTGGAACGACTATCGCGGAGCTCACATCTCAGCGATTCCAGTCTCTGAGACCCCAACCAACTACGAACCGACGCGACTGCCCTATGTCGATGGCGCGGAGGAGTGGATCAACTTCATCTCGCCGCCGGGCGAGGAGTTCGACCGGAGCGGTTGGCTGGCGTACGGCAACAAGGTGGCCTTGTCAGGTAAAGGCGCCTTGCTGCCAATCGTGACCCCGGGTCAAGTCCTATTTGGCCTGCCAGGGCAAGCCGCCGTCAAGGCTGCGGGCGGCACATACAGTCTGGGTGTGGCCTACATTCACACCAACGGTTTGTACGTGGTGACGGCTTTCTTCACCACCATCAACGTTGACGCCGGCACAGGTACCTGGCGGTTCGCTACGCCCACCACCAAGCAAGCCACCAGCACCGCGCTGTCCGCCTCACCTATGGCGGTCAGCCTGGGCATGGCGGTGGAGCTGACCGCTACGGTGACGCCTAGTGCGGCCACCGGCAACGTTCAGTTCAAAGATGGTGACACTTCGCTTGGCACCACAGCCTCGGCTGGCGGTCTGGCGACGCTCACCACCACCTCGTTGGCTGCTGGCAGCCACTCAATCACCGCGGTCTACGCGGGTGATTCAGCCTATGAGGGCTCGACATCGTCACCTGTGACGGTTCAGGTCAACGCGATTACCGGACCGGATGAGTCCGAACTAACCGCCGGCAACATGGGTGGCATCACTGTCACCCTGGAAGGCAAGAATGCCCGCATCACCATGGACGCCTCAAATAACGGCAAGGTGGTGAACGTCTTCGGGTACTCCGACCCAATGCTGCTCGGTCAGCGCACGGTGTCAGGTGGCGAAGCCACGGTCAGTGTGGCCGGTTTTTCAGCTGGTGAGCACAAGATTGCCGTGGTGGATGCCACGACCGGAGCCATTATCGGTTGGGCCGGTGGAATCATAATTGCATCAGCCGACATGGAAGGCATGCGCGACCTCGAGGCTGTGGTCACCCGTTCAACCGACGGTGAGCTGATGCTGATCGCGCCTGACAACTCCACTCCGGCACTGATCGGCAATCCCGTGCTAGACGCCGGTGGACGTTCACTGTCGACTGGCGTGCTAGGTCCATTCAGCGTGATTGACGAGCGGTTGATTTCCAAGCCTGGTTGGGACCTGACCACCGCGGTGGAAACGTTCACCCTTCGTGGAGGCACTGATACCATCGCCAACTCGTCCTTGGGTCTGGTTCCGCAGCTGTTGGCCAACACCGGCCCCGGCGTACCGACGCTCGGCGCCACCCAAACCGCTGGCGTGGCAGTCTATACCTCACTGTTTGCCGAGTTGTTGGCGGGTAACCACGACAACAAGGCAGACTTTGACGCCGACCTGTCATTCCTGGCTCCGTTGGGTGCTGTTCCTGGCACCTATACCTCGGTACTCACGTTGACGTTGGTCTCCAAGTAAGTAGACAGATCTAGATTTCTTTCAAAAACCATGATCCGGACTTCTCAACTCGGTCTCTACCCGGAGCTGCCAGTCCGGCATGGTGCATCCGCTGTCTGTGTCCGAGGCAATACTCAGCCTCGGACACAGCCAGCCACCTTACGTTCTACCATGCGCTTGCACATAGAGGAATCCACATGAAGAAGGAACTGGCTCGCCGAATTGTCCAATACTCATTTGCCGTCACAGGCTTTTGCATGGTACTCACCGGCCTCGGGCTGGTGGCACCGCCCAGCGCCCACGCTGAAGGCGAAACCATCGGTATTTCCATTGCTCCTGCTGACGAAAACGGCTTGGATAATCGCAGCCGCTTTAGCTACCAGATCGAGCCGGGTCAAACAATTTCGGACTATGTTAGAGTCAGCAACCCCGGGTCAACGCCAATTACGGTGACTGTACTGGCGGCGGACGCCTTCAATGCCGAAGACGGCGCCTACTCACTAGTCGAATCGAAAGTACAGTCGACGGATGTGGGATCGTGGGTCAGTTTTACAGATGACCAGGCTAGAGTAACCGTGGAACTGGAACCGATGGAAGCCCAGATAATTGGCTTTCAGTTAGACGTGCCGGCCGATGCCACACCCGGTGACCATGCCGGTGGTATTGTCGCCTCAGCTTCGGTGGTTGGCGAAGGCGAAATTGCTGTCGAGCGGCGGGTAGCGACCAGAATGTATGTCCGGGTCGCGGGCGATTTGCAACCCGCTCTCACCCTTAGTAGTTTCTCAGCCACCCACACTGGTGGCCTCGTACCGACCAGTGGCGCCGTCCAGGTGACTGCTGTGCTGACCAACAGCGGTAACGTGGCCCTGTCTGGCACCGTCACGCTGAGCGGCAGTACCTGGTTCGGCATCGCCATCGGCGAAACAACCGAAGTCGAACTGCTGGAAATGTTGCCCGGAAGTAACCGGACGGTCAACTACCAACTGGCCAAAGTTCCACAAGTTGGCTTTGCTAAGCCCAAGTTGCTGCTGCGCTCGGCCGTGGACGGGGATGCACCCGACCCTGGGCCCCTGCCGGTGGTAGAACGTGAAGCTTTTGTCTGGGCAATACCGTGGCTGGCACTGGCGATTCTGGTGTTTGGGGTAGGCGGAGGTTGGCTGCTGATTCGTCGCCGCAGACGGCGTGACAAGGAGCGCTTCGCAGCCTGGCTGGCCCACACTGAGGTGGGAGGCGGTACCGGATCGGCCAGTGAAGTATCGGTTGGCGCTGCCACCGGCAAGTTGGCCAGCCGCCCGGTGGTGGTACCTCTGTGAAAACACTGGGGCGGTTGTTGCTCTTGACCAGCGTTGTGGCTGGCCTGCTCTGTTTCCCCGGCAAGGTCCTTGTGACCCACGCCGACGATGATTCGGGAACGGTGCCACTGCAGGTGGAAGTGTTGGAGTCAACACCCAAACCAACCGATAAGGCTAATCCGACCGGTAGTCCAAAACCAACCGGTAGTCCAAAACCAACCAGTAGTCCAAAACCAACCGGTAGTCCAAAACCAACCGGTAGTCCAAAACCAACCGGTAGTCCAAAACCAACCAGTAGTCCAAAACCAACCAGTAGTCCAAAACCGACCGGTAGTTCAGCACCGACCGGTAGTTCAGCACCGACCGGTAGTTCAGCACCGACCGGTAGTACACCTCCAGCCAGTGGCGGACCGAACACCCACCCAGAAGGCGGCACTCGGAGCCACCAACCCCAAGAACAAACCAGTTCGGACCCTGGAACCAGCCAGTCACCTAAGCCAACTGATGGCAACAATCCTGATGAGGTCTCCGCAGACGGGATAGTTTACGTCAGTAGGCTGAGCGCTCAATATCGGTGGTCAATCAATCCTTTAGGCGGTTCGCTGGCGCTTTCAGTCACAATCCGGAACGCTTCGCCAGACCCGGTGCATGCGCTGGCAGTATTTTCGGCCAAAAATATCTTCAGTGGCCAGGTCGGTTCAAAAGAGGTTAGGTTGGTCCTTGGTCTGGAACCGGGAGAGTCTAGAATCATCACAGCTCACATCCATGGCCTTGCCCAATGGACATTGATATCAAGCCAAGTAAAGGTTTCTCGATTGGGAACCCATGATGCCTGGGGATTGGGTACAGTGACCCGGGACAAATCGGTATTATTTTTCCCTTGGTTCGTGGCGCTGGTGGTGGCTTTGCTAATTACAGGCGCTTGGTGGCGGCAGCAGCGGAAAAAGTACCATGGGCGCGCCGGCAATTCTGACAATGACGCAAACTCACTGAATAGCGGCAATGGTGGCAACGTTGCAGTGGAGGTTGAATAACAGTGGCTGCAATTGCCGACTTGGCCCGACCTGGCACTAATCGGTTCCGTCTGAGGCCGGCAAAGAAACGGCCCTCTAAATCGCCTGGGCCGCCAGACAAGCCACCTCCAAAGCCGCGCCGGATCCCAAAGTCTTTGGTGCCGTTACCGCCGCCTAGTCCGGAACGGCTGCTGGTGCAAAGTGTGTTGGTGCTGGTGGTGACGCTACTATTCGGGTTCTTGCTCAATCTGGTTCTGTTCAGCGAGTTGCAGCAAGCCATTGCCCAGACCCAGCTGCGTGGACAGTTTGCCGAACAGCTAGAGGCAGGAACCGCACCGATCGGCGAGGGCACCTTCGAAAACGTGCTGTTGTCCGACGGCGATCCGGTAGCCCGGATAGAGATCCCCGCCATAGCTGTTGACCAGATTGTGGTCCAGGGCACAGCTGCTGGAACACTGAAAAAAGGTCCAGGTCACCGGCGGGATTCCGCCCTGCCTGGCCAGCCCGGCTATACCGTGATTCTGGGGCGCATGACCACCTATGGTGGGCCGTTTGCCAGGATCCAAGAACTGGCTCCCGGCGAGGCGATCTCCCTCATCACTGGACAAGGTGAACACGTCTACCGAGTGATCGGTGTCCGTTACGCCGGTGATCTTGCGCCACCGCCACCCGGAGCAGGGCAGAGCCGGCTGGTTCTGGAGACGGCTCGGGGCGCGCCATTCATGCCCTCGGGAGTAATCAGGGTGGACGCAGACCTGGTCTCACCGGCCCAGCCAGCCGGCCTGCGTCAGACCACCTTCTGGCAGCTGCCGTTGGCCGACAAGGAACTAGCCAGTGACACCCGCACCGTGTGGGCCTTGGTCTTCACGCTTCAGTTCTTTGTTCTAGCCGGAGCCGGTGCAACCTACAGTCTGAGACTGGTCGGCCGGGCCAAAACGTGGGTGGTTTTCTTTCCAGTGTTGCTGCTAGCCGGACTGTTGGTGGCCGACCAGTTGACGTTGTTGCTACCCAACCTGATGTAGCCACACAACCAACGAGGACCGTGAGGAAATGACAATGATGAGAACCGATCCCCGCCAAACTGCACCGACCGAGGACCGCCCGGTCGCTGAGGAAACCAAAACACCCCAGGCAGTCAAGCCAAGCCCAACCGACCGCAAGGAATTTCGGCCGGGCACAGTAGGCACCAGGATGTTTCGGCCGAGTATGGCAGGTACCGGATTGTCTCGACCAGGCACAACCGACCCCAAGGCAACCCGCCCGGTCGCTGAGGAAACCAAAACACCCCAGGCAGTCAAGCCAGGCCCAACCGACCGCAAGGAATTTCGGCCGGGCACAGCCGAGACTAATGAATTCCCGCCGGTCGTTGAAAGTATTGATGAGACCAAGGTGTTTCAGCCAGTTCAGGCCCCACTCGCAGAGCCGGCTGAGGACAGCACTGGGCTAGCCAACCTTGAGGCAAAGAGCATCTCGGCTTGGTTCGGGAATCATCAGGTGTTGGACCGAGTTTCGCTGACCATGCCACCGGGGCAAGTCACTTCTCTCATTGGCCCGTCTGGATGTGGCAAGTCCACCTTTCTGCGGATACTAAACCGGATGCATGAGTTGGTGCCATCCGCCTCACTGGCTGGCGAGGTTCTGCTTGACGGCGAGGACATTTATGATCGGGGCAATAAGCTCACTGAAGCCCGTAAGCAAATCGGTATGGTATTCCAAAAGCCCAACCCATTCCCAGCAATGTCGATCTACGACAACGTTGTCGCAGGACTGAAGCTCACCGGCATGAAAGTTGACCGGGACGGCAAAGATGAGCTGGTGGAATCATGTTTGATCCGGTCTGGCCTGTGGGAGGAGGTTAAGAACCGGCTCCGGGCACCTGGCGGTGGCTTGTCGGGTGGGCAGCAACAGCGGTTGTGCATTGCCCGCTCACTAGCGGTACAGCCGAAGGTGTTGTTGATGGACGAACCTTGCTCAGCCCTCGATCCCACCTCAACAAGGGTGATAGAAGAGACCATGCTGGAGTTGTGCCAGCAGGTGACAATAGTTATTGTCACGCACAATATGCAACAAGCACACCGGGTGTCCCAGCAATGCGCCTTCTTTCTCGCTGCTCAGGGCACACCTGGAGTCATTGTCGAGCACGGCAGCACCGAAGCGATGTTCGGCCAACCCATCGACACACGCACAAGAGATTACGTCAATGGGCGCTTCGGCTGACACCTGGTCAGTGCAGGATCGGTTCGGCACCGACCGGTACCATCCCAGCACGTTTGATTGCGCCGGTGTCGAAGGTGTCAACAGCCGAACAGTTATGGGCCTGGGCAACGGCCGCGATCAGGGCGTCAGAGAAGTCGGCCTTGTGATCGCGGACAGCCGCCAAGGCAGCGGCAACCAACTCTTGATCTTGGATGACAAGGGTCGCCACTTCGCTCAACCGGGTAAGGAAAGCCGCAGTCTCACTCGGGGTCTTCTTGTACGCGCGCGTCAGAACCCACCAAATCTCCACCATCACCACGTTGGAGACAAAGCCCGGCTCAGCCAACGTCAGTGACTTGAGCCGAGCCTTCGCCTGGATGGTCTGTTCGGCATGGTCGCTTACAGCAACGCGCACCAGGACGTTGGTGTCAAGCCCAATCATCGGTTGACCTCAGCGGCGCCGTCCATCATGGCTGCGTTCATGGCCCCAACGCTCAGTGGTTCGCCTTGGTAGGGACCGAAAAAGTCAAAGAGGTCAGTAACTGGACGGGAAGCCGCCCGAAGTGAGTATGACCCGTCATCATTGGGCGTGAATTCGACACGGACGCCGGCTTCCAAGTGAAGCGCGCGTCGCACGGCCTGCGGAATTGTCACCTGCCCCTTTGATGTTACCGTCGCGGTTGGCATGAACTTCCCATCATTCAATTCCTTACATGATCTGTAAATCTTACCAGATGTAAGGCAAAGCAGGACTGAGTCGCTTCCCCGCAACAGGCCCACTGAATCTTGATCCACGACCCTTGCCTGGGCAGCTGGCCTGCCCCCACCCCATCACCAGCTTTGCGATTTGGGCCGCTGCCGTGTCACGGCGAAGCCCAGCGACCGAGCCTTATGGCTGGTCTTCGGCAATAGACAGCGCCTACCAATCGGCGTATTCGATGACCACACTGTCCGGCGGCGGCGTGATGGGCGCAACCTCATTGATCAGGGAAATTGTCGACTGCATAGTCACCACAAAGCCATTGTTCATGGTGATGGCCACGTCGCACTTACGAGGGACACTGTCAACACCAAACCAGTATGTCGCCGTCATCTCCTTGACCAGGGCCAACTGCTGCGGGGCCATAGTTTGCTGGGCCTCTGGGATACACGCCGGGTCGACTGGTATGGCAAATCCCCATGTCTCAACACCGTCAACAACGTCGGCGCCAAGCGTCTCAAAGGATTTCAGCGCGGTGACAAACCCTTGGGCCTGGGCTGCTATGTCGGTTGGCGCAGCCATCTTGAGCAACTCGGCGAGGTCCGGGTCAAGCGCTGCATCCTCGGCGGTGGCATGGACAAACACCTCGCCGCCAACTCTCATCCACACCTCTCCACCGACAACGAATGCCTCAAAGTCTTGATCACCCATTGCCATAGTCACGTGGACATCCTGGCCCTCGCCTGTATTCAGCAGGTCCACGACCGTAACCGAACCGTCGAGTTCCGACCCCATCACGCCGTCTCCTCCGAATGTCCCCACCGTCCGGTAGGACGTCATCTCGGCCATACCAGCCGTGATGGCATCAGCGATGGTGTCCTCGGTCAGATGGCTAGTTACCGCGGCCCGTCCCTCAGGGCCGTCGGCACTCCTGTCGTGTGAACACGCCCCCAGCAGGCCAGCAGCAAGAACCACTGCCACTCCAAGGGCCAGGGATCGGCCGGCCCGCGTTCCATTCATGAATTTAGCCTAACCCGAAACGGTGGTCGGAATTGGGGTGGTGCAGGCGCAAGATGCCATCCGTTGGCGCCCTGCGAATCAGGTGTACACGCCGATCAGGCGGGCTACAGTCTCTTGGATTTGCTCGAGGGTCGTCCGGGCAAGTCGAGCGTAGAGATCCTCACTGAGGCGAGCCACGTCAATGCTGCGGACTTGCTCACACATAGCCTCAGCTGGAATGCCGTGGAGGGTTACACCGATTCTGGTTGGCCAACCCCGCACGGTCGTGGTTAGCGGGACGGCAATGGCTCGCGGCCCCATGGGCACCACCGAAATAATGACGACCGGTCTGGCGCCTTTCTGCTCTGTACCGCGGGTCGGATCAAGGTTGGCGTAGTAAACGTCACCAGCGGCCAGGCTCATGGCTCGGGTTCCCAGGGGTCCATCACGGTTCCGAGGTTGGCCTGATCCCACTCTTGCGCCTCGACCACCGCAGCCTAGTCCCAGGCAGTGGCTGTCACCGAGCGCAGGAACTCGGCTTGTTCTAGCTCGCGCAGTGCCAGGCGGATGAAGTCAGCCTGCTTCAGCCGGCGCTCGGCCGCTCCGGCCCGAATCTGATCACGCAACTGGACCGGAACGCGAATAGTCGTCTCTTCCACAACGCTCATACGCCAAGTATACAAATCTGCATACCCACTCCAGGTGCGCAGCCTCAAAATGATCATCGATCCAGGCGCGCTCAGCTACCTGGCGTTTCGGCACTCTCCTCTGGAAGCTGCGGCTTCGATACTGCCTGGTTGGGGCGCGGCGGCGGGCATTTTGTGGAGGGCAAAGCCCACGGCCGATGCCGGACTGGGCACCATCTCCGGCACGTTACCTGCCGTGTGGGTCACCACCAAAGAGACATAATCAGCGCCTTGCTATGCCAACAGGTTGGCTATTGTCTGTTTGGCCTGTCCAACAAAAACTGGATTGCTCAGACGGTAGTACGGAATGATGTGGGCCGCTTGACGCAGCGCATAGGCCTTGGCTCTGAGCCAGGTCGATTCGTCGGCCTGGAGGAGCTCTCTAAAACGATTCCTCGTCTGGCTAGACAACACAGCCCAGGCAGGGACTAGATCGAATACCGCCTGTTGTAAGACCGGACAACCCACATGGGTTCGGTTTGACAGCATGGCATCATATTTGATGCTATGATGTTCGGATGCGCACCACCGTGACGCTGGACCCCGATGCGGAGCAAGTCATCCGCCAGCGCATGGCTACCAAGGGCGTCTCCTTCAAGCGAGCGCTCAATGACGCCATCCGAGATGGCGCAAGCGGGCCGGCTGACTACGTCTTCCGCACCCCCACAGTCAATGCCGAACTGCTGATGGATGTCACCCAAGCCAATGCTCTGCTGGGCGAGTTGGAAGACCAAGCCCTGATCAAGAAAATGCAGGCCAGTCAGTGAAACTGGTTGACACCAATGTGCTGCTCTACGCCGCTTTTACCCGCTCGCGGCACCACGCTGACGCCCGTGGCTGGCTGGATGCGGCCTTGACCCGGCAGG
>Ga0123356_10002291_pt1 | contig 20601 bp, 18 predicted proteins | sample TergutEmb28metaG_2_FD_92546 | JGI IMG/M metagenome (GOLD analysis project Ga0123356, IMG submission 92546) | Embiratermes neotenicus P3 segment gut microbial communities from Petit-Saut dam, French Guiana - Emb289 P3 | ecosystem: Host-associated > Arthropoda: Insects > Digestive system > Gut ... | reverse complement strand
GTCCCGGTTTTTTCAATAATAGTACGGGAACATTCTATATAACGGTGGAAGTAGAAACAGGCGGCAGACGCTACAGCAAGATCATTACCATCACGGTAAGGCTATAGGAGGGAAGAACAATGAAAAACTTCAATGATTTTTTAAGAAATTTTACCACGGACCAACACGAACCAACACGAACAGTAACAAGATTTCGGACGGCAGGTTTGTGTCGTTCGTGTGGTTCGTGGTTAATAAAATGCGGAATGATAGCGGTGTTTTGTATTTTGTTTTTTGCTGCTTGTCAGAATATGTTTGATCCGCCGAAAGCGGTGTCGGGGGGTGTTTCGGGCACGGGGACGCTTTTGTTGACTATTGGAGAGGAGGGGGCGGGGCGGACGATTTTGCCGAAGACCGTGGAGAGTGACTTCGTGCGGTTTGAACTTGTCTTTACTCCCAGTGCAGGATGCACTGCCGGCAACAGCGCGTTGCCGATGATACCCTGGACAAGCAATGCCAATACCATTGAACTGAATGTAGGCGTATGGGATTTGGAGGTAACGGCGTTCCTTAGTGACGATGCCGGCGGTTTCCTTGCCGCGGCCGGGAATACCAGAACCAATATCAGTATACCTTCGGGCGGTGTTGTTCCCTTAACCGTGCAGGTGCTCCCGCTGGAAACCGGGCCGGGGACATTCAGCTGGGCAGTTGCATTTAACGGCAGCTTTGCAAATGCGCGTATGGAGATATGGCGGCTTGAGGAATCCGGCGAAGATGAGCTGGAAGATTATATTATGTTCATTGCAGACGGCGTTGCGAATAACGGAACTTTTGACCGCGATACGGAACTTCCCGCCGGTTTATACCGCGTCATTTTCCGGTTAACAAACAGCGAAAGCAAATCGTTTGTGATAAGCGAACTTTTGCACGTCTATACCAACATGGACAGCCGTTTCCCGATGGATGACCCGGTGTTTACCTTCAACGCCGATTTCCCCGTTACGCTATTGGAGTTAATCTTGGGCGCATGGGACGGCGATAACTGGCAACAGGGTGATATAGAAGCAGGGCATTTTACACACATACTGGGCATCAACGGCATTACCAATGATAACTTTGCCGCAATAATCGGCTGGTTCGACACGCTCTTCGCAGTTGCGGAACCCGCTGATATAGACGCATTAACAGTGCTGGTTGACGCCGCTCTGGTGGGCGTAACAAGCGAAGATGACGGTTTCCTGGAAGCAGATTATGCAACCCGTGCTGATGCAGAGGCGGCAATTGAAGAAGCTGTTTCAGATTCGATAAAGAATGGCAGCGACACAAACATTGCATGGTTAAGCTGCGACACGGCAATCGTGGAGATAGGCTCTTATACGGTAGAATTTATATTCACTGATGGAATCCACAATTTTGGCGACAATTGGCAACTGGTAACAGACCCCGTCATAACTGGTGAAGAAGCAAACACCTGCTTGCGCCCCGGCTGTACTGCGGGATCGGTCACACGCCCCGCGCAGGCAACGGCAGGACTTGCGTTCACCGCGATAGCTGGCGGTTTTTCGGTAGCAAGAGGCACGGCAACTGCTGCTATAATGATAATTCCGGCGGAACATAATGGACAGCCGGTAACGCAGATAGCAAACAGTGGATTTCATTATTATACGGTGATGACCGGTATCTTTATACCTGCCAGCGTAACGAGTATCGGCACTAACGCATTCACTGCATGTACCGGATTGACGAGCGTCACTATCGGAAACAACGTAACGAGTATCGGTAATGGTGCGTTCATTAATTGCAGCGCTTTGACGAGCATCGCCATCCCCGCCAGCGTGACCACTATTTACGATAGCGCATTCCGGGGCTGCACCGGATTGACGAGTATCACTATACCTGCCAGCGTAACGAGTATTGGCAGCTGGGTGTTCAATGGCTGCATCAACCTTGAGAGCATCGAATTACCAGCGGTTAGTCAACTATTTTCCAATATGTTTGGCGGATCGGCAGATGTTCCGGCATCGCTGAAAACGGTGGTTATCAATGGCGGCACGAGTATTGGCAATTGGGCGTTCGAGAATTGTACTGGATTGACGAGTATCACTATAGCTGACAGCGTAACGAGTATCGGCGATTGGGCGTTCAGTGGTTGCACCGGCTTGACGAGCATCATCATACCTGCCAGCGTAACGAGTATTGGCGATGTTGCGTTCCGGAACTGTTACAGCTTGACGAGTATCACTATAGGAAACAATGTAAGGAGTATTGGTGCTGGCGCGTTCAGTGGCTGTACCGGATTGACGAACATCACCATACCTGGCAGCGTAATTAGTATTGGTAGTCAGGCGTTTCAGAACTGTACCGGCCTGACCAGCATAGATGTGGATAGTAATAATCCAAACTATGCAAGTCAGGACGGAATATTGTATAACAAAGCGCAAACTGAGCTTCTGGCAGTACCCGGAGCTATCAGCGGTGATATCACCATACCTGGCAGCGTAATTAGTATTGGTAATCAGGCGTTTCAGAACTGTACCGGCTTGACGGGTATCACCATGTCCGTCGGCGTGGAGAGTATTGGCAATCAGGCGTTCGTGGGCTGTATCGGCTTGACGAGTATCACCATACCTGGCAGCGTAATTAGTATCGACAATCAGGCGTTTCGTGACTGTACCGGCTTGACGAGTATCACCATACCTGGCAGCGTAATGAATATTGGTAATGGTGCGTTCCAGAATACCGGTATATGGAACACTGCGCCGGATAACAGCATTGTATATGCCGATAAGTGGGCAGTTGGTGTTAAGGGAAATATAACTGGCGACTTAAGCTTACTATCGGACACTATGGGTATCGGCACTAGCGCGTTCGTTGGCCGCGGCTTAACGAGTATTACCTTACCCGAAAGTGTCATTATTATCGGTGAGAGAGCGTTTAGTAACTGTACCGGCTTGACGAGCGTCACTATCGGAAACAACGTAACGAGTATTGGTGCTGGCGCGTTCATCGGCTGTATCGGCTTGACGAATATAGATGTGGATAGTAATAATCCAAACTATGCAAGCCAGAACGGTATATTGTATAACAAAGCGATGACCGAGATTCTGGCAGTGCCCCCAAGTATCAGCGGTGACATAACCATACCCGCCGGTGTGATAAGTATTGGCGAGCAGGCGTTCTTTGGCTGTACCGGAATAACGAGCGTCACCATACCTGGCAGCGTAATTAGTATCGGCAATATGGCGTTTCAGAACTGTACCGGCTTAACGAGTATAACCTTACCTGAAAGTGTCATTATTATCGGTGAGAGAGCGTTTGTGAACTGTACCGGCTTGACGAGCGTCACTATCGGAAACAACGTAACGAGTATAGGCGCTGGCGCGTTCGCTAACTGTACCAGTTTGACGAGCATCACCATACCTGCCAGCGTAACGATCATTGGTACCGTTGGCCCTTCGGGCTTTTTCACTCCGGTGTTCGATCGTTGTACTAGCTTGACGAATATAGATGTGGATAGTAATAATCCAAACTACGCAAGCCAGAACGGTATATTGTATAACAAAGCGTTAACTGAGCTTCTGGCAGTACCCGGAGCTATCAGCGGCGACATCATCATACCCGACAGCGTAACGAGTATTGGCGAGCGGGCATTTGCGAACTGTACCGGCCTGACAAGCATCACCATACCTGCCAGTGTAACGAGTATCGGTAGGGGTGCGTTTTCGGGCTGCACCGGCTTAGAGAGCATCGAATTACCGGCGCTCAGTGAAGGATTTGCATCTATATTCGGCTGGCCTTCGGCATCGCTGAAAACCGTGGTTATCAATGGCGGTACGGCTATCCCTGACAGTTCGTTCGGTGGCTACAGTAACATAGAGAGCATCACCATAGCTGACAGCGTAACGAGTATCGGCGATTATGCGTTCAGTGGCTGCACCGGCCTGACAAGTATCACCATACCCGCCAGCGTAACGAGTATCGGTATGGGTGCGTTCAGTGGCTGCACCGGCTTGGCGAACGTAACCGTTCTCAGAGCAGACCCGATCACCACACTGGGACAGTGGGTATTCGGTAACACCCACGCAGACCTGCGTATCGAAGTTCCTGCGGGCAGTGTCGCAGCGTACAAGGCAGGCGATAACTGGAGTGGGGTAGCGAACCGTATTCACGCGATTGGCTGCACTGATATGAGTAATCCGTGTGGGGAGCCGTGTAATTAATTAACAAAGAACAGGGAATAATTAACAAAGAACAAAGGGAAGAGGCGGGCAAACAGCTTGCGTTCTTCCCTTTGTTTTTGGTGTGTATCTACCCACTTGCTTTTTTTGAGACTTATAGTATAATGAGGATTAATAAAAATGCCTGATTTAACAGAAGAAGAATATGATGCTCTTGATGAAAAATGGACTAAAAATCCGCCTAAGCCCGGTCCCAATGGGACAGGTTTTTTTGCCCAACGAAAGGCAGCTTTAGCTGCACAATCTGCATGTTCTATAACCGTTGATTCCTTTACAGCGGATTATCTCTTGGCTAAAGCAGAAGCCGCTCATAAAACACCTGCTGACATTATCAGCGATATGGTGCAGGAACAGATGGCTGTTGCATTGTAAATATATCATGTAATTAGCAAAAGAACAATTAAAAAAGAACAGGGAATAATTAACTAAAGAACAAAGGGAAGAGGGCGGGCAAGTTGCTTGCGTTCTTCCCTTTTGTTTTCTTCCTTTGCGCTCTTTGTGGCTTGGCGCCTTGGCGTGAGATTATGCGATATGGCAAAAAAGGTGATTGACACCGTTTTGGTTTGCGAATGAAATCTATTGCGTTTTTATATGTAGGATCGTTGCAGCGTATAATTTGACTTCGTTATGAATAAATAATAAAATAAATATATGGCAAACCAATTAGCAAAAATTCAAAAGCGGATATATGCAATTCGCGGACAAAGAGTAATGCTGGATAATGATCTTGCGATGTTATATGAAGTCGAAACATCTAATCTTAATAAGGCCGTAAAACGTAATATTAAGCGTTTTCCATCAGATTTTATGTTTCAACTTACCAAAGCCGAATGGGAAAACTTGATATTCCAAAATGGAATATCAAGTAACCAACATGGTGGCAGGCGTTTTATGCCGTTTGCTTTTACTGAACAAGGTGTTGCAATGTTGGCATCAGTCATTAACAGCCAAAAAGCTATAAATGTAAACATCCAAATAATGAGGGCTTTTGTAAAATTAAGACACTATGTACTTTCAAAAAGTGATGAATTCAACAAAATTTCAGAACTTCACAGGCTTCTAATGCTTCATATAGAAAATACGGATAATAAATTTTCAAAACATGAGAAAACAATAAAACAGATATTGTATGCACTAAACAGCTTGATCGAACAACCCCCAAAAACTAAAAGGATAGGTTTTGGAGCAGACTAACAGTGATTGACACCAACCGCATGTCCTGAGCGCAAATTGGCAATCAGGCGTTCCAGAACTGTGCAACGGTAAGCGAACCGCATTCACGCGATTGGCTGCACTGATACGAATAATCCGTGCGGGGTGCCGTGTAATTAATTAACAAAAGAGAAAAGAGAAATTAGAAAAGAGAAAAGGGAAGAGGGCGGGCGAACAGCTTGCGTTCTTCCCTTTTGTTTTCTTCCTTTGCGCTCTTTGTGGCTTGGCGCCTTGGCGTGAGATTATGCGAGTTATGTTTTAACGAAAAAAAATTGATATTTTGCCTCTTGAAAATTGATCCGTATCATGCTATAATTATTATATGACAATAACACAAACTGTTGAAATTCCTTCTAACCGCCGCATCACCCTTGAAGTTCCTCGGGAAATTCCGACGGGGTCTGTAATCCTTTCTTTTACTCCTGCAAAACCGGCAGAATCCATAACAGAAAAACTTAATAGTTATTACGAAAACCATGATTCTCACCTTGCAGGTGATATAAAAGCCGCAAATTACCGCATACTTAGAAAAGAAGATTGGTAAATGATTCGTGGTGAAATATGGTGGGCAAATTTGCCCGATCCTGACGGCTCAACCCCTGCTAAACGCCGTCCAGTATTAATTATCCAAAGTAATGAATTTAATCGCAGCAAAATCAATACTATAATTTGCGCATCTATCACATCTAACATAGAATTAGCATCCTTGCCGGGAAATTTATTATTGGAAAAAACGGTTTCTGGTTTAGACAAAACTTCGGTTGTAAATTTTTCTCAAATTGCAACTGTTGATAGATATGATCTAACAGATCATGTAGCCATGTTACCAAAACCCATGCTGGAAAAAGTCAATAGCTGCCTTAGAACAGTTTTAGAAATTATATAATCTTCCTCAATGTGAGCATCGAGTATAAAAACATGATTGACACCGTTTTGGTTTGCGAATGAAATCTATTGCGTTTTTATATGTAAAATCATTGCAGCGTATAATTTGACTTCGTTATGAATAAATAATAAAATAAATATATGGCAAACCAATTAACGCAAATCAAAAAAATGATTTATGACATTCGTGGGCAGAAAGTCATGCTGGACAGTGATCTTGCAACTTTGTATGGAGTCGAATTAAGATCGCTTAATCAAGCGGTAAAACGCAACATTGAACGTTTTCCATCAGACTTTATGTTTCAATTAACCGGTGAAGAATGGGAAAATCGCCTTCGGCGTTTTGGTAATGTATTTGTCTCAGGGTACTGCGTACCCTTCGCAAAACAATCAAAGATCACAATTTGTGATCTTTAGCAATGACACCAGAAAATACAAACCTTTTGCATTTACCGAACACGGTATTTTAATGTTGTCAAGCGTATTAAATTCCGGCAAAGCAGTAGAAATAAACAATCTTATCGAACAACCCCCAAAAACTAAAAGGATAGGTTTTGGAGCAGACTAAAACAATAGTGCTATATTGTTGTCTGCGGGCGGCAAATCTATCCATAATCCAGTAAATCTATGCTGTTCAGCAGCAGTTTCCGGGCAGAACCAGTTACTTTATACCGTTAAATTTGTTAGTATTATAGTAAGGAGTTTCCGGTATAATGAAAAAACCCAAAACCCGGCAATGTCCGGCGCTGGCGCTGGCGGTTTTGGCCGCTGTTTTGTTCGCTGCCTGTTCCGGTAAAAAATCCGGGGTGTCATACGAATTTACCAATGTGCGCCGCGGCACACTGGAGCGCACTGTTTCGTCCAGCGGTACCATAAACCCTGTTGCCACGGTTAAAGTGCTGCCCCAGATGAGCGGCAAAGTTGAAAAAATTTTTGTCGATTACAACGATCCGATACGCAGGGGCGATATCCTTGCAGAATTGAATACCGATATGCTCAGACTCAAGCGGGATCAGCAGCGCGCCACTGTTGTCAAGGCGCGGGCCAATTTTGAATTGCAGCAGCTTAGTTTTCGTAACCAGCAGGCCCTTGCGGAAAGAAATTTAATTTCAGAATTTGAGCTTCTTACCAGCAAAACCAATCTGGATAATCAGGCGGCGGATCTTGCCGTTGCCGAGGCAAATCTAAGAGTTATCGAAACCGAAATAAATCAATACGCCTTTATTACCTCTCCTATTGACGGCATTGTGCTGGATCGCCGGATAAATGTCGGCGATACGGTTGTGGACAGTTCCAGCAGTAATTCATCCGCGATTTTTACCCTGGCGGAGAATCTGCGGGAGATGCAGATTGAAGCGACAGTGGGCGAGCTTGATGTTGCCGCCATACACCGGGGGCAGCCGGTGCGCTTTACTCTGGAAAGCCTGCCGGGGCGCAGTTTTACCGGAGAGGTGGAAACCCTGCGTATGGTTCCCTCAGTGTCGAATAACGTTGTTTCCTATACAGTCATTGTCAAAGTTGAAAATCAGGACGGTTCTTTGCTGCCGGGAATGACCTGCATGGTAGAATTTATTGTAGAACGCAGCGAAGATGTTCTGATGGTTTCCAATGCGGCATTGCGCTACCAGCCGACGCATCTGAGCGCGGAAAGAATTGCCGACATGGTTTTTAACGCAGGCCTTGAAGGCATGAATGATGAGCAGCGGCAGGCGGCGATAGAGGCGCGGGCGCAGGCACAGGCAGCACAGAACGCGAACCAAAATGCCAATACCGGCATAACCGGTTTGATGATGGGCGGCGGGCAGCAGAATACCAGAATGATGGGCAGTGTTCCCGGCGGCGGCGGCGGCAACAGGCAGCGGCAAAATCAGGGGCAGGGCGGCGGCCGCGGCCAAACAGTGGTTATGCGCAACCTTTGGTACATCAGCGATGACGGTAAACTTGATGTCATGCGGGTGCGGACCGGCATCTCAAGCGGTTCATTTACCGAGATTCGCACCAGAGAAGATCTTGAAGGGAAGCAGGTTATTTTACGGGAGCGCATTTAGTGTCGGTCATTGAACTGCGGGGGATCAAACGGGAATATCGCATGGAAGTCAGGCAGGGAGCGCCGTCAGAAGACGGCGAAGAGGCCGTTGTGGTGCGCGCCTTGCGCGGCGTGGATTTTTCCGCCGAAGCCGGCGAATTTGTTTCTGTTATGGGGCCATCAGGTTCCGGTAAATCAACTTTAATGAACATTCTTGGCTGCCTTGACAAACCTACTGCAGGAACCTATACCCTGGACAACATTGAAACTTCCAGATCCAATTCGGATACTTTTGCCTATATCAGAAACCGGAAAATCGGCTTTGTATTTCAGTCTTTCAATTTACTGGCCCGTACTACCGCGCTGGAAAATGTGGAGCTTCCCCTGTTTTACCGCCGCCGGGAAAAAAATGAAACGCGCCACACCACGCAATCGCGTAAAGATCGGGCAATGAGGGCGCTGCGGGAAGTAGGGCTTGAGCAGCGCGTGGATCATTTTCCATCTCAGCTTTCAGGCGGACAACAGCAACGGGTTGCCATTGCACGGGCAATGGTAAATGATCCGGCGTTTATTCTTGCCGATGAACCAACCGGCAATCTTGATACAGGAATGACTCTTGAAATAATGGGGCTTTTTCAGGAACTTAACCGGCAGGGTAAAACCATTATCATGGTAACGCATGAGCCGGAAGTGGCTGCCTATACAAAACGTATCATCACCCTGCGCGACGGGGAACTGGTTTCCGATGTACAGGTAACAGACCGCCGCAACGCCCTGAACGATCTTGCCAATTGGAAAAAAGACCACTCATTGCTGGCGGAGAATACATGAATATCGTACAACTTTTGCAAACCTGTTTTCGCTCGATACTTCGCAACCGGATGCGCAGCTTATTGACATCGTTAGGTGTTATTATTGGCGTTGGGTCGGTAATTATAATGGTTGCGTTAGGCGAAGGTTCCCAGCGGGAAATCGAACGGAGAATAAGCGCCATGGGAACCAATTTGCTGCAGGTTGTTCCTTTCCGGCGGGCAAGCCGCAGCGGGCAGCAAACGTTTATGCGCGCGAGCGCCTTTACCAAAAAGGATATTCAAAAACTGCGGGAGGAATCCAGTTTTGCCACTGCAATTTCAGGAGTTGTCAGTACTAACGCCAATGTTATTGGCAGCGAAGGCAATGTGCAGGTTTCGGTTTTGGGAGTTGAGCCGGATTATACCATTGCCCGCAATCACTGGGTAAATGCCGGAGTTTTTTTTGAGGATGAAGACTTGCTGTACCGGAGCAGGGTAGCGGTTCTGGGCCGTACTGCGGCAAAAAATCTTTTTGGCGATGCCGACAGCGCCCTGTCCCAGCAGATACGCATTGGCACCGTTTATTTTACCGTCATTGGTCTTTTGGAAAGCAAGGGCGCCGGTTTTAGCGGCAACGATCAGGATGATGTTATTTTGGTTCCGTTGGATACGGCAATGACGCGGCTCAATAATTCGCGCAATATCAACATGATTATGATGAGCGTCGTAAGCAAAGAATATATGGATGCTGCGCAGAAAGAAACCAGATTGATACTCTGCGAGTCTCGCGGCATTGCAGATGAGGCCAATGCCGATTTTGACATTATGAATCAGGCGGAAATGATCGATATGGCATCGGCAACATCAAAAACACTCACCACGTTGTTAGCCGCAATTGCCGGGGTCTCGCTGCTGGTGGGCGGCATTGGCATTATGAACATTATGCTGGTTTCCGTTACCGAACGCACCCGCGAAATTGGCATTCGAATGGCGGTGGGGGGCCGTAAGCGGGATATACTGTTTCAGTTCCTTACCGAATCGGTTATTCTCAGCCTTATGGGAGGTATACTGGGCATAAGTCTGGCATTTCTGGCATGCCGCATAATGGAATCGTCCGGCATTCCCACGGCAATTAATCCATTAATTGTAACCGGCTCGGCTCTGTTTGCCGCGCTGGTGGGAGTGGTATTTGGCTACTACCCCGCGCTGAAAGCCGCACGATTATATCCGATAGACGCATTGAGGTATGAGTAGTGAAAAAAGCGATAACTTTTATTAGTTTGTTTCTATTTGCAAATTTGGGGGGATTTGCCGAGACCATCAATCTGGAGCAGGCGCGTACTTTGGCATTGGCGAATTCGCGGAGTTTGGCAAAATATCATTTGTCCATACGGAATGCCGTATTGGATGAAAGAAATCAGCTCTACACCATGCTGCCTTCGTTATCGGCGGGATACAGCGCTTCAATGCATTATTTGGACAGAAATTGGGGATTGGTGAATCCTCTTGATACCGTTAATGCAGGAGCGGAATTTGCCGTAACCCAAAAAATCTTTGAAGGCGGAAAAAGTTTTATTCAAAAAGCCATTACCGCCATTGCAACAGAAAGCGTTCGAAAAGAAGCGCTGGCCGAATATTTCAACGTGCTTGATTCAGTCGATAATGCCTACTATGCCGCGCTGGAATCGGCGGCAACGCTGGAAGCCGAAGAAGCCTCTTTGCAAATGGCGATTGCAAGCCTTTCCATCGCAGAGATACGGCAGGTCAGCGGCATGATCAACCAAGGTGATTACCTTAGGGCAATGGCTGACAAAGAATCCCGGGAAAATTCCCGCAACCAGTCGCGGCGAAATCTTTCCCTGAGCATGACAAGACTAAAAGCCATTACCGGTTTTGGAGAAGCGGTACATCTGGAACAGATCGACTTTAGCGCGTATGAAGAACTCATACAAGTGCTTGCGGGAATTTCTGATGAGCAGGCCGACCTATTGTACGAAAGACTTTGGCAAATACTTGCAACGGCAAACCCTTCGCTGGCGCGGGCTGCGTTGAACAGCCAAAGGGCGGAAAAAAATCTTTCCATTGCAAGGCGGGATTATTCCCCCGTCATAAGCGCCACGATTTTTTCGACCAGCACAAACTATTCAGCTATTGGCGGATTTGGAACTACATCTGGCGGCGGAGTAACTCTCAGGGGAAGCATCCCGCTTGATTTTTGGGTAATGAATAGCAGAATCGAAAGAAGCAAAAACGCCCGTGATGCTGCGGCGATGGATTACATAAGCGCGGAAGTATCACTGGAAACCGAACTGCAAAGCGCCCTTTTGAATATGTTTGCCCAGGCAGGATCGGTTCTTTCTTCCCGCCGTTCTCTTGAATATACTGAAAAACATTTTGAATATGTAATGGAACGGTACCGGCTTTCTCAAAGTTCTATTTCTGATCTGGGGGATGCTTCGTCGATGCTCATTAACAGCCGTAATAACCACATCAAGACCCGTTACGGGTTTCTGCAAAGCCTCTCAAGACTCCGCTCTCTTGGGGCTATTGATGATGAAGCAAAATTGATAACACTATTGATGGGGAATGAGGGAATGGAGAATGAGGAATGACTAATAATCCGGTGCAATTAGTTGTATTTCTTGGTAATCCGGGCGCTCAATATAAATATAATCGGCATAACGCGGGGTGGATGCTTGCGGATGTTTTGCCGTTTTCCGGTGCGCTCAATTGGCAGAAAAAGTACAAGGGGCTGTATGCGTGCAGGGACGGCATCCATTTTCTTAAACCGCAGACCTTCATGAATATCTCCGGCGAATCAGCGCTGGCCGCCGCGTCATTTTATAAAATAAAACGGGATGCAATTATTGTTGTGCATGATGAAATAGAGCTTCCCTTTGGCACCCTGTCGCTGAAATTTTCCGGCGGCCTTGGCGGGCATAACGGCCTTCGTTCCATGAAAGCCTGTTTTGGCAGCGCCGATTTCTGGCGGCTGCGTATCGGCATTGGCAGGCCGGACGGCAGAGTGCCCGGCAAGGGCGGCAGCCTGGAACATATCCGGGAATCCAATGTTGCCGATTGGGTATTGTCCGATTTTACCGCCGCCGAGACCGAAGCCCTTGCCCCGGTTTTCACCGCCGGCGCGGAATTACTGGTACAAATTTTGTCCGGCGGCCCGGAACCCCTGCTGCCGGAATGGGCAAAAAAACGTTGTCTTGACACTTTTAGCCCAGAGGTGTAAACTCTATATTAATATGTTGTTTTCTTTTGGGCATATATCTCCTCACTGGATATGGGTGGGGTTGGTTGTTATTTTTGCCATTATCGAAATATGTACCCTTGGCCTTACGACAGTGTGGTTTGCCATAGCCGCGCTGGTCATGGTATTTCTCTCTTTTTTGAAAATTTCCATGCCGGTGCAGGGTTTGATTTTTCTGGTGATTTCCGCATTGCTCTTGATTTTTACCCGGCCTCTGGCAATAAAAAAATTCAAAATGGGCAGGGAAAAAACCAATGTGGACAGCCTGGCAGGGAAACAGGTACTGGTAACCAAAACAATCGGCGAGTTTGAAAAGGGCGAGGTAAAACTCAATGGCCTGATTTGGGCTGCCCGTTCGGAAAATAATACAGAAATAGCCAAAGGAATAAAATGTGAAATACTACGGGTCGAAGGCGTACAAGTTATTGTAAGACCGTTAGGCCCGTCATTAGACGAGTCTACTCAATCTACGGAGGTAATGGTATGATTTATGTGCTTATTGTTTTAGGATTGTTTATTCTGATGCTGATCATCGGTAACATCAGAATTGTTACCCAGTCAAGCGCGTTCGTTATTGAACGTCTGGGAGCGTACAGCTCCACCTGGAGTACAGGTATCCATGTAAAGATGCCTTTTATCGACCGCATTGCCGGCAGGGTTTCCCTCAAAGAGCAGGTGGCGGACTTTGATCCGCAGCCGGTCATCACCAAGGACAATGTCACCATGATGATCGACACGGTAATCTATCTGCAGATCACCGATCCCAAGCTGTACACTTACGGCGTGGTGAATCCCATGAACGCGATTGATAACCTGACCAATACGACACTGCGTAATATTATCGGTGAGCTGGAACTGGATGAAACTCTGACCAGCCGCGACATGATAAACAACCGTATGCGCATCGTGCTTGACGAAGCCACCGACCCCTGGGGGATTAAGGTGAACCGTGTTGAAGTGCGAAACATTGCTCCGCCCAAAAGCATTCAGGAAGCAATGGAAAAGCAAATGCGTGCCGAGCGGGAACGCCGCGAATCGATACTCAAGGCCGAAGGTGAAAAGCAGTCGGCGATTCTGGTTGCCGAGGGACAAAAGGCTTCCGCCATCCTCAAGGCCGAGGCGGAGAAAGCGGCGAAAATTCTGCAGGCAGAGGCCGCCAAGGAAGCCGCTATTCGGGAAGCAGAAGGTGAAGCTCAGGCTATTCTCAACGTGCAAAAAGCCACCGCAGACGGTCTTAGCATGATTAAAGCGGTCAACGCCGACGAGGCCCTCATCAAGCTGAAAAGCCTTGAAGCCCTCCAAAAAGTCGCCGATGGCCAGGCCACCAAAATCATCATCCCCTCAGATATTCAAAATCTGGCAGGACTGGTAACAAGCGTCGCAGAAATAGCGAAGAAGTAAGGCCGCATATCCGCAATTGACCGCTGGTATGGATAAAATTCTTCTCGACAATTCCGCAAAATGGGGTTAAAATAACCTATATGCAGGCTTCTTTGGTTCTAAAGCACCAACTTGGGATGAAAATGACCCCGCAGATGTATCAGTCCATAAAGCTGATGGAACTGCCATTGGTTGATCTGCGGGAAAAAATCGAGGAAGAGCTTGAATTGAACCCGGCCCTGGAGGTTTTGGAGGATAACAGCACCGTTTCCCTGGATGAGGCGGAGGATCAATCCGGAGAGGAAGAGGCGTATTTTGAGGCAAGCTCGGATTCCGGTTTTATTCATACCGGGGGAAGCGTCGCCGCATCGGACGAGCACCAGCGTTTCATAGAGGGCGTGCTGACGCGTCCGGAGACTTTGCAGCAGCATTTACTCTGGCAATTGCAGTTGGAGCCGGTAGACGATGAACTGCGGACCATTGCCGGTATTCTTATTCAAAACCTTGACGATGATGGTTTCCACAAAGAACCGCCCGAAACTCTTTTTGCGGCGCAGGCGACAACATTGTCTCTGACAGTGACACCTTCCCGGCTTGTTGAAGCGATACAGCTTGTTCAAAAACTTGATCCTGCGGGCTGCTGTACCGCCGATTATCATGAATCCCTGAAAGTGCAGGCCGCCCTGTTTTCTGATGCTCCTGCCTGTATGGAATCCGCGCTGGATCATCTGGAACTTTTGGAGCGGGAAAAATTTGCTGAAGCGGCAAAAAAAATGAACTGCAGCAAAAAAGAAGTCCACGTTTGCTTTGATCTGATTAAAAAACTTTCGCCCTTTCCCGGCAGACTCTTTACGGCGGCGGAAGTTCGTTTTGTGGCGCCTGATGTGCAGGTTATCAGGGACAGTGCCGGCGGCCATGCCGGCGACACTGTCGATGGCAGTGATAATTTTGTTATTAAACTTAATGACGAGGTAATTCCGGTGTTGGGGATAAATTCCTTTTTCAAAAAACTTGAAAAACGTTCATCGGGTACTCAAGTGGCGCATATGGCAAACCGCCCGGCAAGAAAATTTGCAAAGGAAAATATCCGGGAGGCGCAAATTTTTATTAATTCGCTGGCTTTGCGGAATCATACCCTTGCCATAGTGGCCGGGGCAATAGTACAATTTCAACGGTCTTTTTTTATAAAAGGCCCTCAGTATCTGGTTCCTTTGACCCTGGGTGATATTGCCGGGGATTTGGGTATACATGAGACAACCATTTCCAGAATTGCCAACAGCAAATATATGCAGACCGAGTGGGGCATATTCGAGATGCGTTATTTCTTTACCAATTCAATCAGCGGCATTGGATCCAGTGGTTCCCAATTTTCAAAGGAAGGAGTCAAGGCAATTATTCAGGAACTGATTAGCAGTGAGGATGAGCATGTTTCGGATCTTGCAATTTCGGAATTGCTGGCGCAGCGTGGTATTTCGCTTGCCCGCAGGACTGTTGCAAAATACCGCAAGGAACTTGATTTAGGTTCTTCATATACCCGTTAACGGGAAAATATACACAGGAGGCAAAAGATGAACACAGAAATTAAAGCGCTGCATTTTACCATGAATGATGACGCAAAGGAGTACCTCAACAAAAAACTTGAGCGTATTCACAACGCCGAACAGATGATTGTCGATCTGATCATCTCTATCAAAAAGGAAAAGGATTTTTATGCCGAGGCCACCGTCAATTTCCGCTGGGGTGTTTCGGTCCATGTTCAGGAAAATGATTTTGATCTTTCAACTGCCATTGACAAAATGATGGACAAACTTGCGGGAAAGATCACCAAGGAAAAAGAAAAGGTTAAAGATAAACGGCCGGGGGATAAACTGGAAATGCGGGACTAGGGATTATATTCCGGGCTTGGTTCCGCCGCTTCCATTGCCAGCGCTTCAGTCAGTTGGCGCGCCGACGGTCGTTGGCCCGCCAACTGTCGTTGGCCCGTCAACTGCTGTTGACGCGTATTCCGGTCTTCCAGGGCAAGCTGGGCTGCGGCGCGAACGGCTTTGGCTGCGGCCTGACTTATACGGCAGCGCTCGGTAAGTTCGGCGGGGTCTGCTGCGGCGATGTTCTCAATATTTTCGTAGGCCTTTATAATGGCCGCCGCCCTTTGTTTTCCAATGCCATGTACCGATTCCAGCGTGGGAAGGAATAAATCCTTTGAGCGCAGCCGCTGATTCAAGCCTGTGGCAAAGCGGTGAGTTTCATCGCGGACAAACTGCAGCACTTTCAGGGCTTCGCTGCGGCGGGACAGGATTAAGGGCTCCGGGTTTCCTTTGGAATCCGGGCTGCCGAAGGCAGCCTTGGTCGATGGCAGCCAGAGTTCTTCGTTGCGTTTTGCAAGACCAACAACAGCACATTCCGCTATGCCCAGTTCGTCCAGCACTTCCTTTGCGGCGTTTACCTGACCTATGCCGCCGTCAATTAATATCAGATCGGGCAGGTCCTTATTCTCGCGAATAAGCCGGGAATAGCGCCGCTGCACCGCCTCGCGCATGGCGGCAAAATCGTCCACTTTGCCGATAACGCTGCGCAGCTTGAAGTAGCGATAATGCTTTTTATCGGGAACGCCGTTTTTGAACGAGACCAGTGATGCAACCGGATGTTTGCCGTCAAGCTGCGCGATATCAAAACCTTCGATACGCTCCGGCCTGCCCGGTAAATGCAGTACACGGGCCAACTCGTCCAATGCAGGCCCGATGCCCCGTTCCTTCAGCCGTTTGCGCAAGTCCTCCGCCGCATTCTGCTGCGCCATCGCCAAAATCGCCATGTGATGTTTTTCCGTTGGCACCACCAATTCCGGCTCCACCCCACATTGCTCCCTAAACCAGTTTAGAACTAACTCGAAATTTTTCACACGGAGACACAAAGGCGCACAGTCGTTATCTTTTTTTTCTTCCTCCGTGCCTTCGTGTCTTTGTGTGATACCATTTTGCAGATAGATCTTTGGCGGGGGAGGGCGGGTGGAATCGTAATAGGTGGTGATAAACAGTTCCAGCGATTCCCATTCGTCCGCAGCGGAACGGGTGCGGTATAAATCCCTGCCGGTCATTTTTCCATCCCGCATGGAAAAAACGGTGAAGGTTGCCAGTACCCCTTCGGTGGCCCATGTTATGTAGTCCCTGTTTTCGGGGTTCATGTCCACCACGGCGCTGTCTTCGCCGGTAAGGGTTTCAATCGCCCGAATCGCGTTTCGCAGCTGGGCAGCCCACTCAAACTGCAACGCTCTGGCTGCTTCGTGCATTTTTTCGGTGAATTCGATAATGAGCGGATCGGTTTCGCCGGAAAGGAGCTGCTGTACCCGCTCGACATAGCGGCAATATTCTTCTCTGGTTATTTTTCCGCAACAGGGTGCCTTGCATCGTCCAATATGGTAGTACATACAGGCCTGTTTTTTCCGTATGGTCCGGCATTTCCGCAAGGGAAACAGTTTATCGATAATTTCCAGCATGGCGTCCACATTTTGCAAATGGGTAAAAGGCCCGTAATACAGGCTTTTGTCATCAATAATGCGGCGGGTGCGGAAAACCCGGGGAAAATCCTCGTGGGTTATCCGTATAACCGGATAGGTTTTCCCGTCTTTCAGGTCAATGTTGTACCGGGGTGAATGTTGCTTGATCAGGGTGTTTTCCAGCAGCAGGGCTTCGTATTCGTTGGCGACAATAATGGTTTCGATGGTTTTGGCGCGGCGTACCAGCGTGGCGGTTTTGGCATCTTTTACGCTGGAAAAATAAGAAACAAGGCGATCTTTCAGTGATTTTGCCTTGCCAATATAGATAATCTGCCCTTCCGCGTCTTTCCAGAGGTAGACCCCCGGCAGGCGCGGGGCGTCACGGGCCGTTGCTTTCAGGCTTTCAAGGTATTCTTCATTCTTCATTTTAAGCCGATTTTTGCCGATATTATAACTGAATCGATGAAAAGCAAAGCATATCTCATAGTGTTATTATACCTCTTTTTCACTGTTTCAGGTAGCCTGTACAGTATTGGGGAAAGAACGATAACACTGGAAGCCGAGGCGATCCGCAAAATGGCGGATTATAGCGCTGGTCTTACCGAAATGAGCCTTATACGTGCAAAACCCGTACTGGCATTGTCCTCTGCTCGCAGTTCTTTTGCGGGAATTGCCTCTCCCGATCTGGTTCTTTCCTTTGATGAGGGGAATCCGGTACTATTCAGGGATTCTATCCGTCATTACCAGGTAAGCGCCTCGTCATTGCTTACGGCTGTTGATGCGGTTAACGCCAGAGCAGGCTCCGGGGCGGCCTTTTTCTCCGACAGCCCTTTGACGCTTAAACCGCACAGCAACGCTGCCCTGTTTGCGCCGAATAACCGGTTCTATGATTTTTCCATGGAATTTTGGCTCAACCCCCTTAAACTGGAAAACGGCGAACAAATTGTCTTGTGGACCTCGTCCTTCCCTGTTAATACCTCGGCCGCGTTCCTGCCTCAGCAGATTCTGTGTAAAGCGTCAAAAAACCGCCTGTTATGGTCTTTCCAAAACTTTTTTTTCTCTCCTGACGGCGCAAAAAGTATAACCATTGATATAGGCGGCGTTTCGGCTGTCGTTCCCAAAACCTGGAGTCATCACCTTATCCGCTTTGATTCAGCTACCGGCATGATTGAGTATCTGGTGGATGGCAAGGCGGAATCGATAGAATACGCGACTTCCACAAGGCGTGAAAGGGGAGAAGTGTATACGCCGATTACGGGAACAGGCGGCAATTTTATCCTGGGCAATGGTTTTTTGGGGATGATGGATGAATTCAGAATTTACGGCAGCCATGTTCCCGGTTCCACAGTGCAAAAATATCCTTTGCGTGGGGGCAGAATTGAAACGAAAGCCATTGATCTTGGCGAAGGGAATAATGGCATTGTAAAACTTGAAGCCTTTGGCGGCAGAACCGCAATGGGAGACAGGCGAATCAATAATGAATACCGGCAGAACGGCAGATTCCGTTTTTCCGATGATTCCGAGATGCAGTTTTTTATCCGCACCTCAGATAACCCATACCGCTGGAATTCCCTCTGGCAGCCGGTAACGCCCGGCGCCGATATTGCCGGCAGCATTTCTGGCCGTTATGTGCAATTGGCGGCGGACTTTTACCCCTCAGCCGATGGCGAGGCAAGCCCTTACCTTGAAGCATTACGCATTGTATATCTTCCCGATGAGCCGCCCCTGCCGCCTGCCCATCTTACGGCGGTTGCCGTGGACGGCGCGGTACAGCTTCACTGGAAAAACAGTCCCAACCGGAATGTCCAGGGATATTTGGTGTATTATGGCACGACAGGCGATGACTATTTTGGCGAAGACGCCGCTCTGGGTATTTCACCCATTAATGTCGGCAAACGAAACGAAATCCGCATTGACGGCCTCAAAAACGGCACCCTGTATTATTTCCGCGTCGCCGCCTACAGCGCCCCGTCACATATCGGCGATTTCTCCCGCGAAGTCCGCGCCAGGCCTTTGCGCGGACAGTAAAAGGATGAATAGGAACAGGAACATTATTTTTTACGGTGTTCTCGTTTTTGTGGCAGTGTTTACGTTTTTAATTTCCGCTTGTGATGATAATTCCGCTTTAGAAACTCAAACCATTGACGCAGAATGTAATTGTATCGATTGGGAGTGGAGAATAACAAACCCAGCTACAACAGAAGCAGATGGATTGGAAACTGAACATTGTAAAAATTGCTCCGAAACAAGAGGAACTAATATTATTCCAAAATTAGTTTTCAGCATTTCTCTTTCTGAAAGCAGTACATACATTTTTGCATCAAGGCCGCAAGGTTACACAATACCACCAACATTAACTGTAACAGTTACTAACACAGGTAACCAACCTACAGGTGAATTAACAATTTCTTTATTGGGTGCTGGAGGATCGGATTTTACATCGTCAACAAATTCACTTAATAGTATAGAACCTGAAGGGACTGCAACATTTACAGTAGCACCTAAAATTGGGCTTGAATACAGATTACTGATTTATACTACAACAATAAGAGTTTTTGGAGCAAATAGTATTAATGCGCTATTACGTGTAGACTTTACTGTAACAGAACCATCTAATACAGGAACATTCTGGTGGGGCGTATTTTTACCGGCAGGATCAAATATAGACGAATATGAAATTGAACTTTTTAATGCTTATGAAATCCTTAATAGGCTTGATGAATTAAATACCACTACTAATGAAAAGGATGATTTAGAAAACATATCTTTTAATGGCTATGGGTGGCCTATTTTCGTAAGTCCAAAGAAATTTGGATATGTAGCAATATGGTCAGCGGTACTACCAGTTGATGTTACAATAAGTGCATGGCACACACCAACTACATTAATAATAAATGATGAAGAATATTATGTTTATTCTATGATCAGTGAAATGCTAGGTGGTACTGGTACTGGTACTAGAGATTTTCATTTTAGGTATTAATAAAATACAAACAATTTGTGAAAATTCGGTTTTGTATGAGGCAGTAGACATTAAAGCCGCCCTGTATTATTTCCGCGTTGCCGCCTACAGCGCCCCCGTCACATATCGGCGATTTCTCCCGCGAAGTCCGCGCAAGGCCTTTGCGGGGACAGTAATAGACCCACCTTTCCTTTTTTTGGAAAATTGATGACATGGTCGGCCGTACTATTGCGGATTTGCAGGGTTTTGGTTGACATGGGCGCCAAAGTTGGAATGGGGAATAGGAGAAGGTAATCTTGGCACTAATGGCGGCACCCATGGCGCGTACTCATTTTTCGTTTTCTGCAACCAGGCCCTGATATTCTGTCTTTTGGGGTAC
>Ga0123356_10002290_pt1 | contig 20603 bp, 20 predicted proteins | sample TergutEmb28metaG_2_FD_92546 | JGI IMG/M metagenome (GOLD analysis project Ga0123356, IMG submission 92546) | Embiratermes neotenicus P3 segment gut microbial communities from Petit-Saut dam, French Guiana - Emb289 P3 | ecosystem: Host-associated > Arthropoda: Insects > Digestive system > Gut ... | reverse complement strand
CACTATGGTTGATTGTGATCCACAGGTTGTACTTGCCCGTATCGAAGAACGCGTTAGTGGACTAACGTCAATCCTTGATGGCATTGGAGGTCGGATAGATGCCATGGCTCAGCCTCTCCAGGACAGTCAGATCAGGTTGGCACAGGTCGAGGTGACTGCCAAAAATGCCAAGGACACGGCGGACATAGCAATCAAGAAATTTGATGGCCTTAATAGGCACATGACGCAACTTGTCTTCAGTTTCATCGGCCTAGTGATTGTCGCCGTGATTACCCTGATACTGGAGTTAATCCGAGGCCGCTTGTGACTTGCCATTTTCTGGATTGGGTGGCCCGGGCATACTTTTGGTTTTATCACCACCTCCTACAACGCTCGGCTGACGAGCCTATAACTCGCCAGTCCGCCCGGATAGTCCAAAGATGGCCTGCCCTATGCTGGGGAATAGCCCTTGTGATACTAGGCTTGTCGGCGGCTTTTCTCCGGGGCTGGTGGCTACTAGTAACGGCGGCTATTTACCTGTTCGCTTGGTGGTGGTTTGGGCATATCCTAGAGTACTGTGTCGTCCATCGCGACGACAATCCCATCTACAGGGCTGAGCCGTCGGTGGTCGACAAGGCCGAGCACTGGGCGGCCAGAAGAATACGAGAGCGTAATGGCAACCGCAACCATCGTAAGACCAACAGCGACAACACCAGATGAGGCCTTGCGCGACTACGAACTGGCCTTGCTAGGGATGAGGATGGCTTTTCGGAGGGCGACAGAGCTTGCCGAGGTAGCGGAATGTCACGCCGGAAGGGCGTACCAATGTGCAATTTCTGCGCATTGCAAGCTGGAGCGGGCAGGGGAACTGTCCGCAAAAATCGTACAGTCGAAAAAAGGAGGAACCCCAAATGCCTATATACCCATATAAATTTAGCCCAACAGGAACAGGCGCAGCAGTCAATTACTTTGTAGATGCCCCGGGAGACATCTCTTCTCTCCCGGCCATAGGAGAAATCAGCGGTGGCAGTACGGCTTATGTGATATCCACGGGGGATGTCTATGTGCTTACTTGCACAGGATGGGTGACACTTTAATGGGGATTGAAGCTGAAACTTTGTCATTGGCTAAGAAGTTTACCAACTCCGTGGCCCTGAATGGTGTGCCCGTCAAAGGCCCCCAGATAGACCCCGTGACAAAACATTGGAAGGTGTTTGACCCCATGGGAAATGCCTATGTTGACACGGGGGTCGTTGCCGCAGGCGGGGCCGCACCGGTACTAAGCTACTCCACCGTCGAACAGGCCACGGGCAGAACGGATGAGACAGGCAAGCCAACTTTTGAGATAACTGTTGTCGGGACAACTGGCAGCGCTGCAAACACATGGAATAACGTCGGGAATCCCATCGCAGGTATTAATTATCCCGTCCGCATCGTCAGGGCGTATTGTAAGAATGCCGCCGGGAGTACGATTTGGCATGGCACCATTACTACAGGGGCTACTTTCTGTGTCACTATTGACTCAACTGGACACGTGCAGGAATACCACGAGACCACACAGTTTAGCAGCGAACCGTGCGTCGCCACAATTGAGTACACCAAGAAATAGACCATTTTCGTGACCTCACGAAAATGATATGGCCGGGGAGTAAAATCCCCGGCCTCTTTTTTATATGCCCAAAAATATTTTTGTGACAGTTTGTTAACATCCCCCTTTTAGGCGTGGATTTGGCTTGACATGGTGTTGACATGTATACCCCAATGCGGTATACTGTAGCTACAAAATAAAGACAGAGGAGACACCTAAATGACAACCATAACAATCAAAGAAACCTACGGAATCAAGTCGCTAAACAGGGAATACACGGTAGACCTAGACAGGCAATTTGGCGGATACGAAAAGGGCGACCTGATTTGCAGCATCGCACCCTTCCACGATGTCCCTCTAACCCTAGAAATCGCCATCAGGATTGACGGAAGCATCATTTTCCGAAGCTGGAAATTCAACGCAGGAGGCAACCGCTACCTGCACACCAACGAAGAAGCCGGCCAGTTTGGCATCCCCACTTTGCGCCCCACCGAAGCGCAGATTGACACAGTGAACGGACTTTTCTCAGGCCGAATTAAGTGGGAAGGGCTAAGGCTAACCCCCGGCAAGTCGCTACAAGACCTATGCCCGATAAACCTTGAGCGGGAAGAGCAGCTCACCGGCAAGAAAATATACCTGGCCTAGCGCTAGGGTCGCCAAGAGCGGCATAACCCCGGCAGAATAAAATGTTAAAATAGGGGGCTGCGTATCCTAATAACGCAGGGAAGGGAAACTAAAATGGCTCACAATTATTTTATCGAGATTGGGCAAGACGGTGGGAGGCTTTTCAGTGGCGATATGGATATCGCCGAGAGATTTATTCAAGGCCGAAAAGAGGGCGGTTACAAGATTGCCACGATTGATAAGGACTATTATGATTATCTGGCCAAGACATACAGGACGCACGAGCTTGGTACAGATATAGACCAAGTATATGAGTCAGACAAAGAGGATGTCTACATCGAGGGATTAACCTACGAGTGTGATGATAACTTTACTAGCTTGCAAGATATAACCGGGAGAGAGTTTGGCATCGTCATCCACTGCAACGATAACTGGAGCCAAGGGAACATCGTCATAGGCAACTGGACGCAGTGCGAGGGGATACCACACGTTGACCCGCTGGGGATAGCCCTGATTGGCCTTGGCGGCCCGATGATGGTAGTCGAAACCGAGAACATTGATAAGGTCCTAGACTACGTCCACGTGGATAATGTCATTTTTACACAAGTCGAGGAAGAAGAGGCATTTTACCAAGCCGGCAAGCTGTACAAGGTGATTACCCCAGATGACACCAAAGCCATAGTTATCACCCCGGACGGGTGGTGCTAGTGCCCAGCGAAACATACTCCAAGGCGGCCCGGCTGGCCGCCTTGGCCCTGCTTAATCTCCGCGGGGGATTGAAAGAAGCCAAGGAACTATCAACATTCTTTGATGTTGACCCCCGGACTATCTATCGTGACTACAGGGATGCCGAAAAGGTGGTAGAAGCCTTGGTTGAGTTGCAGGGGCGCTACGGACTATCCCCGGTGGTAGATAACCGCAATTATTCAGCCAGCGAAGCGGGAAAAGAGTTAGGGATATCGCCTAGGGCAATTACCAACCTAGCCAAGAGACGTGGCATTGCCGGCAATGGGCCACCCGGGAAGCGCGACAGGTGGACGTTTACCCGGGCAGACATAGAGGCGCTGCGGGTGAGAGGTGCTGGGGGAAGGCCCAAGAAGAATCAGACCGATGCCCCCTAGGACAACCTAGGGGGCCTTCCTTTGTCTGAGTCTGTCGGCCGGTGAGAAGGTATGGTGGTTTTTGACGGCATCCTCGGAGTCAATTGATGCGGCGTAGTGCAAGGACATTGTTGGTGTGGAATGCCCCAAGAGAGCCTGCAGATGGGGCAGGGGAGCGCCGTTACGGATACTGGCCGTGGCAAAGCTATGTCTTAGGGTATGCGGCCCCATTTTGACGCCGGTAATACCCGCCCGCTGCACTAAACGCTTAACCACCTGATAGATGCCGTCGGGGCTCAAGCGGTCCGGACTGCCCTTAAGCTGGGTTATGAATAGCCACGGCAGGCCATCAGTGCGCATCAGTAGGTAGGACATGATGGCTTTCTTGGCCTCGTCGCCGATGGCCACATACCTTTCCTTGGCTCCCTTGCCCATAACCTTGATTGCCCCGCGGCCAAGGTCAACGTCATCTAGCTTAATACCAGACACCTCGCTCCGGCGCAGGCCACTGTCGTATATCAGCAGGACGATTGCCTTGTCCCGTATTCCCCTAAAATAGCCAGTACAACAAGATAATATCTTCACCAAGTCATCACCGGTTATCGGCCGGATAACCGTCTTGGGTATAGTCGGGTTCTTTAGCACGGCGCACGGCGAGACGGGCACTATACCCCGCCTAGCCATCCAATTGAACCACGCCCGAACATGGTGATAGTAAGTGGATACGCTTGTCCCATTGCAGGTCTTACGCTTGTGGATGATATAGGCGACAATATGCTCTTCCTGTACATCTCCCGGCATCGTCGCCCCTATGGAATTAGCAAAGCGTATGAAGTCACCGACCAAGGTGCGATATGCCTTGATGGTAGCCGGGGTGTGCTCCGCCGCCTCGGAAAAATAGAGGAAAGCATCAAGCCTCCCCCAGAGGTCTTGGCCGCCGATAATGCGGTCAAGCGGAGTAATCAGGCGGTCACCGGTTAGCCGTGGTTGTGCCTGATGTTTTTGATAATTCAGATGGTCACTAAGCAACACATATCGCCCGGCAGGACGATTTTTAGCTTCAAACTGGAGCTGAGGGGATTCGAACCCCTGACCCTCTGAATGCAAATCAGATGCTCTCCCGCTGAGCTACAGCCCCACGATGATTTAATTATAACCGAAAGGCTTGATGTTTACCATTTAGCCATACGTTTACGAATGTTCCGCATGGCATCGGTGGCGGCCATCTCACCTCGTAGGATGAGGGGTCCAGCCTCGGAAAAGTCTGTAGGGGTAAAGTCTGCTGTCTGCGGTGCAATGACTATATCTGCACCAATCAGGCTGGTCTCTGCGCAACAGCTACTGGCGATGTCGACAGCGTTAATAATTACTGTCATAAATCCAGGCGGTTTATTGTCCGCACCCTTGCCTGTTTTACCTGTGCGATTGATCTGCTGCGGAATGACGTTCACGGCGATAATAAACTCAGCTCCCATGTCCCGCAAGACGCTTACAGGCACAGTGTTTACCAACCAGCCATCAATCAAGTAGTGCCCTCCTAGTTTGACTGTGTTGAAAATGACGGGGATGGCCATGCTGGCATGTACTGCCTTGCACACAGAACCATGGTTGAGCACAACCTCTTCCCCGCTAATAATATCGCAGGCGACACAGGCAAATGGTTTGGAGAGTTCGGCGAATGTTTTATCGCCACCCATTAAGCTTTTCATCTCCCGAATAATTCTCTGTCCTTGGATAAAGCCGCTTTTAGGAACGGGAAGCTGCAAGTCAATTAGGCGTCGGCGGTAGGCATGGTCAAAACCTAGGTAGCGTTCTTTTATGGCAGTAGGACTCACCCCAGCCGCCAAGAGGGCACCAATAATCGCCCCGGCGCTAGTGCCAGCAACAAAATCAATAGGGATGCCTTCTCGTTCTAGAATTTCCAACACCCCAATATGAGCCAGCCCGCGTGCCGCCCCGCCGCCTAGTGCGATACCGATCTTCTTAGTCATAAGACATAACCATTTTACCTCCGAACTCTATGGCTCAATTATCTTTACGGGCTTAATTGAACAGTTCTTCGATGTCAGTCTCCACTTGGTGGGGGTCAGGGGTTGATCTTGACGTAAACTCGGAGTAATGCCCTGGACCGTACTCGCGTGGGACAAAGGCAACGGGCATGGGGACGGCATGGCCGAAGACAAGCGCTTGCTGTCTGGCGGATAATTTGGCCAATACCCCTTTGAGCTCATTTTTGCCGGATATCCCTGCAAGGACACTCTCGATGTCACGCTCGTTGTCAAGCAGGCAGGTAATCTTGGTGCCGAGTTGGCTCATAACCTCGCTGTCGATGCCTGAGGGGCGCTGGTCGATCACGAGCAGTGTACAGTTGTATTTTCTCATTTCGCGGGCAATTGTGCCGAAGATAGTCTGGGAGGTAACCTCGGGGCTTAGGAATTTATGGGCCTCCTCAATGGTGATGACCAGTGGGGTAGGCTTGGCAGTATCCTCGGCCATAGCCCTCTCGGTGGCATCGCGGTATCGGTCATATATGCGCCGTGTTAAGAGGTTGGCCACTAAGACGTAGGCAGCAGTGTCAGTATAGCGCCCAAACTCCAGTACGACGCTGGTGCCACTGGAGAGATATCCTAGGATGTGATCTACTGCTCGCTGGGTAACCTCAGGTTGCATAAAAGGCAAACGTCTAAAGGTTAACAGGCCGCGCTTTAGACTTTGAAAGCTTGACTCGTGTATATTGAGGCTTCTTAGTATGGCCTCGGTCTCCTCCTCGCCATCCAAATCGAGGGTGTGCTGTATCCAGGTTTTATCGAAACGCCGCCGGAGTTGGTAGGCGGCCTCGACAGCAAGATCGGACATTTTGAGGGTTTGTTTGAGCAGGGCGATATCCTCAGGTTCAATCTCATCATATCCGATCTTTACCAAATAATCAGTGGCGACCTGACGTTGCTGGGCATTCTCTTTGTCCAGCGAAAAGATAGCAACTTTCGAGCCGAAGAGCTGTTTCAGACCCTTCGCTTCTTTGGCCTTTTCGTGTGTGCCTTTCCAGCCGTATTCGGAGTGCATATCGAAGACCAGATTTACACAGGCACCTTTTTGTAGCATGCCTATAAGGATAATGCGCGTGAGGAATGTCTTGCCTGTACCGCTTTTACCAAAGATACCGTTTGAGCGCTTGACGAACTCTGGTAGGTTAAGGCATAGCTTGGTCTCCATGTCGAGGGGATTGCCGACGTAGTAGCGTTTATCATCCTCCTTACCGAATACCCGCTCAATATCTGCCTCGGAGGAGAGGGCAACAGGGGCAAAGTGTGCTGGAATAGTCTTCACGGGCTGTGGGCCCTCAGTAACGTCATTGGTTTCACCGATAATCAGATAAGGGGTTACAGTGAGGGCACCATAGGCGCTGGTATTGGCGATAATACCAGCTGTAAAGTCATCATCGGCGGATGGAGGACTGAGGACTATCTCCTCATCTGTGACACCCAGTTTGACGTCAGTTATCATGCCCAGGAAGCGCTTGCTGCGTCCCTCAATGGTGACGTAGCGCCCAACAGTGATATCCTCAACCGATGCAGCCTCAAGCTTGATAGTTAAGCCTTCGGAGAGTGAACCGGCAACAACGAGGCCAAGATGGGAACTGGTGTTCATATCATTGCTCCTAATAAACTAAGATACCTACCACAAATCTCAATAGAGCCTGCAAACGATGAGTTGCAGGAAAACCTAAGGCCTTATGCGTTCGAGGATGGCCTTGAGCCGACTATAGTCTTTACTCAACTGACGTGCTAGTTCCCGCCCAGCCTGACGGAGAAAATCCCCTTGGTCTGGTTGGGCTGTTGCTATCTCGCGTAGCACGGCGGCGGCGAGTTCCTCTGTGGGAATGTCTGTTTCAGATCTCAAGATAAGGCCAAGAAAATCGAGCTTGGCACTAAATGCTTGCACTTCAACAGGGGTGCATGTACGGACAAAAGCGTGGATGTGTGCTGGACGTGGCGGCAGGTAATGGCGGCAGGTAGCACCATCCTTAAAACCAATTACGAGGGTGGAAAATTCGCTTTTCAAAAGGCGTGCGAGTTGCGGGTTGGTCTGAAATACAGCCTCCTCGTTGGGGGCATCCTTGCCACGGGCGATGGCTCGCCGTCCCGGTTCTAGCCCTTGGGTTGTGGCCCGGCAGACCACGCCGTAAAGCTCCAAATTGCCGCTGTCGGTTTTTACCAAACTACCCAAGGCTGGCAATTCCCATAACTCATAGTTCTGGGCAATAAAGGCGGTCGTGGTGGCCTCAATGACCTCGCCAATACGTGTGTTATCAATGCTCATATTATCCCGCCTTATTTTAGTATAGTTCCTTGTAAATCTTGGAGAGTCGGTGCCTAATGCGGTGCGGCTGGAGGCAACTCATACCCATCTTGTTCGCTTGCTTTGGTTCTTGGCGGAGGTGACCTGCGGTAAATGCTCGGCAATAAGCCAATGCTCTAACATCTGCTGAAAGCTTGTACGGTCAACGCCAGTCACAACTGCTTGTTCATGGGCTTCGGCCAATGCTACGGGATAGCCACTACCGCGTTGGCATTGGTCCCACACCAGTGCGTGGGTCAGCCCGAGTTTTTCTGGGTCTGAGGCTATCCACTCCGGTATTTCTACGCGGGCTACCTCATCTGCGAGTTTCAGGTAGAAGAAATGAACGCGGTGTGGACCGTAGTGCTCGGAAATCCGTGACTGGTTGTAGAAGATTGCAGAGCGCTCGCCTTCGGCGAGCAGACAACTAAAGATGTCGCCGTCGTGTACCCCTGCCAAGGGTTCGCACGGCCGTTTAGATGGTTGGATACCTGTGCAGTGTTTTTTGCAGTCGGCGATGGTCTCTGGGCAAAGGATGAGACGCAGGGCATTTACGACGTCTGTGGCGCGGGGGAAGCTAATATAACTAGCCAAGGTAGTGCGGCTACGTCCTGCTAGACGGCAGAAATCATCCATAGTCTTGAGGTAGTTGTTATCCAAGAGTTCTTGCGAGACGAAATCTTGGTACCTTTCATTTGCCAGTCCCCACATAATGAGTGAGCCGTCCATGAGGGCGAGGGTCGGTCTCTCTGGCGGTACTTCCCGCGATATCTCTGCCAAGTGGTCCAGTTCTGCCACGGCACGTTTGATGCCGAGCAGGGTGCCCTCGATGGCTACCTCATAGAGGCCTTCTTTGTCACTAAGGAACATCTCTGCCCGATCTGCACATAGTTTAGGTATACTGGTAAGCTCGGCGTAGGCATTATGGCCGTAGTCGAGTCTCACCCGCCCGATATTTATCAGGTAGCAGCGCGTGGATTGGTGACGATCTACATCAATATGCGAGCCATCGGTGGCGAGAATGGTATAGTTAGGTGGGGTAGGGGGGGTGGGAAGATGTGTGCCTAGTGATTCTATCAGCCCAGCAACGAGCCATTTAGTCTTTTTATTTGATGCGGCGATCTTCTGTTTTAGTGCATCAAGATTGGTGTCGCTTTTCTTTATTAGGCCAAGGGCTGTTTCCAGATGCGCTTGGTGTTCGGCTCGACCGTCGCGCAGTCGGTGGACTACGATATCTGCCTGGGCGGCTGCTTTTGTCAGATCCAGCACATTTTTCTCCCTGGGAGTAGTAGTTAACACACCATAATAAACGCTGCTACCAATAGGTTGAGGCTAGTATAAACGAATTGACAGACGGGACTCAAGAAAAGGGGTAGAAAAGAAAAGAGCCTCTCCGATAGGGAGAGGCTCTTTTCGAATGTGTTGTTTTAGTATGCCTGATAGGCCATACGGCGGCCAAACCACACCCCGAAAGCGAGGGCAATTAAGATGCCCAGACTATACCAGACGTGTATTAACCAGCTTGGCCAGCTGAAGCCAGTGGTGAAAGTATTAACCGGTGACCACTCGCTAGCATTACCGGCGCCATCAATGGCCCGAACGCGCCACATATAAGGAGCCTTGCTGTTGGCGCTGGGCAGTTCTTGATTTGCGGGCAGGGTGATAGACGTATCGGTCATATCAGGTATGCTCAAGATAAGATTGGCAAAAGTGATATCTTGGCTGAGTTGGAAATCATATACCACGCCGCTGGGATCGGAGACGGCACCCCAAGAAAAGGAAACTGGCTGTTTAGGCTTGGTGGCAGTTAATGGGCTTTCCAGCAAAGGTACTGCAGGTGAAGTGCCTTCCATATAAAAGTCTAACTCTTGGGTAGTTGTGCCGTCGCTGATTTTCATCTTGTGGGAACCAGCAACAAGGGGAGGGATTCTGAAATCAAGACTGAATGAACCCTGAGCGTTAGTAGTGCCATTAGCTGCGTGGGCAGTGTTGGTGTCAAAAGTGACGGTCACAGGCGCGCTGGCCTTGAAGCCAGTGCCAGTGATGTTGATGTTCATTCCTACCCAACCGAGGTCGGTGTTTGTTGTGGCAGGATCGACAGCAAGTGTTCTCTCCAGTGTGAATGTTTCGGAAGCGGAGTCGATGCCGTCACTAGCGGTGATGGCAATATCACCTGCTGGCATAGCGGGAATAGTGAAGTAAGCATCAAACCAACCAAATTCATTAGTGCGAACGATGGCGGGGGTTGTGACTACGGTTTGGCCACCGAAAGTGATAGAGATCTGTTTGCTGGCGGCAAAACCAGTGCCGAGAATAGCCACCGAATCCCCGGCATTGCCGGAGTCAGAGCTTAGCTGGCTAATTGTCGGGTTGATGGTAAGTTGATCCTCTCCCGATTTACCAGAATTTTCTTCGGTGGCTCGGATGGAGTATTGACCTTGGGGCAGGTTGGGGATCTTAAAGGTTGCGCTGAAACTGCCGTCGGCGAGGGTGTTGACTTTCGCCGGGATAGTGTTGAGGGAATAGCGATTGCCGGCACTATCACCGATGGAGAATGCCAGACTGCTTTGAGGGGTAAAACCGCTACCCGTAATGGTGACAATGTCGTCGGGGGTAGCAGCAGTGGGGTTGACGACTACCTTAGGGTCAACAGTGAAAGTAAAGCTTTCAACTGGTTTGCCCTCAATGCCTCCAACAGCAACAGCATATTCGCCGGAAATGGTGTCTGTCGGGATAGTTACAGTGGCGTTGGTAAACGAGCCGTTGTTTCCCACGGTAATGCTGCCGATATTTTTACCGCCCAAGGTAACATTGGCTGTTCCCGGTGTAAAACCAGTACCACTTATTGTGATTACACTCCCGGCCGGGCCACTCTTGGGGCTCATATTGGTAAGCTTTTCGATAACAACGATAGCCGCAGAGCTCGGCGAGTCAGTGCCAGCCTGAGCCTGGATGGTGTGAGAACCTTTAGTGGTTTCTGGTAGGGTAAAGGTGGTGCTGAAAGCACCGGTGGCATCAGAGACGGTACTGTGAACCGAGGCGCCATCCAAAGAAATGGTGATTGGTTGGCTTACCCTAAAGCCGCCCCCGGTAACAGTAATGGTGTCGCCAACAGATACGTTTGTAATGGGGGAGACAGTTATCTGCTGGTTGATGGTAAAGGTGGCATCAACACTTTGGCCGTCCCTAGCGGATATGGTGTGCGTGCCTGCTGCCGTTGTGGCGGGGACGACGATGGTAGTGGTGAAGTTCCCAGCGTTAGTGCCGGTCGACGGTACAGTGACTGGTGACCCAACTAATTGGTTGTCGAAAAAGAAATTGACAGTGCCGCCAGCAAAGCCGGTGCCGACAAGGGTCAGGGTGTCACCAGCTTTTCCTGTTGTGGGGGTTATGGTGAGCTCAGACTCCACGCTGAACGTTCTGGAGATATACTCTCCGCTATCGGGGTCTGTTATACCGATTGTGTGGATACCACGAGTTGTCGTGGGCACTTTGACGGAGAAGCCAGTCAATACGCCGTTGGCGTTTGTAGTACCAGTAAGGTTTGCAGATGTTAAGTAGTTGCCATCAATAGTGACGTTGCCTACAAACTCCGATAAGGTTTTGCCGCGGGAAAAGCCATCCCCAGCGACAGTAATGCTACTTCCTACCTTAGCCGTTGTAGGACTGATAGAGGTAATTCTTGGGGTAACAGTAAACGTTCCGGAAACAGTTGCAGTGTTAGTACCATTTCTGACAACATAGATTGTATGCGAGCCGCCGTAGAGATTGGCAGGGATGTCGAAATCTTTCCAGCCATCGCCGTCACCATTAACGGTGAACGCTATTTGATTTGTTGCGCTACCTGCGCTGTCGAAACGTATGTTGTAGGCACCGAAAGTTGTGAATCCCTCGACATTGAGGCTAACACTGGTGCCGACTGGTCCGATATCAGGCCAGATGTAAACACTAGGTGCTGCCAAGGCTGGTGTTGCCGGGACAATGGCACCCACCACAGCCAGTGACATGGTTAGCAAAAGGGAACATATTAACTTTTGATATTTCATGATGTTGCCTCCTCCTCGTCTCCTTATAGTTTATATTTCATAGCCCATGTTTATTTCAGGTGCGGAGCACCAACGCGCTTCGCACGTTAGTTTAATACAGAAGATTATTATTTTCTGAACGATATTTGTCAAATGGCGCGGCTAAAAACGGACAATATTGGGGCATTCCAGATCGCATCAACAACCTATGGATGAGACAAAAGGCTGCCCCGGGACTTGGTCCCATCGATTTTGCTAGGTGCTCTAGATACGTTGGAAACAGCTAATACAAAGGATCTCGCAGCCTAGTAGTGTGCCTGAGGAGAAGCCAGTATGGTAATTGGGTTGCCAGCCACCCGGCACATTCTGTCCCTGTAGATCCCATTTCAGGAGACGGGCGCAACACACGTAGGTATGGTTGTGTGAGAGACGGCTACATTCACATCGTCCACCTGCCTTTTTCCACGCCTCAAGCACCATCGCATCGGTAATTGGCATTTTTTCCTCCCCAACTCAATTATGAACCCCCCGGGGTTGATTTTTCAATACGATAGGAGGTAAGAACTAATGTTCTTTGAATCCGATAGGTTGTTATCGTATAATTTTGGTCATGCCCCAGCTTGAAGCAATCTCTGAATTTGAGTTAACCGGTGACCAACCGCAGGCCGTGCGTCGGTTGGTGGAAGGGCTGGCGCGCGGCGATCGTCATCAGACCCTGTTGGGGGTTACCGGCTCGGGTAAGACCTTTACTATCGCCAACGTCATTGCGGCTGCCCAACGACCTGCCCTCGTTATGAGTCACAACAAAACCCTCGCGGCCCAGCTTTATGCCGAGTTTAAGGATTTCTTCCCCCACAATGCTGTGGAATACTTTGTTAGCTATTACGATTACTACCAACCCGAGGCATATGTTCCCTCCAAGGACATGTACATCGAGAAAGACGCCGATATCAACGAGGAGATTGATAAGCTACGCCATGCCGCCACAAGGGCCCTCTTTGAACGACGGGATGTAGTCATCGTAGCCTCTGTGTCATGTATCTATGGCTTGGGCGAACCAGAGGAGTATCAAGGCTTCATCCTGCGGCTGGAAAAGGGCAAGAGCTACCCCCGCCGCGATGTGCTACGTCGTTTTGTTGAAATGCAATATCAGCGCAACGACATGGACTTCTCGCGCGGGAGATTCCGTGTTCGTGGCGATACCTTAGAGCTACAACCGGCTTATGAGGAACAGGCATTGCGCATAGAGTTCTTTGGGGATGAAATTGAGCGTATTACGCACGTAGACCCGCTCACGGGCGAGTTGCTGGAAGAGTTATCCCTTGTGGACATTTTCCCCGCCAAGCATTTTGTCACCTCGCCGGAGAAGCTTGCGGGTGCTGTTAATGGTGTTCGCCAGGAGCTTACAGAGCGCCTGATAGTACTTAAGGAACAAGGCAAGCTTTTAGAAGCCGCTCGTCTTGAGGCACGTACCAATTATGATCTGGAAATGCTCGAACAGGTTGGTTACTGCTCTGGGGTAGAGAACTATTCGCGCCATCTGGCGGGGCGGGCCTCTGGTAGTGCTCCGTGGACACTCTTAGACTATTTCCCCAAGGATTATTTGCTTATCATTGATGAGTCGCACATGACTATTCCCCAGATCCGTGGCATGTATCATGGCGACGTTGCTCGTAAGCAGACCTTGGTGGATTTTGGCTTTCGACTGCCATCGGCTATGGACAACAGGCCCCTTAGCTTCGGGGAATTCAACGAGCGCGTGGGTCAGGCGATTTATGTGTCGGCCACTCCTGCGGAGTATGAGTTGAAGCAGAGTGCCCAAGTAGTAGAGCAACTCGTACGTCCTACGGGTCTCCTAGAGCCAACTATGGAGATCAAGCCTACCATGGGACAGATTGATGACCTCTTGGAACAGGTGAAACAGCGAACGGAAAAGGGAGAGCGCTGTTTGGTAACAACTCTTACCAAGAAGTTGGCTGAAAAGCTTGCAGAATACTTGGTTGAAGCCGGAATAAAGACGCATTACCTCCATTCTGGCATTGATACCTTGGAGAGGGTGGAGATCCTGCGCGACCTGCGCTTAGGGGTCTATGACACTGTGGTGGGCATTAATCTCCTGCGTGAAGGGTTGGACCTACCTGAGGTGAGCTTGGTGGCTATTTTGGATGCGGATAAGGAGGGTTATCTCCGTTCGGAGCAGGCTCTTATCCAGACTATGGGTCGGGCAGCCCGCCATGTTGATGGTCACGTGATCATGTATGCCGACGTAGTGACCGGTTCTATGGAGCGGGCTATGGGGGAGATTAAGCGTCGCCGTGATGTCCAAGAGGTTTTCAACCGGGAGCACGGCATTACCCCGCAGGGTATTAGGAAAGCCATCAAGGATATAACTGAGCGCATACGCGTTGCCGTAGTTGATGCACCATCTCTAGGTCAGAATACCACTCGCTCCCGTGTCGAGAAAGCCCGACTAGTGGATGACCTCGAGAAGCAGATGAAGAAGTTGGCCAAGGGTTTGGAGTTTGAGCGGGCGGCAATGTTACGCGATCGAGTCATTGAGCTTAAGCGCGAGCTATTGGTAAAAGACTTGCCGTCTGTTTAAGGAGGGTGGTATGCAAATAGCGGAAGGTCGGGTGGGGCGGGTGTTCCTGCTACGGTTGGAAGGTGGCGATGCCATACCTGGTTGTCTTGATGATTTTGCTCGCGAAAAGGGTATTATGATAGGGAATGTCTTTCTTATCGGGGGCGCTATTGGCGGGGCCGTTGTCTCCGGGCCGCGTGATTCTGTTATGTTGCCGCCGGAGCCTATGCAATTACCCCTTGACGGGGCTCATGAAATTATTGGAGTTGGGTTTATCGCGCCGGATAGTAACGGTTTCCCTAGAGTGCATATGCATGCAGCGTTAGGACGTGCCGGACATACAAAAACTGGATGTGTGCGATTGGGTATTACTACTTGGCACGTGGGCGAAGTTGTTATTTACGAGATATTAGATGTGGTGGCATCCCGGATGACAGATGCGGCGACTGGTTTTGAGCTTTTGCAGGTGAAAGGGGATCAGGGTAGTTAGTGATTGCCTCCATGCCATGAGCGATACAAAAACATTTGGCCAAGTGCGAGGTGGTCAAGGCATGGCAAGGGCTTGGCATAAATGCACCACTTACCACGTGTCATAAGCGTTTGACGGAAAACAGTCCCCGATATAATGAGTTCTTAGGGGGGGCTAGCACGGCCTCGGTTTTTAAGCTTTGTTCAGGGGCAAATTGACATCGCTTGTCCCAACCTCTAAAATCCCCCTTATTTCTGCCGCTAAAGGGAATCGCGTAATGTCTTGGAAAACATTTAAGGCTTGGATAGAGGTTCAAAAGATTCCCCGCCACTCAAATGATATATTCTCTTGTGTCTTGGGTGCGGTTCTGGCTTGGTATAATGCCGGAGCGTTTCATTGGGGTATTTTCCTTTGCGCCCTAGCGGCGGTCTATTTCATGGCGAATGGCATTTACCTTACCAATGAAGCTCAGGATTATGAGGGTGACCGGCTTAATGATGGACGCATTGGTGGGCGGGGTGGCATGGGTTTAACGACCACTGGCGGTACCCAGGTATTAGTTAGGGGGCGCCTCAAACGGGAACATGTGCAACTGGTAGGGATGCTTTTCTTTGCCCTTGCCATACCATTGGGGCTTATTATCCAGTTTATTTTTCATGCACCGCCTTGGACTATCCCTATTGGGGTCGTGGGGATGTTTGTAACCTATAGTTATTCCAATCCGCCGGTCAAGGCCTCGTATCGCGGCCTTGGTGAGGTCTGTATGATGATAGGTTACGCCCTCCTTGTTTTTGCTGCCTATTATATGCAGGCCGGGCCGAGTTGGTTCCCGCTCATTATTGCCTTGCCACGCATTCTCACCGTACCTGCCCTGAAGATAATCAGGGAGTTTCCTGATTGCGTTGCAGACAAAGCCTCCGGCAAACGCACCTTGGTGGTAATATTCGGACAAGCACGAATGGCTTGGATTTATACGGCACTCGTTTTGATGGCACTTGTTTCTTTCATACCTACAATACTAGTAACGCGTTCGCCATTTGTCATTATCAACATTATCCCAGTCTTCTATTTTATCCGCAGCGTATTGCCAGTGGTGCGTGGTCAATGGCACAAGCGCGTAGCATTGGAGCAGGCCTGCTCGGCTGGCTTTATTGGGCTCCTATTAACACCAGTGACACTTACACTTACCTTTTTACTTGCGGGCTTTTTCAGCTTCTAACACGGGCGTTAAGGGCGAATAATACTGCTTGTTGACGGTTTGTGATATGTAGCTTGGAATAAATGCTATTAATGTGGTTCTTGACTGTTTTTTCCTCAATGTTCAGGGCTCGGGCGATCTCGCGGTTTTCACACCCGGTGGCGATCATCTTAAGCACATCTTGTTCCCTTGCAGTTAGCATGTGCGTGGCAGTGAGGCCTTGGATTAGGTCGGTATCCATCGCAGGAAACAAATCCTTTAATGGAGGGGTGTTTGCCGTGCCACCAGCGCAGATGGTTTTTATGGCGGCAACGAGGCTTTCAGGGGTAAAGTGTCCGTAAACTAGGTACCCTGTCGCCCCAGCATTTAATGCGTGAGCTAAGATAATAGGGTCATCGACTACAGTTAATACTAACACCTTAATACCCGGCATCAGGCGTTTTATCTCTATCGTGGTCTTGATGCCATCCAAGCCTGCCATACGGATATCCATCAATACTACATCGGTATCGGTCTTAGGTAAACTCATTAAGGCTTCGGTGCCGGTAGATGCCTCGCCGACAACAACCAAGCCGTTCTGGGCGTTTAGGGTGCTACCTAAGCCACGGCGGGCCACAAAGTTATCATCAACAATAAAAATACGCAGCGGTGTCATTTTTTTGGCACCCGTTCGCTACTGCTTGATAGGGGTATCTGGGCGGAAAGATTAGTACCCGCGGGTCCACTTTCAATATTGAAACTTCCGCCAGCCATTTCAATGCGTTCTTTCATAGTAATCAACCCCAGCCTGCCTCGGCGAGCAAGGGCATATATATCCTGTAGGTTTGCATTGAAGCCGCAACCATTGTCTTGAACGGAGATCTTTAAGACGCCGTCTTCGGTTGCCATGGTGATAATAACCTGTGAGGCTTGGGTATGGCGGCGGACGTTGATTAGTGCCTCCTCCAGCACCCTTTGGATGTTGTGGACTAATCTCCAGCTTAGCCCCGTAATATCGCTGCAAGGGGTAAACACTAGCTCAATCCCGCCTTCGCGCTGCCATTGATCAACAAGTTTCCCTATGCGCTCGGTGAGGTTTTGCGGGGCTTTGTCGTCGCGCATCTCAAAAATAACATCCCTTATTTCGCGGCTAATCTGGCGACAGACATTCTCTATGTATTTTGACTGTTCATTGGATAACGAGGTTGCCCCAGATTCTTGCTGTCGCAGTGCTTGTGTCTCTAGGGCCAACCCCTCAAGACTTTTGAGGACGCTGTCATGGAGCTCGTTGGAAATGCGACGCCTCTCGGTCAATGAGGCGTGCTCGGCTGCCAGTTGCTCGGCATGGCGTTGGTGTCGGTGCCATTCACGCACGACCATGCCGACCATTAAAGAAACGAAAGACATAACCCCAATAGTTAATACGTAATCAGCTAGTTGATAAGACACCCCCCAAGTGGCTAATCCGTACTGCCATATGCCAAGGAAAACTAGGGCAAAAACGATATCAGCGATAAGGCTACCTTTCAAACCAAAACGAATAGCAGCCTCGACAATCATGGGGGCGAAGATGACATATACCGCTGTGTGTCCGTGGCGGATACCGATAGCGATCACCGCAATGGCAGCCAGTACATCCGCTGTCAGTAGCGACAGGCTCACAATAAACTGCTTTGATGGAGAAAGGTCCCTTTGGTAGAAATAGCGGGCGGCAATATTGGCTAGGACTAGGAGAAGAACTGCCGAGGCAATTGCCGGTGGGTATAACCAGTCGTATAAAAATGCTGCGAGTAATACGGCAGGGACATAGAGCCAGCGCTGAAACATCAGCACCTTTTCTAGTCTTTTAGCTTCGGTCAGCTCCCGATCTGGCTTGCCCACATGAATTCTTTCTGGTTTATTATGCTTTGTTGCGTGATGACAAAGCAATGCTAGCGCCATAGAACTCAAGAGGCTACTTGTACCGATTGCCCTTGAGGTAAGCCATTTAGGGAAAATCATGGCCATGATGCCACGTTTCTTTGGATGCCCTAAATTTGGATAGTCCCGCTGGTATTATAAAGCATTTCGCAGACGTTTTCAGTCTGAAGCATCAGCCGGATACGCAAAAGGGAGGTTGTTAGAAAATAGGCCCCTAGGACTCATGACATGAGCAGAGTGGCTTGATATTATTCAAGGAAGTATATTGGCAGAAAGAGGGGTTGTCATGCGCAATAAGTGTCGTTATATCATTTCAGTCATCTTATGTGTCGTCATTGTGCTGACTGGGACTTTGTCATGTTCGGGCAATTCCGGCGATAAACCAACCATTAAACTGGCCATGGCCAACTATTTCAACACCTGGCTTTCTACGTATGCCTTGCGCGAGAATATTATTTCCTCGGAGATAGTAGACGTGAAAATGGACCTTGTTGCCGACTTTGATATTCAGATGCAGGCGGGAAGGGATTATCCCATGGGTGCCATGTCTACTTCTATGTTTGCCATTACCTGTGATACGGGCAACCTTAAGTTCAAAGGTATCAGCACCATGATTGTCCACGAGGGTGCGACAAGGCAGAATGGTGTCAACATTCTTTATGCTAAGGCGGATAGTAACATCAACTCACCCGCCGATCTCATTGGGAAAAAGGTGGGCGTGCCTGACCTAACCTCAAGCGCGACAAGCGTCTTCTTAGGTATGCTCAAACAGGAATACGGCATCAGTGAAGACCAGCTTGAATTAATTCCTAGAGCAATCCCCCTATTGCTAGAGCTTTTGCGCCGGGGTGAGGTTGATGTGGCTATGCTGGCTGGCAATATCTCCCCGCGGGCTTATGTCGACCCATCTTTGAAAGTCGTCTGGAACATTGACAAGACTTTTACCGATATGTACGGCGGAGTGTTTTTCCCCTCCATGTTAGTAGTGGAGGAAGGATATTATGCTGCCAATCCTGATATTGTTCGTGAAGTGTACAGACTCTTGCGGGAATCAAATGCCTATGGCGAGCAGCATTTTGTCGAGCTGGCAACAAAGTACATTGCAGAGTATGACCAAGACCAAACACTCGACTTCTATCAAATGATCTTTAACAATCATTCTCGCAATAATCTGCTGCCTATTGAAGGCAAGACGCGTGATGCTTTGATGACCACTTTCGCGATGGTGCAAACACGCGGTTTTATCTCAACGCTGCCTAACCCTAATACCGTTTTCGTCACATGGTAAAGCGCCTGCTCCTAGGGGGCGCAGTGGTAGGTGCTTTTATCGCCCTTTGGTGGGTCGTGGCAATGGCATCCAGTTCGGCGCTTTTACCTACGCCCGACCGAGTGTTGCGTGCCCTCATAGATGTTGTGCGTGCCCCAAACGGCTGGCGGCATGTATGGGCCACCATCGGACGTGTTATGTTGGGCACGTCAATTGGTGCGTTGGTAGGCACGGCACTAGGGGTGACAACGCGATATAACCGTATAGCCGAAGCTGCGGTACGCTTGGTTATCTATCCGGTTTTGCAGTCGATACCTACCATCTGCTGGGCGTTGATCTTTATGCTATGGTTTGGTTTGTCCAATACTACCCCTGTGCTCACCGTTGCCGTAGCGGTTGCCCCGTTCTTTGTCATTAATATTTGGGAGGGGATGAAAGAACTTGACCTTAACCTTGTGGAAATGGCGGGGATGTACACACATCATCGTACTCGGGTGTTAGGCAAGGTGATTGCGCCCATGCTGTATCCTTACGTCTTTGCCGCCACCAAAAGCTCCTTTATGACTGCCTGGAAAATTATTATTCCCGCCGAGCATTTTGGAGCGTCAAGTGGCATGGGCTATATGCTTGTTCTGGCTTTTGGGAGTTTTCGCATCCATCAAGTGTTCGGTTGGACATTAGCTTTTGCTATCATCTTGATTTTCTTTGACCATGTTTTGTTCAACTATATCGATCGGAAGTACGTACGCAAATGGAAACCTGCCGAGACGAAATCCTCAGTATAGACGGCTTGTCCAAGAGTTTTGGCAAGCTTCAAGTATTAAAAGATGTAACCTTTAGCGTTGGTGCGGGCGAGCTCATCGCTATCTTGGGGCCGTCAGGTTGTGGGAAGACCACCCTCTTGCGGGTCGTAGCTGGGCTTGTTCCCTTTGAAGCAGGACGCGTTTTGTTAAATGGTCAGGGTGCGACAAAGCGAAATAGTCGTGATTTGGGGATGGTTTTCCAAGAACCACGCCTTTTACCTTGGCGTACAACATATGAAAATGTGCACCTGCCATTTGAACTTTTCGGTTGTGCCGATGAGGCATCATCGGCTGTTGAGGCGAGTTTGGCATTGGTAGGACTCTCTGATTTTGCATCATCCTATCCACACGAGTTGTCGGGGGGTATGCGTAGCCGAGTTGCTCTTGCTCGGGCCTTGGCGCCAGACCCGGGATTGCTCATTATGGATGAGCCTTTGACTGGGTTGGATTTGCGTAATCGCGAAGAGTTACAAGATGAGATAATTCGCATTTGGAGCGAAAAAAATATTTCTCTACTTTTGGTAACGCACGATCCGTCCGAGGCGATCCATATGGCCGATCGTATTATTGTGCTATCTGGACGCCCGTCGCGCATACGCGACATAATATCTGTGTCTATTCCCCGCCCTCGCCCCCGCGATGTGGCGGAGGTTTGGGCACTTGAGCAGACTATCCGCAACCTGTTTAGTGACGATTAGATGGACCAGTAAGAGATTTATCTTAGCGAAACGT
>Ga0123356_10002289_pt1 | contig 20630 bp, 13 predicted proteins | sample TergutEmb28metaG_2_FD_92546 | JGI IMG/M metagenome (GOLD analysis project Ga0123356, IMG submission 92546) | Embiratermes neotenicus P3 segment gut microbial communities from Petit-Saut dam, French Guiana - Emb289 P3 | ecosystem: Host-associated > Arthropoda: Insects > Digestive system > Gut ... | reverse complement strand
CATATATACAATTATATAGATGATTATATAGATTGTCAATAAGTTATTGACAGGGTTACCTTGTCGGTTTCTTACTTTTTTACCTTCCTTACATCAAAATCAATATCCCCACAAGCACTATTCCAAGCACAATTGCCAGAACCGCAACAAGGCAGCCACTCCCCTGCGGCGGCTTTTTCTTGCTTTTTCTCTTCTTCTCATCAGCCGCAGCTTCTTCAACAGCGACAGCTATGAGGAAATCTTCTTCCCAAAGAGCCACATTCTCTTTCATCAGTACCCACCGTCTTCTTCGAAATCTATTTCGTCTTCTTCGTCTATGACATGCATCTCTTGAGTCCATAGAGAATCATCATAATGATCGAAGTTATCAATATTTATAGTTTCTTCTTTTATTTCGGTGTTTTTCTTTTTTTCTTCTTTATGGTTCAAATATACACCTAATCCTAAAAAGATTATTACCGCTAATATGAGATATATAACAAACTCCAAATCCATTTATTTTTACCTTAATATTCCCTTTTATTTATAGTATCTTGTTTAATTTAATATTCATCTCCGTAACATGCTTTGTAAAAATCCTTGCGTATGTCCTCAAATGAAGATAATCCGCAATCTTTAACAGCCTTATATGATTCACCTCGATCGAGCAATGCATTTTCAAAAAAGTCAACTACTTCTTTTGCCGTTTTTGTTTTTCTGAGAACATCTCTTGAACGTTTTATTTTTTCTTTTAGCGCTAAACATGCATTAGGTGACTCATAATTTTCGACTAAGAATTTATCTAAGAACTTATATACTTCTTCATGAGACTTTATCTTTAGTTTTTTATCTATATCTCTTTGGATATTACTATAAATATTATCAAGTTTCTTCACACAATCATGGGACGCAAATATTTCCTTTGCATAAGCTATTATATTTTGAACTTCATTACTTACCCAAAAATACGTATATGTTTCTTCATCTCTGTGTGCCCATTTATTTCGTATTTCTTTTATATCGCCGCATCGATTAAGAACTTCAGGAAAATCTTTATTAAAGACAGAAACAACTCCATCATTCATTATTAATTTAAGTAAAGCAGCATCATCAAAAAACTTGCGTAGTGTTATAGCATCTCCACTATTAGGCATTGTTTTGAATTGATTATTCTCTTCACCAAATACTTCCTTTATTATTTTTTCATTATAAATATACTTATCCCACCAATCATTTCTAGCTCCAGTATCGGATAGTTTTTGATATACATAATTAACTAGCTCCGGATATAAAATGTCGAAAGCTTCAGTAATATATGTTCGAGGGCTTTTTCTGCTCATTGCTTGTCCTCCTTAATAGCTTACGTATTACTGCAATGTTAATTATAATTTATATTATACGCTTATCTGTTAATATACCAAAAATATAAGCATAACCTTGCAAATCTTTTAATTGTGTTGTTTTTACTAATGGCAACCGTGTAAGCGCTTTTTCAAATTCGCTTTTTGGAAGATTTCGATTAGTATGATTCGGTTTTAATACATTAGCTTTAATTGAATAGTAAAATGATTTTCCGGTTTTTGTTAAAAATTCTTTTCCTTCGTTTGCTAAAATCCTGTTCCAAACAATTTCAATGTTCATTTTCTTTCTCCATCACAAACCGATTTGATATTTCCTTAGTTGGTAGCATTATGATACCAACTAGTTTTCATCAACTGGTGACATCATGTCACCGGTTCGATTTATTCTTGCGTAAATACGCATTTTTAGTTCGTAGGCTTTTTCATTTACTCTCATATATCTCTACAAATCTCTTGCCGGTTATCCAACTGTCGCTGATATGACTTGCAATCTGATTATTTAAATGAAACTGTGTAACGTCAATATCATGTTTACTTTTTCCCCTAAGACTATGCTCGATATTTTTCAAACCAACGTATAAAATATCGTCTTTATGCTGACAAATATACTCATAAACGACCCTACCTTTACGCGGGAAACCATGCTTGTTCGGCTTATTTTCAAAATTAATTTCTCTGCTGCGTGTTGTCCCTGACGATTTTGAAGAATCTCGAGATGGTTCATATCGAGAATTAAAAGTAGTTTTCTCTACATACTTACTTTGCTCTGCTAAGCATTTTATACTAAATTCCTGTAAGCGATCGAAAGAGAATCCATTTTTACTTAAAACCTCAATACATTCAATTCCTGCTTCTGAGTTTTCGTTAAACCCAATGTTGCACAACTTTACAGGTGATTTATCGCTATCCGGTAACTCACAATAAATCTGTAATGTTTCGCCAAGCAAAATACCATATTCAAGTTTTAAGATACGCATATAATGTGTAAGCTGGTCAACATTGCGCTCTGAGATACCCGCTCCCACTCGCTTAAGTTCCACTACTAAGACATCTTTTCCTTCGTTTATTAACACAATATCCAATATTGCGACACGTGATGAACCAATATTGACTTCTCTTTGCAACTCTATTTCACCACGATATGAAGACCACCCAAGTTTCTCAAATAATAATTCAACAACCTTTTCAAAGTCCTGCTCAGTAGCATAACGGTTTTTGTTTACGTGATAGCAAATTTCGTTCCATATATCTTTGTAGTCCATATTTTATCATCCTCATCATATCTATAAACTGTTATTTTTATTAACTAGAAATCCACTTCAATTTTTTCTATTATTGGGGTCAATCTAAACTTCTCACTTTCTTTCCAAAACGCCTGTGGTAATTCATGGTATTTTGGATTTTCACTATCAATATCATATACTACAAATAGTTTAAATTTATCCGGCTTACTTTTCGCAAAATCCAATTCTCCTTTTGATAATATAAATGAATTACTTTTCCCTGTTTTAACCTCTACAAAGAACTCTTCTCCTGTTTCATCCTTATAAGATATGTCATAGTCACCTGAAGACACCTGACCTGGTTTTAAATCACCAAATTCTAAAAATGCTTCTGAAATTGGAAAGACATTATCTTTACCATATGTATCACATAGTAAATTATATATCACATATTCACCTTTATTTCCTAACACCTTTTTTGCTCTGTTTCTTTTCTCTTCACCACTTTTTGTAAAAGTGCCGGCTTTTTGTTTCTTCTGCTCTTTAGTACCTTCATGCTCACGATATACTATATTTTCTTTTTTAGGTATAATTCCGTATAAATGTTCATATAGGTTATTTGAATCATTTTTCTTTTCCTCAAGAGCCGCTCTTTCTAGCTTACTAACCCAGTTATTAAATGCTGATTCTCGTTGAAAATAAATCATAAGTTTAGCATCAACGCTGTTTACTATTTCGTCAGCATAAAGATTCATAGGATTTAATAGTTCATAGTTACGTTTATATGCTATTTCTGCATCAATAATGTCTATATAATCAGTCATGATTGGAAATTCTTTTGATGCAGTTTCATTAATGTTAAAATGTATGGTGTTAGTAATTAAATCGATTGGCAACTCGTAGAAATCATAATCATTTTTCATTTGTAGATATTGATTTTGCATAGATTCATCACATGTAAGTAAGTTAGAATAAGTTTTATTATAGTAATCGAAACGATTATCATCTAAGAACTTTCTAAACATCCGTTGCCAATAATCGCGTAAATTTATGTTAACAAGCTCTGACAAATCATTTAAATCGCCAACATCTTTATTTATCGTACGTAATGCATTAATAACAGTTTCGCAATCATTATCATTTAATATAAATGTAAAATCTAAATCTCTTACTTGCGCCATCACATCTTCATTCGATAAATTAACAGAAAAAAACTCAATTACAAGTTTATTAGTAATGTTCTCATCATATAGTAGACTGTAAGATTCATTCCATTTATCTATCCCATACTCTTCGGATATCCTGTCCCTTTTCCCATTAGAGTCTTTTGAAGCTAACAACTCAATGAAGTGTGTGTTTAACTCAAGTGTTAATAATTGCTTAAATATATCTGCTATCGCTTCGACATATGCAGTAGATTGCTTTTGATGGCTAAATGAAAGTGAATCCTTCGGTAATTGGATGTAGTAATTTCTACCATCCTCAACATAAAAATAATCTTCTAAATGCATAACATCAATATTCTGTTCTATATCTTTTGCAACTAACTCTATACATGGAATTATTTGCAACTTCTTTAATTTATCTACATTTGTTTTATTCCCGTCAATAATAGAAAGAACTACTACTTTCATATCGTTAATTTCTTTAGTAAAATCATCAAGGTAATAATCAGCTACGATATAATTACTCAGTTCTAATTTACTTTCATATCTTTTAACACCAAGCCATTCAAGGATTGTTGTCGAATTTTGCTTTTCATGGATCCAGATAAAATGCATTTTACTTAAATTTGCCTTTGGTAATTTCCTATCTGCATATTTTACCTCATCACTTGGATAAAACAAACCGTCTTTAGCAAGCACAAATATGTCCTTTGCATCATATTCTGGTTTTTTATCACGTTTATATTTTATGATATCAGTATATATCTTTCTACTGACTTCACCATTATCAAATGAAGAAAGAGCAGTTAGTATTCTATATATATCAGAGTCAGCTAATAAAGCCATGGAATCTTTAAAATCAAGAATATTGATTATATCTTGATTAACAACACCTAATAAATCATGCTCTGATATTCCATATAAACCAGAGACCTTTGATTTTAACTTTTCGTATTTGACAATTTTACTTGGTGCATACTTATTTCCATCAATTTCTATCCATGGTGTTGAGTTCAAGACATAATTAATATATTCATTTGAGGAAAATTGAATTTTCATAGAATTTCTTCGTTGTGAAGCCACTGATTCTGTACGTGTGGTTAGTAATAAGTCACGTAAGTTCTCGTCCTGCTTAAGCCATAAAACAATATCATCAGTTTCCATACTAGAAATTAAACAGTCAAAGTTATCAATATCAAGTGATTCTAAGTAGTTTACGTTAACTATCGAATGTTGACTTAATTCGATAGAATATTTATTAATTACATATGAATAAAAAGGCGAGTATGGTGTAAATGAAGAGTATATAATTTGAGGAAATCTAAGCACACCGCAAGCATTTATAAACAAAATAAATTCTTCTATTTCGTCACCTTCGTATAATTGATCTATATCAATCAATGGTTTGAATGATGTGTTTTCGAACAGTTTTCGACCTAAACGATTGTTATATGATTCATTTAGGAATAGTTCATATTTGGGCCTAATCTGGCGCTCCTCGTCCGGTAAATTAAAATCTAAGCTGGCTAACACACTATTAGGGTCCAGCCGACCTTTAAAATTTTCAAAAAACCAATTAATGAAAGTTTTTGACTTCATATAATCATCAATTTGTGAATTAATTACTCTGATTATTAAATCGTTGCTACTTAGTTCTGTAAATTCGACAGCTAGATACTTATTACTAAATGCAGCTAGTATACGTTTATCACCGGTCTGCTCGGCTTTATATTGATTACTGATATCCAACCACTCATTAATCATAGTCTCTTTTAATTGTTTTATGAGTATATTTACATAATCATTGCGCAAGACACATAACTTTACCCACGATAACTCATCAGGAAGTGTAGATATTCCTCCATCTGTAGGTAAAAATACTTTTCCTTCACTAACATCATGTATCCATCTTCCTTTGGTATCTCTCAGTAACTTTGGTATTGTACTTTCATACTTGTAGTTAGTATTATTCCACCACATAAATACTTTTATATGTACATCAACAGACCATTTAATACTTGTTTTATTAATAGCCTTTCTAAGATCATCGCATGCGTAAATAAGATTATTATACTTCGATGCATTTGCAAGCTTCTTAACAAATTCATCATTTTCTTCTGTTTCCAGTAATTGTAGTAAAAACTTAAATGCTTCTCCAGAAAATTCTTCCGGAAAACTGTTGATAAATAACTTAGGCTTATCTTTTATCGAAATATACTCGTTATTAACAGTAGGTAGTATTTTTGCGTTTGTCATCAATGTCAAATATTCATCTTCAAAATTGAACATATCAGAAGCCCACAGTTTACTTTTAGATAACTGCGTTGCTGTTCTTATTGCTAAATCTCCAAACTCAGGTTTAGCTAATCTCTCAACTGAAGTTTTGATAAATAAAAGCACTTCACTAAATATGCATTTATTAATTTCTTCATTATCATTTGGCACATCATCACGTGAATTATTTGTTATAAAAGGTGCGTGAATAATAGCATGGATAGGTGTAGTAAATCCTCTTATGGGGAAATAACAGTATAATTTTTCGTTACTAAAATCATATTTATCATCCTTTGGCACAGCTATTGTAATATAAGCTTCCTTTTTCTTTATCTTTGCTGTTTTATTAAATAAATAGTAATCTTCAATTATCAATTCTTCATTGTTTGTAGTATGTTCTATCTTTACACTATCATCATAAATGATTTTCTTCAAAGTCTTACATTTATTATTAGTATCTATTGAAATTTTTGTTATATTTGGCAAGAATAGTAATGATTTATAAAACGGTTGTTCTAATTGCTTAGCTATTCCAGTATCTTTTTTCTTGTTTCCTTCTTTTAACTTAATACGAATAAGTGTATCACAGTCATGTTTAATCCTGTTTATTTGCTCGGGACAATTCATAATCGGAAAGCATAAAGGATAATCTTTACTCCATGTATTCATTAATCTCATAACTAAATCATGTTTTGAATACTCTTGAAAACACGTTTTTGTAAATTTCTCACTGAAACGGATTGAAAATTCATTAGAGTATAACTCAATCCATTCAGCATCGTTTAGTAATGAACGAAAACCTGTGCCTTTGTTCCCTATGTTGAGTTGCGATTTATTACTTGCTCGCCCGAGACAAAGTCTTTCAATTGTTTCTTTAGTGAATACTGTACCAGTGTTACCTACTTCCAGGATATTATTTTTGTATGAAATATTTACTTCCACGTCTTCTATTGTATCTTTCTTAAATGGTTTACATTCAATGTAAGCATCATCAACGTTTTGCAACAATTCCAGTAATTGACGACCGTTGTAATCTCGCATTAATTCATACTCTTCACTGCAAGCTTTTTCAAGCTTACTGCTTATTTTTGCATTAATATAATCATCAATAAATATATTTCTTAGCTCATCGATTGTATTCCAATTGTACATAATTGAGTCCACTGTTTCCTCACTAATGATTTATCTATCTACACCTTCATACCTGTCAGCACTGTCTTGTTCCCGACATTTTCCAACATAAAATCCGGAGAGTGGTGTAACCATTCCATTGTTACACTAAACTTATATGGGAAAAATTGCGGTATACTCGATAATTCAGAAATTTCGTAATAAGCTTTTTGCTCTTGTGCAAGCAGACTTAGCAATATAACAGCAATTGTTTGCTCATCTTTTAAAATATATCGTTTTATCCGATATGTACCGGACTTCACATTCTCTATAACTCCCAGACATCTCATTGTTTCAAGTACTCCGGCAACAGCTCTAAGAAGTGTCGGGCGTTCACCATGATGCTCCGTAACTTTCTCTTTTATCCATCCTGTAGTGAATGTATCTTGAGCAGTTGATATTCTACCTATGAGAGTAGATACATCAGCAAACAAAGGATGCGCAAGAACAAATAACGCCCAGCTTAATGCTATCTTATCACTGCGTTCATTTTGGAAAGCTTTAATAGCTTTCTCGTGAACAGCCGGAGATGTGTACTCCGGGTTTGCCCATATATTCATTAGTAATGCGCGTGATTTTCCTCTATTAATCGGACTCTCGATTTCAAAAGACAAGAACTCTTCCAGTTTGTCTTTTATCTCTTTTTCAGAATTGCCTTGAATTATTAACTCTGCTGTTTTTACCAACCATTCAGGTTGTATTGCGCGAAATAATCCTATTGTTTTTTCCAAATTAATCCACCTCCGTGATTTTTATAAACGGTACTATAACCTCATCTAGGCTAATACCTCCATGTGTCATAACCATATCTCCTTTATTATCAAAGGAAACTCCGTTATTACATATATAATACTTGTAACTCTGATCTAAATAATATCCGGGATACTCAGTTGTATTCATTTCCATTAAATCGTTAGCTTCTGCAAAATTTTTCAATACTACCATTCTCTTTGAACGTGTTTCTACCTCAATACCACTTCGGAAACTACCGACACCGGTACACAATGTATTTCCGTGATCTGATGTAATATATACTGTAAACCCTTGCTTATATAACTGTCTAATGAGATTTTGCAATTTCCCACTTTTTCCAAGCGTGTTCATATTGTTGAACATACCTTCTCTACCTTGTTTTTGCCCATGTACAATATCGTCTATATCATTAATGATTACAGCTATAAACTTAGTAAATTGGCTAATATCCGATTCATACTCGCGTGAATACATGATTTGATTATCAATATAATCACGCTTACTTAATGCTAATTTGAATTCGTTTTCTTCATTAATACCGGAAAACGGTTTATCAAGTACGCGTGGATATTCACCTAATAACAAACTCTGCCGGGATATAGCAGTTGTGGTCGGAATTATTGCAAATGAACAGTTTGACTCATATTTAATACCATCGAAATGACGAGATATAGTTTCAAAATCTACTAATGACATTCCATCCATAACAATAAGCGCTATTTTTTCATTGCTTTTGCAAATAATATCAAGTGTCTTTGTTACAATTAACGGATAGTCTTGGTTAATCTCTAAAGAGACCTTATCATAATTTTCATATATAAACTGCTTAAATTCGTCATCAACAGAAGATAAATCGACTGGTACGTCAAATTTAGCTGCATAATATCTAACCAATGCTACTTCTTTTGCAATATTAAGCCAATCAATATAGTTACTATCTACTAAACATTTCTCAGAAAGTTCAGCACTCTTATCCTTACAATATTTCTGGACTGTTTGTTTCGTAAATACTTCTTCCTTTATAAACTTATCTGTCTGTGCAGGAGTTGTACTGTCTGAATAACACTTGTCATAAGAATAACTGATTAACTCTAAGTCACGCATATAGTCTTCCAATACACTTCCATTAAGTTTTGGAAAGATTGCATATAATGATAAGTCAACACAACGGAATGATTGTCGGATATCGTATGGTACATAGATATTTCTCTTTACTATTACTGCTATTTTATTCTTATTTTCTTTTAGCAGCTCTTCATAAAGTATTCTAAATTCTTCAACATTTAAATAATAATGAATATCAAAGTCATATTCTTTTAACAGTGAAATATAGTTATAACTGCTAAAAAATCCATAACAGTCAAATATGAGAAGTCTTAACTCATGTTCAAGGTTAAGCAAACTTTCAATGTGCTTTCTAATCATTATTACCTACCAGCTTTACTATCATAACAACACGAAATTCCGGGCAAATCATCTTTCCCGAAATATATTTTTTCTCGGCTTCATCCCGTTCAATTTCTATTCTTCCAAGCTTATGATTTCTGATATTTTCTATACCAACACGAAGTGCTGCTTCTTTTCTCAGCTCAAGAGCATACATATATTTCTTATATGTTTCCTCATGCCGCTTTAAAGTCTCATCTTTGAGAGAGTTGAATGTATCGTATGTGTTTTCTTTTGATATATCGGTAATCTTGCTAAATGTTTCTTCAGATATTTGATTATTTCCTACAATTGCTATTTGATATTCCTCGGATAAAAGTATATCCCAAATCTTCTTACCTGCAAGTGGGCGAAGGATAAAATCGTCGTTAATAAAAATTGGGATATATCTTCTGCTTTGCTCGTCAGAAGATATGGACAACTCCCAGAGTAGAAAATATCCGGTTTCATTTGGAATACTGCTTAATTTCACTTTCGGAATATTATCACTTACTTCATACGAAATATCACTATTTAAATGACGGGTGATTATCGGGTCCACTATACCGTATTTAGTTGTAAGCGGAGTAATAATCTGTCGGCTTTCATTATAATAACGAACAAGACAATTTAACGAACTATCAAGATCAAAGCTCATATCGATACCAACAAGCTTGCTTAAATCTTTATCTTCGTGAATCAGCTCTTTTATTTTTAATGAATTTTGTGCTTGGGTTTTTAAGTCTTCATCTACGTTTGAAACAGAGAAGTCAATTTTTTTAGGGTCGCGGATTCCGTTCATGTATGCTTCGGTAAAATTAAGCCCTGCCTGCTCACCATCTATTACATCTGAATATTTATCAACACCGAGTTCCTCAAGTATTGTTGTCAGTTTTTCTTCGAGAACCTCACGAACTCGAGCTTCAATTGTATCAGATAAAATAAAGTTATATGCTATTACATCATTTAATTGCCCGATACGATCTACACGACCTATGCGTTGCTCAATTTTCATTGGATTCCATGGTAAGTCATAATTAATAACACAATTTGAAAACTGCAAGTTTAAACCTTCTCCGCCGGCATCAGTCGATACTAAAATATCAGTCGTATTGCGAAATTCCTCCAGAACTTCGTTACGTTCATCAATGTTCATACTGCCGTTAATGACAGAAACTTTGTAACTGCGATTCATAAGCAGCTCTTTTAAGTAGCTTTGTGTTACAACAAACTCGGTAAAAATTATTACTTTTCTGTTTTTATCTTCCATAAAGAGATTATCAAGAATTTGGGTAAGTGGTTCAATTTTAACATCTCTGTATTGATGCTCTGCTTGTTTTGCCGCAGCTATCATGTTTTTCAAATCGTTTATTTCTTCTTTAATATCCATTGACATCGTTGAAATAACATCGTCTAAGCTCTCTTCAAGATCCATTTCCATAAACGTTACTTCTGAAGCTGTCTTTAGCTGAATATCTTGATTCTCCAATACACGTAGACGACGTTCCAAGCTCTCTCTTATTGCACTCGTGCTGCTTGTCACAAGGCGTTGAAACATAATAAGCAGAAAGATAAACCACATATTCTTGCCGCGGTTTCTCATTGCTTTATTATAATTCCTTGATACATAGTTAGTTACCTTGTCATATAACATACGCTGCATCGTATGACGTTCATCCCATGTCAGATTTATTACTTTTGTTGTGCGGTTTTTGAACAAGCTGTTTCCGTTATTATCAATTACATCACGTTTTTCAGTACGGATAACATATGGTGCTACTTGTTCTTTAACTACCGCTCTATAGTTTGGAAACGCCATTTCATCCACAAGTCGAATAAGTCTCAAAAATGGTTCTGTTTTACCGTTATGTGGTGTTGCTGTTAATAATAAAAGATATGGACTTGCTGTTGCAAGTAAACTTCCGAGTCGATGCCGTGCAATTTCACCGGTGCTTCCTGCTACGCGGTGTGCTTCATCTATAATTATTAAATCCCATCCACTGTTTATTACAGAATATATTCGTTCTTCGTTATGTCTTTCTATTCGCTCTTCAGTCCATCCGATTCGTTTTTCCAATGGTTTTATAGAATCCATCGATGAAATGACCTGGTCAAAATGACTATAAACATCATCAGAATCTGTAATCTTTCTAATTGTTGCATACTCATCGGGGAAAATAACATGAAAATTCTCACCGAACTTTTCGCGCATTTCTAAATTCCATTGTGTCACAAGACCAGTCGGGCATACAACAAGAACACGCCTGACAAGTCCACGTGTTTTAAGTTCTTGTATAATAAGCCCCGCTTCAATAGTTTTACCCAATCCTACTTCGTCGGCAAGGATATATCTAATATTGTTATCGCTAATAGCACGGTTAAGAGCATATCGTTGGTGAGGTAACGGAATTATCCCGCTTGAGAGTTTTGATAAAATACCCCCGGAAGTCTCATTTCTAATCTTTACTAATAGCGCAATATAGCGAAGGTAACTCTCCTCTAGTAAGTTTTCTCCGACAGTATCGATTTCAAGAGCTTCTTCAGAAAGTTTATATACAGATTTAGTTGCAGGGTTATATACCTTATATGACACAAAACCCCAAGCTTCGCTCACAGAGATAATCTGCACGCGTTCATTATTAGCTTTGTCTATCATGATGTTTCCCACAGTGTACATAAATTATCCTACTTAATTATTGTTTTTATTATCTAGTATTTAATTATTAACTTTTGCCGTTAAACAACTGTTATAGTACCCTCTATTATTGATTCACCATGCTTTGATGTAATTGAGTACGTTACATCTACTAATTCATTTGTCACGAATATCACTGATGGAAAAGCTACTGATGTATTATGTTTAATATAATCTATATGAAGTTTTAATAATACATGTTCATCTTGATTGTATATCTGATATATAAATACATCGTCAAGATTATCAAGATAGTCTTCCCTATAATCCCTTGTGTTGACAAAAGGAAAGACAGGTTGTGGTGTATACGAAACTATGTTTCTATTTGGTTTCATTATTGAAGAATCAAAGTCATTATAACTTGCTGTATTAGTAATACCAAATATTTCATTCATGCTACTATGTTCATTAACATACTCAACAGTACTGCTTTTAGGAATTGGTAGTTCTCTATGTAAAATTATCATTTTTTTAGGAATTTTTAAGATTATATCAATATCTTCATCAAATGTTGTTCCTTCATTTCTTACAACTAATTTGATACAGCTTAAGCCATTAAATGTATCACAGAAGTAAATCCAATTAACATATTTCAGAATTTTATCTCTTAGTTTTAGTATATTGCCATACTTAACTTTTTCATTTTTATTGCCCGTGTAACTATGTCCACCCATTTGCGATAGCGAAGGCATTGTGCTCACACTTAACAATCCTAATGAAAAAAATCCTTCAGAAAGTTCGTAACCAATTGTCTGTGCGAATGAACTAATTACTTCTATTGTTTCATCTTGCAATTCGACTGGTTTTAGAGCTTGGAATAGTTTGTTAGCGGCGCGTATATTCATTTCTTCATCTTTATCAATTTCGCATTTTTCAAGATTTATAGTTCCATATAAATTCTTTACCTCATCCAACAACGCACTTGTTGATAGAGGTATAACATTATTAAACAAGTAAGGATAAATTTCTGTACTAAAACCTGTGTCAGTTATTGACCGCACATTTAAGTTAGAGCTTTTTTTCTGTTGCATCTTATTTGATGTTTGCAATGATAAAAAATATTGCGAAAGATGTGCAAATAACTTTTTCTCTAATTCATCATTTGAACTATATGTATAAAATAAACCTTTAGCTTTATAGCGCTCTTTATACTCACATATTTTATTATATTCATCAATATTTTCAGCTGTTTGAGACGGCGGTAGTGGTTTTTCTGAGAAATACATAAAAACCTGCTTGCCTGCTTCAAGCATTTCTTCTATTTCTTCTTCTGTACCAGAGTTATATTTATCTGTAGGAGTTCCAAAACGTGTCCAAAATATAGCAATTGCTGCGTCACAACTTTTCACAAATTGTTTATTTAATAATTTTTGCGGTTCTCCTCCTGATTCTGGGTATGAATTTTTTGACCAATGTTTCGTACGAACATGAATATCTAAAACATCAGTATATTGATTATTAAAATGTTCTACTACTTGATTGATTACATCAATTTCATCTTGTACATCACCCGGACACGAAATTAATAAATCATACTGTATAACATTTTTTGACATACACTTACACCTTTCCAGCACTTAAATCAACGTACATTAGAAGCTTGTCATCCTCTGAAATAATTTTCTCCGGTAATCTTTCTGCGGTGTCAACGATCAGTTGATAGTTTTTGTCTGTCCACAGTTTTGCAAAGCCGGTGCGGATCGCTTCCGTGCGGAACAGTTTCAGTTTGCCTTTGGTTTCAATGTAGCTTTCAAATTCTTTGAGTAATCTTTTTTCACGCAGTTTTGCCACATCAGATGCTTTTGTAACATCAGGAATATACCAAGTGCCATTATCGTTTTGCAAGAAATTTTCTTCCAGCATTACTGATAACTCAGGTATCTTTTCATGTTTATCTGCTTGTTTACATTCTTGCATGAACTTTGGTTGAATCTCAGCATATGTTTGTGGCATTAGTAATAGTTGCATGTTCAGCCACGCAATTGCTGATTTTTCATTAGAAACATAAAGGTCAAATTGAGCATGTTCAACATCATATTTTATTCGTACTGCGTCGTACTCATTTACTTGTCCACTCAGAAAATACATCCCGTCACGCTCAATAAAACGCTCTTTTAACCCGACATAAAAATCTACTGCGTCGATTGGAACAGAAAGCCCTTTCATAATATGATACGCCACCATACGGTCAAAGAGTAAAAACGCCTGCCGCTCTGCAATGACTCTTACATATCCACCGTCTATAACAGTACAAGATACTTGTTCTAAATATTGTCGAACAAACATCCATACAGTTTCTTCACTTCCTGCCATAGATTCAAAATCCCGTTTAAATTTTTCTTTCGGTTTGTATGCAGAAATAACAAGATCTTGCTTGACAGCAGTTGTTGTTGTTACTTGTTTGAAACTTGCTTGTTGTTTATCCAATGTACTCACACTTGCTACAATGAAACCTGCTCGTTGGAGAGCTTCTTGGATTGAATTCCAAACAGCATTTTGTGAGTTATGAAACTCAACAGTCATCCATCGCCCGGGTTTAAGTACACGATAATACTCTGCGAAACACAATGTCATTAAAGCTTGATATTCAGGCAAGCCCTTTTTCTGGACAGGATTCATGATAGCTTCAGATTTTGAATTAGTGATAACTTTTAACCACGCTTCCCAAAGGAAAGATAGTTCTGAGTAATTTAAGTTTCCACCAAAAGGAGGGTCTGTGAAAATATAGTCGATAGTTTTATCAGGGAGTGTTTCTGTTTGCAAAGCACTAACACAAGAGATTGAATTTCTACAATGTATATTATTCATGAATGCTGATTTTATATCACCAATTTTTCTTTTGAGCACATCAATTGCATTATTTTCTTGTGGTGTTGAGGGTAGATATAATGTGCCAGAAACATTTCCTCCTTTTCCGTTTGCTCGGTATCTGTAAAGACGAGACAAATTAATGTTTGATGCAGTTGAGGTGAAAATTGATAAGGGTAGAGCAGCCTTATTAACATAGTAAGCTATTACTGCTAAGTTACGCCTTGTATAAAACTGATGCACATGTGTAATTCCATGTGAACGTTTAGGTTGTTCGGTGTTATATCCATTTGGTAAATTATCTGTTGGATACCAATATGGGATATCTATTGAATCTATCTTCTCTATTAGTTTGATATCATAATCATCAGGTGATTTCTCATATCGTTTTTTCTCGACCGTATAATTAATTAAAACAGGTACTTGCTTTGCCATAGTAACAGTTTTGCTTAATTTCTTATCAATATGTGTATCTTGTGCTCTTTTGCATGAGGTTTTCTTTAGTTCGCTGTTACATTTTTGGCAAGCAAAAGTGTCCCGGACTTTTCCGTTTTCTTTATCGACGGCTACGTCCCAGAAGACCAGTTCGTTTGAGCATGTCGGGCAGATAAATACATCGCTCCATACCGTGTAGTTTATTTTTCCTATCTGAGGGTTGCCGCTCAAAGTCGTTTGGGATATTCCATCAATTACATGTTGTGTTTCATACATCCAACCGCATTCTTTTTCAACTTCGGCGAGTATTCGTTCTGCCTCGTTTTTAAACTCATCAACATCAACAGGTGTGTTGTAATTATATGCTATAAATGTAGCAGCAGGAGATAGGTCGGAGAGAATCGCTTTTCTTGCTCCCCACTCTACTCCCGGCATTTCCGTGTCTATCTGCAATTTAAACACCGAATCCGGATTACCGCACATCTGAGCAGCGACACCGGTCATCCCGGTACCGCAAAATCCGTCAAATACAATATCTCCCGGTTTTGTGTAATGAAGTATATACCGCATGATTGCTTTATGCGGTACTTTTGTGTGGTAGCTGTGTGCCATATAGATAGGGTCGTTTTTACCTTCGCTGACATCGGCGGCAAATGGCTCGCAATGGTAGTCGTCGGTTGCTTCATCGTATGGTGTGCCGTGTTCACGGATGAAGTCCTCGATGAATGGGTTCGGGCAGGTTGTGTAATATGGAGGGTCTGACAATGCAATAATATCCTCATCTGTTGCTATCGGAAATCCCTCTATATGACGGACTTTGTCTATGTCTTCTTTTGTCAGTTTTCGTCTTTCCAAGATAATCTCCTCTTATCGAATTATAATACGAAGTTTTTCTTTGTCCTTACCTTTTGAGACACTTTCAATAATTGATTCAATTTTTTTCTTGAATGTGTCAGCATCACATGCTCCGAGTGCCGTTAGTTCATCTATAAGCTCTGTACTTTCTAAGGTGACTGTTTCAAAGCCTTTTAATAAGTCTTTTACAGTATTTACAAAAAATTGGTCTACAACATCGGGTAGTTTGTCATCTTTTTCGAAATTATCAATTACTTTTTGCTGTTCTTTAGTTAGGAACTTTTTCTGGCTACTTGTCAGCGGGTCAGTAATTGCATTGTGTAGAGTTACTGCCCATTCACAAAGCAGCTTGTTAATGCGTTCTTCAAGATCGTTTACTTTACCTTCAACCAATGGGTCATTTCCGTTTAATTGAAAACCACATGATGTGCAAATATGAGATGATTTCATTGTTTCCGGTGTTAAATCGTAACAAACTTTTAAACCGGATATATCTGTCATAATATTATTAAGTTTTGATGTTGCCAACACTTCATCAATTTCAGAGAGGCGTTTCAGCTTGTCATAAGCAGCACTGTCCATCACTTTTGTCTTCTTTGTATAATCAGCATGTGTAAGTCTGCGTTTATTATGTTCTTTAAAATATATATCTGTATATGTCTTTTTTGCTTTTTCAATTATTTTGTCAACCTCACCGGCGGCACTTTCGCCCATCTTACCATCCGCTATACTATCACGGACCTTGCGATATTCGATTCTTACATCTTCGATGAGTGATTTTACTTCTTCGACATTTTCAATATTTCTTGCATAGTTGACATTATCTTTACATAAGTTCTTAAAGTCATCATATTGCATAACAATCTCTACAGTTTTAATATCTTTTGCAAGATTGCTTATTTCATCCATTGAATAAGTAAAGTTGTTGAGCTTTGGTACAGTGTTAAAACGAGTATTGAAATTACCTAATATGTCATGAATACTTTTGGCAGATTTTTTATACTCTTCTGCCACGTGTGATGCAATCATCGGCTCTCCCCATAATTCGAAGTCGCTGTTCAAACGTGATTCTGCTCTTGCTGTTTTATGAACTATCTCTTGTGCTTTTGTAAGTAGCTTCTCGAGTCCTACTTCGCGGCTGTTTTCATCTCTTATTAAACCCTCAGGCAAACCAAGGACTTCAAATAAATGCATTAGCTCAGGAAGCTGCAACCCCTTTGGTTTGCTTATGTGCTTAAATTCATATATATCTGTTGTCCCTATACGTGGAATTGTATCGAGGTTAGAAGCTGATAATACTGTTCCGTTTCTTAGTGTTATTACTGCTCTGCCTGTGTGGACAAGAGCAAGGAGTACTATGGGAAGTAATATGTAGCTCAGTTTAAATTCCTTGTCAATTTTTTCAATGCTACTATACACTTCTTCATATATATCACTAAAGTTTGTTACTGAACCTGCAGGCAGTTTGTCAAGTTGCGATGCGTAATATCCTGCCCATTTTGAATTCTTTATAGTTATGCTATCACCACTTAACAAATTAAAGCTATCAAGCATAGCGGAACCTAACTGTTCCTTTCTCCCTGCAAAATAATCAAAGGCTGCTTTGACAGTTGCTGCTTGGTTATTCTTGGTTACTTGTGTTTTGAATACCGGATACTGTGGATATTTCTCTTTAAACCAATCATCAAATACGATTGAAGCAACTAAATCGATTGTTTCTTTAAATGGTCTGTCAGACTTGTATTTACCTGATAGAACTTCAACAGGTTTTTTCTTTACACCGCAGTATATTAATTCAAAGCAAGTGTTTTTATTTTCTGATAAATAGTTTAATAATCTTTTCTTAAAACTATCTGCTTTTCCTTGGTATGCTTGTTTATTTTTTTCGTCAGCTTGTCCTTTTTGCATGATTGATGCTGCGTAGAGTCGCAGATTGTTCTTAAACTCATCGTCATCTTTAAACACAAAAAATACTTCATCTTTTTTCTTATCATCTGTGTAATCAACGTTACCGTATGGCGGTAGAAAATAAATATAGTAGTCTTCCGGTGGCTGTGCTGTAGATCTGTCTTCAGGTTTTCCAAGGAATAAATAACCTCTACGGAATATATTGTTTGAATACCAATTAAGCGTATGTTCATATATCTTAAAACTTGCAACATACTCACTAACATCCCAATCGAGGCATGAATAAATAACATCAAAGAAATGACTATTTAAGCTATCTTCCGATATTGTTGCTGCTCGTTGTGTAATTTTTTCATCATAATCAATGTCTTTTTTTAGGTCGAGGAAATACTGACCGTTATCTTTATCGTAATCAATAAATTGTCCACTAACAGTCGTAATCACTTCTTTTAGTGTTGATTGGACAAAAGTTTGAAGAGTGTCAGAACTGTTATCCGGCAGATCCTTTATATACACACATAAATCATCCCGTAGATTTTCACTTGTAAGACCGGCACGCAGTTGAATATCACCTGTTGTGAGTCTGTGTACAGATAATGCATTAATCATTTTTACAGCAGGTGCTTTATATATTTCTTTTGTCATCGATCGTTTTATTATTGCTTCAAGCTGTCCGCTCTTTTCTACAACTTCATTTATGTTTGGATCACTACGGAATGACATATTATTCTTGATGAATGTCCAATAATTATCAAAGGAGATAACACCGGGTTCGTTATTGCTAAAATCATTACCCAAGATACCTTTTACTATAGTTGAAATATTTGCTAATATATGACGATTTTCAGCTATGTAAACTTTATTGAATACATCGATAAATGATGGGTGAATCGGATAAAGACTGACAAACTCTTCAATTCTCTCCGACATGTTCGAGTATAAACTGCAGTATTTTTGAAGATGCTCTCGTATAATTGCTTTTTGATTTTTGGTTTTCTTCAGAATCCGTTCTGTTACGACATAGGTTGTATCTTCCTTGCGTATTATTGCTTGTTCGTATCTATCGCGCATTTGGTTAATACGATCGGCTACGAATTGGAAGCTTGGGTTATCAAATAGTTTTTCTTGCAATCCGAAGATAGTACGCAATCTTGATGATTTGGCAACTTCGCCCAATTCTCGCATAAAACCTAAATCGAGTCTTATTGCTTGTTCGTCTTTTCCTCGTAAGAAATCTAGAACCTCATCGACTACAATCAAGTAACCTTTATCAGAGTACTTTTCCCCGAATAATCTCATCATATCTAAAAGCGTGTCTTTATTATTTGTGGGTCCACTAATTTCCGGATAATTGAACTCGATTCCTCGCTCCATTAAATCGTGTTTTACGTTTGAGAAAATAATCTCACGCAACGGTGTTGTTACTGCACCTATTTCGATTCGAATAGTTTCAAACCGACCGGCAATAGTTTGTGTATAATCTGCGAATTTTGTATTATGTAGATGTTTTATATTGTCTTTATCAATTGCCACTGCTGAGATTACAGACATGAGATGTGATTTACCCGTACCATAATTACCGACAAGAAGAACACCTTTACTGTCTATTGCATCATCAAGCTTTAGTTGTGTCAATATTGTGCGATTAATGTTATCAGCCATACCATCAGACATTACATAACTTTTTACCAGTGATACAGCTTTGGTAGTATCATTCGAATCAGTGAGTTGAATGACGTTTTCAATTGGATCAAATTGTATTAGTTCCGAATATTTCATTTTTTAGTAGCCTCCTATGTAGGTTAATTATGTTTCTCTCTAGTTGAGACTGGATTTATACGATAGCAGTTATATCATAATTGCTAATTTTATAGCATTTATAGTCATCATATCCTCGCTCGGAGTAAACCAGTGTTTCTTCATTGACTGTGCCACACCATTTTATAATCATTTTCACATGAGGTGATAATTCCGAAAATAGACGAATTACATCAAGACTATATCTCGGATCAAAAAGTATTTCGTAGTCTGTTAAGAACACCCATTCTGTTCGTGGCAGTATATTACGGATTTTTTTGAAAACATCAAATTGTATCATACTTGCTGATGTTCCTTTGATTGACTTAGCAAGTGGTAAGTTTAAGCTAATCTTTTTATAGCCTGCTGTGGTAATAGCATCATCATAATCCTTTCTGTCTGTACAGAGGATTATTGGTGATGGTTGTTGCAGTAATTTCTCTGCATTTATTTTTTTATTATTTAGTATTCGTGCCATTAAGCTTGTCCTTTTTAGCTACCATTATATACCTATTTTGTGTGTCAAATTATCGTATATTTTTTGCGATTTTATACGCTGATTTGAGGTGCGTAGTAAGTAATTATCTATCATGCTATAGTTTGCTATCAATTAACGACAATATGTCACCGGTTCATCGTTCCATGTACTTTTATCAATTACTTAAACAGTAATTGCTTTCCGGATAAAAAATCTTCCAAGCTTAAATTCATGCTTCCTACTACAAGAAATAATGCTTCGGGGTACATTTTCCTAAAATATAGTCCCCCGCTTTCATTTCTT
>Ga0123356_10002288_pt1 | contig 20632 bp, 15 predicted proteins | sample TergutEmb28metaG_2_FD_92546 | JGI IMG/M metagenome (GOLD analysis project Ga0123356, IMG submission 92546) | Embiratermes neotenicus P3 segment gut microbial communities from Petit-Saut dam, French Guiana - Emb289 P3 | ecosystem: Host-associated > Arthropoda: Insects > Digestive system > Gut ... | reverse complement strand
TGGCATCCAGATATCCGCCGGTCACGCCGTTGCTGGCTTCAATGAGCTTCTGGCCTACGCTCAGAGCCTGGAAGTTCATGCCAAAGACCGTGGGAACTTTGGTCTTCTTCAAGCCGAGATGATCCTTGCCATCGATCTCGTTAAGGATCGCGTTCACTTTCAATTGGTCGTAGCACTGAATGTTGTCGAAACTGTTCGTCCAAGCGGTCAGGTCAGCACCCTTATCGGGAATCGGAGCGCATGAAATTCCCGTTGGTGTTTTGACTCCAGGAAGAGGGACAACAAAGGAGTTAATTTCCGGACCATAGAAGTCGTCAAGCGCCTTAGGTCCGATGCCAGAGGCAACCGAGGAGTAGGCAGGGTGCTTGTCGGACCAGGCGGCGTATCCGCCGGCGGCGTGAATTACGCTGAAGATGCTATTGGTGCGGACCCATTGCCACGGATAAACCGGTGCGCAGCCATGCGCAGGGTCGCGAATCAGATGCTTGGGATCGATAGAAGCGATGCCGCCGTCAATCAGTGACGCGCCGGGGGCGCCGCCGTTTAGCTTGGTCTTGTCGAAGTCGATGCCTTCTTCATACTCGCTGGTCGTACCGGTTGGTGCCCCAAAGGGAGTGCAGGGGCCAGCCCCAAGCCCATTGCCGGTTGTTTGCTCGGGGGCATCGAAATTCCTGGAATAAGCGACATCGTAATAAACGCCCGTCAGGGCCGGGCTTCCACCGGTGACGATCGCCGTCAGGCCAGGGAACGAGTCCGAGGGTTTTGAGGTGCTGGCAGCAACGTAGTTGACTCCAGTCAGCCCGAGGGCGGCAATGGCCGGGCAGTAGGGCTGGTTGTTGTTTGCGGTGGCGATGCCATTGGCGCAGTTTACGTAATCAACAGCGTGCATTCCATCGACGCTGATCAGCAGAACATGTTCTATCTTGTTGGAAGTTTGTGCGACTGCCATGCCCACCAGGCACACAGCCGCGAGGGAGAAAAGGACAATTGTGTTTTTCATAGGAACCTCAAAGTGTGGATAAGACGGATCAGACAAGATAAAAGCGAAATGTGAACAGGGTGTTACAGAAAGTTGAATTGTTTGTGAAACAGAACCGTCGGCTCTGATCGGCGCTGACAGTTTCCTCGCGAGGGGTTCTCTTCGAGAGTCGCTGCTGTCGCCCCTTGCAATCGCACTGTTGTGAAATGATCTTCTCGCTCGATGCCTGTTGGACATCTCCGAGCGACGAGATCGAGCGTACAATGTCCGGATACGGCCAATGGCCGCCGGAAGCTCCCTCCCACATATACGGGGCCATCATGGATTGGGCAATTCACCAACCCGGGGTGCGGTTTGATATTCGCGCCGAACGCGCAGAATGCGAATATCTATTCAAGCATCCGGCAAGAGTACTTCAGGATCGACTTGCGCGACGCGGGGGCGGCGACCGGACGAAGGAAATTGCTACCCTCGAATGGGAACGAGTCCACCGCGAAGAAGCACGAGCACAGAGATTGCTGCATCAGGCACGAGTATTAGCCTGGGGCACAGAGAAGAATTATTACTACGCGCACAAGCTGTAGTGACCCTGGATGAGTACGCTTGGTTAGGCGGAAGTTAGGACCAAGTCGTTCGGCTTGAACTAATCGGCAAAGCGTGAATGAGTCAGGCCCTCGCCATCGACCGCATCGATTCCCTGCGGATTTGTCAGGAATAGCGGTGAAGACGATCCCGTTTCATCGTTTTTGGCGAAAAAAGACAGGCTCCTAAAAGCCTGTCTTTCTATTTGTCAGTAGGACGGGCAGAATTTCAAGCCGCCGAGCAAAAAAACAGGCCGCTCAGGGGGAGGCGCGAGCGGCCTGGTTGGCGAAGTCCTCCGGGGAGGAGGGTAAAGTCTTGTGTCGCGTTACATCGACGAGGGATTATTTCCGGTCGTCGGCGTCGAAGCCGGCGTGTTGCCGCCTACGCTATTGGTCATCAACCGAACATCTACGCGGCGGTTGCCAGCGCGGCCGGCAGCCGTCTTGTTCGACTCAACCGGCCTGTCCTTGCCCAAGCCGATGACATAGATCTTGCGCGCGGGCACGTTCCACTTGCTGGCCAAGTACTGGATCACCGAATTCGCCCGGCGCTGGCTCAGATCATAGTTGTATTCGGGCGATCCAACGGAATCGGTTCCGCCCTCCAAGGCGATGATGTAGCCCCTGGTCGAAGCGATATTGGCGGCGAGCTGATCCAGTGTCTCTTTGGCCTTTGCGGTCAGATTGTCTTTATCGAAACCGAACTTTACCGAGGTCTCGGCGACGGCATGAAAGTTGTCGAGATTGGCGACGGTGTTGGTCAGCACGCTAACGCGACCGTTGGCGGCATCAGCCATCTGCTGCGCCTGGGCGGCGTTCTGGCTGGCGGTCTGCGTCTTGACCTCGACGGCGTCGGTCTTCGCGTTCACGGCCGCAATACCCGCCTGCGCGCGCGCATCGACGTCCTTGATGTCCCTGGTGTTCTTCGCCGTCAAGTCGTCGAGTTCATTCGTCTTGTTGATGAGCGGCGTAGTCTGCGATTTGACGTAGTTCTTGCTGGCGCAGCCCACGGTGGCGACCATGCTGACTGCCAGGCATGTAACTAACGAAGTGCGATTCATAGGGTGAGGCTCCTTGGTTCCTCTGTGTGGCGCGCCTCGGTGTCCCGCGCGCTAGAAAATCAGTCTTTAGGCCCTGAGATACTTACCAGTAGTACAAGTCCCGATTCCCACTTTTGCAAGGCAGATGCCAGTTTTCTGAACTCCAAGCTTTCCCGATAAGCATATACTTTTTCAATGGTTTGCGGAAGGCATGCAGGTGGTCCAACCGCCGCACCAACCGTTCCCGGCAACGCAAAGCCAACATCCTGCAGGGAATTTTTATACGGTCATTCATCTAGGCCACAACAGACAACAGGAGTGGAGCGCGGCTTCGTCCGATCTGGCGGCGATCCAATAGAATAGGAATTTTCCGCGCCATGGACCTGCTAGCCAAAATCCGAACCATTCCAACCGAACCTGGCGTCTATCTCTACAAAAACGCCGAAGGCGAAGTTATCTATGTGGGAAAGGCGAAGAACCTGCGCAGTCGCGTCTCGAGCTATTTTCACGAGGGACGGTGGGAGGACGCAAAGACCGGCACGCTTGTGCGCGAAGCCGTCGATGTCGAGTACATCGTCGTCGCCAATAACAAAGAGGCCCTGGCGCTCGAAAATAATCTCATCAAGCAACGCAAGCCGCGCTTCAACATCCTGCTGCGCGATGACAAGACGTATCCCTACGTGAAGCTGACGCTGGCAGAGCGCTGGCCGCGCGTATACGTCACGCGCCGTTTGCGCAAAGACGGCAGCGCCTACTACGGCCCCTACTTCCCCGCCAATCTGGCGTACCGCATCGTCGACCTGATTCACCGCAACTTTCTGATTCCCTCCTGCAAAGTCGACTTGACGCGCTTTCATCCGCGACCCTGCCTGCAGTACTACATCAAGCGCTGTCTAGGCCCCTGCGTGAAAGATTTGACGACGCCGGAGCTCTATCAGGAAGCCGTCCGCGACGTAAGGCTGTTCCTCGAAGGCCGCCCCACAGACCTGGCGCGCTCCCTGCGCACCCGCATGGAAGCAGCCGCGGCAGCCCAGGAATACGAACGAGCCGCCCGCTACCGTGATTTGATTTCGACGGTAGAGCAGTTGCAGGAGCGTCAGCGCATCGCCGCCGCCGAAGGCAACGACGCCGACGTCTTCGGCTACCATTACGAAAACGGCATGCTGGCAGTGAACTTGTTCCACATGCGCGCCGGAAAGATGGTCGACCGCCGAGAATTCTTTTGGGAAGACTTGCCGGAACTGGAGTCAATCAGCGACACGGAACTCGCGACGGCTCGTGGGAGGGACACAGTCCTCTGTGCGATCGGGCAAGGCTCGACCGCGCATTTAGCTGACACCGTCAATACGCCCGAAGGAAATACTAGCCCAGGTTCGGTCAGCTCGGAAGGACGAAGGCGTCCGTCCCCACACCCGCCGCAGGGAGACCAAGGCTCGTTCCACCCCGGCGAGTTTTTCTCCGCCCTGCTCAAACAGCTCTACATCGGCCAGCCCTACGTCCCCCGCAATCTTTACGTCCCGGTCGATTTCGAAGATCTCGAAGAGCTGGAAGAACTACTCTCAGAGCAAGACCCTCGCGCCGCCCGCGTGCACATCCTCGTCCCCCAGCGCGGCGACAAGCGCGCTCTTATCGACCTCGCCGGCAACAACGCCAAGCAATCCTACGACCAACGCTTCCGCGTCCTCAAGCCCAATGCGCGCAAGATCCAGGAAGAGCTGCAGGAAGCGATCAGCCTGCCGGAACTGCCCAAGCGCATTGAGTGCTTCGACATCTCCCACATTCAAGGCGCAGAAACCGTCGCCTCCATGGTGGTCTGGGAAGACGGCAGGATGAAGAAGTCGGATTACCGTAAATTCATCATCCGCACCGTGGACGGAGTCGACGACTTCGCCTCCATGCGCGAGGTGGTCACGCGCCGTTACAAGCGCCTGCAGGACGAAAAGAAACCCATGCCGAGTCTCGTCCTCATCGACGGCGGCCTCGGTCAGTTGCACGCCGCCGCCGAAGCCCTAGAAAAGCTCGAGATCATCAACCAGCCGCTGGCCGCGATCGCCAAGCGGGAGGAAATTCTTTATGTGTATGGACAAGAGAAAGACCCGATCGCCCTGGATCACCATTCTCCGGTCCTGCACCTGATCCAGATGATTCGCGACGAAGCCCACCGCTTCGCCGTAACCTTCCATCGCAAGCGCCGACAGATGCGCGACCGCTCCACCGAGCTTCTGGATATTCCCGGAGTCGGCGCCAGCACCACGCGCCGCCTGCTCGCACACTTCGGCAGTGTGCAGGCCGTCAAGCACGCGGACGCCGCTGCCCTCTCGGCAGTGGTTACGCGCGTGCAAGCCGAGGCCATCCGCAACCACTTCCACAAGTGAATCCTCGAGCTAAGGATTCTAACCCTGAGAGCGATCACGACCTCAAGCCCGAGAAACATGTAGTCTTTGCTTCAGTCGTCATCCCAGCTCGACGCGAGCCAGTTTATTCGCTTCTCGCCAACTACTAAGGACGGCCATCCGCGAGTCCTGCCGAGACAATTCACCCGGTGCTGGTGGAAGAAGGCGGCTGCGTGACAACGTTCACCGTCGATCCAGGCCCTGTCCCTCAGGACTCGAAGGCAAGCAGCTCCACGGAGTTGCCCGTCAGAGCCGGCTTTTCCCGGAAAGATGGAGCGCATCTCTCGACATTCCGGCTGCGTCCGATGTATGTGAATGAACTCGCAAACCTGGCGCGCGTAGCGACCGGCCCATTTGGCACTTAAGCTTTGGGAGCAGGGCTGGCATTCCCATGTCCAGCACAACTTTCCAGCTTCGATCCTTCTGCAGCTTCCAGATGCTGGTGTACTTGCCGTACTCGACGTGCACTTGGCCGTGTTGGTCGTTGGAGGCAGCAAGGATTTCATGGAGGCCTCCCGGAAATTTGCGGAATATTTTACTCCTGCGGTCAAGAGGCAAATAAACACACAGGAGACAAAAAGGCACAAAGGGAGGAGCGCGAGGAGCGACCTCCCCTCATGTACTTTCGTGTCCTTTGTGGCTCCCGCTCCGCCCGCGCTAAACTAGCGGCCACCGATATGAAGCAGTATCTCTTGCTCCTTTTGCTCATCACACCCTCGGCTTGGGCACAAACCCCCGACCTCGCCACACCCCGGGAAAAGCATCTACGCAACGTCCATCAACTCACATTCGGCGGCCAGAACGCGGAAGCGTACTTCTCCGCCGACGGCAAGAAGCTGATCTTCCAGTCCTCGCACGGCGACGTGAAGTGCGACCAGATTTTCATGATGAACGTCGACGGCTCAGACCAGCACATGGTCTCTACTGGCAGGGGACGCACCACCTGCAGCTACTTCTATCCCGACGGTAAGAAGATTCTTTACTCTTCAACGCACCTGTCGAGCCCGGAATGCCCGCCGAAACCCGACTATTCAAAGGGCTACGTTTGGGGCGTTTATTCCGGGTACGACATCTTCACCGCGAATCGAGATGGATCGAACCTCAAGCAGCTCACCGACACGCCAGGCTACGACGCCGAGGCCACAATTTCTCTCGATAGTAGGAAAATCACATTTACGTCCGTTCGCAATGGCGACTTGGACATCTACACCATGGACGTCGATGGCAAGAACGTAAAGCAGCTCACCCACGAACTCGGCTACGACGGCGGCCCGACATTTTCTCCTGACGGCAAGTGGATCGTCTATCGCGCCTATCATCCCAAGACAGAGCGCGAGATCGCCGACTATAAAGAACTACTGACGCAGAACCTGATCCGGCCAACGTCGTTGGAAATCTGGCTAATGAAGTCCGACGGCTCCGACAAGAAACAGATCACCGACCTCGGCGCGGCCAGCTTCGGCCCGGCCTTCACAGCCGATGGCAAGAAAATCATCTTCTCGTCGAACTATGATCCGGAAACCCACGCGAGTGGAGGCGAGGGAAACTTCGAGCTCTGGACGATGAACCTGGACGGCAGCGGCTTGGAACGGATCACCTACAGCGACGGCTTTGACGGTTTCCCCATGTTCTCGCCGGACGGCAAAAAGCTCGTGTGGGCGTCCAATCGGAATGGCAAAGCGCCGCATGAGACAAACATCTTTATTGCGGACTGGGTACCGTAGACAGCGCGACTGCCTTCGACTTCTCGGCTTTCTCGTTCTTCGCAGCCATCGCTTTAGCGGCCCACTCATTGGGCAGTTCTAGAGCTTGGGCGCGCAAGGACGTTTGATCGCTGGCAGCGGGCCACGTCAAGGTGCCGCTCGCAAAAATGTCGGCACGGCCTGGGATTAAGGTCGTCCCAACCGCGGCCGGCATCGAGGCACACGTACGCTACATCACCCGCGCCTATGAGCGCCACCACCCGCCCCGGTGTCTCTGTGAGGCCGTCGTCGAAATGATCGACGCCAGACGCGAGGCTCTGAGAGCGTAGAATTGTCACGTCGCCCGGGGTTCAAGCGGAGCACCGAGTCTGACCTTTCCGACACGTTTAGCATTCTTGCCAGCGGCGGAAAGCGTGCCCGAGGTCGATCCATTGGACATGCGAAAACTTTGGGCCTTCTGGCGGACACAATCGGAATAAAGCGATCGGAATGGATGGGGAAACCAAATCTGCAGCCCGGGCGCAGACGTTTTCGCTACCGAGTACAGAATCCGGATGCTCGACCTCGTGGAAATGTCAGCATCTCCATATCCCGCTGGAGGCATGACGGAACCATGGGGTGATGCTCTCCTCCAGGCCGCGAGATTTCACATGAAATGGATGGCACATGGAGTCATCCATTAAGACCTCCCGCTCGACACCGCGGACTCGAAAAGCAGGTAGAAAACGCGAGCGCTGAAGGGCGCCTAGAGCGGCAGACCTCCACGATCCCGTATTAAAGTCAATGATGAACACCGTAGATCCTGGCACACTTATCATCACGGGCGGCAGCCGAGGCATTGGAGCCGCAACCGCCACACTCGCCGGCGCCCGCGGATACGCCGTGGCCGTGAACTTCTGCACCGGCGAGGCTGAAGCCAAGAAGGTCGCTCACGAGATCGTCACAAACGGCGGCCGAGCCCTCGCCATTCACGCAGACATCGCGCACGAACGACAAATCGTAGAGCTGTTCCAGACCGCGGAGCGCGAACTGGGCTCAATCACAGCCCTGGTCAACAACGCCGGCATCACCGGCGGATTCACCCGCGTCGAAGACGTAACCGCCGCGCAGATTGAGAAGGCCTTTGCAGTCAACGTGACCGGGGCAATCCTCTGCGCCCGCGAGGCCGTGCGCCGCATGTCAACCCGCCACGGAGGCAACGGCGGCGCTATCGTTAACATTTCGTCCATCGCTACCCGCACAGGCGCCGCCGGCGAGTGGGTCCACTACGCCGCATCGAAGGGCGCCATCGACAGCTTCACCCTGGGACTCGCCCGCGAAGTCGCGACAGAAGGAATTCGCGTAAACTCCGTCTCGCCCGGTCTCACCGATACTGACATCCATGCGGCCAACGGCGAACCCGGCCGCCTCCAGCGTCTCATGCCCACCATCCCCATGAAGCGCGCCGGCCTGCCCCAGGAAATCGCAGAGGGAGTATTGTGGCTACTCTCACCAGGAGCCTCATATGTAACCGGATCGATTCTGGAAATCGGCGGCGGAAGATGAAACCAGTGGAGCGGCGGACGCCCCGTTCGCCGGGCCGCCAGCAGGAACCCGAAGCGCACAAACAGTCAGCACTGGGCTGGACACCGTCGGATTGGAGTTCTTCTGGCGTCGACAGAAGGCTGGCGAGCTTCGCCCAGCGGACAGCCGAGGCGGCCCTTTGACATTCATCATGACTCGACCGCATGCGACTCTCTTCGCGCCATCTGCAGCGCGCCTTCGACCGGATCCACCACTTGCGGATTCACCTGCGAACGCGCGTCGAGGCGTCGCAGCTCATTGTAGAAAACCTCGCGCACGATCGCCGCGTGACAAAAGACCCCTCCGCTCATGGCCACCGGGACGGGCGCGGCGTTGTCCTTGGCAAACAGGCGTCGGGTGACCACCGCCGCAAGATCCGCCAATTCCCTGCCCGCGCTCCTCAGAACCTGCCGCGCGACTTCATCCTTGCTGGCGGCAGCTGCGGGAAACAGCGCAGCAAAATCTGGAGGCGGAATCGAGTTCGCCGCCCGCGCCAAGTCCGACAAAGAGCTGACACCCCACGCATTGAAAAGATCCTTCGCCAATAACAGGGAGCCGCCCTCGAGTGACTCGCGCTCGCTGGCACGCAGAACCGCGCTCACCGCACTCCGCCCGATCCAGTGCGCAGAGCCCTCGTCCCCGATGGCAAATCCCCACCCCCCAGCACGAAGCGTTTTTCCTTCCCGGTCGCGGCCATACGCAATCGAACCCGTACCGGCGATGACAATCACCCCCGGACCCGTGTCAAATGCGGCTTCCAGAGCGATTTGCATATCGCCGACTACATCGATGGGCGTCGCTACAATTTCTGCGACAATCTCGCGCACAATCGCCGCTAACTCGGGACGAGCTGCACCCGATCCTCCCACGCAAGTGTGTGCCACCTGCTCGAGCGAAATGCCGGCCGCGGCGCAAGCCTGGCGCACACACTGTTGCAGCGACTCCCGGGCCTGCGCCTCTCCGACGCGCACGATGTTGCTCGCACCGGCCGTGGCCCTCGCCACCAACCGCCTCTCGTCGCCAACCGCACACGTCGTCTTCGTTCCCCCGCCGTCAATTCCGAGATAGTAAGACACGGATTAGTTCTAACACACAAGCAGTTTCGAGCCACCAGCGCACGCCCAAGGAGCTCGCTGCTCAGTGTCCATAGAGTCTCACTCGCCGAAAGTGACGATTCCCGACATAATTGACCTGGTCGCACCAGCGTGCCACAGCCAGGGATATTCGTTATGACAGCGAAGGTTCAGATCGCCGAACTCGGCAACCGGGGAGACGCCCGGGGCCTCAGTTTCAACGCCCCACCCGAGGCGCTCGCATTCGTGGGCCGCATGTCCGACCTACATCTGGCGTCAACCAAGCCGGGCGCCGTGCGCGGCAACCACTATCATCGGCTTCGTCGTGAAGCGATCCTGGTCATGCCGGGAGCAAAGTGGTCCCTGCATTGGGACGAAGGCCAGAATTCCCCCGCACAGCATCGCGATTTCAGTGGCGCAAGCGCCGTGCTGGTGCTCATTTCGCCGGGCGCATCACACGCGGTCCGCAACGATAGTGACGGCGAACACGAACTGTGGCTGATAGCGATCTCCTCGGGACCATACGATTCGTCAGACGCGGTAGCACACAAAGTAACGTAGCGCAGTCGTGGCGGCGGTCGCGAGGGCATCTTGTCCTCGCCGCTGTCAAAAGACGCACTCGACGCTAGACCAACAAGCATGGGCCTGAACAAATTCGATTTGACTATCATCGCTCTCTACCTGGCAGGCATCACTCTTTTCGGCCTGCGCTTCCGCAAGAAGCAACGCAGTCTCCGCGACTACTTCCTCGCCGGACGCGACATCCCCTGGTGGGCGATCGCCCTTTCCATCGTCGCGGCTGAAACCAGCACTCTGACGATCATCAGCATCCCCGGCCTGGCCTACGACACCAACCTCACATTCCTGCAAGTCGTCATGGGTTACGTCGTGGGCCGCATCATCATCAGCTTCCTGCTGCTGCCCCATTACTTCCGCGGCGAGCTATACACTGCCTACGAACTGATCGAACGCCGCTTTGGCCCTCAACTACGCTCTCTCACCGCCGGCCTGTTCCTACTCACTCGCGCCGCTGCCGAAGGCGTGCGCGTCTATGCAGTATCGATCGTGGTCTCGATCGCAATGGGCACAGGTGAAGTCGCATCGATCGCCATCATCACTGCCCTGACGCTTATCTATACATTCGAAGGCGGCCTCGCCGCCGTCATCTGGACCGACGTCGTTCAAACCGCCATCTACGTCGGCGGAACACTTGTCGGGCTGGCAACCATTCTCCACCTCGTCCCCGGCGGATGGACCGCTATTCACACCGCCGCCGCAAGTGCCCAAAAATTCCAACTCTTCGACTTCAGCACCAGCCTCTGGACTCCCTACACTTTCTGGGCTGGAATAATTGGCGGCTCGTTCTTCACCGTAGCCAGTCACGGCACGGACCAACTCATCGTGCAGCGCTTGCTTGCGGCACGAGGCCAAAAGCAATCGGCAAGCGCGCTCATTTCCAGCGGGTTTGGAGTCCTGCTTCAGTTCGCGCTTTTTCTGATGGTTGGGGTCATGTTGTGGACCTACTACCGTCTACCCTCCTCTTCATTCGGCCGCCCCGACCGCATCTATCCCACCTTTATCGTTTCGCGCATGCCGCACGGAATCTCCGGCCTGCTGATCGCCGCCATCTTGGCCGCAGCCATGTCGAACCTAAGCGCTGCGCTGAATTCTCTTTCCTCAAGCGCCATCATGGATTTCTACGCTCGCCTGCGCCCGCAGACCGACGAAAAAACAAAGATGCACCTCTCCCGCATTGCAACCGTCGTGTGGGCGCTGGTGCTTTTCGCTCTCGCTATCGTCGCTCTCCACAAAGGCGGACGCGTGGTCGAGGTTGGCCTCCAAATCGCCTCGGTAGCCTACGGCGCGCTCCTCGGCGCATTCCTGCTCGGCGTGCTCACCCGTCGTGCCAACCAGCTCGGTGCCATGATCGGTATGGTCTGCGGCTTAGTCACCGAACTCTACCTATGGCGCTGGACGCACATTCCCTGGACCTGGTGGGTCATGATCGGGACTTGCATCACCTTTGCCGTGGGATGGATCCTAAGCAGCCTCTCCGCCCAGCACTCCGGCGAGCCGGCCAAACCCAGTTCCTGATCGGCAGCAAACCAGCTCCGACCGAAACCTCCCCGAGTGAAAATGCAGTCTGCGGGGTTTACCCCTTGGGGGGCTAGAAAGAACGCCTCGGCCGTGTTGAGGCTCCAACCGGCGGAAGGCAGGCCCCCTGTGATTCCTCGAGAATTCGAACCGGAAGTCCCTCTGCCCCTGAAACCCGAACCTGTCGCGCAGGCGCACCGGAGTGTTTATCCCTCGGTGGTCGAACGCACCGGGACCAGCGCATGTACAAAACTCAGTCCGAAGATTTGGTGGCGCCGCCGCTTTTGTGAATAGCCCCTTTAGACCACGCTCAACTTTGCAATGTATCGTAATAGGACAAAAACTCCCGCACAGATCCCACTTCTCTGAACGTTTCGGACCAAACCCACTTCCCCCGAAGCCCAGGCCACGGACTGCTTCTGTGTGGAGGGGATCTAGCCCGAGTACAAGAGGGTCCGTTCCGCTGGCCCTCTTGAACTTGTAATCGCGGGCAGCCGACGACAACGCAAATTATCGCCTCCGACCGCGTTCGGAACTTGCCCCGAAGTCTCTGCAAGCGTTAGAGTTGTCCGCTAAGGTTCACTAGATTGTCGACGAATGGATCCAAAGACTATGCGGATGGACAGGTTGGGCTTTCGGGTACCTGTAAAAATTCACAGAGGTTTTTAGCGAAACTGACCGGCAACCTGTTGCATCTAAGGCTCCTAAGGCCCTGTATGTCGAAAGTACGATCTGGTCCCAGCCTTTCTTCGCGCGATCTGGCGCGGGCGTGGTGGCGTGTTCTGAACGGACATGTCCCGATGCTGTCGATAGAGATCACTCGCGAATGTCCTTTGAGTTGTCCCGGATGCTACGCATACGGAGACAGTCACTTGGGCGGTGAGACGACCCTGCGCGAGTTGAGTGATTTCCGCGGTGATGCGCTCGTGAGCGGCGTGCTCGGGCTGGTACGAAAGCACAAACCGATGCACGTGTCGCTGGTCGGGGGCGAGCCAATGATCCGGCATCGCGAACTCTCGCGCATTCTCCCCGAGCTCAGCGCCATGGGGGTGTTCACAATGGTGGTCACGAGCGGGGTGATTGCGATTCCACCAGAGTGGATGGAGTTTCCACGATTTCGGTTAGCAGTTTCGGTCGATGGACTGCCGGAACATCACGATGAGCGGCGCAAGCCGGCGACTTATGAGCGCATCCTTAAGAATGTTGCCGGACGATCGATCAACGTGCACTGGGTGATTACGCGGCCGATGCTGACGCGGGCTTCGTATCTGGAGGAGTATGTTGCCTTCTGGAATGCGCAGCCGGAAGTGGACCACATCTGGGTCAGCCTCTATAGTCCGCAGATTGGGGAAGAAAGTCGAGAGCGGCTGACCGCCGAAAACCGGGAGCGGATTGCGCGGGAATTGCCGCCGCTAGGAAAGGCCTATCCGAAGCTGCTTCTGCCGGAAGGGATGGCGCGGGCATTTGTGAAGCCTCCAAAGAGTCCCGACGATTGTCTGTTCTCCATGATGTCGATGAACTATTCGGCCGATCTGCGGACGCATGTGGAGCCATGCGTTTTCGGGGGCACGCCGGATTGCAGCCAGTGTGGATGCAGCATCTCGAGCGCCCTCCACTGGATTCGTGACGTGAAGATTACTGGACCGTTGAAGGTCGGACATATGGTCCGCGGATCGTTGGGTGTGGGATCGGCGGTCCGGAAGTTGCGCGGCGAGGGGGATGCGTTGAGTCGCTGGCAGGAAGGCGCGCGGTTTGTAGGCGAGAAGAGTTCGCTGGTTCAGATTCAGTCGCAGGAAGAAGGCGAAGCGCCTTAGGGCTTTCTGGAAAGCCGCGATCGACCCAACGGGATCACTCGCGAACGCGACGCACGACTTTTGACGTGCCCAGTTCTGACTTACTGGAGCCAGCCTGCGGGTAACGCCTGTAGCAGATGCAACGGGATGACGTAGAGTCCTTCCGCACAGGCAACCGGTCGTCCCAAAAAAGTCCGGGATGTCCTTGCGAATTGAAAGTCTGCCCGACCGGAGCCCGATTCGGCCACGCTTCCCGCAAAGAGGCGGTCTCGATGGCATGAGCTTTGTCGTCTGCGGGGGCCAGAGCGCAGGGCACAGCGTCAGCCGCTCGCTGGCGTCGGACGGACGGATTGATATCGCAGATCGTTAGCATCCCCTGACTTCACTTCTTCTTGTTCTTGCCAGGCAGGCTTGCGGGATTCTCGTGCGTGCGTTCGCGGAACGCACCTCGCAGGCCAGCGGCGAGGCCTACGCTGGATTCACCGAACCTGTCGCGGAGTTTGTCGGCTGCGGCCAGGGCGTCTTTCCAGCGTTGTTGGCGGTTTCCCTCTAGCAGAGCGATCTGCGCGGCTTGTGTCGTGAACGACGACGCTTGCACTCCCAACAGACGGACTTCGATTCCCTTCTTCCAGTTCTTGCGGAAGAGATTTCGGATCTGCTCGAAGATTTCGATGTCGAGTTGTGTGGGCGCTGGGAGCGTGTGGGCGCGCGTAATCGTAGTGAAGTCTTTGTAGCGGAGTTTGAGCTGTACGGTACGGGCATAGAAGTTGGCTTCGCGGAGTCGGCGGCCGACCATTTCTGAGAGGCGCATCAATGTGGCCTCGAGCGTGTTGATGTCGGCGGTGTCCTCGTTGTAGGTGTGCTCGTGGCTGATGGATTTGGCGTCGAGGTCGGCGGCGACTTCGTGATCGAACCATCCGCCGGCATCTTCGCCTCGGGCTTTCCCGGCGAGCGCGAGGCCCCATTTTCCGAAGCGGGATTCAAGTTCGTTGTCTTCGAGCTTGGCGAGGTCTCCAACTTTCCTGATTCCCAGCGCATGAAGATGCGATTCCATGACTTTGCCGACGCCCGGGATTTCGCGCACGTCAAGCGGCGCGAGGAATTTCGACTCTTGGCCGGGGACGATGTAGAGAATGCCGTTCGGCTTTGCTTGTGCGGAAGATACTTTCGCAATCAGACGCGATGTGCCGATTCCGACCGAACAGTTCAGGCCAGTTTCGGATTTCATGCACTGATGCAGGCTGTGTGCAGCTTTGAGCGAAGGTCCGTGGAGGCGCTCAGTGCCGCTCATGTCGAGGTAGGCCTCGTCGATGGAGGCCATTTCGACCTGCGGCGTGAACGAGCCGAGAACTTTATAGACCTTCTCTGAGAACTCGCGGTAGCGGTCCGGATGTCCGTCTACGAAGATGGCGTGTGGGCACTGCTTGGCCGCGGTGCGGAGCGGCATGGCAGAGTGAACTCCGAACTTGCGCGCTTCGTAGGAAGCAGCGGAGACCACACCGCGCTCGTGGCGCTGTCCGCCGACCACGACGGCCTTGCCCTTCAGTGACGGATCGTAGAGTTCTTCCACGGAGACGAAGAAGGCGTCCATGTCGACGTGGAAGATGGTGCGGGGAAAAGCGGGCTGGTGGACGGCAGCCATGCTGAAGGAATTCTAGCAGCAGCTTTGAGGGTGACGGCGGGGCGCCACCGCACTCCCGCATAGGAGTCAGGAGAACAGGTAAAACAGCGATCGCGAGGATTCGCAAGCGCTGCATAAAACAATTATCTGGCGTCGCTCAGGTTGGCCAACAGCAACGAACGTTGCAGGGACCAGCAACGACCGAACGATGTTAGAATTCGCCGCATGTCTGGACGCGCCCTCTGGATTACATCCCGCATTGTCTTCCTGGTCTGTGGACTGACCACACTCTTCACCGCCGTTCCTTACGTTATGCTGCGCGGGGCAGAGCTGCCGGTTCAGAGCGAATGGGTCGTCTTTGCGGTTGTGCTTGGGCTCCTGGGGCTCTTCAGTGTGTTGGTTGCGGTACTGCCGCGATCGCTGATCGCAAAAGCCTGTCGACAAGATCGGGATGACGAGCAGTTGTTTTCAGCGCCGCTCAAACTGCTTGGCATTTTTGCCGCAATCGCGTATCTGCTGGCACTCGTCGCTCATTTCTCTCCTCACACCTGGAATCTCAATCCGCAACTCATGCTGGCGGTGTGTCCTCTGTATTTTGTGAAGATGACGATCGACCCCTCGCCCAAGTCGATCTTCTTCCTGTTGGCTCCGATGAATGCGGCGGTCTTCGCCGCACTCGGTCTCACTCTCGGATACGTGCGGTTGGCTCTTCGTAAAGAGCGCTGAGGACTAATCGCTGGTACTGCGGTCGGGCGCGAGACGCGATGGGTTGCACTATTTGCCAGTCTTCAATTGAAACTCCTGCCCAAGATTGTGGTCAATCATCACAACTTCGGCACGAGACAGAAGTGTCTGGATGATATCGAGCAAAACCTCCACCATGTAATCTGCCCGTTGTTCGGCCTCAAGCCTTTTTTGAGGGTCTTTTATGTTATGCGCTTCTTGCAATATCAGGTTGTCGCAAGTCGACGCCTCGCCAAAACGATGATAGAGTTCCTCCGTCGACAACGTACCGAAGTAGTCATGGTCGTCCGCCATCGCCTTTTTCCATGCGGCCAAATCTGCGTGGCACTGACTCAGCGTTGCCTTCTGACCTTCTAGTGCGGCTGAATGCAGCGTGTCGAACGCCGATTGCGCGGGGACAGGAAGCACGCTCACAGATATTAAGGCGACAGTTGCCACGAACACAGCAATTCGGCTCATCGTATTTCTCCCCAGGCTGACAGGCTGAAACTAGTTTGGCTCCGTGGGGCTGTCACCTGACGCGGGGGACAGTGGGCGTGCTGCAACACCACCTGTCGGGGGAAGTGTGTATAGGCAAGTATCCAACAACTTGAGTCCTAGAACGGCACAGGTCAAATCCACGTAATGACCCGCGCTGGGTTCAAGCCCCCAACGCATACCGGAAACAACCGAAGCGCCTCACAGACATGCGTCCCCGTGACTGCCACGATGCATCCCGCCCCGAAACAAATTGCATGCCACGCCGGTAAGGTCTTCGTTCAACGCAACTTGACGACGAACCTACGACCAGCAGGGATGCGGGTAATAGCACGACCAGTGCTTTTAGCAATGTGAGATTCACAGCGCCGCTCTTACAAAATAGCGTGTCCGCCACCAGGAATGGCCCGGATGTCGGCGAATCCGCTGTCGCCCTCGGCACTCGCCCGCGACGGAGTTTAGACTAATACTCTTTCCGGTACAAGCGCAGTTCCCCGCATCTGCCTTACTTTTTCGTAGATTTTCCCGTATTCGCGGGCGCTTACGTTCCAAGAAAAATCCTTGTTCATGCCATTTCGCATCAGGACTTGCCACGACGTTTGATCCTGAAACGCCTGCAGGGCCTGCTTGATCGTGAGCAGGAGCGACTCGCCACTGTATTCGGTGAACTTGAAGCCGGTGCCTTTGCCGGTGCGGGCGTCCCAGGGCTCGATAGTGTCATCGAGGCCTCCAGTGGCGCGGACGATGGGCACCGTGCCGTATTTCAGGCTGTAGATCTGGTTCAGGCCGCAGGGTTCGTAGCGCGAGGGCATGAGGAACATGTCGGCGCCGGCTTCGATTTTGTGGGCTATGGCATTGTCGTAGGCGACCTTGACGGCGATCTTGTGCGGGAATTGCTTGTTGAGGCGTTGGAACATCTCTTCGTAGGTCTTGTCGCCGGCGCCTAAGGCGACGATGATCATTTCTTCGCGGGCGAGCCGGTCGGCGATCTGCGCGATCAGATCGAATCCTTTTTGGGCGGCGAAGCGGGACACGATGCCGATCACCGGAAGCTTCGGGTCGGCGTTGGTGACACCGAAGGCAGCGAGGAGATCCTGCTTGTCTTTGGCTTTCCCGGAAAGATCCTGGGGTGAGTACTTGGCAGTGGTGAACTTGTCGGTCTGGGGACTCCATTCCTCGTAGTCGACGCCGTTGAGGATACCGGTCACAGTGGAGGCGCGGTCGCGGAGAACGCCTTCGAGGCCGAATCCGTATTCTGCCGTTTGAATTTCCTGGCTGTATTTTTTGCTGACCGTGGTGACGTAGTCGGAGTAGGTCAGCGCTCCTTTAAGGAAATTGACCTGGCCGAAGAATTCCATCTTCGACATGGTGAACAGATCCCAGGGAAGCATGAGGAGGGGGAGGGTGTCGGGCGGGAATAGGCCCTGGTAGCCCATATTGTGGATGGTGAAAACGGTGCCAACGTCTTTGAAGGCAGGGTCATCGGCGTAGATCGTACGAAGCAGGACCGGCACTAAGGCGGATTGCCAATCGTGGCAATGAAAGATCTGCGGAGTGCCCAGGATCTTCGAGGCTTCCAGCACCGTGCGTGAGAACAACGCGAAGCGCTCGGCGTTGTCGGGGTAGTCACCGGCAGGGGTGCCGTAGAGGGCCTCGCGGTCGAAGTATGGCGGATATTCGACGAAATAAAATTTGACGCCGCCTTGCGAACCTCCGCTGACCACCGAGGCGAAGCGGTATTCATCGTCGAATGGGACGGTGACGCTGCGAACGACCGTGGCCGGATCGCTGAGCCTGGTCTGGCGGTAGCGTGGGAGGTAGACGCTAAGCTGATGGCCCAGCGAGGCCAGGGCGCGGGGCAAGGCTCCGACGACGTCAGCGAGACCTCCAGTCTTGGAAAATGGGACACCTTCGGAAGCGACGAACGCGATATTCATGAGAGCGGAACCTCCTCGGCGCGCGAAGTGGACGCAACGCAGGATATGATGAAGACAGCCAGGGCCGGGGTTCGAATCGAACTGAACAAAAGAATGCGTACCGACCTGTCAGTCTAATTCTCGACTAGGTGAGGGTCAACGTGCCAAGGGTGGTATCTGCACGCCGTCCGCAAAATAAGCCTAAATTGGGACAACACTTCCTGACGAGCCAGGATGCGGCCGCGCGCATTGTAGATGCATTAGGGGACATATCGCAGAGCACTGTGCTCGAAATCGGTCCGGGACGTGGGATTCTGACTTCCCTGCTGGCGACGCCGGCCCGGCGTCTGATTGCGGTGGAATTGGACCGCGTGCTGGCGGCGCAGTTGCGGCTGAAGTTTGGCATGGCACGGAATGTGGAGATTCTCGAGGCCGATATTCTGGCGATCGATCTGGACTCGCTGTTCGGACCGAAGCCGGGCCTGGGACAGCCCGGAATTGAGTTTAGGCCACAGCCCGTGAAGGTTGTGGGAAATCTGCCCTACTACATCACGTCTGACATTTTGTTGCGGCTGTTTGAGTTTTCGAAGTACTTCGAGAGCATCGTGATCATGGTGCAGCGGGAAGTGGCGGAACGGGTTGCCGCCAAGCCGGGAGGGAGCGAGTACGGGCTGCTTTCGGCTACGGCGCAGCTTTACGCTCGGGTGGAGAATCTGTTTACGCTGCCGCCGGGGGTGTTCGCGCCTCCTCCGAAGGTTCATTCGTCGGTGCTGCGGTTGACGATTTCGCCGCGGCAGGAGGAGTTGGGCGTCGCCGGGGATGGGTTTATTGGTTTCCTGCGGCTCTCGTTCGCGCACAAGCGGAAGACTCTGTGGAACAATCTAAAAGAGAAGTACGACGAAGCGGCGTTGAAGCGCGCGCTGGCGGAGGCAAAGGTGAAGCCGGCGGTGCGGGCGGAGACGTTGAGTTTGGAAGAGAGCGCGGCGGTATATCGGGCGTTGCGTGGCGAGGCTGTGGGCGCGTAGAGTGGCACAAGGGTAAGACCTCGTAGATCTCTTTCGTTTGCCGGTTTTTTTGCGGCCCTTGAAGGGCTGCTCTTCTACTGTCAGCGTTTGTTTCGGGTCTTAGCCAGACCCAAACGATCGTGTGGTTTTAGCCTCTTGAATTGAAGGAACGCGGCGCATTATTTCTTCTTGATGGTTGGCCCCGGGGTCGGGCTCGCCGCAAGGAGGGGCCATGGGTAGCACACTTGTTCGACACCCGGCAGTAGCGGGACGGTTTTATCCCGGCGATCCGGACGATCTACGCGCTGAAGCAGGCGAATATCTCTCACAATGTGAAGCGAAGGACGCTCCACAGCGGGCGATTGGGTGCATGGCTCCGCATGCGGGGTATATGTATTCGGGGCACGTGGCGGGAGCGGTGTTTGCCCAGGTTGAGATTCCTAAGCGATGTGTAGTGATGTGTCCGAATCACACAGGAATCGGTCGCGCTCTTGCCATCATGAGCGATGGAGCCTGGGAAACGCCACTGGGGGAAGTTCCGATTGACGCCGAGTTAGCCACGGCTTTGAAAGCGCGCTTCCCTAATTTGCAGGACGACTCGGCTGCACACCGGGCGGAGCATGCGGCGGAGGTGGAACTTCCCTTCCTGCAGCTTCGGCAGCCGGATTTGACGTTCGTGCCAATCGCTTTGGGAACAGGTCAGTTTGAGGCGCTCGAACAACTTGGGTTGGCGGTGGCGGATGTGATTTCGGCGCAGAGCGATCGGGTCCTGATGGTGGCTTCGAGCGATATGAACCACTATGAGTCGGACGCTGTCACGCGGGTAAAGGATCACCGGGCAATCGAAAGGATTCTCTCACTCGATCCGCGCGGGCTGTTTGATGTGGTGACCCAGCAAGACATCAGCATGTGCGGTTTTGGCCCGGCGGTTGCGATGTTGACCGCGGCACGACGGCTGGGGGCAAAATCGGCGGAGCTGGTGAAATATGCTACTTCGGGCGATGTCTCCGGCGAACGGGACATGGTTGTGGGATATGCTGGCGTAGTTGTGGTTTAATTTGTCGCAGCCGGTCCTCGAGTCCCTACAATTTTCCTCCCGCCAACCTTCTGAATCGATTCCCCAAAATTTCCTGTAAGGACTTTCCGCCAGCCGGGACTATCGTTACGTAAAACCATGATCACACTGAACAAACTCGGAAAGTCATTCCATGGGCGGCAGGTGATACAAGACCTGTCGTTTGAGGCTCGGAACGGCGCGATTACGGGTCTGCTGGGAGCGAACGGAGCGGGCAAGACTACGACGCTGCGAATGATCTGTGGCGTGTTGAAACCGGAGTCGGGTTCGATCTCGATCGACGACGCCACCGGCGCAACCGGTGAGCCACAGTCGCAACGGGGCGTAGGGGCATTGCTCGATCACGTTGGCCTCTATTCGCGGCTCACGGTGCGGGAGAATCTTGAATACTTCGGGCGCCTTCGCGGCATGGACAGCCGCGAGATCGCAAAGGGCATCGATCGGATAGTTTCGATGCTGGGGCTCGAGGCAATCGCCGATCGTCCCACCGCCGGTTTCTCACAGGGAGAACGAATGAAGACTGCCTTGGGGCGGGCAATTCTTCATTCTCCGAAGAACCTGCTGCTTGATGAACCG
>Ga0123356_10002287_pt1 | contig 20636 bp, 17 predicted proteins | sample TergutEmb28metaG_2_FD_92546 | JGI IMG/M metagenome (GOLD analysis project Ga0123356, IMG submission 92546) | Embiratermes neotenicus P3 segment gut microbial communities from Petit-Saut dam, French Guiana - Emb289 P3 | ecosystem: Host-associated > Arthropoda: Insects > Digestive system > Gut ... | reverse complement strand
TTTGAGTCTCTTCAAGAACACACGATCGTCTTGATTCCTTCTACGAATCCGAAGAGATTCTGTAGACTCCTTAGGCGCTCTTTCTGCCACGTCACGAATTGGGGAGAGTAGACAGTGGAGTTTCACCTCCGGCCTCTTGCAGAACCGAGCATGAGATTCTCACTTCACTCGGCTCCCATCAGACCATGAGGATGGTTGGGTGTTCAAATCGCGATTGTATGCGAAACCCAGGAAATGCGAGAAGCTCAATGGTGGAAGCCATCTCCGCTCATTGCCGGCTTCAGTCCGGGCTGTCTGGAGAACCAATCGAGATGACGCTCGATGTCGCGCATCAGCATGCCGGCGAGGTCATGGGTGAATCCATTGCGAACAACAACGCGCTGGACGACGACCTCCTGGCGGTTGGCGGGCATTTTGTAGCTCGGCACCTGCCAACCCCGGTCGCGCAGCCTGTCAGACAGGTCGTAGAGCGACCAATTGGATTGGCAATCTTTCAGAGTCCACGAAAGGACCGGCAGATCGCGGCCAGTGCTGAGGAGTTCGAACGGCCCAATTTCACCGATCTGCCGCGCAAGTTCCATGGCGACTTCTTGACAGGCTTCGTGCACGGCGCGATATCCGCATTTGCCGAGCCGGATTAGATTGTAATACTGCGCAACGATCTGACTGGCCGGACGTGAAAAATTGATTGCCATGGTAGGCATCGCTCCCCCGAGGTAGTCGACGCTGAAGATGAGATCGGGGTGAAGATCGGATTCCTCGCGCCACACGATCCAGCCGACTCCCGGATAGACGAGGCCGTACTTATGCCCCGAGGTGTTAATCGACTTCACGCGCGGCAGCCGAAAGTCCCAGACCAGGTCAGGCTGCAGAAAAGGCGCGACGAATCCGCCACTGGCACCATCGACGTGAATCGGAATGTCGAGGCCGGTACGCTCCTGGTGATGGTCGAGCACGGCGCTCAGGGCGACAATGTTTTCGTAGTGGCCTGTGAAGGTGCTGCCAAGGACCGCGATAACCCCGATCGTGTTTTCGTCGCAGGCGGCAGCGGCCCGCTCAGGATCGGTTAGCACTTCGGCGCCTTCAAGCGGCACTCCACGCTCCTCCACGTCCCAATACCTGCAGAATTTGTGCCAGCAGACCTGGGTATTAGTCCCCATCACGAGGTTAGGCCGATTCGTAGGTTTACCCCGCTTGCGCATCTGTTCCCGCCAGCGCCACTTGAGTGCCAGCCCGCCCAGCATGCAGGCCTCACTCGATCCGATAGTCGAGCAGCCTATGGCGTTCTCGGGCCGCGGTGTGTGCCATAAATCAGCAAGCATGTGGACGCATCGCATCTCCAGTTCCGCCGCTTGCGGATATTCGTCCTTGTCGACCATGTTCTTGTCGAAACTTTCCGCCATTAGCTTGTGCGCTTCCGGCTCCATCCACGTGCTGCAGAAGGTAGCGAGGTTGAAACGCGAGCTGCCGTCTACGATCAGCTCGTCGTGAATCAGGTGATAGGCGGTGCTGGGCGGCATTCCTTCTTCGGGAATGGTGTGCCGCGGCGTTGGTCCGAGCAGCCAATGTCGGGCATACATGGGGCGCACCGCCCCGGTCCAGCGGCGTTGCCGCTTGTCAATCGGCGCCGCGCCGGTCGCCGCAGAATTCTGGTTCATGGATAAGCCTCCCTGTCAGAGGACCATCATAGACGGTCAGACAACATCGCGACGTCAACAACTGTGAGAAGAGCCCGGTTCGCGATGGGTCAGATTTGGATGAAAGTCGAGTGAAATGCCTCTCGTTGGATGAGGACGATTTTCAGAAGTCTGAACTTCTGAAGAATGGCCTTGCACTCGAAAGAGCGAAGCGCCATAAAGTTGAGAAGGCAGATCCCCCCGAACACTATGCCCTGGCAAACTGCTCGAGGTCCATTCCGAGGCCGTAGGATTCCCCCTTCACGAAAAGTTCGTCCCAGCTTACCTCGCGCTGAGTGTAGCCAGCCATGCGGCCCAACATGCAGCTCAATGCAGTCTCTACGCCTTCGGCGATCTGATTGTGTGCCGGACCGGACGTGATGCTGTCAATAAAATTGCGCTCTTTGTCGCGATCGGCGAATTCAAGATTGTCCAGGAAGCTGCCATTGGCGGCAAAGTTGCCGGACCCCGGCGCAGCCGGGGTCGATTCCTTCCACTCCCACGCGTTGGCACCGGTGATCGCGATGGGCCCAGAGTAAGGAACCGTGGCCGAGCCATCGGAGCCAAAGAGCTTGAGGCCTGCATCGAAGCTGTTATCGATGCCAAATTGTGTTGACGAGAAGGAAAAGTGTACTTCATTGGGATACGTAAAGTTGACTTGGTAGTTATCCCAGCAGTCGCCGAAGTGCCTCAGAAGGTTGCGCCCGCCGGTTGCGGTCGCCTTTAGCGGATGGCCACCGAGCATCCAATTGCAGAGGTCGATGATGTGAATGTTCTGCTCAATCAGGATGTCTCCAGAGAGCGCTCGATCCCAAAGCCAATTACGAAGACGATACTCATCGCGGGAGATGCCCGGGTGCGTCACTTCCTTCGATGCCGGCGCGTTATAGTTTCCAATAACCACGGCAATTGTCCCCAATGCTCCCGCTTTGACTCTCTGCGCGATGGCTGCAATAGGTGGTGCTTTGCGGCACTGGAAACCAACATCGACGCTCTGCGTGGGCTTCACTCGCTTTGCAATCTCCAGCGCGTGTTGTGCCTGGCGAATATCAACGCCCACCGGTTTCTCGCAGTAGACGTGTTTGCCCGCGGCGACTGCGGCCTCAAGATGCTGCACGTGAAAGAACGGCGGCGTCGAGATCTGGATCAAATCGATCTCCTGCGAGGCGGCAAGCTGCTCGTAGGCATGGGGGCCGTGAAAGAGATGGCTGTTGCCGATGGGTGATCTGCCCAGCTCCGCGTTGACTCTATTGAAGTGATCTTGCCCGGCTGCAAGACGATCGGGAAACAGATCTGCAAGTGCCACAACCTGCGCCGAAGTATTGTTGGAGAAGGAGGTAGCAACCGCGGTTCCGCGATTGCCGCAACCCAGCAGTCCGATTCGCACCGCGGAGTTTGCCTGATATCCAAATGCCGTCTTGCTTCTTAGAAGCATCATTCCGGTGATTGCTTCAGATCCGGTGCAAAGAAACCGCCTACGATTCATTGCGCGTGTCCTCTTGGGTGTGGTTTCACTCTTGATTTCATGCGTCCAGGCCAGGCAAGCAGCTCTCGAAGGTTTTTCGAGGATTTCCCTGTCGTACATTTTCATCGAGCGCAGCTCAGCGCCCTTCAGACTCTCGACGCATGCCCCTGGTACCCTTCGAGTATGCCACTAAATACCTTTTCCAGTTCGTTTTGAGAATTTCATGTGGAAAAAAACCGTGATCATCGACAAAAGGGTCCTCCAGGATTCCGTTCGCGTTAAACCTCCTGCTTCATGAGCGAAATCATCGAGTACGCCCTCATGCAGACTCGCGTACAGAGTGTCACGACGGCGTAAATTTTTGAGTTCATCTTTAACCTTAACCTTAACCTTAACAGCTCCCCCATTTCCCCCGCCCCGCGTGGCATGGCCGCCACCGTCACGAGGACCGATCGAGACAGCGCACGTAATCTTGGCTTTCGTGGCGTTTTGCGAGGGTAAGGCGAATTTTCGTTTCGTCTGCTCATAAACTCCGAGTGGTCCCGCCCTGGTGAGTCAACAATGGCGCACGAGAGAGCTACTTTCCCTGGATCGAGAGGCTCCAGCCGTCTTCGGCCAGCCGCCCTTTTGAATCGCACTCTCGCATGTGAAGCGAGGCGGGTGTGCGAACTCAATCGTTGCGTTTACCATCGTTTCTTCTCCTGGTGGCGCTTTGACTCCAAACCATGTCCACAAAAAAGATTCGGACCGTCGAATATCTCTGGGAAATCCGCGCTAAGCATGGCCCGGTTCACCCCCATCCGGCCTTCGGAGTTTGACGCTTTGAAGAAAATCCTCAGCCCATTTTCTCCAACTCTCGGGTAGCTGGGGAATCGCCAGCAACCGTTCAACCTGATCGCGATCATGAGTGTAGATGCGGGTCACATCCCGTATGGTGAGATCGTGATTGGGGCGGCTAACTATTCGGATCTCGTCACCACCACCTACGCTTCCCTCGACGATGATTCGCAGATAAGCGCCGGGTCGCATGGCCTCGGCGAAACGTCGGGGAAAAATCGGGTCGTTCATTCGAACTCCAAGCCGCCAGCAAGGCATCCGCGGTCCAGAAATCTCAAGAACAGCGGTCCCAAGCTCCCAACGCTCACCGACAAGCGCATCGCTCACGTCGATGCCTTCGGTCGTGAGGTTTTCGCCAAGCTCGCCGAATTCAATCGAGCGGCCAAGCTCCTGTTCCCACCAGCGCGCGTCTTCAACGGCATATGCATAGACCGCCTTGTCGAGTCCGCCATGCGCCTTTCGATCCGCCTGATGGTCGCCGTCGAGGTTTATGCCTCGAACCGCGATTCGACCCGTGGTTGGTGATTTCCAAATGGCACTCTTCGCAGGGCGGCCATTGTATTCGAACTCGCGTACTGCACCGACATTGACTGAAAGAACTACCGCCCTCTTCGTCGTAGCTCACCTCCTCTGCCGTACTCCCTTCTGTACCGGTCGGGTGCAACATGGAAGAATCGAAAACCCTCATCATTTCTCGCTCTAGAACCCTTGCGGGTGAGCCGGATGACGATCTCGTTGACATCCACCTCGGCTGGTTGCTCGATGGCATATACGATGGCGCGAGCGACTGAGTCAGAAGGAATGGCCATTTTGTAGAACTCGCGCAAATTCTTTCTGGTCGCCTCTTCCGAGCTGCTTTCCGGTAGCTCAGTAGCAACCGCACCAGGAGAGATCAAAGTGCAACGAATGTTATCGGACTTGTGCTCCATACGCAGCCCTTCGGTCAACGCTGGCACCGCAAATTTCGTCGCGCCGTAGACGGTGCCCCCCCGGCGCGAGCCAGAAAAAGCGCCCAGACGTGTCTCACACGCCCACACGCCCGCTCTAGCGGTTCTCGGTACGCAAGGCTTCACGCCGGGTCGCGATCCAATCAATGACAGGCCCCGCGATTTCAGAAACCGCCTCAACCAGGGAGACCAGAAAAGCCGATGCGCCGGTGCAAGGGGAGAGATTGGCACTTTGCCCAGCCCACAGAGGCAGAAGATCGGGCCGGCCCGCTGCTTCAGCAGGGACCGCCAGGTTTCTGACAAGTTCTCGTTGCAGCGGATACGGCAGAATCTCGGTTCCTTGGCGATTCAACTCCTCCATCAAGCGGTTGTGGATTCCCCGTGCGAGTCTTCCTGTAAAACCTCTCGTCAGCGCGGTGTGTCCGGCTCGTCTGGTTCGCAAGGCCTGGTGGTGAAGTTGGCTGGCACCGGATTCGTTGCAGGCCAGAAATGCAGTGCCCATTTGAATAGCATCCGCGCCAAGGGCCAAGGCCGCGATCACACCTCGTGCATCTGCTATACCGCCGGCGGCAATTACAGGTACAGCGACAACGTCGACTATCTGTGGGACGAGCGACAGCGTGCCCATCAGGGAATCCTGCGCAGAACGGAGGAATGAGCCGCGATGCCCTCCAGCTTCAAAGCCAGAAGCGACGATAGCGTCGACGCCGGCCTCCTCAAGTGCGGACGCCTCATCAGGCGTCGTCGCCGTGCCAATCGTGACGATGCCTTTCGCCCGGCACTCGTCCAAAATTTCTCGCGGCGGAATTCCATAGATAAAGCTGAAGGCTGGCACGTTCTCGTCCACCAAGACGTGAGCCTGGTCTTCAAAGCGGCTTCGCGACGAATAGGGCTTGTACACTGGACGAGGTGCCCCCAATGCTGCAATGTGGACCGCAAGTGGCGCGAGGCTCCTATTGAAGGCGCTTTCACCGGATGTTCGGGCACCCTCGTCTTCCATCGACACCCACAAGTTCATCGCAAACGGTTTCGGGGTAAGGGAGCGTATCTCCGCGATCACTTCTTTGATCGCTGCCGGCGACAAGCTATGTGCACCGAACGATCCGAGTCCTCCAAAATTCGAGACTGCGGCTGTTAATCCTCGCGTTGACAACCCGCCAAGTGGACCTTGAATGATGGGGTAGTCGATCTCGAGTATCGACGTTAGTCGGTTCCTATTCCAGGCGGCCATCAGGAGACCTCAAAGATCAATTCGAGCTCGACGGGTGTCCCGAGCGGAAGGCTCGCTACCCCGTATACCAATCGGCTGGGGTTGTTGTCCTTTCCGAAAACATCCTGCAGCACTTCCGACGCACCGTCAGCAACTTTGGGGTGCTCGCGGACATCTCCGAAAGTAGCCACTGCGACGCCAAGCCTGACGGGTCGCTTCACCCGTTCGAGCGATCCCAAATGTTGCCTCGCGACAGCCAGGGCGTTGAGCGCCGCCAGTCGGGCCGCCTTACGGCCGGATTCGATGTCGAGCTCTGCGCCAACACGCCCTATGAACTTCGGTCCGCGGCCTTCCGTGGGAAGCATGCCGGTCAAAAAAAGCAGGTTGCCGGTTTCGACTGCCTCCGCATAAATGCCGAACGGCTCGGGGGGAGTGGGAAGCACGATGCCAAGTTCTTTTAACCGCTGCTCGGCGCTGGCAGGCCGAGAGCTTTCTCGAGTTACCATTTGCCTGCGTGCGCCCCCCCATCGACGTGCAATATTTCACCGGTAGTGAACGTGGCGTCCGTCAAGAACAAAACTGCATCCACTACTTCTTTGATTTCCCCCATCCTGCCGACCGGGTGCAGCCCCTTGAGAAACTCGACGTTTCCGGTTTATGCATCGGAGTTTTGATTGCACCCAGCGCGACCGTGTTCACACGAATCCCGTCGCTTGCGTACTCCATTGCGAGGGCGCGTGTGACCGCGTCCAAACTGCCCTTGGTCATAACTTGAACGGTCACCGGTACGCCCGCGACCGGATGATCCACTAGAGTTGTTGATATGTTGACGATGCTGCCGGACGTCTGCTGCAGCATTTGCTTGACGGCGAGCTGTGACACGTAGAGAAAGCCGGCGACGGTCGTGGAGACTAAGGTGTCGAAGTCTTGGGCGGTATATTCGGTGAAGGCCTTGGGCATGAAAATGCCCGCATTGTTGATCAGCACGTCGATGCTGCCGAACTTCGAGACGGCGGTGTCCACGATCTTAGCGGCCGTGGTTGGATCGCCGATGTCTCCATCGACCAGCGCCACTCTAGCGGACGCTGCGAATGGATTTGCTTTGGTGATGTGCCGCGAGTTTGCGACTACGTTGTAGTCTCGTTTCAGGAACGCCTCGACCAGTCCTGCGCCAATGCCTTGTGAAGCACCGGTAATAATTGCCGTTTTGCGGGCATTGCTCATTGAGAGCTCCTTTGTTTTTCCGGCTTGGCCGGATCGAATCAATCGATGATAGGTTTATCGTTTTGCTCGCGCTTGCTTTTCTTCCGTTCAGCCATTTCCTAAAAAGGATAAGGTATCAGGACATTCAGCACACCCGCAGGAAGGCCCGCTTCTTCATAAATCCGTGCCAACAGGAAACCACCGCACACCGGCATATCCTCTGCGGGTTTCACGACGACGGGGTTCCCCAGCGCCAGCGCGAGAGCAATTCGACCGCTGAGACAACATCATAGGCACATTCCAAGGGCCTATGACGCCGATCACACCCAGTGGCTGCTTATACGCCCGGCTCTCTTTGCCACGTTCGTCGATAGGAAGCATCTTTCCCTCAAGGCGGTGAGGAAACGACGCTGATTCCATGGTGATGGAATAAACCCACTGCCATTCGAGTTCGGCCTTCATCCGGGCACTACCGGCCTCCTTGGATTGAACGATCTCCGCGAGCGTTTCACCCGTGAAGGGATCCGCGTCGATTAGTTTGCTGCCTTCATTCCCATCGCGCCAAATCCCGCTAACGCACTGCTTGTTAAGTCCCGTGTATCGGCTGGGGGCAGACGTCGGCGTTTCCCATGGTCGATTCTGATATGTGCTCTCAATGCTGATAGTCGACATTGCATCGTCTCCTCAAGAAGCCTGTTGTCTTCTTGATTTCAGTTGGAGTAGATGAGCGAGCAGGCGCGGGGCTTGGTAGGAACTTCCGATGGTTGGTTTTTATTTCCGATTATGATGCGAAGTGAGTTGACAAACCTGCGTCGGCTTGGAGGCTGAAGCCAAAGATCACAATCAATCAAGAAGTGGACCCGCGACCTCGGGAATCAGAGGGCTGCGCGATACCCGGTCGGGGTCACGCCTACAATGCGGCGAAAGATTTTCGTAAAGTGACTCTGATCGGAAAAGCCGCTGCGTACGGCAGCCTCAAGAACGCGGACCCCCGGGTCGTTCAGAAGGCTACGAGCACGCGCAATCCTCCGCTGGAGGACATATTGATGAGGTGAAACTTGAAGTGATTGCTTGAACAGGGCGCAAAAGTAGTGAGTACTCATCCCCGCCGTCTGGGCCAGACCTGCCAACGCGATCTCTCGATCGAGATTAGCCTCAATGTATTCAAGCACCCTGTTGAGGCGGGCTCGCGGCAGGCCGTTCCCTGGTCTGGCACCCCTTGTCGGAACCACACTATAACAGCGTTGAAGATGCACAGCGAGCGCACAGAGAAGGGACTCTCCGAAGAGCTTGCCCCCGGGGAGACCAGCTTCGAGGTCTGCTTCGAGCGCGCGGAGGATGTGCTCAACCTGTGGATCCTGCACGCCTCGCTGATTAATAAGCTCCACGTCCCGTCCTTTGTCATTCTCAGCCACCGCCTGTTGCAACAACTTCGGTTCGAGATTGACAAGTATCCGTTTCACAGGTTTGGGGAACGACACCGAATGCTCAGTGCCTCGTGACATCACAAAGACTGATCCCGACTGCCGACCCAACACCGCAAGCTCACTGAGTTGTAGGCAGACAAAATGGCTCATATGTTGATGTTTATCGGCGGTGTGTGGACCGTGAGCGTGACGTTCCAGCAGAGCGCCTTCCCAAGGCGATTGTGCGCTGGAAAGCGTGGGCTGCCCTGGTGCCAACGCTATGTACTCGCGGCCTTGGCGAACGCGAATTCTGTCGGGAGTCGGCCTATTTGCCATACCACGGAACTGGGCTTTCCCGGTCTTTCGATGTCGAGCCGTGGCCGCTGGATACACTAATTAATTTTCCGGTCGAAGCTGCCAATCTTCCGAAAATCCGACCAACACGAGTCTGCGGAGAGCATCTGTTCATGGCAAAGAGGGTTACCGAGAGAGGTGGAGCGATTTTTTCCTTCGTACATAACTTCGTCGCCATGCTCACAAAGTTTCGTCGGCTACCAGGAAGCGAAGGCGCCCTTAAAATGGCGTTGCGGGAGGCTCCTGTCAAAGCGGTGGTCCCCAGCAATCGTCAGGAGCCTACGAAGCGCGTCTCGATTGCATGGCGCTGCGATTCTGGTCAGATTCGCATCACCATAAGAGATGTGGGTCCGGGCTTTGGCTTTAATAAGCTCCCAGACCCTACATCCTCGGGAACGATCGACTTCACCCACAGTCGCGGCACTCGTCTAACGAGGGTGGCCATGGACGAAGTTCGATTTGAAGAACATGGCTCTGTCGTGCAAATCCGGAAACCTGCCCTCCAAGCCGAGCCTCATGTCGCGGGATCCGAGACGGTGCAGGTGCAAGTTCGAGGTGGTTATGGCGCGGAATTTTAAGCAAGACAGGACTGGCGGTACCAAGATCGTGTCAGACCAGGAAATCTGGAACACCATTCGCTATCTGGACCCGGATGGAGAACATTGGGGGAGTGCCAGCGTAGCCGCAGTTATTCTGGTACTCCCTTTCGTTCTGATTGGCGTGACCATCTTCTTGCGTAACCATTGAAAGCGAAAGGGCTTTCTGAGTCGAGCAGCCACCCTTGGTCATCGAATCCAAAGAGATGGGTGTGCCTCTCGGATAGCCACAGATGAGCTGCGCCGGACAGCGAAGGCCCGGCTGCAGCTCGGAACCCGCAAGGCGGGGTGAGGAAATGCCACAAAACGATTTGTTGGAGCCGGGCGTGCTTGACGCCGGGCCAACGACGGGATCGGTCGGGCTTATCGCCAGTCGTTATGAAGCCCTGCTGAGCACCTCCCGAACGATTAATTCTTATCGCGATCCCGCCAAATTGTTCCGGGCCCTTGCCAACGAACTAAAGAACGCAGTCAAGTTCAACTTCGTCGGACTGCTTCTGTACGACGAGTCGAACAACCGGGTCGAGATGCCTGTTCTCGAAGTTGTCGACGGACATGGCGTGGTCATCCCTGAAGATTTGCGCGCGGAAGACACCATTGCCTGGTGGGTGTATCACCACCAAAAGCCAGTCGTCATCTCGGACGCTGCGGAGGAGACCCGGTTTCCGCGGATGATGGAGATTTACAAGCAGTGGGGAGTTCAGTCGGGAATCGTGCTTCCACTGACTACTGCGATCCGTCGGCTGGGCGGGCTTATCCTAGGATCTGAGCAGCGAGGCGGCTATTCCGACGATGAAGTCCGATATCTGGGCCTGGTGGCGGATCAAGTTGCCTTAGCCGTGGATAATGCGTTGCGCGACCAAGAACAACGTCGTAGCCAGGATGAACTACACAAACAAAAAGCCCACTTTGAGAAGCTCTTTGAACTGGCACCCGAGGCGATTGTCTTGCGTGATCTGGAAAATCGAGTTCTTCGAGTAAACCAGGAATTCACCAGGATGTTCGGCTATTCCCCAGCGGAGGCACTCGGTCGCAACATTTGCGACCTAATCGTGCCCGACGACCACCGTCAACAGTGCGATGAATTACGAGAAGCGCTGAAGCGGGGCGAACGGGTAGATGCCGAGGTCATTCGGCGGCACCAGGATGGAAAGAGGCTGGATGTGTCGTTTGTCGCCGCGCCTGTCTCAGTAGGCAGTAACGGACCCGAAGTATACGGAATTTACCGCGACATCACGGAACGTAAGCGAGCGGAGGAGAAGCTGCGGCGCAGCGAAGCGTATCTGACCGAAGGGCAGCGGTTAACCCACACGGGAAGTTGGGCGCGCTGTATCTCGACCGGGGAGCTCTATTACAGCGTTGAGAGCCTTCGCATCTTCGGGTTGGACCCGGAGCGAACGAAACCCACCTTTGAAACTTTTCTGAATCGCCTTCATCCCGGAGACCGCGCGTCTACCCAGGAAACGCTTGACCACGCGATTCGCGAACGGAGCGATTTTGAATGCGACTACCGCGTCGTTCGGGATGACGGGAGCATACGCCACGTTCATGTCGTCGGGCACCCTGTTATCAACGCAGCCGGAAACCTGACTGAGTTTGTCGGTACTCATGTGGACGTTACCGAACAGCTTCAGGCGCGGGCTGCTCTCGAAAACGCGCTGGGGGAAATCAGGCAGCTCAGAGATCAGCTCTATCAAGAAAATGTGGCGTTGCGCGAAGAAATTGACGAAACCTCAATGTTTGAGGAAATTGTTGGTAAGAGCGAGGCGCTGCGTATGGTTCTGGCGCAAGTGGAAACCGTGGCGGCGACCGATTCGACGGTGCTGATCTATGGCGAAACGGGAACAGGAAAAGAGTTGATTGCCCGCGCGATTCACAATTTGGGTGAACGCTCGGCGCAAGCCTTCGTCAAATTGAACTGCGCCGCGATCCCTACCGGGCTGCTTGAAAGCGAGCTATTCGGGCACGAAAGGGGAGCCTTCACCGGCGCTATCGCGCAACGCGTTGGCCGCTTCGAGTTGGCCAACCACGGCACAGTGTTCCTGGATGAGATCGGCGAAATCCCTCTTGACCTGCAACCCAAGCTGCTGCGAGTCCTGCAGGAGAGAGAATTCGAGCGTCTGGGAAGCTCACGCACGATGAGAACCGATGCCCGGCTGATCGCAGCCACCAATCGCGACCTGAGTGCGATGGTGGAAGAAGGCAAGTTCCGCTCGGATTTGTTCTATCGGTTGGACGTCTTTCCCATTCACGTGCCCGCCCTCCGCGAGCGGAAAGAAGATATTCCGCTGCTCGTCCGGCATTTTGTCCAACAATTTAGCCGACGCTTGGGGAAAAACATCGATTCCATTCCCAGCGCAACCATGGAAGCCCTCAGCGAGTATCCGTGGCCTGGCAACATTCGCGAATTGCAGAATGTGATCGAGCGCGCCGTCATCATTTCAACTGGTTCGGTCCTGAATGTGCCCATCGCCGACCTTAGAGGCCGTAGCCATTCGAGCAGTCAAGCAAAGACAGAGAGCCCGCACTTCAGTGACGCCCGAAGCGCCCGCAAAGCAGTGGATGAAGCCGAACGCAAAAGGATTTTGCATGTCCTGGAACAGACTCTCTGGACCGTGAGCGGTCCTGACGGTGCTGCAGCTCGATTAGGCTTAAAGCGTTCTACACTGCAATATCGGATGCAAAAGCTCGGAATTCCAGGTAAGCGAGAGAAGCTTTGACACTCCACACGCGTAAAGCCGTGGCATTCTTTACTGGTCCAAACACGCAGTGCCAGCTTCCCTGCCGCTGGTGGTGCGTTCATCAGCCCGCGCGCGGACACTGCTGCTAACTAAACTAAAACATCTCAGCCCCACTCTTCTTTGCGTGCGAATTTCTGCGCGCGCTCATTCTTGCCGGTAACACATCAATCCTGTTCAAAACTGCCGAATAACGCCGAAACGGCCATAAGCAGATTCTGGCATTTTTCGTCACTCCGGTCAGCACGGCTTTCTGTTCAGGGTAAATTTCGCTGTGTTTTCAACCAATTGTGAACCGCGGGAGCGCCGGGCGGTTTGGCGTATCGCACGCATAGGTCAGGGACGCGAGCTGAGTCCTGAGAGACCTGCGGTCCCAGCAGCAAACACTCGATGCTTATGAAAATCGAAGGCAAAAAACGCAGTGCTTAGGATCGCGATCCGCAGTACCGAAGATCAAGACACGTGGATCCTCGAAGGCCGGCTGGCCGGCCAAGTCGTGGACGAACTCATGACATCGTGGAAACGCGCGGTCAGCGAGGAACCTCGGCGCAAGCGTCTTGTGGATCTGCTGGGAGTGACTTTTGTGGACGAACACGGCGAACGAGCGCTATTGCACATGAAAATTGACGACGCGGACTTCGCGGTGCGCGGCGTCTACATGAAAAGCCTGCTGGCGAGCCTTAGCCGGCAGTGCACGCGGGAGGCGTGAGCCATGTGGATTGTCAGGACCGCTTTAGATCGTCCATATACATTCGTCGTTCTGGCTCTGCTGATTGTGATCCTGGCGCCGCTGGTGATCTTGCACACTCCGACTGACATCTTTCCCAGCGTCAACATCCCGGTGATCGCGGTCGCGTGGCAGTATACCGGCCTGAACCCGGAAGAGATGGAAGGCCGCGTAACCAGTGTTTACGAGCGCATCCTGACCACGACCGTTGACAATATCGAACACATCGAATCGACGACCGTGAACGGTCAGGGCATCGTCAAAATCTTTCTCCAGCCTGGCACGAGTCTTGACACGGCCAACGCGCAAGTCACTGCGGTTTCCCAAACGATTCTTCGCTTCCTCCCGCCGGGCGCTTTGCCGCCACTGATCATCAATTACAGCGCTTCGAGCGTGCCCATCGTGCAGTTGGGCCTCAGCGGCAAGGGCCTGTCTGAACAGCAATTGAACGACTTGGGGCAAAACTTCATCCGGCCGCAGCTGGTCACGGTTCCCGGTGCGGTTATTCCGTTCCCCTATGGCGGGAAGCAGCGACAGGTAATGGTCGACCTGGAGCCTGACCTGCTTCAGGCAAAAGGACTTTCGCCGCAAGACGTGCTCGATGCCGTGACCAGCCAAAACCTGATATTGCCCGGAGGAACAGCAAAGATTGATCAGTTCGAGTACGACGTTCGCGTGAACTCGAGTCCGCGTACCGTGGGCGAACTGAATGACTTGCCCGTCAAGCAGGTGGGGAACTCCACAGTTTATCTTCGCGACGTAGCCAATGTTCGCGACGGCTTCGCTCCTCAGACGAACATCGTACGGCAAGACGGACATCGCGGGGTGCTGATGAGCATTTTGAAGGCAGGCAATGCATCCACGATCAGCGTCGTGCAAGGCGTTCGCGATCTATTGCCGCGGGTTGCCCAGACATTACCCCCAGAGCTCAAGATCCAAGCCCTCGCGGATCAATCCATCTTCGTGAAAGCTGCGATCAGTGGCGTAATTCGTGAAGCGCTGATTGCTGCATGCCTCACGGCGCTCATGATTCTGGTCTTTCTCGGCAGTTGGCGCAGCAGCCTGATCATCGCCGTTTCCATTCCCCTGTCCATTCTGACGTCGCTGATCATCTTGAGCGCCTTGGGAGAGACCATCAATATCATGACCCTCGGCGGCTTCGCTCTTGCGGTTGGAATTTTGGTAGACGACGCCACCGTGGCAATCGAGAACATCGAGCGGAACATTGCCCAGGGCAAGAAGGTCAAAGAGGCGATTATCGATGGCTCATCGCAGATTGCAGTCCCTGCTTTTGTTTCGACGCTGTGCATTTGCATCGTGTTCCTGCCCATGTTCTTCCTTGCGGGGGTGTCGAAATTTCTCTTTGTGCCACTGGCAGAAGCCGTTGTCTTTGCCATGCTGGCGTCATACTTTTTCTCCCGAACCATCGTTCCAACCATGGCGCTGTATCTGCTGAGGTCCGGCAAGCACAGGCCTGGGCAAAGCAGTTTCTTGTCTCGGGTTCAGGCAAGTTTTGAGCGAGGCTTTGAGCGGCTTCGCTTGTCTTACCAGTTACTGCTCACGGCTGCGGTACACAGACAGGCTATGTTCATTCCGGCGTTCCTGCTGATCTGTCTTTCTGCGTTTCTGCTTGTGCCCTGGCTGGGGCAGAACTTTTTCCCTGAGAGCGATAACGGGCAGTTCATTCTGCATATTCGAGCGCAGAGCGGAACCCGAATCGAGGAATCAGCACGAATCTGCGATCTGATCGAAGGTTCCATTCGCCGGCAAATTCCCGCCCGCGAAGTCGATAACATTCTCGACAACATCGGCCTGCCCTACAGCACCATCAATTTCATGCACAGTACCTCCGGCCTCATCGGCACATCGGACGCCGACATCATGGTGTCGCTGAAAGAGAAGCACCATCCCACAGCCGGCTATGTTCGCGAGCTGCGCAAGACTCTGGCCAGAGATTTCCCCGGCGTGACTTTTTACTTTCTGCCCGCCGACATGGTCACGCAGGTGTTGAACTTTGGTCAGCCGGCACCCATTGATATTCAGATCGAAGGCAGTGACATCGAAGGAAACCGTCAGGTCGCCGACAAGATGCTGGCCGAGTTGCGCCGCCTTCCGGGGCTTACGGATTTGCGCATACAACAGCAGTTCGACTATCCCGCCTACGACGTCAACGTGGATCGGACCAAAGCGGCGCAAGGCGGGTTGACCGAACGCAGCGTGGCCACCAGCGTGTTGAATTCACTGAGCGGCAGCTTTCAGGTGACACCCATCTTCTTCCTCAACTGGAAAAATGGAGTGAACTACAACCTGGTCACCCAGACGCCGCAGTACAAAATCCAATCGCTGCAGGATCTGGCGAATACCCCCGTCACCACACCCGGAGCCTCCCGCTCTGGAATCCTGGCGGATGTGGCTTCCGTTACGCGCACCAATGAAATGGAGGTAATCAACCATTACAACATTCGCCGGTTAGTGGAAATCTACGGAAATGTGCAGGGTCGCGATCTGGGATCGGCCGCACGCGATATCAACCGGGTCGTGGATGCCGACCGCAAATCCTTGCCCCGCGGAAGTTTCGTGACGATTCGCGGACAGATCGAGACCATGCGCAGCTCGTACATGGGACTTTTGGCCGGCCTGGGCTTCTCAATTGTCTTGGTTTACATGCTGATTGTGGTCAATTTCCAGTCATGGCTCGATCCCTTCATCATCATCACCGCCCTTCCGGCTGCTCTTGCGGGGATTGTGTTGTTTCTATTCATCACCCACACCACCCTCAGCGTCCCGGCATTGATGGGGGCGATCATGTGCATGGGCGTGGCCACGGCGAACAGCATCCTGGTGATTTCTTTCGCCAACGAGCGGCTCCAAGATCACGGAGATGCGATGGAAGCGGCAATTGAGGCAGGATATACGCGATTTCGCCCGGTCGTCATGACGGCGCTGGCCATGATCATCGGCATGATCCCAATGGCGCTTGGCCTGGGGGACGGAGGCGAGCAGAACGCACCTCTCGGCCGCGCCGTCATTGGCGGCCTGCTGTGCGCGACGGTAGCCACGTTGATATTTGTTCCTTCGGTGTTCAGCTTCTTACACCGAGGGCGGAAGGAAAGCGATCCTAGCGTAGCGATCGAGGAGGAAGGACAGCCCAGCCATGCCTAAACCAGAGGTAGATTCCGTCAATTCAACGAACACCGCCACAGAAGTCGAAAGCAAGCCCGGAGCAACCGTGGCAACCGCACCGGCAAAGCTCAACGGAGCGAAACCAGCGTTCTCTCAAGGTGTCATTTTGTTCTTCACTCTTGCCGTCGCGGCCATTGTCGCGGTTGTGATATTCGGTCTTCGATCACGGAGCATGGCGGCTACCCGGCTGGCGCAGGTAACCGCTCAAGCGGCAATTTCCAGTGTCAACGTCGTACATCCCGAGCCCGAGACTCGAGCGCGGGACCTGATTCTGCCCGGTAACACGCAGGCGTTCATCGATTCACCCATTTACGCAAGGACCAATGGTTATCTCAAGCGCTGGTATGTGGACATTGGAACTCGCGTCCGAAAGGGCGAATTGCTGGCCGAAATCGAAACCCCGGAACTTGACCAGCAGTTACGGCAGGCGCGGGCCGAACTGGCCACGGCAGAGGCGAATCTCAACCTTTCGCGAATCACCGCCGAGCGAGATGAGAACTTATTAAAGACGCATTCTGTCTCCACGCAGGAGCGGGACAACGCGGTGAATGCAAGTGCGGCCAATAAGGCTACAGTCGACTCAAACCAAGCTAACGTGGCGCGCCTCGAACAGCTGCAATCCTTCGAGAAAGTGTACGCGCCTTTCGACGGAATTATTACGGCCCGTGACACGGATGTAGGGGCGCTCATTGACGCGGGGGCCAACGCTCCGAAGGAACTGTTTCACATCGCAGCCATAAACAAGCTGCGCGTATACGTCGCGGTACCCGAAGTGTATTCGCGCGCTGCAGTCAGCGGAGCGCCTGCGGATCTTACGCTTGACGAGTATCCGGGGCAGATTTTCCGCGGGACCCTGGTCAGAAACTCGAACGCAATCGATACCGCTTCGCGAACTTTGCTGGTTGAGGTCGATGTTGACAACGGTCGAGGCGTCTTAATGCCGGGCGCATACGTGCAAGTTCATCTGCGGCTGCCTGCAGATGCCCGATCCCTGATCGTTCCCTCCAACGCTTTGATTTTTCGCAGAGACGGCCTGCAGGTGGCCGTCGTGCGCAATGGAAAAGCGGAACTGGTGCGAGTCAGACCCGGCCACGACTACGGGGACAGCATGGAAATACTGGCTGGGCTACAGGCCGCGGATAACGTGATTCTCAGTCCTTCTGATTCGCTGATCAGCGGAACCAAAGTTCAGCTAAGCCAGCCAGCGTCGGGAGGCGTAGGAGAATGAAGCGGGGAGCCTGCATTCTTATCGCCTTCATGGCGGTTGTGCTGACCGGTTGCACAGTCGGCCCCAAGTACAGGCGACCCAGTGTACCGGCGGCGTCAGCAGATGCATACAAGGAGATCGACGGCTGGAAGACGGCACAGCCCAGCGATCAATTGCAACGCGGACCCTGGTGGGAGATCTTTGGTGATTCGCAACTGAATGCGTTGGAAGATCAGCTCACCGCCTCTAACCAGGATGTGAAAGTTGCACAAGCTCGCTTTCAGGAAGCCCGAGCGCTTGTCCGGTTCAATCGCGCTTCCCTCTATCCGACGATCTCGACTGCGCCCGGGATTGCTTCCATTCGCGATTCGGGCAACCAACCGTACCTCCCCGCAACCCACAACACCGGCGATTTTGTGCTGCCCTTTGACCTGTCGTATGAATTGGATGTCTGGGGAAAACTGCGCCGGACGGTTGCCGCTTCTCGCGAAGAGGCGCAGGCGACAGCCGCCGAACTTGAAACTGTGAGCCTTAGCCTTCACGCCGAGCTAGCTTTCGACTATTTTGAGTTGCGCAGCGCTGATGCTCAAAAGCAGCTTCTCGATGACACGGTCAAGGCCTATCAGGACTCGCTAGAGCTCACCATCAACCGATTTGACGGGGGGGCCGCCCCGAAGTCCGACGTTGCGCAGGCTCGAACGCAGTTGCAGACCACCATGGTCCAGGATACCGACGTTGGAGTACAACGAGCCCAGTTTGAGCATGCCATCGCCGTGCTGGTTGGAAAACCGCCTGCCGCCTTCAAGCTTCCGCCGTCTCCCCTTCACGCACAGCCTCCGGATATTTCAGCCGGGCTGCCCTCACAGCTTCTCGAGCGACGGCCGGACGTTGCGGCCGCGGAACGTCGTGTTGCTGAAGCCAACGAACAAATTGGAATTGCTCGTGCCGCATTCTTTCCGACGGTCATATTAAGCGCGACGGGCGGTTTCCAGGGAGATTCCATCACTAACTGGTTAACTTGGCCTAGCCGCTTCTGGGCCGTCGGCCCCTCAGCGCTCGAAACTCTGTTCGACGCCGGTCGTCGCCGCGCGACCTCGCAGGCTGCACTCGCCAATTACGATGCGACGGTGGCGGGTTATCGAGAGAACACACTTACTGCGCTTCAGCAGGTCGAAGATAATCTTGCGGCGCTTCGCATCCTTGAACAGGAAGCCAGGCAACAGCAGGACGCGACCGCTTCGGCACAGGAATCGTTGCAGATCTTTACCGACCGCTACATTGGAGGCGCCGATCCATATCTTCAAGTGCTCACGGCGCAAACGATCGCCCTACAAAATGAACGCAATGACGTCGATATCCTCAGACGCCGCATGGATGCCAGCGTGTTGCTCGTCAAGGCTCTGGGGGGAGGGTGGAACGCGTCGCAATTGCCGCAGATCGCGAGCTTTCGATGAAGAGAAAGACGCGCAGGGCATGGCGGTCCGACTAGGGATTCTCGTCCGAGCAATCCCAACCTTTTGTCTGAAGGCTTGCGTCCAGGCTACGGCCGGTCACATGAAACGCGAACCTTAGCGAGGCGGCGTTGGGTTCGGAATGTGCCGAACCAGCGAGACTGACCAGGCCAGTTCCAAGCAGCCCGAGCATACCGGGGTTCTGCGGTGGGGATGATCCGCACTAAAGCAGATCCAACTTCTATGTTGGAGTTTTCCCCGAACGGGTTAAAGAAGTTGAACCCCGTGGAGCCGCTTTCAACCATGGTGTTGGGTACGAGGCCTGTGGTGATTTCGACACTGCCAAGTTTCCGTACAATCAACCCGTCCATTAGGCTGTGCATAAAAATCGTACGGCCTGCCGGGTTTTTGACGGTTACGGTACCGCTGCTGAACGAGAAGCAAATCACCTCGGGATTTTCGAAGGGCTGGCTGCGGCGTAAGATTCCGGTATCAAGGGTAATGGTGTTATCAGTTCCAACCATAGAAACGTCGAAAGGGAAGTTGAAGCCCGTCCACGTACCGCTTACAAACTTTCCAGTTCTGTAAGTGATGTTCGCTGGCGACACAACTGGCAAAGCCGGGACTATTCGTGGCATAAATTTCACCTTCCATCTACCTGCGAGACCGTTGCAGGCCTCAACCCTTGTTCCGCAAAATTACGGTCACTTTCTTTGCAGGTGACTTACCAATAGGGCGGACTTGGTGATGACTGAAATGAAACGATTTAGCAGCGGTTGGCGTGACGGTTTGCTTTGCGGGTGTGCAAAGGGCTGCCATCTTGCGGCTGCCAGGCAGGCTTTTGCCGACACGTCCCGCCTGTCGGCCGCAGGTTGCTGGGTGGGGCTCGATAAGTTCCTAGCCCCCCTCTGAAACCGATAGGGTTCATCAGCGTCTAGATCTCTTTTCCCGCATGGAAAGGGCGAGCTGTCCTGTCGGGCACCGCCCTCGTCGCGGAACCTGAGCACGCTTGGCCTGCCTGGGACTGCGCTAACCTCTACCTGGCTGGGATGGCGAGACTCATGATCGAACCACCAGAGACTAAGAGAACCGGTCCGAGAAAGGAGAAAGATCACGAGTTTCAATGATTTGCAAGGATGGGATAGCAGAGAGCCATGCCGCCAGGGGCTTTCTCCCTCGGGTCTGAAGCGCTGTCTGGTTGTACGCGGTCGAGCCTGACACCGGCAAAGCGGCGAAGAACACAAGCCTGTCAGCTTTGACAGTGGATACCGGCTAGTCGAATCACTCACCATCGCAAAGACAAATTACCTGTGAGGCTTTTAGCTGGCCCTCGGCGCTCAACACCCCCCTTTTCCTCCAACGCGCTGAGGGCCTTTTGCCGCCCGAAGATCGATCTCTTTGAGTTCATTCGACATTCTCTTTCACGGAGTCTAGAAGTAACCGTAAGCCCATTCGAAAGCGGTCTGGCATTGCGGGCGGACGCCCTTTGCCGAATGTCTCCGTGAGCTGCGGGAAGGCCCCTGTCGCGAGTTGCGCTTTGGCGAATTTCACGTCAACTTTCGGGTCCGTGGCGGCTTCGCGAAGAGCGTATCCGAACACGAAGTCATCGATCATCGCAAGCAGCGCAAGCTTTTGT